>MAAA01025566.1_pt1 | contig 23586 bp, 19 predicted proteins | sample 1115971 | NCBI WGS metagenome assembly MAAA01 (sample SAMN04961123, study PRJNA320927) | seawater metagenome | isolation source: sample BD02T6 sea water enriched with oil for 6 days | place: USA:Gulf of Mexico | collected 2013-07-27 | reverse complement strand
TAGATCTAAACCAAATGTCCGTTTTCATACAGGTAGTACAAGAAGGCAGCTTTACAGGGGCAGCGCGTGCTTTAGGCATGCCTAAATCTCGTGTTAGCCGTATGATTACCGATTTAGAAGATAAGCTAAATTTACGCATGCTTGAGCGTACCACCCGCGAAGTGCGTCCCACCGATGTCGGCCTACAGTACTACCAGCAATACAAACCCTTGTTCGAAGAAATAACCGATATTCATGCGCGTATTAGTGATCACCAAGATGAGCCCACTGGGCATTTAAAAATTTCGGCCCCGGTCAGTTTTGCCATTGACGTGATGGGTCGCTGGACCACTGAATTTAAAGCCCAGTATCCACAAATAGATATTGAACTTGAGTTTAACAACAGTGACGTTAATTTAATTAGAGATGGCTTTGATGTGGCCTTTGTCATGGGCCAAATGGAAGACTCCAGTTTAATTGCCCGTAAGTTTGACGACACTGATCCTATTTTATGTGCAAGCCCAGCTTTCATAGAACAGTACGGCCCCTTTACACATCCAAGCCAATTAGAAAATGTACCCTGGATCAGCGTAAGCTCTCACAATGGCCGCCTCCACAGCACCCATTTAACCCATAAGGAAAGTGGCGAGCTCATAGAAATGAAACCTAACGCCAGTGTTAAAGTGAATCATCACGAAGTGGCTATACACCATATGGTGGCGGGTCAAGGGGTGGCGGTTTCAGGAGGATTTTTTACCTACGAACAAATACTTAAAGGGGAACTCGAAATCATATTGCCCCACTGGCAAATAAAACAAGAGCCCTTATATATCGTCTTTCCAAGTGGTCGCCACCAAGCCAAAAAAGTACGCGCATTCATTGATTTTTTTGTGAGTAAATCTGAAACCCTACAGGACTTAATGGATCAATTACCGGACTTAAGCGATCAAGAAAAAATCGAACAGCTGGATAAAGTTTTAAGTAAACCCGGTACTTAAAGCCGCCATAAAAAATGCTTTACGCTCAAGGGAAGCATAAAGGCTTTTTATCCACCACTGCTTTTACATGTCGTTAATTTGCAAAGCGGTTTTAGACAGCTGTATTTTTTCGTGCTCTTCCATGTCGAGTAAATTTTGAAACACTTCTTTTACCGGGGTAGAGGTTGAACTGTTCACCATGTCTTGATAAAGATCTATAAAATAGTCATCCAGCTTTAACGCGATCTCCACTACATCATCGGTGCTCATGTTTTCATTGACACTCACTTGTGCCAGTACCTCGTCTAGATTTTGATCGGGCGCATATTGAAACCAGCTATCCAATACCTTTTGGCTTTTGTCTTGCTCAAACTTACATAGGGTTTTTTCAAGGTGGTCTTCGTGGCGTTTTAAGTATTCAAGCAGCATGCTTACCCGAGCTTGCGCACTTTCTTCGCTAAGCTTTTGATAATATTGACTAATTTGTTGGTGTAACTGACGGCTGTGATCCACCACATCCTTTACGGTTTTAAATTGCATGGCTTAATCCTTATCCCTTGGGTATAAGAAGTATAGACACTATTCCCCGTTAGCCATTAGATTCAGCACTGTTCTCCCCATTAAGGAGCTACTTTAGATGATGATAGACGTGAATAAACTGGTGTTCATCAAAGCCACCTATATTGGGTTGTGTTTGAGCTTGATATTTGGCCACAGGCCCGTACTCACTTAACTTGGTCTGTGCTCGGCTTTCGGCCCATAATACTTCACAATCCTGGCTAAATAAGGTCTTAGCAAGCCCATGGTTACGGGTATCGTATAAAACATCCCCCACCACCAATAAGTCAATGTCACCGGCTTGCTCTATGGTTTCACAGCAATTAAGGGTGAAGCCGTTTAATAACGCATTTTGTCCGCTGGCCACGTGCGCCATAGGGTCAATATCGCAAGCCCATGCGCATTTTGCTCCCGCCTTCAGCGCCGCTATGGCCACAATCGCACTGCCAGCACCAAAGTCGCAAATACGTTTACCGGCCACTAAGTGAGGGTTATCCAATATAAAGCGCGCCAAAGCACGACCACTGGACCAAGCAAAAGCCCAATAAGGCATATTGCCCCAAATGTCTTCTACCTGTTCGGGACTAAATTGTTTGTCTTGTATAGCGCCTTCTAAGAGGTGTAAAGCTATGTCCAGCTCAGGAATAACGGTCACTTCTAACTGGGCACCAAACAACGTTTTAATTTGTGCGCTCAAAGTTTCAAGACTGGAATTTTTGGGCTTAAGACTCAAATTATTCATCCCCTATCATGCTTGATGTTTTTGTTGATTTTTTAACACTTTTTCAATGTAACGCCTGCCTTCTAGGCTGGGATTTTTTTTGCGTAAACGCCACAAAACATCCTCCACCGACAGACTATTAATACGCTCAATGGCTTTTTTTCGGTTACTATGAAACGCCTTAAATACATTGCCTGCGCCACTGTTATACGCACTAATAATACAATATAACTGGCTAGTGGGATGTTTAATTCCCTTTAAATAACGATCTCTTAATATGCTTAAATAGGCACTACCTGTAGTGATATTGTTTTGCGCGTTAAATAAATATTGGCGGCCGGGTTTGCCGGGCTTTTTATAAATGCGTTCAAACACATCCTTGCCGGCAGTACTGGGGATAATTTGCATTAGCCCATAAGCGTTAGTGCGGCTGACCGCAAACGGGTTAAAACTGCTTTCGGTTTCTATAATGCCTAAAATCAGTGACTCAGGTAAATTAAATCGATCACTGGCTTGCGTAACCCATGCCTTAATGCCCATTGCCGCCACTTTGTTGTGATTACCTACTAGCTTAATTTTTACTCGATACACTTGGCCCTGTGGGCTTTGAATAATTTGCAATTTTTGGCTTAACAAATGCTGCGCAAACTGTTGAGCACGCCATCGGTATTGAATGCTTTTACCGGCCTTATCGACTACCCTGCCCAACAAAAATGGCCGACTATTCGCCTCAATATCATTGGCCGAGTATATATCCACCACACTGGGGTCATTGGGTGTTAACAGGGCCGTTATAATCGCTTCTTGTAACTGCTTTTTGGGCTCGCTACTGGCCAGGGTTTCAACCACCAAAGTACCCTCTTCAAAATCGATACGGGCACGGCTTAAATAGTCATCTAAATATTTAACGTACGCGGTGGCGCGGGATTCACTTGCTTGCTCTCCCCAATGCTGACTCACTTGGTCATTAAAAAATGCATATTCCAATAACAATGCTTGCACATCGTCGGGTAATTGAGCGAAGTTTTTGGGTAAGGTATTGGCGACCACGTATGAAGAGGTAAAGCTGATACACAGGCAAAGTAATAAAAATTTCAAGATGGGTGCTCTTTATCATGCAAGAGCGCAGTGTAACATGTGGAAAGTGAGTAGGAAGCCGCGGAGGCTGGACATGCATTAGCATGCCCAACTATTGATTAATTAGCGGGCTTCGCGGCGCAGACCAGACGACGTAAACTCACGACGCTTAAAGTCAACATCCGTATTAATAGGGCCACGCTCATTGTTCAGCCCTTCTGCAAAATAACGACCTTGCTCAAGGTCATAACTCACTTCTAGGGTGGGGAAAACCATCGGAATGTCATAATAATTAATAACATGCGCTTCGCTGTGACGAATAAGTGCATCTTCATCATCGTATTCTTCAAGGCTTATAATCTGCCAACTGTCTTCATCAAAGTAGAAGCGACGTTTATGAAAAATATGGCTCATGCCCACACGTAAGTTAGCTTCTACTACCCAGACTCTGTGAAGTTCATAACGAACTAGCTCAGGGTTAATGTAATGTTTACCGGCGATGTCTTTTATCTTCAAACCCTCTTGATGCAATTTGTACGCGTTATACGGCACAAACTTTTCAGCTTTACCGATAAGTTTCCAGTTATACAAATTAGGCGCGCCATTAAACATGTCCACCTGATCTATGGTGCGTATGCCATTGGTGGTGGCATCTACGCTGTTGTAGGCCAAATTAGGGGTACGGCGTACACGACGCTGCCCTTTAGAATATACCCAAGCCTTACGCGGTGAGCGCACCTGATCTAAGGTTTCATGCACTAACGTCAAGGATCCCGCCATGCTGGCAGGGGATAACGTTTTACGCTTAAGGTAAAAGATCTTATTTTCAATATCGTCTAGCGTCACACCTGGCTGGCTGTAAGCCCAAAAGTATTTGAATTCACGGCTAATGACGCTTTGATCCCCTGTAGACGAACTATAAACCGATGAGGATGTGTATTCCCAACGTAAACCTCTGTATCTAAGGGTGTGATTCCACAACACCTCAGCACCCGTTTGTGGGATAGGAAACGGGCTGGACATAATAGTGTCGCTTACGCCTGTTCCGTATTTAAGCAGCTGTGCACTGGTCGCGTTATTTTTTACGGCATCATATACCGTTTGTGGATAAGCCGCACTGCGGCGACTTGGGTACACATTCATGGAATAGCTGGGATATTTATTCAATAAAGCAATTTGTCCAGGCGTCAGGTATTTCTTATATTTCTGCCAGTTTTTGGTATTCACAATCACCTTAATTTTATCTGTACTGTAAGGGTCGGCATGGAAGTCACCGGGTTCATAACCGTTTAGTGGCTGGCTAATACCACCCTTCCAAGCGGGAATGGTGCCCGCGGCATTACCTGCTTTTACAGCCCCCATAGGCGTTAAATCATTGCCTAATCGAGCGGCTTGCTGTGGCGATACCGCCCCTAAGGCCTGGGCCGATAGTAGCCAAACAACCATCAAACTGAACATTTTCATCTTGGGTACTCCTACACTGTTATACACAAGCCCCTTGCGGGCCTAAAGTAGACGATAGACGCCATTTAAATGGCGCGCAGCTTAGCACACTACCCAAAAAGAATTAGAATAATTACGCCAAATTGGACAGAATTCACACTATTGTAGGGCAAATTGACCATTTGAAAGTAAATGCAACCATTTAAAGTATCTAAAGCTAATCGGGCTAATGCTTAGCGCCTAGGTTAGCTATCCCTTAGGAATGATTACCCGACGAAAGTTTTCTGTGCTGTGAGCATAAATATGCGCCAACGGCTCTTGGCGAAGACGCGCAATATGATGGCCGATTTGGGGAACATTCAGTGGGCTGTTTACCTCGCCGCGTGCAAAGGCTGGCGCCATATCAGGGCTGTCGGTCTCTAACACATAGGCTGTGTGGGGCAACGCTTTCACCATTTTACGCATAGCTTGAGCTCTGTCGTAGGTAAGTGCCCCTCCCAACCCCAGTACAAAGCCCAATTCCAAGTATTTGTGTGCCTGCACTAAGCTGCCCGAAAAACCATGAATAATACCGCCAAAGCTAAATTTAAGGCGACGCAATAAGCTGGCTAGTTGATCATGGGCTTTACGACAATGCACGATTAAGGGCAGTTTATGTTTAATGGCCAGCAATACCTGCTCTTCAAAATAAAACATCTGCCTGTCATGAGTATCGATATCCAGCATGAAATCTAGGCCTATTTCACCCACGGCACAGGGTTGATGCCGACTAATTTGTCCATCTAAAAACTGTAAATCGTGGCTTTGGTGTTGCGACAAAAAGTAGGGATGTAAACCCAGTGCCATATACACAAAATCCGAACGGCCTTTTGCAAAGTGCAGACTAAAATTAACCACTCGTTCAAAGTATTGGGCTTGAGTGGCAGGCACCAATACCCCGTCGCAACCGGCCGCTAATAAATGCTTATACAGCTCACGTTGCTCATTAAACTCACTAAAATCCAAATGGCAGTGGCTATCTATCCAAGCCATATTGTTCCCTTAAGTAAATGAGTGACAATCGTAACCCTTAGCGTAACGTGTAACACATACCAAAAACTCATAAACCAACACCCATAATTAAAGAAGGCGTAATAATTTTATTGAATAAACGACAAACCCAAAATCGCCAACCGTTTTAATCAATCATCTAACATCTTGAATTATTTTATTTAAGCCGCATAAAAGAACTAGGCTATTAAAGAATTCGCCCACATAGCCGATATAACGTATAAGGCAAGGGCAATAAATAGGGCCATCTCAGTATCTTTTCTGAAGTTGGGCAAGGTTATTGCTTGTATACAAGTAGTACCAGGTGAAGTCAAAAAGCAGTTCCTTCCACCGGCCCCTCTGGAGGTAAGCCATGGATATCAGTACTCAGGAATTACGCGATAAAATTATACACCCAACGCTTAAATATTTGGGCAAAGAAGGTGTCGCCGTAGAAAACCTTTTAGTGGCCATAGTGACCCAAAAAAACCAATCCTCTTCATTAAAGTTACCATCCCAAAAGTTGTCGAACAACACTAAAGGCTTAGGCCCTTACAATATTGATAGCAATAGCCATCAGATGGTGTGGGACAAATTTTTAGCCTTCCACCCCGATTTAGCCAGTCGAATTCGTGGTTTAGCATCACAACGAGCCTTCCTAGAAGACCCTCACAGCGAACTGGCGACTAACTTGTGTTATGCCACGGCCATTGCTTGGGTTATGTACATTTTACACCCTCAAGAACTGGGTCACTGTATAGCCTGAAGGTTTTAGGTGCGCTTATGCGCCTCTACACTGTGTCACTAAGTAACACCTGTGACACCTGTTACTGCTATACTGGCTGCCATTATTATCTGATCCACTATCACCAGTATGAAGCCCTTCCACTTTAAGCAATTTTCCATCCAGCAAGACGCCTGCGCCATGAAAGTATCCTTGGACGCCTGTTTATTGGGGGCTTTAAGTGAGGTAAAGCATGCAAAACGTATTTTAGATATTGGTACCGGCACCGGTTTGTTAGCGCTGATGGCAGCACAACGCAGTGCTGCACATATAGATGCGGTGGAGCTGGATGTTGCGGCCGCCAAGCAGGCCCAAGAAAACGTCAATGGCAGCCCATTTTTGTCACAAGTAACAGTGCATCAACACAATATTAAAAATTATAACTGTGATTTAGCGTATGACGTTATTCTGTGTAACCCTCCTTTTTTCAGCGAGCATTTAAAGGGGCCGAATGAAAAGCGTAACCAAGCCCGTCACAACGACGGTTTAAGCTTTAAGGATTTAGGTCAGTGCATTACCCGGCTGTTACAACCCAATGGTCAGGCCTGGTTATTATTACCGATAACTGAGTTTGCGGCCTTTATAAAAAGTGCCACAAGCGTTGGTTTACAGCTTAATAGCCAGTGGTCCATTGCTAGCCGCCCTCAAAAAAAGGCCCATAGGGTGATATTCAGCCTTAGCCACAGTGGACTAAACATTCACCACACTCTCAACCATAGTTTAATGGTGCACGGTGAAACCGGTGCGCAATACACAGATGATTTCAAATCTCTACTTCGCGACTACTATCTTAAATTGTGAACTGGTAGACTATTTGTCAGATCCTTAACGACACGTATTAAACCAAACGTGATTTGCCAAAACTATGAAATACACTGCCACCGCTTCCCTGTTCCTTTCTCTTATATTAGCTTTTTTTTGTGGCTACTTATTTGAGGCGAACAAAGAAGGAGTGATGTTCCACTCCTCACAACCCAAATCTGAAACCCCAGATTTTTCTGTCTACACAGACGTTAAACAAAAAAAGTTAGATTTCTTTCTATTCTTATTACCAAAAGTGAAAATTGCCAATGAAGCTATTTTAAAAGAGCGTCGCTGGCTTGCTCAGTTGCCTGATTCCATAACGAAAAAGAATCAAGCAACACTAGTGGTCTTGGCAAAAAAATATAAGGTGAAAGCCGTTGGGTTCAATGACATTATTGAGCAGTTACTTATTAGGGTGGATACCATTCCAGCGTCTTTGGTATTGGCTCAGGCGGCGAATGAATCGGCTTGGGCCACCTCGCGTTTTGCGCGCCAAGGTAACAACCTGTTTGGTCAATGGTGTTATGTGAAAAACTGCGGATTAATCCCTAAGCAAAGAGGCAAAGGTGAAAATCATGAAGTGGCCCAGTTTAAATCCGTACAGCAATCCATTGAGAGTTACATGCGAAATTTAAATAGCCAGTATTCCTATGAGGATTTACGCACGCTGCGACAACAATTACGTATCAGCAAGAACGTGGTCAGTGGCTACCAGTTGGCCCAAGGGTTACTTAAATACAGTACCCGCCGTGAAGCGTATGTAAAAGAGATACAAGCCATGATTAAACACAATGGTTTGTCTCAGTACGATTAAACCTTCAGCGCTTTAATGAACACCTAAAAAAAGAACAAAAAAAAGCCATTAAAAGATAATGGCTTTTTTTATGTTAGCATCTTGATAAGGCTTAAAGCGTTCTAGAAAGACCAAGCCACAAAACGACTTATCTTGCTGCCTTGTGTCATATCAACGGTTTGTACCATTGAAGGGCTCACGGTTTTTAAATGTGCATAAATAGCGGGCAAATTATCTTTTTTGGACACGAGCGTGCTAAAAACACCCACCTGACCTTTGACAGATACGCTTTGGCTAATCATTTTTTGAATAAATGCTAACTCTCCCCCCTCACACCATAACTCTTTATGAGTACCGGAAAAATTTAAGTTATCCTCTTTGTGAGCCTTAAGATGTGAACCACGCTTGCCCTTATTGTAATTAAGGTTTTTATTTTTACGTGCATTGCCTTGTTCGGCCTGCTCTTGAGAACTATGAAAAGGAGGGTTGCATAGGCTTACGTCAAAATAATCATTACTGTGAATAACATTAGCAAAAATATTGTTTTCATCACTTTGCTGGCGTATTTTAATTTGCTTATCCAGCTTGTTTACTTTAACTAATTGCTTAGCACAATTTACTGCCACGGTATCAATATCGGTGGCCACAAAACGCCAGTTAAGTGCACGACTGCCCACCAATGGGTAAACTAAGTTGGCGCCCGTGCCAATATCCAACGCAGATACAGACTGATCTTGGGGCGTCTGAATTAAATCATTTAAGTAATGTAAATAATCGACTCGCCCAGGAATAGGCGGACAAAGATAACCTTGAGGTACATCCCAAAACTGTATTTTATAATCTTTTTTTAATATGGCTTTATTTAGCGTCTTAACGGCATCTGCATTTGAAAAATCTAAGGTCTGTTGACCTTTTTGCCCTTTAATAATGAAAGGCTTTAGTTCAGGCAATGCACTGCATAACTCGTCCATATCATACGACTGGTTATGAGGGTTATTTTTATGCATTAAAATTCCACCCCAGTGCCAGCCAAACCGCAATAGCCCGCAGGGTGTTTATCTAAATACTGCTGATGCTCGTCTTCGGCAAAATAAAATTCTTTAGCCTTTTTAATTTCAGTGGTGATATTACCAAAACCTGCTTTGCTTAAGTTGCCCTGATATATGCCACGGCTCTTTTCACTGAACATTTTTTGCATGTCATCTACCCAAAAAATCGCAGACCGATACTGTGTCCCCATATCGTTACCTTGCTTCATGCCTTGAGTCGGGTTATGTCCCTTCCAAAATTCTTCCAACAACGTCCAGAAATCGGTGAGCTCTTGATTGTAAACCACCATCACAGTTTCAGTATGAGCGGTTTTCCCTGAACACACATCTTCATAAGAGGCGTTTTTGGTAAAGCCCCCCATGTAACCCACCGCTGTACTGTAAACGCCTGGCAACTGCCAAAACAGTTTTTCTACACCCCAAAAACAGCCCATTGCAAAATAGGCTTTTTGCGCGTGACTAGGCCAAGGGCCTTGTAGAGGGTTATTCAGCACAGTATGTTTATTGGTGACTGAAACACTCTCTTCACGATGAGGCAGTGCCTCAGATTTTGCCACGAGTACTGATTTATCCATGATGTCCTAACTTAAATTAATGTAAAAAGTAGTGTTTAAAAATACTTAAATATTTTTAAAATAGCGAAATTTGTTCGGGCTGTGTGTCGCTATATTCAACAGGACTTTGCGTCGGTGAGCTGTTTTTCTGAGACCACAAACGATCTCGTAAACCACTGAAGCGCTGCACTTTACTCTTTAAGCCGCTTTGAATAACACTTTCACGCCCTATAAGCGTGAGTTGCTTTTTAGCCCGAGTAATACCTGTGTATATTAATTCTTTTGTCACTACACTGGCGCGGTAGTCTGGCAATACCAGCGCACAATGATTAAATTCTGAGCCCTGACTCTTGTGCACGGTCATGGCGAATACCGTTTCATGTTTAGGCAAACGTGACGGTTGAATCCAGCGTACCGCCCCATCACTGCCAATAAAGGCCACTTTTGCCCTCACCACCCCACTAACATCTGCTTGTGGAAGTATAATGCCTATATCCCCATTATACAGGTTTAAACCGTAATCGTTTTCCATGATCATAATGGGGCGCCCCATATACCACTGGCTATTCACATCAATTAACTGGTTTTGAGCTAACGCCTGCTCAATGGATTCATTTAAGCCAACTACCCCAAGTGCCCCTTCACGCAAAGCACATAACACTTGGAACTGACTAAAAGCACTGTAAATAGCCGATGCTAGGTCATCGCTGGTACCCGCTTTATCTATTAACTGTAAATAGGGCCGATATTCTCGGCCCGCCAGTTTAATAAACTGCTCAAATGCACCCTGGGTTAAGTTGATTAAATTTAAATCATCAAATCCTTTATTCGCTGTTTTCTTCCATGCTACAACATCACCACCATTGGCAGCACGAGCTAGAAACCCAATGCCACTATCATCATTAAAGCGATAGCTTTTACGTAATTGGCAGATGTGATCACGTAATAAAGCACCTTCTGGCTCAAGATTTTCTTTTGCTAGGCCTTGGCCGCTTAGTGACTTAATAAGCGCCGCATTTTTCTCGCTATAACCATGCTGTTTTTCACTATCACATATATCAGCCAATACACTGCCCGCTTCAACCGAGGCCAGCTGATCTTTATCACCCAGTAAAATCATTTGCCCGTGCAAGGGTAAGGCACTCATTAACTTACTCATTAATGGCAAATCCACCATGGAGGCCTCGTCTACTATTAATACATCCAAGTGCAATGGGTTATGGCGATTGTACTTAAATTCGCCACGACGATTACGACTTAATAAGCGATGTAATGTGCTGGCTTGCCCTGGAATGTGCTGTTTTATATTTTCGCTTACCGATAGATCGTTTTTGGCGCCATTAATAGATTCAGTTAAGCGCATGGCCGCCTTACCAGTGGGAGCCGCTAGTTTAATAATAGGCTGACGTTTAAAATGCGTTTGATACTGATGAATTAATATGGCCAACAAACGGATAACAGTGGTGGTTTTTCCGGTACCCGGGCCACCGGTGATCACAGAAAATTGTTTATTCGCAGCCACACTCGCCGCCACGGCTTGCCAGTCTGTGTCAGTATTCTTGAGTGGAAATAATGTTTTTATCACTTGCGCCTGCTCCTGTTCTGGCCAAGGCATAGGCTTCATTTTTTCAAGCATGCTTTGATGCAGCGACATTTCATACAGCCAATAGCGCTGTAGATACAAACGCTTGCCGTGCACGACTAAAGGCAATTCAACATTATCTTGCATCTCTTGGGACTCAGATAAACAACACACAATAGAACTTTTTGAAACCCCTATAAACAAGTCTTCAAGCTGCGCTGAGCTTAGGCCTGGGTGTTTATTGAAGTCCAAACACACATTGCCCTTGCCTAGAGTTTGACTTAAAAGATACGCCGCGGGCGACAGTGCTTCACAGTTTTCATCTAATTCCTGAATAAATTGTGAAAAGGCCACATCCATAGGCCGGACAGACTTAGGGTCCACGTCTTGCAATAACGCATTTAAGGTGGGTGAATTACTCATGAATTAACTCCTCCTTAATCAAGCGATCTAATGACTCTATCAATTTTTTATCCGGCTTATGGAAGTACTGTCCATAATGATGTTGATCATCACTAGCACTCAATCCCCTTAAAAATAAATAATAAGCCCCCCCTATATGCTGATCGTAATCATAGTCACTTATACGCAACTGTAATAACCGATGCAGCGCCAATGTATATATTACTAATTGCACATCGTAACGGTGTTCGCTCATGGCAATATGTGTGGCTACTTGGTCATAGGCTTGGAAACTGTCACCTAAGAAATTGGATTTATAATCCAAAATAAAATACTGCCCTTGCCACTCAAATATTAAATCCACAAAACCCTTAAGCATGCCTTTTAACTGACGAAAGTCCGCGGCTTTTACCGGTACTTGCAAACAAGGATACTGGTTTAACAACTGGTTAAAGTCTTGGGCATTGAGTTTGCTAACCGGGAAATAAAATTCCATTTCCACCAGTTTTTTATTAGGCGTTAAAACAGATAGACTCAACGCTTTATCAGCGTCATCGTTCTCTTTATTCTCTGTTAGCACTTGATGCGCTATTGGCACTTGATGCGCAGTTGGTAAAAGTGGCGTATTAAGTATCTCGTTTAACCACTCTTTCACCACATCAACCCACTTAACGTCGATGGAGAAGCGTGTTAGTAAGTCGCTTATCAACTCATCAATATCAATGGGTAATTGAGTAAAATCAATTTCTTCCAGTAACGTATGTAAAAAATTACCCGCATGGGCACCACGGGGGAACGCGAATGCGCCGGCTAACTCTTGATTAGATCCTTCACTAGAGGCCAATATTGACACCACTTCAATTTCGTTTGACTCGTCGATCTCTTCGTCTAAATTCAAACGTGCACTCATGGGTACATGCACATGGCGAATAAGCGATGAGAAACTGGACATGGACCAGTCTTGTTTAATACGGCCGGTAAACTGACGTGCTGTCAGGTTGTGTAATTTAGCCGTATTGGCTAAATAACCCTGTACCGTAGACATTTCCATCGTTTGGTAACGATCACTATTTTCAGGCAGGTCAGCTTGAATCTGCAATTGCGCCGTAAGCCCCTCCACTTCGCCCTGTGCCAACACATGATAAAGCGCACTGACCTTTAACGTTTTCAACAATTTTTTATCGGTCACGCCTTTGGGTATAGCCACATAACACTTGGCCGACGCTCTTGTTAATGCCACATACAATAACCTGACTTCTTCGGCTAACCCTTCGGTTATACGTTGATCCTTAAAATCACCCACTAAATCACATACTAATTTATTTTTTTCTTCATCATAAAATAAAGGGTCGCTGGATTCTTTACCATCCCAACTAAAGGGTAAAAACACCACGGGGTATTCCAACCCCTTAGATTTATGAATAGTGACTATTTGCACTAAGTTCGCGTCGCTTTCAAGCCGTAACATTTGCTGGTCTTCTTGGCCCAAATTAATGCTAATTTTATGGCTTAACCAACTTATCAACCCCTGAAAACCCTGTACCTGTGAGCTGGCATCTTGCAGCAATTCAGCTAAGTGCAAGAAATTAGTCAGGCAGCGTTCACCTTCTATACTTTCATTGCTAAGCCAAGCGGCGGGTAAATCACGTACATGCAGCCAATTCATAAACATGGCCATAACGCCTTTCTTTTCCCACAAATCACGGGCGGCATATAGCTGTTCAAGCTGATCTTCCCACAGGGATTCGCCGTTGATAAATTGCTGCAACGCCTCTAACGACACACACCATACGGGGTGCGCGATGGCGTTTCTAAATTGTGCTTCACTGAGCATATGAATGGCTTGTAGTAATGAGTACATGGCCATGGCTTGATCTGATTGAAAGATACTTTCTCGGCCCACATACACACTGCCAATGCCGCGTTTACTTAACGCTTGTTTAATCCATTTTGCTTGGCGTGCACTGCGCACCAATACGGCGATGTCTTTTGCTAATAACGGTTTGGCTATTAGGGGTTCATCACTTGTATTAGGATCTTTAAGGGTAGCATTGCCTTGTTGGGATAAACTAAGTAATTCACAAATTTGTTGGGCGCAGCCTTCACTGCATTCATCTGCTATATCTTGTTTGCTGGTTTTATCTAAACCATCACTGAACATCCAGCTTAATGCCGGGCTTTGTTGATTATTGATCACTAACGCAGCCGCATCTCCCTTCGCTAATACACTTACAAAGGGAATATCTTTATCGTAAATGAAGGGCCGATCGTGACGACTAAAGAAACCATTTATCGCATTAACCATGGGCTGTGTAGACCGGTAATTAGTATCTAAACTATACGCCCCATCTACCGCTTGTTTGGCTTGAATATAGGTGAATATATCCGCTCCTCTGAATTTATAAATGGCCTGTTTAGGATCACCAATCATAAACATAGCCAATTCAATATCATTTAAATCGGCTTTGTAAATTTCATGAAAAACTCGATACTGCATCGCATCAGTATCTTGAAATTCATCCACCATGGCCACTGGATACTGATGTCTAATTTGATCTAACAATTGCGGGCCGGTTTTAGCCCCCATAGCATCGTTAAGTAATACCAATAAATCGTCTGGAGCGAGAATACCCTGAGTGTCTTTTAATTGCTTAAGTCGCACCCGAGTTTGCTTAAGCAATGATATAAGCACATCATTACTGGCATAGCTGCGGCTTGCCTCTAATAATTGGTAACTTTCCCACCAGTGGGTAAAGTCATCGATTATTCCCGCGTCACTTGCTACCCCGCCTTTTTTGACAGATTTTTTTATACCTTCAATGGTGAAGTATGAAAATGCAGTGGCGTCTTTTGCACTAATGCCTCCATCTTGTTTTAAGACATAATTAATCAGCTTAGTACGAGCATCAAGGTAACGTGTAAAGGTACCACTGGATTTAGGATTTTCATGAAGGCTACTGATAAATTGGCCACCTTGAGTGCACCATTTATCGGCTAATTGTTTATGAGCCTGTTTAAAAGTGTTGCACGCTTGTTCGTAATTTCCCGCCGCTGGTCCCAAATGAAATTCTACATCCTTATGCAGAATGCTCATCAAGGCTTTCTGTAAATCGTTGGGGGTTTGCCAGCTTTGTAATATTAAGTTCAGTGCATTACCTTGTAACGGATAAACGTGTGTGCGCCATACATCGCGCACTGCTTGCTGTACCACTACTGCTTCATCCAATGACAATTCAAAGTCATCACTGATACTGGATTCCATGGCATTTTGACGCAACAGCCGCTGTGCAAATCCATGTATGGTGTATATGGCCGCCATATCCATAATTTGTATGGCATCTTTTAAACGCTGTTTTGACTGTGAAACATCTACCAGATCACTGGCAATAGACTCTATTAAACTGTCTTGCGTAACGTCATGCTCTAAGGCATGTAATGCCTGTTTAAGGCGTTTACGAATTCTGTCGCGTAGCTCCTCGGTGGCGGCTCGAGTAAAGGTCACTACCAATATTTTTTCTGGGCTTAAGGGTGAGCATTCATGCCCCAAAACCAAACGCACATACAGGCTAGTAATGGTGTAGGTTTTCCCCGTACCGGCACTGGCCTCAATGAGTCTAATCCCCTTAAGCGGAACAGACTGTACAATAAGTTCTTGCGTCTTCATGATGCGTCCTCATTTAAAGGCAACACCGACAACAAGTTAGATTCAAGCCAAGGCCCATAAAAACTTTTCGCTAATTCATGGGTTTGCTCTGGAATTTCTCCAAGTTCATTAAAGCAGCGGCGTATATTCAAGTCCTCGCGCTCTCCTGGTTGCCCAAAGGGGCCACTTGCCCCATAAAACGTTTTTTGGGCTTCAGCCAAACGTTTATCGACCAGCTCGCCTTTTTTCTCTTTTAGATGTGCCGGGTTATGCAGCTGCCAAGCGGATTGTGGCAACATGGCCAAAGGCGTGTACTGGCCTTGCTGAAATTGCTGAAGTAACACGTGTAAGTACTGCTTGGCTTGCTTTTGTTCCATTATTTTAAGAATGAATTTTTGATCCTGACAAATCACTACGCATGTATGTCCTTTCCCCATGGCACATAATGCAGCGTGCTCTAATATGGCTGGAATTATGCTTTTAGCTTTTAACTTACTGGGGACCACTTTCACTAAGTTAGCGCCATATAAGTCTTTTTGCCACCCCATTAAACTTAACGATAAGTCATCAAACACTAAATTTATTTCTAGCGGGTTAAGTACTTTATCTTGCATGTATTCTTCGCAACATTGCAATACAGGCTCTATGGTGCTTTTAAGTTTATTCCATTGGCGCTCGCCAATCTCACCAAACGCATTCAATCCTTCACTCACACTGTGAGATGCATCCTTTGAACCCTTGGCGCTTAAAAACTGCTTTATGACATTTTGTTTTACTTGGTATTGCTGCAGATAATCTAATTCAAATGGTTCATCGTCATCTTGAACATCGCTCTCAAAAAACAGATTAACCTTTAATACTTTATTCAAATAATACTTAGCTGGGTGCATAAAAAACTGAATAAAATCTTCCATTAAGATTTCATTACTCGCCGTGTCTTCAAACTCTGGTAAATTAGATTCAGTCGTCGTGGAAGTGGCCGCACCAAAGGGAGTATGCACCGCCAACCAGTCATTATTATAACTAAACAAAGTAGAATCCGCTTGAAAGTATAATGGGTTAAAAGCCTGCAGTGGATGTTGAGTCAACAACTGCTTCCCCGAGCCATTATCAGTAAGTGCATTCTCTGCCGTAAAATTATCTTGAATGTAATCTAACAATTCAGCCAGCACTACCGATGGCGTTAACGGTTCATCATTTTGCTGACTTTTACTGCGATAACTTAACCACAATGATTCACGAGCCGACATTATGGCCTCTAAAAATAAATACCGATCTTCATCACGGCGACTCCTGTCACCCAACCGACGCCTAGTGTGCATTAAATCTAAACTACTAGGAGTCACCGAGCGAGGGTAATCCTGATCATTAAGACCTAACACAGCCACCACTTTAAACGGGATACTGCGCATGGGCAGCAGAGTGCAAAAATTTACTTTACCCACCATGAAATGCTGAGAGCCTGCACTTTTTTGCAAACCTTGATTTAATCCATCCGCCAACACATCAAACGTAATGTCTTGCTCATAATGAGCAAACTGTACATTACTGGTCCAGTTTTCAAGGCATAAATGAACATGCTCAAGGATATTTTGCTCTTCCCCTTCCACTTCAAAAAAGTTGTGCAACATGTCATTAATAAACAGGCTCCATTGTTGGGCGTCTCTTGCTTGGCGACTGGCCTGACTGAGCTCATGCAAGTCATCCACAAACTTTTTTAATGGGCCCAATAAAACCGCTTCCAACCCTTCAACATTGGCCACCGGCACTATACCCAAAATTTCTTCACTTGAGTTAACCGCATAACCCATTAATAAACGCTTAAACCCATACAGCCAACTGTTGGCTTGCCATGGGGGTAAGTCTTGTTGGGCCCTATGTTCTTCATCAAAACCCCAGCGAACGCCTGCTTCTGTTAACCAATGGCTAAGCGTTTTTAATTGGGACTCTTTCAAACCGTATTTTTTATAGATGGCCGGCATCTCCAATAATGCCAGTACCTCGCTTAGTCCCATACGGGAGTTAGGCACTTTTAATAACAATAAAAAGGCATTTAATAATGGGTGCTCGGCTTGTAAAGGGCGGTCAGAGATAGAATAAGGAATAGATTGCGCGCGAGTCTTGCTATTAAACACCGCATCAATAAACGGGGCGTAGGCAGCCACATCAGGAATCATCACCACAATATCTTGTGGTTTTAACGTCTTGCCGTTATCCAATAAACTTAACAAGTGATCGTGTAATACTTCCACTTCTCGCATGGGACTATGGCAACCCACCACCTGTAAACTGGTGTCAGTCGGTTCTATTTGCGCTTGAGAACCAGCTTGTAAATGTAAAATTTGTTGCTGGATAGATGACAACAAACTGATGGCTTCGTTTTCACCGTCATCATAAAACAACGATTGCTCTTGAATGTTGGGCACGTCCAGTAACAATCGTTGATAGTCTTGCCCCAAACGCCCTAAAGAGGCCAACAAATCATTACCCGCATGGGCAAGCAGTACATCTTTACCTTTTAACCTTAACTTGGCTTGAGTAGTTTCATCCAATACGTCTCCCCAATAATGCTCACAGGGGTTTGGAGTCAATAGGTGCACATCCATGTTTTGACTTAATACCGATAAACTGTCCAGCTGATGCTTGGGCAAGGTGGTAAAACCAAAAAATATAACCTGCGACGGCAACTTATCATGACCTTTTTGAAGATGCTTTAAAAAGTCATCTAACATGTTGGCTCTGTGCGCCAAGGGCAGGTTTTTAGCTTGAATAAGCTTTCGTAATTCAAACCACAAAATACCCTGCCAAGCTTGATCACCAAGCGGCTGATTATCTAGCTCGTAGTTTTCATGCTCCCAGTTATGAATCCAATCTGGACGGTACACTAAATATTGGTCATACAAATCACTAATGGTGATGGCTAGACGGTACTGTCGCAACGCGTGTGCGTCACTATCATGTGGTCCTTGACTCATATAGTGCTGCAGCAATACAAATTCAGGTCGATGCAACAAGGCTTCATTTTGCAAGCATTCAAAAATAAGCCAGCGCATATTATCTTTTTGGTAAACCGATTCTTGGGCAAGATCAGGAGACACAATACGCTGGGTCTGCCAAAAAAATCGCGACGGCATAGGGAATTCAATATTGGCAGCTATGCCTAGCGTGTTGGCCAGTTGCATTTTTAACCAGTGTGCTAAGCCTGGATTCTCAACCACGACCGTTTGGGTTTCTAATGGGCTGGTATCTTGTTGAAGTAATAAACGGACTAATTGGGTAAACAGGGTCTCCACTTTATTAGACTGATAAAGGTTAAACATACTCACAAACACCTTAAACAAAGAGGAAAACGGCACAATACAAGCGTAAACGATAAACCTTGAACGAAAAGCTTCAAAGCATGCATATAAATCAGCCCTCCATTAGAAAACATGGGCTTATAAAAGACCAGCTTATTACTCAGTTAAATAGCTGATTTAACCGGTTATTTAATCAATACAGGAATTAACACGGATGGCCTAAATACCAAGAAGTGCCAGACAAAATTTGACTTCCTCAGCCTTAAAGCCAAACTTAAATAACAGCATCGACTCGTTCTTGGCTTATTTTCGAAAAGGACTTCAAAGTGACAGAATGGCCCAGTGAATTACCTGGCTTAGATATCAAAACGGCCCTAAGCCAGCTTGGGGGTAAAAAGAAGTTATATCTGCGCCTATTAGCCATGTTTGAAGACTCACACCTGCAAGATATAGATCGTCTTTTAGCCGCTGCAAGCGAGCAAGATTGGAAAGCGGTTTACGAGATAAACCACGCATTAAAAGGGGTAACCGGGAACCTTGCCGCTAACGAACTCTACCAATTATGCATAGATATAGATGGTAAATTAAAGGACGAGCAGCACGATATAGAGTCATTATTATCAGCACTTCCCGTAGCGATGACGACCCTATTAGCGTCTATTACTCAGGCCACTCAACTACCACTGGATGAATAAATAGCTCTTCATCCTCTCACCCGCATCAAAACCACACCTAAAGTGCCATTTTGTCGAATTACACACTCCCCAACTGGAACATCTGTACCTCTTTTTGAATTATTTGTCCGACAAGTGTACCAGTAACAAACAGTTACACAAAAAAACAGCCCTGCAACACTTTGACAAGTGAGGCCCATAGGCTACTCTGCTTGCCACTGACAATTTGGCTTAACTGCCACGTTAAACAGACCATGGACTAAAACAATAAAAACCATGAATAAACCTTTTCTCAATAAATGTGTGCTGCTTTTATCTGCCCTAGCCCTTAACAATCAAGTGGCTGCAGAGTTAAAGCCCATGAACGACACGGCGCTAGAAGCGACTGTGGGCCAGGCATATATTGAAATGGACAGCAATTTACTCGATGGAAAGCAATATAGCCGCATTACCTTTGGCCAAGATGTAAAAGTCCAAGCCAATGCAGATAGCCTAGTTTTAGGGCAAGGTTACAACAGTGGCACCGATTTCAGCGCCACAAACCTGTCTTTAGGCTACATTGACACTGCCAGCAACACGATTGTGCCTTTTGAGTTCACTAACCCTTATTTTGAATGGGTCACCGACCCTATTAGCAATAACATGATTGGCTTTCGAGTAGGCGCTGAAGAAACCCAAGGCATGCTACAAATGGACTTAACCAGCTTCAGTGGCAACATTGGCATGACAGTCAATGGCTTAGCGTCTAGTTTATATACAGGTGTTGGCGCAGGCGGCACCACTCAATCCAATTATCGCGCCACTATGATCGGCACCAATACGGGCAACTGTACTGATGGCACAGACTGTGTGTCCTTGGCTAACATTCAAAGCTTGGATGTTGGTAAGGACGATGGCGGCGGTGGCACCGCCAGTACCGGTGATTTTTTCTTATCTTTCCAAAAAGAAGCCACCAACTGGCTATTAAGTGATGGCTCAAGCACTCAAGCCGCCACCAAGGGGTTTTTCATGAACATCCCCACCAACAACAGCATTACTATCAGTGGCACAGATTCAGGTACCGCTGGCTATGCAGTTGAATTCATAGACCGTGGTGTCGGGCGCTGGAACAACTAAGCAAGCTTAGCCACTTATTAAACACGAACACTACGCCCTCCAAAAACACATCTCTTTGCTCACCAAATTCCAGCATTACACTTAATTAATACTTTAGTGTAGTGATTTTCATATTGAAGTGAATCACATGCGTTTCGCTTTACCTGCGGCATAGGTATAATGCCGTCCCTAATTTTTTAATCCTAAGCTGGAGCCGAGATCCATGGGCCAACGCACTGCACTATACGACGCACACATAGACTGCGACGCCAAGATAGTCGACTTTGGTGGTTGGGACATGCCCATCCATTACGGCTCTCAGCTTAAAGAACACAATCTAGTACGCGAAGATGCTGGTATGTTTGATGTTAGCCACATGACAGTAGTGGATGTTACCGGCACCGACAGCACCGCCTACCTGCAATACCTATTAGCCAACGACGTGGCCAAACTCGCTCAAGAAGGTAAAGCGCTTTACTCTGGCATGCTTAATGAGCAAGGCGGCGTCATAGACGACCTAATCGTATACCGCGCCGATGCACTGGGCGGCTATCGTGTGGTGGTGAACTGCGCCACGCGCGATAAAGACCTGGCCTGGATGGATAAACAATCGGCCAAGTTTGATGTGTCGCTTACTGAGCAACCTGATTTAGCCATGATTGCGGTACAAGGTCCAAACGCGATTGAAAAGGCCAAAACCGCAGTATCAGCTAATGCTAAAACGGTTATTGAAAGCCTGTCTATTTTCCAAGGCCTGCCTAGCGAAGGCTGGTTCATTGGCCGCACGGGCTATACCGGTGAAGACGGTCTAGAGATTATGATTCCAGCCGAGCAAGTAGCTTCCGTTTGGAATAACTTGCTAGAAGCCGGTGTCAAACCTGCTGGCCTAGGTGCACGTGACACGTTACGTCTAGAAGCGGGTATGAATTTATACGGCAATGACATGGATGAAACGATTTCTCCATGGCAAGCTAACATGGGCTGGACCCTTGCGCTTAAAGACGAACGTGACTTTATTGGTAAAGCAGCTTTAATTGAAGAAAAAGCCGCAGGTATTGAATACAAAATGGTTGGCCTAGTGTTAGAAACACGGGGCGTTATGCGCAGCCACCAAAAAATCATTTTCACTGCCAGCGACAAACAGGGGGAAATTACCTCTGGAACCTTTAGCCCCACGTTACAGCAGTCTATCGCCATGGCTCGTATTCCAGCCGATGCTGGTACTGAATGTGCAGTTGATATGCGTGGCAAAGCAGTACCGGTTCGTGTTGTGAGTATGCCATTTGTGCGTAATGGCGAAAAAGTTTACAAATAATTAACAGGAGCCAGCTGGCCATTTTACATGTGAAGCGCCGTGGATACGTCCATGTAGGCTTGAATTGGCATCCTTGCCAATAACATTCACCTGTAAAGCAACCAACTGACCTCAGCACAGTTTAAACACTCAAATATTTAGCCCCAGTTTTATAGAAAGGGGAAAAGATAAAGGAAATTAAAATGGCTCAAGTACCCGCTAACCTAAAATACATCGCTTCTCACGAGTGGATCCGCGACGAAGGTAATGGCGTAGTAACAGTAGGCATCACCGACTTCGCACAAGAATCACTTGGCGACATCGTTTTTATTGAGTTGCCTGAAGTGGGCACTGAAGTAAATAAAGAAGATTCTATTGCGGTTGTTGAATCTGTAAAAGCGGCGTCTGATATTTACGCCCCTGTTTCCGGTGAAATTATTGAAATCAACGAAGACTTGATTGACTCTCCAGAGCAAGCCAACGAAGAGCCATACGATGGCGCATGGTTCTTTAAAGTTAAGTTAAGTGAAGCAAGCGAATACGAAGCTTTATTAACGGCCGAAGAATACCAAGCTGAGTGTGAATAAGCTTTAGACTTTACAGTGTTAAAATTAAGGGCGCATTACGCCCTTTTTTGTGGCTGTAAGGTCCTTTTGGTTTTCTAAATATCGGGTTGATTTGTGGGCAGTAATAATTAGTTTTTAGTTTTACTGGGACTTCAACGCCAAGCTGTGGGCGCGAAGCGTCCCAGCCCCGAAGGGGCAACACCAGCGCCTTGTTAAATTCGTTTTCTCATGTGACGCAGTAAAACTTGAAATAGCTTAGCTATTAAAAAATACTGAAAACACAAAACTAATATTATTAAAAGTAGAGAATAACCTTCTTCGATACCCAACTTATTCCCCATTAGCTCTACCACACCATAAAGAAAATAGTAGGTAATCCCACTCTTACTTTCTTCATTAACAAAGCCCCATGACGAAGCTCCTGCTATAAAAACATGAAAAATAGAACATAAAGCTGATATTGCTAGCAATTTATAGGGCATAAGAATTTAACATTGTTATTAACTGGAACGATTCCAGATAACACTATCCAGTCCAGTTATTTTTTTAGTTGCCCAACCCTAACACAGCCCGAATCAACCGTAACTCTTTGCTTTATAAAGACTAAGTAAGTTACCCACACGCTGCTTTGCATTACCAGCCCAAGCACCAATTCCGTTAATATACGGCAACGCTCATACCTGGAGTCATTCCGCTTTTCTACACCCTTGTTTTTAAAGCACACATTCCAATATCTTTCGTTATTATTTGGAATAGCTCCACATATCAACTAGTGTACTTTTGGTCAGCCGCCAAAACCCAATTAAACGCAGGCCAGTAAAAGATACACCGGACTTTGCAGACGGGATTCTGCGTGGCCGGTGTATTTTTTACTGGCCTGATGCAACCAATACACAAGCAGATAAGATGAAAGGCACCCTGCAGGCTATTGAGCTAATGCACTAAATACGAGCTTAATGAGAGATCAGCCACGGGGTGGCTTCCTACAACCCCACACAATTACTCAAATGTTGTGATATCTGGCCATAATACCACCACTAAATGCACCGTATTCACCCCCACTTGAGCCTTATTCACCCACCCCCTCCAATAACTCTCAAATGCGTGAAACTCCCTGACAGCCCCCAAGCCGCTTGCTATAATTCGCGCCCTAAAATTTGCAATCCTATACTAGTCTTAGTGAGTCGCGACCCCACTTGGTTGTGCACTGCATTAGGTACCAGAACCCTTTATAAAGGCGGTCAAATGAGCAAAGCTTCACTT
>MAAA01025565.1_pt1 | contig 23759 bp, 19 predicted proteins | sample 1115971 | NCBI WGS metagenome assembly MAAA01 (sample SAMN04961123, study PRJNA320927) | seawater metagenome | isolation source: sample BD02T6 sea water enriched with oil for 6 days | place: USA:Gulf of Mexico | collected 2013-07-27 | reverse complement strand
CTGGTGGCGTTACCCATGTTCATATTCATGGGCAACATGCTGGATAAATCCGGTGCTGCCGAAAAGCTCATGCAATCTTTCCAGGAGTTATTTGGCCGTGTACGCGGTGGTTTAGCCATCACAGTTATATTGATCGGCGTTATCCTAGCAGCCTCCACCGGCATTATCGGTGCCTCTGTGGTGCTATTGGCGGTGATGTCTTTACCGGCCATGTTAAAGCAGGGTTACGATAAAAAAGTCGCAGTGGGTGTGATTGCAAGCTCCGGTACTCTGGGTATTCTTATTCCTCCCAGTATTATGTTGGTAATCATGGCAGACCAGTTGGCCTTGTCGGTGGGGGATTTGTTCATGGGGGCCGTATTCCCGGGTTTGATTCTGGGTGCCTTGTATGTGATTTACATAGTGGGCTTCGGTGTGCTTAAACCTAAAGCCATGCCGTTGGCTGAAGAATTAAAACCGGTGAGCCTGGAATTATGGGTTCGCGTATTAAAAGCTGTATTGCCTACCTTACTAATGATAGTGGCGGTATTGGGCAGTATCTTTACCGGCATAGCCACTCCCACAGAAGCCTCGGCTGTGGGTGCTGCATCGGCCATGTTACTGGCCTGGTATAACGGAAAGTTCTCTATTAGTGTAGTGAAGGAGTGTTTGCACAATACTTTTAACGTGAGTGGTTATATCTTTGCCATATTCATAGGTGCCACTGTGTTTGCTTTGGTGTTACGTGAATTGGGCGGCGACGAATTTATAGAATCATTTTTAATATCGCTACCCTTTGGCCCTTACGGCATCATCTTGTTTGTATTAGCCATCATATTCTTGCTGGGCTTTATTCTTGATTGGATCGAAATCACCTTAATCATCTTGCCATTGGTGGCCCCTGTCATCAGTGCACTGGATATTGCCATCAATGGTTATGGGGTAATCGACAATCCAGAACTAGTGTGGTTTGTGATGATGGTGGCGGTGACGCTGCAAACCTCCTTCTTAACACCGCCGGTAGGCTTTGCACTGTTTTATTTAAAAGGCGTGTGCCCACCTGAAATTAAGCTTACCGATATTTATAAGGGGGTTATGCCGTTTATTGTATTGCAACTGATTGGTTTAACTTTGATTTTGGCTTACCCATCGATTGTTAACTGGTTACCGGCTACGGTCTATAGCCCATAATATTAAAGACCTAAGCACTTAAAGTTGGTAAATAAAGTGGTGAATAACGTAAGTTGTTAGCCGCTTTTTTTATAGCCTTGGATGGCCGGTATCCTGCCTTTTTCAGGAGCAAAAAACAGGGTATGGTCAAGGAAGGAGTATATCCTACAACTTAATGAAAAAATGCTTTTAAGCATGCTCATAGCGGGTCGCTATGCAAAGCCAAAATGGCAAACCCATACAACTTTTGAACCACCAATTATGCTTCCTATAACCACTTATTCATAACAAAAGTGAGGCATTAGAATGATAAATTTAAGGACAATACCCGGCCCTGTATTTAAGACAATAATAAGTCTAATACCATTGAACGATTGAGAGAGGTGGACCTGAAAGCTTAAAGTAACCGGGTTAAGAATAAGTCGAAACAGATCTAATGGTTTCAATTAACTTATTCCCCAATTAACTTTTAAGCCGATAAAATAATAGGATTTAAAAATGACAACATTCCTGGCGAGAAAACGCCTTTATACTTTGATGTTAGTGGCATCCATGTCCTTGATGGGCGGCTGTGGTTCTGATGATACAGTAGCGCCTGTTCCGTTTGAATTGGGTGATATAACAACAAGCTATTATGACGGAGTCTCTGATGGCCTATTAGCTGGGTTGGGGTTGTCTGGACTTAAAGGAGCTGCTCCGGGTTATGTGGATACTGAAAATCCCACTAAGGCAGAACTTAGAAAAAATACTATCTATGTTAACTACACCGCTTTAGTAAACCAAAGTGATGGTTTGTTTGGTGAAGAATATGGACCGGTGAATGATACAAAATATGCAGGTCACGAATATTTAGCTTTTGTTGGTGAGGGCATTAACCGCGCTACTTTAATGGTACAAATCCCAGATGCCTTCAATGTTGAAGCGCCTTGTATTGTGGCGGCACCTTCTTCCGGATCCCGTGGAATATACGGGGCTATAGGCACAAGTGGAGCTTGGGGAATTGAAAAAGGCTGCGCTGTTGCTTATACCGATATGAACAAAGGCACAGGAGCCGTTGATTTAACTCAGGCTAAGGGTTACGGCATTCAGCACGATGCATTAGACCTAAGTACAGACGAGGAATTAACCTTCCGTGTTCCCACTCAAGAAAACGCGGATGCGTCTTTGCATGATTATGCAGGTGTTACACTGCCATCCGCTGCTGAAGTAATAACCTATACTAGTGAAAAACCAAATCGTTATGGGTTTAAGCAAGCTCACTCCCAAAAGAATACCGAAAAAGACTGGGGCCTTCATACACTTCAGTCAATTAAGTTTGCTTTGCGCCAACTGAATATTCAATTTCCACAAACTGAGTTTACTCCTGAGAATACTCTGGTTATCGCTGCAAGTGTGTCTAATGGTGGATCGGGGGTATTACGTGCAGCAGAACAAGATACCGAATCCTTAATAGATGCAGTGGTCGCAGGCGAACCCAACGTGAACCCTCAGACGGCTGGTCAAACATTCAGTATTAAAATGGGTGAACGAACGCCTGTGAGTAATCACAGTAAAGCTGGCTTAGAATATTGGACCATTGCTGAGCGGTATGCGGCTTGTGCCAGTGAAGTAGAGTCCCTTAAGGGCACTTTTTTAGCTGAAGCGCGTGGCATAGTCGCACCTCGTTGCGATTCTATGGTAGTAGCGGGTTTGTTAACCGCCAATGCGGAACAAGCACCAGAGCACTCGGCGTCAGCGGAATTTACAGCTTATTACAGCGACTTGGGTGAGCAATCATTAGTCAAACTGCAAGAAGCCGGTTTTTTAATCGAATCGAACCAACTATTAATAGGATATGCGGGTATCGATTTATTCCAGTCGTTGACTAACAACTATGCCAACTCTTATGCGCGAACATCTTTAGTGGATAACTTGTGTAATATTAGTATGGCAGCCATAGGTGAGGGAGATGTGCCTACGGCAAATGCTGGATATAAAACATTAGCCACTCACAGTAGTGGGGTTCCCCGTACCGGTACTTCAGCCTATGACGTTTACCTTGTAAAAGACGATGCAAAGGACGGTGCTCACAAACAATCTTCAGCCAAATCAACAAATGGTACTGAAGATTATAACTTTGAAGGGGCGCAGTGCTTTTATGATATTTACTTTAATTCTGAAAATGAATTAAATGCACGCCTAATGCAGGGCATTAGTGAAATTAAAGCCACAGGGAACTTGCAAGGTAAGCCGACTATTATTGTGCATGGTCGCCATGATGCTTTAATTGCGGTAAACCATACATCTCGTCCATATTATGCGCTTAGCCAAATTGCTCAGGGTGATGATGCCAATGTTCATTATTATGAAGTTACCAACGCGCAGCATTTGGATACTTTAAATGGACTATATAATCTTGGTGGCATGTTCTTTGTTCCTATTGATTACTACTTTAAAAAATCTATGGACCTAATGTACAAGCACTTAAAAGATGGTACGGCTCTTCCTGCCAGCCAGGTTGTAAAAGCGCAGGCCCCAACCGATGGTGTGCTAGCTAAATCAGACTTAGCAGCCATTCAAACAACACCTGAAAGCCCAATTACCTTCGACGGTGTTGATATTGTAATTCCAGAGTAAGCTTTGGAATAGTTAAAGGGCGGTGGCAGTGTCGCTCTTTAGTTTTACCCGCTCCTATTTAGATAGGGATTTGTCCGTATTGGACACCAGCCGCTTTTATGTTCAGGATGTACGGTATGACGCGGTGCCATGGATGGCAAGGAGCGGCGTTTTCCGGTAATCACGATAAAAGTTTAAAGCATCTAGAAGCAATATTTAGGGTATGTACGGTCAGAGTTTTGTTCTCGGAAATTGCTCCCTGCATTGCTCTAGCACATACATCCCTGTACTAGCAGACAAGTTCTAAGTACTTACATTTAGCAATAGCTCCTGCATTGCTTTAATAAATGACATCCATGTCACGACCATGTAAGCAATGACGCGGTGCCATTAATTACATGGATGTAATGTATCAGGGTAATGCAGGACGTAATTACCTAGGATGGCAAAGAGCGGCGTTTTTCAGGTAAAAAAATCTAATATTGAAATAAAATTTCAAAAGCTATATTTAGGATATTACGCGGTGCCATGAATTGTGTTTCTCCCGCATATATCTACCCATAGTGATCATAGGAAAGCGTGCTACAAATCAGGTTGATCCCCTTAATCTGTCCTAAACTAAATACAGCTACTCATTCAAGGTTTCGCAAATTATGCTGTCACCGTTATCCAATAATAATATCATGCTAGATTTAGAAACCATGGCTACTCACTCTAATGCCGCCATAGTGGCCATTGGTGCGGTACGATTCAATCATGAACTTCAAGATACTTTTTACCACGTGGTAAATTTACAAAGCAGTCTTAAGGCGGGTTTAGAGGTGAATGGCGATACTATGACTTGGTGGCTGCAACAGGAAGAGGCGGCCCGAAAAGCCATCACTGAGCCGCATATAGAGTTAACACAAGCATTAACCTTATTTGCAACCTGGTTAGGGAAAGATGCGTTAGTGTGGGGGAATGGTGCATCATTCGATAATGCAATATTGGCCAATGCGTATTATAAAACGGGTATCCGTTTACCTTGGGCCTATTATAATAATCGCTGTTATCGCACCGTTAAGTGTTTTTACCCAAGTATTAAACTAAAGCGAATGGGAACCCTTCACCACGCGTTAGATGATGCCATGAGCCAGGCGGCTCACTTAATAGAAATACTACAAACTATAAAAACTGATTAAACTATAATTTTTAATTATTAATGCGGCTCATTTACCCTGAGTTATCGTGTTTATAATCCTTCTTTAGTCGCACATACCTCCTTTGTACTTTACCTAAATATTCATTATTAAATAGACTCTCAGTATTAAAATACTAATTAGCCTTGCAGGCACTAAGGAGCGTTCATGAATGTTAATAAAAATTGTAAATGTGCATTTATAAAACCATTTATATTATTACTGATGTTGCTAGTCGCTCCTCTTGGTATCGCCAAGACAATCCTAATCATTGAAAGTTACCACCCTGAATACAGCTGGGATAAAAATTACATTCAAGCATTTGATGATCAATTCCTAGGTACACATAATATTGAGGTGACCTATCTTGATACTAAACGTATTGGTAAGTCAGAGTTTGCAGCGTCGGCCGACCGTGTAATGAAGGTGTTTCATCGCATCAAACCTGACTTAGTAGTGTTGGGTGATGACAATGCAAATTTATTAATGATTCCCCGCTTAAATGACACCAATGTACCTGTGGTTTTTTTAGGCGTAAACAGCCCACTAAGTAAGCTAAATTTAGATAAACATAAAAATGTTACCGGTGTTTTAGAGCGTCCACTGTACGTTGAAACCATTAAACATATTCGAAAAGTGATGAAGCCAGTCCCTAAAAAAATGTTAGTACTGATGGATAACAGTACTACCATGCAGGCAGCCGTAAATGAAACCTTTGGTGATGCACGTAGCGCTAATATTAGACGTACAGATATCGATATAGTATTAACCAATGACGAAACAGTCTGGAAAAAAGCTATTACAGATGCACTGGTAAATGGCTACGATGGCATTGTTTTAGGGACTTACCACACCATACGAAATGGTGATGATGAATACGCTGCGCCTAATCAGCTAATTAACTGGGCCCATCACCGCTCGCAAGTACCCTTATTTGCATTTTGGGATTTAGCGGTGGGGCAGGGTATGGCGGCCGGAGGTTATGTGGTGTCAGGTTATGACCAAGGACGGTTAGCGGCCCGCCTGTCGCATTTTATACTAAAAGGCGTACCAGTATCAGATCTTAAACCCTTTGTAAGTAAAGTCGGGCGATATGTGTACAGTAAAAGTGCCATGAAAAAATGGAATATAAAATTAAATTCTATGACGGCATCACAAACATTCTATATTCAATAAAGGTAAACATAGAGCCAACAGTATTATCTGTACAGGCTCATCATGCTTTTCAAGCATTAGCTGAAAAAGGTAATGTTATCTACTTTGGTGCTATCGAAGAGCACTTATTTTGTTAATGACCTGTTCCTATTCCTATTTTAAGGTGCTCACATTTATGTTTACCACCTCATCTATAACGGAGTTAGGCATTATGTGCAGTGGAAAAGTAGGCATCCAAGCTACCGGCGTTACACGGATGCTTATTTCATCCTGGCTAAGTCCAAATTTGGGTAAATGCTGTTCAAAACTCACCGTTAAGGTACGGTCTTGCATAACATTAGCTTTGGAAATTCGCGCCAATTTTTTATCTTTTAAATAGACATCAATATTGAAAGCCACCCAAGCTTGGGGCCAGGGTCCGTCGCTTAAATCTTTCAGCGTAAAGTGGGTTTTTAATTTAGGTGAAAAACCTGACTCGTCCACCTCTTTTACTAATCCGTTTATAGCCAAGTTTAATTGATGTATATCTTGGTATTCCATTTTTGGATTTTTATCGCTTAGCCTAGTGCTAAAGAATTGCTCTTTTGGGAAGTCTAGGCAGGCCGTTAACATTAAAGTTAACACGCCATAAATTATCAGTTTATATTTTGACATAGGTCTTCTGCAAGTTAAGGACTTTGTTTAAATATCCACGGTTTTCGGCCGTAGGCATTTGCCTGAGTAATTTGCGTAATACGTCTGGCGCAGACATTCGGTTAATGCTGCTCACCGCTTTATTAATGCTGCCGCGTCCAGTTAGGGTTTTCATTACACTGGTTGTACCTGCATTGTAGGCCGCTATGGCACAGTAAAGGCGCGTCTTTGAATCAGTAATACCCTTTAAATAGCGGTAATACAATATATGGAAATAGGCGGCGCCTACCTGAACATTCTGTTTGGGGTTGTATAGGTAGCTTGGGGATAATATTTTTTGTTTCTTGTAAATTAAATGGCTGGCATCCACGCCTGCAGTGTGAGGCATTATTTGCATAAGCCCAAAGGCAGGTGCTTGAGAGCGTGCCAGTGGATTAAAATGGCTTTCTGCATGAATAATGGCAAACACTAACGATGGTGGCAGGCTGTATTTTTGCGCATAATCATAGATAAATGATTTATAGCGAATGGCCTTAGTACGAACGCGTTTTTCAGGTAATGAAATAATGTAGGTAGTGCGATCGTTAAAGGCAAAGGCTAAGTTTAACGAGGCTACAGCGGGGTAACGAATATAGGCTGCTTTGCTTAATTTTTTTGCCATTCGCTCCACGGCTTTAATAGAAGGGCGTTCGTCACGAAACAATTCCCCCAGTATTAAGTCCCGGCCCATTGAGCCTAAATCTTGTGCGTAACGAATACCCGCTAAGCCCTCCATCATTTTATTGATGGGGTCCTTATTGACGGCATCTTGCAAATTAGTGGATAGTAATTGAGTCAGAGTTTTTTTGAGTCGCTTTTGCATTTCACGGTAATTGAGTACTTTACCTTGGCGTATGCTGGGCATAGAAATTTGAATTTCATTAGACTTAAAATCCACCGCTTGCTTCTGCTGGTAATCTTTAGAGTAAAAAACAAGACGGGTTTTACTGCTGATTTCGGCATCAGGCCAATACGCTCTCAATTCACTACGGTATTCGCTAACCGATTTTTTAAAATTCGCTTTTAATTGCACGGCACTAAGTTGAGTGTCTTGGGCGCTTTGGGTGGTGTTATCTTTGTAGCCTTTAGGTATTACTTGCACCGCAGCGCTAGTGAGTGCTGACATAAATAAAGCGCTAAAAAGAATCAGGTTTAGGGCGTTATGCTGGCTTACTTTTTTGAGGTCAAGCGGATATTTAGTCATACCTTAAAGTTAGTTATAACTCCCAAGGGAAGCAAAGAAAACCTTCCCTTGTAAACAAAAGTTATAACAACTCAAGAGGTCTTTGTGAAACAGTGTGCAATTCCGAATAAAATTTATTGTTTCTTTAATTAATATTAGAATTTCGCTGGTATTTTGCTAGCTGATATTTCTGTAGTAGTTTTTGATAATTATCAGACTCTAAATAGTCGCCTAAGTGTCGGTTAAAATCTAATATCACTGCCTGTGCCGCGGGGTGATCTTTTAGCATAGTAAAGTGCAGGCTTCTGCTGTGTAACGTGGTAGTAGGTACTTGCAAACGGTTCTTTAAACTGGCCATAGAATTTAAAAAGTAACGAGCTACATCACCGTCAAGTAATGCCATGTCTAATTCTTCACTGGCCAGTTTGCGCAGTAAAGGTCCATAGTGTTGGTGGTAGCTAATGCGGCTTCCTGTTGGAATGAGCTGCTCGTAGGCATAGTCTTCCATGAGCCCTAAACTTTTTTTATCATTTAACAGTGCGTTTTGAAAGGCGTCTAGCGTATTTATAATTTGTGAGGCGCTCACCACCACCAATTGATTGTGGTAATAGGGGTCGCTGAACAATAGCTGCTTTTGTCGATCGGCATTAGACCAGGCCGCCACGCTAATATCGAATTTACCCTGCTGCATGCCTTTATGTACCTTTCCCCATGGAGCAAATGCCATGCTCACCTCATAACCGGCCCGCGTGAGTACTTGACTAATCAGCTCAACGCTAAAGCCTAGACCGGGCAGAGAGCGACCTATGAAGGGTGGCCATTCGTTGGCGGCCATAACTAACTTTTTAACCGTCAGCGGGAATTGTTGGCACAGTTTTGCCAGGGTTTTACCCAAACCTTGACCTTCAATCCTTAAGGCGTAATCATCGCGAAAGTTTTTTAACATGCTAATGCCATTAAATGCGGCATCATAAATGTACCAACGACCTCCGCCCTTATACATGCGCAGCACCATATTGCGGGACTCTTGAGTCATGGACATCTGTACGTCTATGGCCACTTTACTACCACTGTTGTTAAAAGTAGTGGAGCGTATTGACCATTGTCCTGCTTGCCATGTTTGTAAAGACTGGGCTTGATCGTGTCTAAGTTGGCGGTTAAAGCATTGGATAAACCGCTTTTTTTGCTTCAAACTCGCCCGTTTCCAATGGTCGGCCAGCACGAGTTTACTCATGCGCTCAATATCCATATGGGGTTCAAGCTCTTGCTTGAGTATCTGGTCAATATCTTCAATGCTGGGTTCTTTTAACGCGGAAAGTTGCTGCGATATTTGTGTGAACGTATCGTTGATAAGTTGCTCAGGGTTGGCCTGTGTTAAATGAGTAAGCAGCAACAACAAAATAGATAGAGAGCGTAACATGTTTGTATCCATGGCAATGAACGGCCCATAAACGCAGGCGCGTGTTCATTAAAGATAGCACATGAGGGATATCTTAAGATTAATTCAGTGGGAGAAAATGCATAGGGTGAGCCGGAGTTGGTAGGCTGCGTTATCTGTTGTAATTTTTCAAGCTACCCTGTGTTTATGGTCATTGAGAGGGCAGGTTGCGTTTCTATAGGGCTTCATGGCACTGCACCTTGATAACGACCAACTGGATATTTTGCGTCAAGCTGTTGGTGAGGAGTTGACCTAGCGCAGCACTAAAAATTTAAGGATGGGCGTGAAACTGCAGTAATAATTGCGCGTAATCATCTAGTAAGGCCGCGCGACTTTGCAGGCTTTGAGCGTACATATCTATATTGGGGTAGCGGGATTCGGGCACCGCCATAAAGCGCTTAAGCTTAGGCAGGGCGGTTTTAAAATGCCGTGCTTGGCGGGTACGGTTTTCCATTTTCTCAATAGAGGTAAGCTTTGGAAGTGTTTTTTGTAATTTAGTGATGGCTATCTTGTGTTGTAATAAAAATAACAAGTCATCGCTATGCCCAGAGTGATCATCACTGGCAACACTCATGTTTGCCAAAAATGCAAGGCACAGACACATGGCAAAAAATTTAATCATCTAAGCTAATGCCCAATTGGCTTACACCCAAATCATGGCTTAGGGGGATCAATTCTTTGATGGTTTGCGCGTGACTGTTTTTTGCACAAATCAGCGCCAATGCAGCTTGTTCAAACGCCAAATGACGCGACCATAACGGGCTTTCCTCTTTGCTTTGTTCTTGCAGCTCAAACACTTCTAATAGTCGCTCGTGAGTCATGGTTTGCATAGCCTGGGCATCGTTAATAGAGTCATCTAAAATCCCTTGAATACAACTTTGCAACGTTACCATGCAGTCCATGGCAGGGTAGGCACCATAATTATCATGTTGAGTTGGGTCGGGTACTAACTCATTAAGTACCTCTAATTGCTTCTCTATGTTCTTCATGCTGCTGAGCTGGCCACGTAAATATTCCCATACTTTATTGAGAATTTTACGAGATTGCTTAAATTGCTCGGGTGTCTCTTCTAGCTCACAAAATAATTGAAAGTTAGGCATGCTGCGCTCACAAATGGCGGCACAAAAAGACAGTTGTTGCCAATGGTTAAGTGAATTCAGATCCATAGTGCTCTCCAATTGTTAGAGTCAGTATAACAGGCAAGTTTGGTTGTGATCTAAGGTGAATTGCATTTATTGGCATAATTTGTCTATAAAACAATCACTAACAACGGATTTTTTGCGCTATTGAAAAATACGTCTAGTTTTATAACTAGTGCGTAGTCTTAAACATAAGGATAAAAACACTGGGACAATCGGTGTGCGTTAGGCGGTAGCCACCGATTTTAAAATTATTTAGAACGTTTTATTAGTGTGCTAACAAAAGGCTCTAATGAATAAGAGGTGTCAAATGGCTAACCATATTTTTATTCTTGCAACCGTCATGCTGCTGGCCGGAATTTTCGGCGGGTTAGTAAATTATTATATGTACGGTGAAAATGATCCCGACGCGATCAGTTTACCCCGATGTTTAGTGGTGGGCATAGGCGCCGCATTTTTAGTTCCGGTGATATTAGACTTAGTGAACAGTGAACTTATCTTAGAAACTCAGGGTGATCCTTCAAGGTTATTAATATTTACCGGTTTTTGTTTAATATCTGCCATCGCCAGCCGGTTTTTTATTACCAATATGTCCGATCGAATTTTGGATGCCGCGCGCCATGCTAAAGAACAATCTGAAACCGTACATCACGACTTACGCATCATTAAAAATGAATTACTGCCCTTAATAGATACTGAAACAGAGCAAGAACTAGAGCCAGAAGATGAACCTGAAATTATGCAAATGGAAGAAGAACTGGATGTGACCAGTTCTAACGCTTTAAAGATGCTGGCCACTGGCCGATATATCTTTAGATCGTTGCCAGGTTTATGTCGTGAGTCTAACAATGATGAATCTACTATGCTGCAAACGTTAGGTGTACTAGTGACGCGCAGTATGGCGGGCAAAGTGAGTGGTAAAAACGGTATTCGTTGGCACATTACTGAAAAAGGTCGCCGGGTACTAGAAAGCCAAATGTAAGTTTTTGCACATCCTAAGGATTAAGAGTTCGATAATGATTGATCGATTCGGTAAGGCATGGATAGCTGTTTACTTAATCTTAGGGTTGGCCTTAAGTGCTCTGGTGTGGTCGGCCCCAGGAGATGAAGTATCTGCTGAAACTACTGCTCCCAAAAGCAAAATAGTTCCCACCAGTGTTGCCTCCGATGTACGCATAGTCATTGATATCTCTGGCTCCATGCGTCAAAACGACCCCGAGAACCTGCGTATCCCCGCCCTTAACCTCATCGTTGAATTATTGCCCGAAGGTTCTCAAGCCGGGGTTTGGACTTTTGGTCAATGGGTCAATATGTTAGTGCCGCCAGAAAAAGTAGATGATAAATGGCGGGAAAATGCCAAGTTAAAAGCTAAAACGATTAATAGCCACGGTTTACGGACTAACATTGGCGAGGCCATGGAAAAGGCCACTTGGAAATTTGAAAAAGATGGGCAGTTTGAGCAGCATGTAATATTACTGACCGATGGATTAGTGGACATAGCAGCCGACAAAGACCCCGCTAAAGCTCAAAAAAATGAAGCAGAACGGCGTCGCATAATGACGCAGGTATTGAAGCAATACCAGGATTTAGGGGTAAAGGTACACACAATTGCCCTGTCTGAAAATGCAGATAAAGTATTGCTTGAAAAATTATCTCTCACTACCAATGGCATGAATGAGGTAGTGAATAACTCTGAACAACTGGTAAAGGCCTTTTTAAAGGCCTTTGAAAAAGCGGCACCTGTGGCGGCCGAACAAGTGCCTTTGGCCGAAGACAATACCTTTGAAATTGACGAAAGCGTGCAAGAGTTTACTGCCCTAGTGTTTCGTAAAAAGGGTTCTGCAGCCACTCAATTAACCTCCCCGGACGGAAAAGTTTTAAGCCAAATAAAAGCCAGTGAAAATGCTCGTTGGTTTAGTGAGTCGGTTTATGACTTAGTTACCATAGAAAAACCCCAAGCAGGTACCTGGAAAATAATTGCAGATTTAGACCCTGATAATAGAGTCACTGTGGTGAGTGATTTGAAAATGGAAATCACAAATTTACCCTCGTCTTTGTTTCCAGGCCAGCAGGTTAATTTTGAAGTGTACTTACATGAAGACGGGGAAGTATTAACCAATCAAGACTTTTTGCGGTTAATGACCGTTGAAATGAAAATGACCGCCGAATCTGGGCGCAGTGGTACTAAGCAAATAAACGATCCTGAAAACATTCCTGCCGACGGCCGCTTTCGTGAAAGCATTAAACGCTTAAACAAAGAAGGTCAGTATGAGCTGCAAATTACGGTGGATGGAAAAACCTTTCAGCGCATGCGCAAAGAATACATCCAAGTGCGCCAGCCCATAGGATTTGAAATACGTAAGCAAATACATAATGGTGAAATGGCTTATGCAGTAAGAGTTATTCCACAGGTGCCCGACATAGAGGTGGCTAGAACCCGTGTGATTGCCAAGTTAAAAGGACCCGATCAGCATTCTATTATTCAGGCCGTGCCTTGGATTGAAGAGGGTGTTTGGGAGTCTATTATCATGCCTGATAAGGGGCCTGGTACTTATGAAATGGCGTTGAACGTAAAGGGCCGTTTTGGCGTGGATCAAGAGTTTCGCATAAAGCCTGACCCTATTGTGTTGGTTTTTCCTATACCTGACGACTTTACCCATGAATATTTTGTAAAAGAAGATGTAGCCCTTGAAAAAACAGACCCGTTGCAGGTATGGCCAGAAGCCCTAGATGATTCTATGGGTGAAGTGCCACCCGAAGCGCAAGACCCTGACAAAGAGCCCGTGGAAGAACCGATCATAGATCCCATAGAAGAGCCTTCCTTAGAGGATTCAGCCTTAGCGGAATCTGAGCTTGAAGATATGGTCTTAGAAAATGAAGCGATTCCATTCTGGTTATATATTTTAATACCCGTATTAACCTTAGTGTTGGGCTTAGCAGGTTTCTTTATTGTTCGTAAATTGTCAAAAAAGAAGGCGGCTGCCATAAATGAAGATAAACCGGCTGAGAAGAAAGACTCAGGAATGTCCGCGCCAGCTCCAGCAGTAAGTTTAAATGATGGCATGGACGATGAAGAGTTCGACGAGGATTTTGATTTAAGCGATGACGATGATGATGACGATGACGACCTTGATGGCATGGATGATTTAGATTTAGCCGGTGATTCTGAGTCAGAAGAAAGCGAAAGTGTGCTGGATGACGCTGACGAGGAGGATTTAGCTCAAGATGTGGAAGATGATATTCCAGACTTTGACGAAAACTTCGATATAGATGCTGATGTAGAGCCCGAAGAAAGCATCACAGCTACTAATGACGATGAGGCCTCTGCCGCTATCGATGAACTAGACAGTGTGTTAGATAGCTTAACCGATGACGAAGCCATTGAAGAAGATATCCCCCAGTTGGATGATGAAGTGGTTGAGGAGCCGAGCGAGTCACCAGCAGAGGTAGAGCTTGATGCCCTTGAAGATGAAGAAAGTGATGATTTTAATTTAGATGATGACGATGACTTTAACCTTGATGATGACAATTTTAATTTAGATGATGATCAACCGGGTGAAAGTGAAGACGTGCTTTCAGATCCTGATTCTGAGCCAGAGCCTGATGTACAAGAAGACGCAGAGGAAGAAGCCAGCAATGGTGAGGCGGCCATTGATGAGGCTCTAGCCAACTTAGAAAGTGAGCTAGATGATATTGATGTGGATGCTTTGGTAGATGACGCGCCTACAAAAGACGAATAAAGTGATGTAATATTTAAATCAGCAATACGCTAACGATATACATCAATTTGGGTGTCAGCACATGTGTGAGCTGCTGGGTATGAGTGCTAATACCCCTACCGATATTTGTTTTAGTTTTTCCGGTCTTATGGAAAGAGGCGGGCGCACTGGTCCTCACCGTGACGGATGGGGCATTGTCTTTTATGAAGGCGCTGGCGCCAGAGCTTTTCATGACCCAAATCCCAGTGCCCAATCACCGTTAGCCAACTGGGTGAAAGCTTATCCGATTAAAAGCCAAACAGTCCTTAGCCATATTCGTCAAGCAAACGTAGGCGGCACCAGCTTAGAGAATACCCATCCGTTTCAAAGAGAGTTATGGGGGCGTTCTTTTTCTTTTGCGCACAATGGTCAAATCCCAGACATAAAGAAGAGTTCATTAGATTTTTATACCCCTATAGGTCAGACCGATAGCGAACATGCGTTTTGTTGGATATTGGATCGCTTACGTAAAAAATTTCCAGTGTTACCAGAGCATCATGAGCAATGGTTGCCCATCGTGGCCGAATCGTGCACGCAATTGGCGAAGTTGGGGGTGTTTAATATGATGCTCAGTGATGGCAATTTCCTAATGAGCTTTTGCAGCAGTAAGCTGTATTGGATTACCCGGCAGGCCCCCTTTAATCAAGCCAGTCTTAAGGATACTGAGCTGACAGTGAATTTTGCAAAGGAGACCACGTTACAGGACATGGTGACAATTATTGCCACTGAACCCTTAACACAAGATGAGCAATGGCAGCCTTATGCAACGGGTGAATTTAGGACGTTTTTGAACGGCGACTCGCTATTTGTACACACTGGCGACTAAAACCAAGTGAAATTGTACAATTTGGTCAATAATTTGTAGGGCTTAGCCAGTGTTAATATGGGTACGCTAGGGTAGTATGCCTGCAAATTGTTACCTCGAATGAGCAAATTATGAAATTTTCCGGCACTGAAGAATACGTTGCTACCACTGAACTACAGATGGCTGTTAATGCTGCCATTACCCTACAGCGTCCACTTTTAATTAAAGGTGAGCCTGGTACAGGTAAAACCATGCTGGCCGAACAATTGGCAGAAGCCTTAGGTACTCCTCTTATTCAGTGGCACATTAAGTCCACTACTAAAGCTCATCAGGGTTTATACGAATATGACGCGGTTTCTCGTTTACGTGACTCTCAATTAGGAAATGCCGACGTAAACGATATCGGTAACTACATTAAGAAGGGTAAACTATGGGAAGCTTTCACTGGTGATAAACCACCGGTACTATTGATTGATGAAATAGACAAAGCGGATATCGAATTCCCTAACGATTTATTGCTTGAACTGGATAAAATGGAATTTTTTGTTTACGAAACTCAAGAGCGTATTGTCGCTAAACATCGCCCAATCATTATCATTACCAGTAACAATGAAAAAGAATTGCCGGATGCATTTTTACGTCGCTGTTTCTTTCATTACATCGACTTCCCTGATAAACAAACCATGCAAAAAATTGTTGATGTGCATTATCCTGACATCAAAAAAGATCTATTGGCTGAAGCCATGGATGTATTTTTTGACTTACGTAAAGTGCCTGGACTTAAGAAAAAGCCATCTACGTCTGAACTGGTCGATTGGCTAAAGCTATTGCTGGCGGATGATGTAGACCCAGAAACCTTGCGCAGCAAAGAAAACTCCATTCCGCCTTTATACGGTGCCATGGTGAAGAACGAACAAGATGTTGAATTGTTACAAAAGTTGGCGTTTATGACACGCCGCAAAGGTTAATGACACATGTTGGTTGATTATTTTCAGACCATGCGTGAGTACAAAATACCCTGTTCAATACGGGAGTATTTGGACTTAATAAGCGCCATTAAACATCGCTTAGCGTTTGCCGACCTAGATGATTTTTATCATCTAAGTCGACTATGCTTAGTTAAAGATGAACGTCACTTTGATAAGTTTGATAAGGCTTTTGCTCATTATTTTAAAGGCATAGATACCCTAGATAGCATTTTAACCAGTGCTAAGGGTATTCCTGAAGATTGGATGAAATCTGAATTTGAGCGTATGTTCAGCAAAGAAGAAATGGATGCCATTGAAGCCCAAGGTGGTTTTGATGAGTTAATGAAAAAATTCAGGGAGCGCTTGGAAGAACAAGAGAAACGTCACCGTGGCGGCAATAAAATGATCGGTACTGGGGGCACGTCACCTTTTGGTAATGACGGGTTTAACCCTGAAGGTATGCGCGTAGACCAAGGTCGAAGTCGACATAAAAAAGCCATTAAAGTGTGGGAAAAACGCAATTATCGTAATCTAGATGATGACGTTGTGTTGGGTATTCGTAACATTAAAGTGGCCCTTAGACGCTTGCGTAAATTTGTACGCCAAGGCGCTGAAGAGGTATTGGATCTTGATGATACTATTAGTGCAACGGCCAATAATGCAGGATATTTAGATATAAAGCTGGTACCTGAACGTCATAATGCCGTGAAGGTATTATTGTTTTTTGATATTGGCGGAACCATGGATCCGTTTGTGAAAACATGTGAAGAGTTGTTTTCAGCGGCCCGCAGTGAGTTCAAACATATGGAAACGTTTTACTTTCATAACTGCCTTTATGAAAGTGTATGGAAAGACAATATTCGTCGCAACCATCAACGCACTATGACGTGGGATTTATTACGTAAATACACTAAAGACTACAAGGTTATTTTTATAGGGGACGCCATGATGGCCCCATATGAAGTGACTCATGTGGGTGGCAGTGTAGAGCATTGGAATGATGAATCCGGTGCTACTTGGCTGAAACGTGTACAGGAAACCTTTGATAAGGTTGTGTGGCTAAATCCAGTTCCTGATGATCAGTGGGGTTGGAGTGGTTCTTTAAAGGCAATACATGAAATAATGGAAGATAATATGTTTCCATTGACCGTGAACGGTTTAGAAGACGCAATGCGCCAACTAACCCGTTAGATAAAACCTCAGTCAAAATCTAAACCCGTGATGGCAAGCTTAGGCTTTTCAAAGCGGGTTTTTTTATGCCTGCAGCTCTAGTAATAGTGCACCCAAGTCGCCAAAAATTAAAGTTGGTACTTTTGTACTACTAACCTATGTTGCATCTAAGTATAGCCTAGGTAACAATACGCCAAGAGATGTTACATATAATTACAAAAATAATAAAAATAAGGGTCTACCGTGAAGGCAATCCGTTCCTCAATCACAGTAATAGTGTGTCTGCTTAGTCTATTAGCGCCAAAAATGGCCTTTGCTGCAGCACAAGCCGATCTAGATGCCAGTATTGAGGCGTTAAAATCGGAAGTAGTACAGTTAAATCAAGAGTTGTTCGAGCTTGAAGAACAGCTTCTTTATCCCGCCACTACAGAGTTTGCGGTGTTTGTATCCATGGAAGCCGTGGATGACTTTGCGGTGGCGTCAATTAAGCTCACCCTAGACACGGAAGACATTACTTCATATTTGTATACGGCTGCTCAAGTTGAGGCGCTACGCCGTGGCGGTATTCAAAAAATATATATAGGTAACTTAAAGCCAGGCCTGCATAAATTGAGCGCACACATATTAGGTAAAGATTCAGATGGCCGTTCATTAAAACGTACAGTGGTAGCCGATTTCGGTAAAGCCCGAGCCAGTAAATACCTAGAAATTAAAATCAGCAATAATGAAAAACAAAATCGCCCAGATTTCGCCATCGTAGAGTGGAAATAAGGTGCGTTGGTTTTGCGTGATCGCGTTAGCGGTCAGTTCACTTGCCTTAGCTGAAGACTTACTGCCCGAACAACACCGCAGCAGTGGTCAAGATGCTTTGTATGGTCAATTACTATTTAGCCTGCACTCTGGAGATTACCAAAGATCTCTGGGCTTGAACCAGTCAATACAAAAACGCCAAGGTAAAAAAAGCACTTCTTTGCTTCAAATACAGCAAGCCACAGCCATGCTTGGTTTGGGCATGAGTCAACAGGCAAAAACACAATACAAAAAATTACTGCGTTCTAAAACGACTAAATATCTGTCAAATGACACTCGCGCCCAAGCTTGGTTTTATTTGGCCAAGCACTTCTATGATAAAGGCATGTGGAAAACGGCCTTACAGGCTATTCATCAAATTAACGTTAAAAACATTAATCCTAGGCTTAAAGATGAGTTTCATTTTATTGCCGCCACCCTTGAGTTATTTCAAGGGAAAGCCAAACTTGCCGATAAACACATTTTAGCGATCAGTACTCAAAGTATGTGGTCGGCCTATGCTTTTTTAAATCTTGCGGTGAGTTATACCGAGCGCGATGTACACACCAGTAAGGTGGAGGCCGTGTTTGAAAAAGCTAAGATGTTAACCAAATATACCGATCATCCAGACAGCTTAGTGGATAAAATCAATCTAATGGCCGGGCAGTTTTTCTTCGCAACAGGGCGAGGGCGAAGTGCTATTAAGCATTTAAAGGAAATAAGCTTAGAAGGCGCATTCACGTCTAAGGCGTTACTTACTTATGGCTGGGCATTAACCGAACAATGGCAATACCATGACGCATTACAACCCTGGTATATGCTTAAAACCAATCATTCACCGCTTAATCAAGATGTACAGGAAACGCTTATTGCGATTCCACACCTACTTGAGAAGCTGAATGCTAAAGTCATGGCGTTAGGGGCCTTTGATTATGCAAGTGAGCAATATGATTTAATTTATACTCAGTTAGAGGCCAGTGCATTACGACTTAATACTGGGGAATTTATTGAGCCGTTATTAGCGCAGCAAATTCCCGATAAATGGGGCGCATTCTCCGTTATAGACCTTTCATTACCCGATCACCCTGATCGTATTTATTTAAAAGATGTTATGAGTGAAAGTTTCTTTCAAGGGGAGTTAAAAAGCTTAAGAGACTTACATGTCATGCGTTCGCAACTTAAGTCGGGTATTGAGCAGTTAAGTGCATTTAACCAGCTACAGGTGACTCGCCAAAATGAATATTTAAACATTAAAAATGATAAACGTATTAATCTAACCAGTCGCAAATTGCTAAAATTAAATAAACGCTATAAATCATTACAGGATAAAATTAGTAAAGCCTTTAAAAATCCAAGTGGCATTGGGTTAGCATCTGAAAATGAGAAAAACCAATTAGCAAGCTTTAATCAACTTAAATCAGATTTTAAAAAGTTGGATGGAAACTTACATTACCTTCAACGTCTACGACGTGTTGAGGGGGTTTTAAAGTGGTCCCTGTCACAGCGCTATTCTGAACGTAAAAAAGAAGTATCCAAAAACTTAGCCATTCTTGATGGAAAGATTAAAAAAACTAAAAATCAACTTAAAGCTAGCAAGCTAGCGTATAGATTCTCACCACAAAGCTTTAAAGGTTTTGGTAAAAAAGTGGCTAGGCTGCGTAATAAATATAAAGCCCAACTGAAACGCCTTGAAGTTGTTTATCAGAAACAAAGAGAAAAAGTTGGCGGTATAGTTAAGTTGGATATAAAAGAACGTCAAAAATTAGTGATGGACTATCAGCTGCAAGCCCGTTTAGCGGCTGCGCGGTTATTTGACGAAACGTCCAATAAACATCGAGTGGCTGCGGGTACGGAGTTCAGACAATGAATAAGTATTTAGTTCTTATGGTCAGCAGTTTATTGTTAATGGCCTGTTCAAATCAGCCTGAAAAAAACATCATTAGTACAGGGCAGGACTTAAGCGGTAAAAGTATTAGTAATATTCGCCCTGTAGGTGTACGTCTGGCCAAAATGCCAGCACCACAAATGAATACCCAAAAAGCCATCGCTAAATATCAGCATTACTTAGAAATATCACCAACTAATGATACTAGAGTTCATGTAATGCATCGTTTGGCTGATTTGAAGTTAATGGATATTGAGGAATTACTCACCGACGACCCTGAATTGTTGGACGCTAAGCAAGTGCAGTCGGTTTATAAAAAAGCAATCGATACCTATAAAAACGTATTAAAGATATTTCCTAATCGTCGCGATAGCGACATGCTGCTGTACCAATTAGCGAAAGTACACATGCTAAAAGGGGATACAAAAGCCGCATTAAACTCTCTTGATACTCTCACTAAAACATTTCCCAATTCCCCACTAGTAGTTGAGGCACATTATAGGCGTGGCGATATGTTGTTTTACGATCAGCAGTTTTCACAGGCCCAGAAGTCTTTTTCGTTTGTTACACAACATAAAAAAGACAATCGTTTTTACACCAGTGCACAATATATGCAGGGGTGGAGTCAATTTAAGCTACATCGATACCAAGACGCCTTAAATTCCTTTATTTCGGTGATTGATAGTCGATTTGAAAACACCACCGCCATTGTCACCGCTTCTAAGGGCGATAGGGAATTGCTGGATGATACTGTACGTGTAATGAGTATGGTTTTTGCCGATGATAACGGCCACAAAGAGATCGTTAAATTATTCAAACGCACTGGTTCACGTCATTATGAATACTTATTGTATGACGCCTTAGCTGACTATTATTTAGAGAAGCGTCAATACAGTGATGCTGCTAAAAGCTATCAAGCCTTTGTAAGTGCCAATCCAGAGGATGTTCTGGCATCGGCCTTTTACTTAAATATTGTAAAAAGTTATAAGCTCGCAGGCTACGTAGATCAAGTACTTAAGCATAAAATGGCCTATATCGAAAATTTTGGGGTCAATAGTGTTTATTGGAAGTTATACGATGAAGACATAAAGGAAATGATTCGCCCAAATTTGAAAGGGTACACGTCTGAATTGGCCCAGTACTATCATGCTAGAGGCCAAAAAACTAAGAATCTAAAAAGAAAATTCAATGCATTGTTAACGGCTGCAAGGTGGTATCAGGAATATATAGATACCTTTCCACATGATAATAAGCTGGGCGAAATGTATTTCTTAAAGGCTGAATCACTTTACGATGTTGGCCGGGTAGAAGAGGCTATCAGTGCTTATGTAAGTGGTGGTTTTGATACTATCTACCATAAAAATTCAGAAGAGTCGGCTTTTGCAGCTTTAGTGGCCTATAACCGCATCATTAAGAAAAGCAAAGGGAAAGAAAAAACTATTTGGCTTGAACGTAAAGTGGACACAGCATTACGTTTTGCCGATGTTTATCCACATAATAAAAAGACAGTTCAAGTCTTGGCTCGGGCAGCACAAGGTTTATTTAGTCTAAGTAAGTACTCTTTAGCAGCGGCCACCTCTGCGCGAGTGCTTAATAATGGTGAGGCTACGTTGAGCCAGAAGTCAGTGGCATACCTGATAAAGGCTCATAGTCATTTTGATTTACACGAGTATCAACCTGCAGAGACTGCTTATATTGCAGCACTTGATCTAAAAAAAGTAAAGTCAGGCGAATTAAAGGGCGTACGTGAAAAATTAGCCGCCAGTATATATAAGCAAGGTGTCGCTTGGGTTGAGAAAGGCAATCTAGACAACGCAGTCAATCAATTTATGCGTGTGGGAGAAATTGTGCCTGAATCTCCTATTCGTATTACCGCTCATTACGATGCGGCGGCTTACCTCATGAAAAAGCAGAAGTGGTCAAGAGCCGAAAAAATTCTTTTGAGTTTTCGTGAGTTATTCCCTAAACATAAATTAGTAAAAGATGTTCCATCTAAGCTAATTGTGGCTTATGAAAATATGGCTCAATGGAAAAAGGCCGCATTTGAGTTACAAAATATTTGGCGATTTTCTCGCAATAAAGAAAAGCAACGTATCGCTTTGTTTCAGGCAGCCGAATATTATGAAAAGGCAAAGGACATAGAAAATGCAATGTCCATGTTGAAGCGCTATGCGCATAACTACGCTAAGCCATTTGATGCGCAACTGGAGGCCATCAATAAACTTGAAGCCCTTTACTTAGTGCAAGAAAATCATGAAAAACGTAAATACTGGCTAAATAAGCTCATTGCAGCGGATCAAAAGTCGGGTAAAGACCGATCTGATCGATCTCGTTTTTTAGCGGCAAAGGCATCCTTCAGCTTAGCAGATTATGAACGTCAATCTTACGCTCAAGTAAAGCTAACGTTACCGTTACAAAAGAGCCTAGCTAAGAAAAAGATTGGTTTGAAGCTAACGTTGGATGCCTATCAACGTACGGCTAAGATGAAAGTTCAAGAGTTTACTACGGCCGCAACGTTTCAAATTGCTGAAATATATGGGCAATTGTCCCGCGACTTGATGAGTTCTCAGCGTCCCGCAGGCCTGGATGAATTGGAATTGGAAGAATATGAGTACCTCTTAGAAGACCAAGCGTTTCCATTTGAAGAATATGCTATCAATATTCATGAGACTAATATCAAACGTAGTTGGGATGGTTTGTATGATGATTGGATCTCAAAGAGTATTGGGTCTTTATCTAAATTAATGCCAGCTCGATATGGAAAAGAGGAGGTAAGTTACGATGTTATTGCTGAAATACACTAGTCTTGCATGTTTGTTGTTGCTGCTTAGTGCCTGCATGGGTAATGCTGTAAAGCAGCAGGTAACAGCCAATGTAGAGTCTCAAGTGATTGAAATTCCTGCTCAGGCCGCGGTCGACTTTAAGCTGGCTATTGAACATTTAAATAAATCTAAGTTTGCGCAAGCGCAAGTCATTCTTGAAAAAATGACGATAGAGTATCCACAGCTGTCAGGACCTTTCGCCAACTTAGGTGTGATATATACTCACCAAAAAGATTGGCCTAAGGCGCAATCAGTGTTGGAAGAAGGGCATGTTAAAAATGTTAAAAATATTAAAATTTTAAATCAACTTGGTTTAGTTTATCGCCACAGTGGACAATTTGATAAAGCAGAAAAAAGCTATCTAAAGGCAATAAAAGCCGTTCCAGAAGATATCACCGCTTATATTAATATAGGTATTTTGTACGATATTTATATGGGAGAATTTGTTAAAGCCAGTGCGTATTATCAAAAATATCAAGGCATGTTAAATGAGCCTGATCGTAAGGTTGCCGGTTGGATCGTGGATATTAATCGACGTACTGGAGTGAAAACTCAAATTGCAGGTGAGATATCCCAATGAAAATTATTGTGATGTTAATAGCGTGCTTGATTATGGCTGTGAGCGTTCAAGCGAAGCAAAAAATAACCCGTTTGGAAGGTATTAGAATTAAAGCCGACAACGAAGCGCCTCAAGTTATGTACATTATTCCTTGGCAATCACCTAAGGGTGCTGAACGCCTTTACAGTCCTATTTCAGGAGGTAAAGTGCAACGCCTTAAGCCCATTGATCCACATACGTTTGAATTGGAGCTGGGTTTGCATAAACAATGGAAAAATCCAGCTAAAGCAGTCGTTGACCTAATGCCATAATCGTCATTTAATAGCGCAAAGTTACAAATAATTACAATTAGTAGCCAGTAAAAAATAAAACAATAAAAAACTATCGGTTTAAGTCGTTAAACCAGATTAAGACTCAGAATAAAATTCAATAGAGGAAGTACACTATGGATACTCTCATTCGCTTTTTTCAAGATGGCGGCGTTTTCATGTACC
>MAAA01025564.1_pt1 | contig 23895 bp, 22 predicted proteins | sample 1115971 | NCBI WGS metagenome assembly MAAA01 (sample SAMN04961123, study PRJNA320927) | seawater metagenome | isolation source: sample BD02T6 sea water enriched with oil for 6 days | place: USA:Gulf of Mexico | collected 2013-07-27 | reverse complement strand
CATCCATGTGGTCGTACATTTTTGAATATACCGTACATCCTGTACATAATTATGTCTAAATGGCATATCATATTGTTTATTAGATTCTTTTGAGCACATTACATGTCACAAAAAACCGCTGTTATCTTAGTGAATTTGGGAACGCCAGACGCACCAACACAATCCGCGGTGCGTAAATTTCTAAAAGAATTCTTATGGGACGACCGCATCATAAAACGCACTCCATTATGGTGGTTGGTACTAAACGGAATTGTTTTAAACACACGCCCTAAACGTGTGGCCAAACTATATGAAAGTATTTGGCAAGACGACAGTCCGATTCGCACCATTGGTTACCAGCAAAAAAATAGCCTACAAACCCTTTTAAAAGATCAGGCCCAAGTCATGCTTGCCATGACCTATGGACAACCGTCCTTTAAAACCTGTTTAAATGAGCTTGATAATAACGGTTATGAGAAAGTTATCGTCTTGCCTTTATTTCCTCAGTATTCAGCCACCACAACTGGGGCAGTATTCGATCAAGTGGCTGATTTCATAAAAAAAACACGCAATCTTCCTGAGATTCAACTTATAAAAGACTATCACCAACACGATATGTACATTGATGCCCTAGCCAATTCAATCGAAAAATATTGGCTGGAAAACGGTAAAAGCGAAAAACTTCTATTGTCATTTCATGGCATTCCACAAGTTTACGTGAATAAAGGGGATCCTTATGAGCAGCAGGTTAAAAATACTGTGAGTAAATTAGCTCAAAAACTAGATCTCGCAGAACATGACTATCAATTATGTTTTCAAAGCCGATTTGGGCCCACTCAATGGCTAGAGCCATATACCGATAAAACATTAGAAGAATGGGCTAAAAGTGGAGTTAAGTCTGTTGATGTCGTTTGCCCCGCGTTTAGTGCTGATTGCTTAGAGACACTAGAAGAGATCAGTGAAGAAAATAAAGAAATATTTTTAAGCCACGGTGGTGAGCAATATTGTTACATTCCGGCATTGAATAATGATGAATTGCACATTCAAATGATGAAACAGATCATCGATCCACATTTAGTTCCATAACATGTTTTATTCTAATTAATAGCAGAACACGTTAATTCACTTCACAGCGTTTACGTTTCTAGATTTAAAATCGTGAACGCCATTTTTTATCCTTTTGCGAATAAATAACAAAAAATGTTATTTTTTTGCGCCAATATTTCTGTTTTCGAAGCAATTAAGTAGTTTTTTTAAAAAAAATCCTTTATTTTTACTTAAAGACTTTGCTCTTATCTTTTTTTAGACTATTTTTTTATTGATACACTTTTATTAACAAAAGGAAAATATTATGGCTAAAGGTCGTAAAAAAGCTGTCGCGAAAAAACGCGTAGCAAAAAAAGCTCCTGCTATTACCTCTCCTGCATTAGTGAAAGCTGCAAAAGCAGCCGATAAAGCTAATAAAGCAATAGCAGACTCCACCGCCAAAACGGCAGCCGCTAATAAGAAACTAGTAGTCGCTCGTAAAAAGGCATCTTCTACGGGTACTGCAGCCGCTAAAAAAGCAGTTGTATCTGCTCGTGCAGCCCTTGCCAAGCAAAAAGCATCTCTATCTAGCGCTAAAGATAGTGCGCGTGACGCTAAGAAAATGGCTCAAGCAGCCAACATCGAAGCTAAAGTTGCTGCCGCTGCTGCTGCCGCTGCTGAAGCTGCAAAAGCCTTTGAAGCTTCTTTAGCCGAAAAAGCAGATGCTGACTTAGTGACTGCCGTTGCTGCATTTGAAGCTAAGTGGCGTGCTGCCCGTGCTCGTAAAGATGCCGCTAAAGTAAAAGCTAAAGCTAAAAAAGCAGCCGCTAAAGATAAAGCAGCCGCTAAAAAAGCTGCCGCTAAGCTAAAATCACTAGCAAAGCCTGCTAAGAAGAAGCCGGCTGCAAAGAAAAAGCCAGCGGCTAAGAAAAAGCCAGTGGCTAAAAAGAAGCCTGCTGCCAAGAAAAAAACAGCGGCTAAGAAGAAGCCAGCTAAAAAAGCGAAGAAGTAATTCGCTAGCAGATTGACACTGCTCCCTTCTAACAGGGCTATTTAGTCCTAATAGAATGAAAGCCGATGCAACGTGTGCATCGGCTTTTTTTATGCTCAAGTATGAGCTGTATCCTAGTAAGGACTGGAACAAGTACTAGGATATGCTCAAGAATGAACGGCCGCTTACAACTCCCGACCAAAACGGTATGCCCTAAACCCAATTGGGTCACTTAGGCAAGTGACGGGAAAGACACTGCAATATTGAGAACCCTCTCTTTTAAGCAAGTGAACAAAACACTGTTTAAAAACACATATTTTAATGTATTAAAACTGTAAATCTAAAGGCCATCACCTTGTTAGCAATTATGTTAGACTGGCGCTCCTGATTTACCCGATACTTGAGATGTATTTTTATGGCGAACCTGCTTGTTATTGAAGCCGCCAGCGACAGCTGTTCTATTGCACTGCAAATAGATAATCACATTTTTGAACGCATTGAAGCGGCTCCGCGTATGCATAGCCGACTTTTATACCCCATGCTGAATGACTTAATGGATCAAGCAGGCATTAATCCAAGGCAATTAGATGCCGTGGTTTTTGGTAAAGGGCCTGGGTCTTTTACTGGCCTGCGCATTGCGGCCGCAACAGCACAAGGCATTGGGTTTGCCTGCGATATCCCATTAATTGGCATTTCAACTCTTCAAGCTATGGCAACACAAGCCCGTGAAGAATTCGGGGGGGATAACATTATTTCCATCATGGATGCCCGCATGAATGAACTGTATGTGGGTTTTTACGGATTCGATGAAAGTTCGCTGTTAATGCAACCAAAAATTCATGATCAGCTATGCCCGGTTGATGCCAGCTTGCAGCAGATGAATATTGTAACTAATAATGAACTGACGGCCTGCGGTCACGGCCTTAAATTAACACACGTTTTAGATGTCTCAATTCAAGAGATACCTCAGCAAGACCCACTGCAACTCCTCAAAGCACGCTCAATGTTGCCCATGGCCAATTACTTATATGAACAACAAGACCTCATTAGCCCTGAACAAGTGGAGCTCGTGTATTTACGAGAGCAAAGCCACTGGAAAACCATCAAGCAGCAAAAACAACTAAAAAAATAAAACAATCTAAATATTAAGGAATAATATGGAATGGTGGCAGGCCGTCGTTTTGGCCATTTTGCAGGGACTCACCGAATTTTTACCGGTATCCAGTTCAGCACATTTAATACTCCCCTCACAACTTTTAGGCTGGCCCGATCAAGGCTTAGCCTTTGATGTGGCCGTTCATGTGGGCACATTACTGGCTGTTATGTTTTATTTTCGCGCCGATATCGCAAAATTAGCCAAGGGCTTCTGCCAAAGTACTTTTTTGCGAACCCCCAGCCAAGATGGAAAAATGGCTTGGTGGATTATTATTGCAACTATGCCAGCAGGCTTCTTTGGTTTGTGCCTTAACGGTTTTATTGAAGATCATTTCAGGCATGCCGCGGTAATTGCCAGTACCACCATTATCTTTGGTGTGTTTTTATTACTGGCCGACCGCCGTAAAAATCTTGTTAAGCAATTAAGTCAGATGCCCCTGCACCACGCTCTTTACATAGGTGCAGCGCAAGCAATTGCCCTCATTCCAGGAACCAGCCGTTCTGGTATTACCATCACCATGGCGTTATTTTTAGGGTACCAACGCTCTGAAGCCGCACGCTTTAGCTTTTTGCTGTCTATGCCTTTGATTTTATTGGCCGGCGGATACAAAGCCTGTGAATTACTTGCAAGCTCAACACCTATCTCTTGGGGCATTATTTTTATGGGCGTGATGGTCTCAAGTATCAGTGCTTATATCTGCATTCACTACTTTTTAAAGCTCATTGAACAACTGTCCATGACACCATTTGTTATTTACCGATTCCTACTGGGCGGCCTGTTGTTCGCAGCCCTTTATTTGGGCTGGATCCTATAAGCTATGACCGACCACTCCTTTCAACTTGAACTGGTTTGTATTCAAGAAAGCCTACAGGAAAAAGCTCAGCAATTGGCCCAGCGTTTAGGCCTTTTGCTGTGCAGCCAAGTAAGAGATGACAGCCAATTAAGTTTATTACTGGACGAGACTGGCTTGAGTCTATTACGCCCAGGAGACAAGGCTCTAGGCGCTTTACTGGTAGACTTTAATGATGGTGCCCTCACGTGGCGACGCAATCATGGTGGTGGCACAGGTCAGGCCGTGGCAAAAGCCGTGGGACTTAAGCAAAAAAAGGCACTTACTATTTTAGATGCCACTGCGGGCACGGCCACTGATTCATTTGTACTGGCTGCATTGGGGTGCCACATGACAATGGTGGAGAGACACCCTATCGTGGCTGCGTTATTGGAAGACGCATTGTTACGTGCGCAAAATGAAGTCGATGTCTATGACATTACACAGCGCATGGTGCTGCACATCGGCAGCAGTCTTCAATACATGCACGATTTACCTGACAACAGCTTTGATGTGGTGTATTTAGATCCCATGTTTCCTCACTCTGGAAAAAAAGCCCAAGTGAAAAAATCTATGCAGTATTTTCGCGATATGGTGGGTAAAGATGAAGATGCCGATGATTTATTGGCACCCGCTATCAGACTGGCTAAATATCGGGTTGTGGTTAAGAGACCTAGAAAAAGCCCCCATCTAAATAATATTGCCCCAAGTTATAGCCAAGAAGGAAAGGCCAACCGGTTTGACATTTATGTAAATAAATCCATGAAGTAGCGAGCAAACGCTACTTCTAACGATTAATCATCATGACTCAAGCTTCTTAGCCGCCAGCCATAACAATTCCATTTGCTCTAAGTTTGCATCGTGTAACGCTATTTCCTGCTCTTTCAAACGGCTTTCGACATATTTAAAGCGTCGTTCAAATTTTTCATTGGTACTGCGAATGGCCATTTCTGGCTTTACATTCACATGGCGAGCTAGATTTACCATAGCAAACATCACGTCTCCCAATTCATCTTGAATATGGGCGTGATCATTTTCGAGCATCGCTTCTCGCAGCTCTCCAATTTCTTCTTCTATTTTATCCAACACTTGGTTAGCTTCTGGCCAGTCAAACCCAACCAGCGCTGCACGCTTTTGTAATTTTTCTGCTCGCTGGATGGCAGGAAGTGTTCGGGGAACATCATCTAAGATACTGGTGATGGCCTGCGCTTTGCCCTTGGCTTGTCTTTCTAGTTCCTTAATTGCCTCCCAACGCCCCTTAATTTGCTCTTCATTTACCTTTTCACCCCTTAACTGTGGTGAGTTTAAGGTTTGATATAAATCACCACTGGGAAAAACATGAGGGTGGCGGCGAACCAGTTTCTTAACCAGACTATCCACCACGTCTGCAAACTTGAAGTGTCCATCCTCAAGCCCTAATTGAGCATAAAATATTACTTGGAACAAAAGGTCTCCGAGCTCTTCTTGTAAATGGGCAAAATCTTTACGCTCAATGGCATCGGCTACTTCATAAGCCTCTTCCAACGTGCAAGGCACAATCGTGTTGTAGGTTTGCTTAATATCCCAAGGGCATCCACCACTAGGGTCCCGTAAACGAGACATTAAATGCAGTAAATCATCGATTTGAAATTGCGACATGATTAAACCTGGCTATTCACTGAGTTATTGCTGATGACGATGAACATCCATAATGTTGGGAAGCATTTGAATTTTATTAATAATTTGCCCTAATTGTTGCAGGCCGGCCACTTCAACTTTTATGGTGACATCTGCAGTCCCATCTTCCTGACTTACAGTATTCATGGCCAATACGTTCACGTCTTCATTAGCAAGCGTGATCGTAATGTCTTTTAATAACCCGCGCCGATCATACGCTTTAACCGTTAAATCCAATGGATATAGTTTTTCAGGACTGCCACCCCAACTTACTTGGGTAATTCGGTTGCTATGACTTTGCATGAGGTTAAGCAAATTATTACAACCGGACTGATGAATACTCACGCCTCTTCCTTGGGTGATATAACCCACGATAGGGTCCCCTGGAAGCGGCTGACAGCACGATGCCAATGTACTGAGCAACTTACCCACACCATTAATAAACACGTCACTACCATCCGTAGCCTTCGCCTGAGTAACCGGCAACAAGCTCATTTGGTTAATATGTTTGGGCTGTGAATCACTTTGTTTTTGAAGATGGTTTATAATCTGCCCGATACGAGTTGCACCTGATCCCAATGCTGCAAACAGATCGTCTTGCGAATTAAACTTCATTTCCTGCGCCATTATCGCAGCACTTTGGTTTAGCAACCCCACTCGTTTAAGTTCTTTATCTAAGATGCTTTTACCATCTAAAATATTTTGCTCACGATTTTGGCTTTTAAACCAAGCCGCCACTTTGGCCCGTGCACGTGAGGTATTTACATATCCATTTTCAGAATGTAACCAGTCTCGCCTAGGTTTGGCATCCTTACTGGTAAGCACCTCTATTTGATCGCCGGTTTTAACCAGATAATTCAACGGAACGATACGACCATTAACTTTCGCACCACGGCACTTATGGCCAATTTCAGTATGCACACGATAGGCAAAATCCACCGGCGTAGACTTAGGTTGCAGATCCACTACATGCCCATTAGGGGTAAAAACATAAATACGATCAGGCGTTACATCTTGACGCAAAGACCCCATTAGCTCACTTAAATCACCTAAATCTTCGTGCCATTCAAGTACTTGGCGCAACCACGATATTTTTTCTTCATAACCCGAATCTTTACCATTTACATCAGTGCCTTTATAAAGCCAATGGGCACAAACCCCCAGCTCGGCATCATCATGCATCTGGGGTGTACGAATTTGCACTTCCAACACATTACCCTCTGGCCCCACCACAGCGGTATGCAAAGAGCGGTATCCGTTTTCTTTTGGATTGGCTATGTAGTCGTCAAATTCATGGGGAATATGTTTCCAAAAAGTATGAGCGATGCCTAACGCGGCATAACAATCTTTAAGTTCGGGAACTAAAATGCGCACGGCACGAATGTCGTATACTTGTGAAAACTCAATATTTTTGCGGCGCATTTTACGCCAGATGCTATAGATGTGTTTAGCACGACCCTGAATGTCACATTCAATGCCCGCACCTTCAATTGCATTCTTTAAGGTATCCACTACGTTTTCTATGTAGCTTTGGCGCGCTAAGCGTTTTTCATCTAATAATTTGGCAATTTTTTTATAGGAATCGGGTTCAAGGTAGCGAAAACTTAAATCTTCTAATTCCCACTTAATTTGACCTATTCCTAGCCTGTGAGCCAAAGGTGCGTAAATATCAAAAACTTCCCTTGCCACCTTTAAACGACGTTGCGGCTGCGCATTTTTAACCGCCCTAATAACACTGGTTCGCTCGGCTAACTTAATCAGCGCCACGCGCACATCATCAATCATAGCGACCAGCATTTTGCGCATGTGCTCCACTTGGGCTTCACTTTGCCCCAACACTTTTTGCTGTGAAGCTGTTTGTGCCTGAGTAAGAGCCGCCATTTGCAGCACACCATCAATCAACTTTGCCACTTCGCTGCCAAATTGCTTCTTTACCGCGCTAAGCTTTAAGCGGCCTTCACGCACTGGGCGATAAACAATAGCGGCGACAATACTGGCTTGATCCAAATGTAATTCGGCTAAAACCTGCGTCATTTCGATGCCTATTTGCAAACTGGAAATATCTGCATTCCACTGGGCATGATTGGCAATCGCTTCAGTTTCAACTTTTTGTGCCAATAGACAGGCACGGCGAACTTGCTCTACATCTCTAATTTCTACTTGATGCTCAAGCGTTGCTATCCATGCCTCTATGTCCACCGAACCATCATTAATAAGATGGTCGTCACGTACTTTAACCATATTAAACCTGTATTAATCCTTTACAAACAACGCCATTGTTTCCACATGTTTCGTTTGTGGGAACATATCCATAACGCCTATTTTACTTAATTTGAAGCCAGCCTCTAACAAAACCTTGGCATCTCTAACCAATGAGCTGGGCTCACAGGCAACATATAGAATTCTTGAAGACTGAGCGGCTAACCAAGGCATTAATTCCGCCGCGCCAGCCCTAGGTGGATCTAACAATATGGCATCAGCAATAGGCAATTTTTGCAGCAATACTTCATCCGCCAAATTCAATAACATGGCTTGTACATTTTTAAGACCGTTTTGCTGACTGTTGTGATCTATTTGCTTCACCATGTCCGATATACCTTCTACCGCCACCACCTGTTTAAAGCCTTTGGCTAATGGCACGCTAAAATTGCCAATTCCTGCAAATAAATCCATTAATGTTTCATCTGGACTGGGCGCTAGCCACGCTTGTGCTTGCGCCAACATTTTTTGGTTCACATCTTTATTGCCCTGAATAAAGTTTTTCACATTAAAGTGTAATTCGTTATCCAGCACCCAATAACGTAAGGGCTGCTCAACCTCGGGCCAGATACACGTTAGGTGGCTGACTTCATTTTTGCTAGGCTCTCCTGCATCGAGGAAAAGCTGTACGTTCTTAGTCTTTGCCCAGATTTTAAGTTTTTTAACATCTTGCGCTTCCATTTTTTTTAAATGTCGCAAAACCACCACATCCAAGTCATCACTGGCAATCAGCTCTACCTGAGTGATGCGAGATTTAGATACCAAAAGACTAATTAATTCTTGTAAGGGGGTTATTAATTGCGACAGCGAAGGTTGCAATACAAGACACTCCTTTATCGCTGTAAGGTGACTATTGGCCTCTTCACGAAAGCCCACGATAATTTCATCTTGTTGCTTACGGTAGCGCACACCAAGACGTGCGCGGCGTCGATAATTAAACGCTTGGCTTTCGATCGCTGCCTGCCAGGGAATGTCTTTGAGTTTTAATTGGCGAGTAAGTTGTTCATGGAGGTTTTGCTGCTTGTAGCCCAATTGTTTGTCACTGGCTAAATGCTGTAACTGACACGCGCCACAGCGACTAAAGTGGGGGCAAAGAGGCTCTACACGTTCATCACTGGCACTCACAACGTCTATGAGTTTACCAAGATTAAAGTGGCGCATTTCTTTGCTTACTTGTACTTTGACGATTTCGCTGGGCAAAGTATCTGGGATAAACATGACTTTATCTTGTGAACGACTAACACCTTGAGCCTCATGGCTTAAGGCATGAATTTCAACCTCACAAACGGCGGTCTTTATGGGTTGTGGGCGAGAACCACGCGCCTTTTTGTTGTGCTTAACTATGCCCACTACGGTACCACTCCACTGCCAATTTATTGAGCTTTTCACTGCCTACATTTCTAAGTAGAAAGCACTTCAATAAGATGGGGCCTAATATGCCGCCAAATGACAAAATTTCAAGTGATATTCGTTAAAATAACCAGTTATTCTGATCCAGCGCCTTAATATTCAGCCCCTAACTGTCTTGGTTGTAGATGCCTGTGGATAAGTAGCGATCACCGCGGTCACAGATAATAGTGACAATCACTGCGTTTTCTAACTCTTCATTCAGTCTTAAAGCACCAGCCACCGCACCACCTGAGCTTACACCGCAGAATATACCTTCTTCTCGAGCCAACCTGCGCATCGTGGTTTCAGCTGATTGTTGATCAATATCCAATACTTGATCCACTTGATTAGCATCAAAAATGTCAGGTAAATACGCCTGTGACCAACGCCTAATGCCCGGAATGGATGCACCGTCTTCAGGTTGCAAGCCAACTATTTGAATATTAGGATTTTTTTCTTTCAAGAAACGACCAGTGCCCATGATAGTGCCGGTAGTGCCCATGGAGCTTACAAAGTGAGTGACCGTACCCTGGGTATCTTTCCAAATTTCAGGGCCAGTACCTTGATAATGAGCCACTGGGTTATCATGATTAGAAAACTGATCCAGTACCACTCCTTTACCACTTGCCTGCATTTCAAGCGCTAGATCCCGAGCATATTCCATGCCCTGCTCTTTGGTGACTAATATCAATTGGGCACCATACGCTTCCATGGCCCAACGACGCTCCATACTTAGATTATCCGGCATAATTAACACCATCTTATAACCCTTAATAGCCGCTACCATGGCCAAAGCAATGCCGGTGTTGCCACTGGTGGCTTCAATAAGAGTATGCCCAGGTTTAATAGAACCTTTTGCTTCCGCTCGATTAATCATGCTTAGCGCAGGACGATCTTTTACCGAACCGGCAGGGTTATTACCCTCCAATTTAAGCAAGATAGTATTACTGGTGTGTGTGCCTAAACGCTGCAAACGCACTAATGGGGTGCCACCCACAAAATCGGCAATGGTGGGAAAATCCATACTCAATTCACTTTATATAACCATTTTCATGAATAATACCCGTTAAACTTAGCTATTAGTAATATTAAAAGGTCATTTGCTTATACCAAAAGCTACGAATGCGCATCTGTAGAAACACGTTGTTGGACTTTGCTGCTAGAATACCAACCCGTTGAGACGCTTGATATTCGCTCAACGGTGCAAATCAATCACCTTAAAGCTGAATATGAACAAAGAACGTCGCACTCAAAAACGTCTTTTACTGATCATTCTAATGCCCTGCCTATTATGTGCGGCGTTATTGGGTGGTTATTTTAGCTATCAACATCAAACCCTACTTGAGCGCCAAGCCACTCAACAATCCGTATTATTAAGCCGTCAGCTTGCTATGCACTTAGCCAGCCTAATGGCTCAAAAAGACACCCAATTGTTACCCGAGACTTTTACATCTTCAAGCCATACAAGTTTACGCCACTCAATACAGCCCTATTTAGATTTACCAGAACTGCGCAGTATCGCGGTGTTATCTAACACCCAGCAACCACTTCTGTTAATGGGCCCAAATATGCTGCCCGTTACCTCCAATCGTTTTATAGAACAACAAGTTCACCGATTCAACACCGCCCAGAGCATTCGGGTACGCGCCCCCATGTACGCACCCGATGACGAGTTAAAGGTACATATACTTGGCTGGCTTGAATTAGAGTTCAATACGAATAATACCCAAATTAGCCAATACCAGGCGCTATTAAGCAGTCTAATTATGATATTGCTACTGTGCCTTTTTGCCTTTTACTTAGCGTATAAAGCCAGTAGTCGCATTACCCGGCCTTTACAGCACGTAGCAGCAACGTTAGAGCAATTAGAGTTAGGTAACTTGGATGCACGCATTCAACTAACCGATAAGGAAGAGTTTAGTGAACTAGCGGTGGGGATTAATTCCATGGCCACTAGTTTGCATCGTGGCCAGCAAGAGCTGCAAGACAACATTGAACAAGCGACTCAAGATTTGAAAGAGACCTTGGAAGAAATGGAGGTTCAAAATATTGAGCTTAACCTAGCGCGGCGTTCGGCCCTTGAGTCCAGTAATACTAAGTCTGAATTTCTTGCCAATATGAGCCATGAAATTCGCACTCCCCTTAATGGCATTTTAGGCTTTAGTAAATTATTAGAAAAAACGCGATTGAATAAACGCCAACAGGAATACCTCAGTACTATTGAGTCGTCATCCTCAAGTCTATTAAGCATCATTAATGACATATTAGATTTTTCTAAAATTGAAGCCGGTAAACTGGTATTAGACAGCGCCCCGGTACACATGCGTGACATTGCCGATGAAGTGCTGACTATGCTGGCCCCCGAAGCCCATAAAAAAGATTTAGAACTTGCGGCCTTAGTTTATCAGGATGTGCCCGTAGAAATAATGGCCGACCCTACCCGCATTAAACAAGTACTTACCAATTTAGTTAGCAATGCCATAAAGTTTACACAAAGTGGCTCTGTCATCATTCGCATTATGCTTGAGGAACACATTAAACAAAAAGTGGCCCTTAAGGTCACCATTACCGATACCGGTATTGGTTTAAGTGACGACCAACAAAAAAACTTATTTAAGGCGTTTAGCCAAGCGGATGCTTCTACCACCCGCCGTTATGGTGGTACTGGATTGGGTTTAGTGATTAGTAGTTACTTAGTCGAGCATATGCAAGGAGATATCGGCTTTACCAGTCAATACGGGGCTGGCTCTCAATTTTGGTTCACGGGGAAATTTGAAGTATGTAACGTGGAGCAAGACTCCTACTATGACGCCCCTTGGTTTCAACAAACTGCATATTTATTATGTCATTGGGACATTACTAAACAGGCGCTACAACACCAACTGGCTAATTTAGGGTTTCAGGTACAAGTCTTTAGTAATATAGACGACTTGATGAACGCTCAACAACATCAATCCGCTACGGTGTGTTTAGTAGAAATTGATAATAATACCTGCCACAACAGTATCCAAATTCTGAAACGCGACTCTGACGTGGTCGCTTTATTGCCTAACAACGAAAGCCATTATTTAGCTACATTGCAAAAACATAATTTGGAGCACAACCTCGTCTATCCGGTATCTTTTAGGCGCTTAAACCAGTGGGTACATGATACGTTAGGTGAGAAGTTACCCTCCCACCAAAACCAATCAGCTCACCAACCGCTAAACATTTTAGCGGTGGATGACAATCACCATAATTTGGAACTGCTGAGTACTTGGCTGCAGGATTTAAACGTAAATGTCATTACAGCCACGGGTGGAATTGAGGCTGTTAGATTAGGCTGCAGTGAAAAATTTGACCTTATTTTCATGGATATACAAATGCCCGACCTAGATGGGGTTAAGGCCACTGAAAAAATTCGACTACAAAGATTAAATAGTCATACCCCCTTGGTGGCCCTTACCGCTCATGCCCTGCCCAATGAGCGTAAGCAATTATTACAAAGTGGTTTCGATGATTACCTCACCAAACCCATAAGTGAAGAACAACTGATTCATACTCTTATGAAGTGGACCCAGTTCCAAGTGTCAGGTAAACCAACATATATTAAGCCCACTAGCCAAGCCAATATATTGCTTCCGTCGGTTGACTCCAGCTTAGTTGTGGATTGGCAACGCTGCTTGACCTTAGCAGGCAATAAAGTGACATTAGCACAGGCTATGTTAACGGGCTTGATTGAAGAGGTGAAAACACTTCACACACAGGTCAGCAAAGAGTTGCCACAAGACTTGATGGAGACTGTTCACAAGACTCACGGCTTATGTAAATACGTAGGCGCTGAAAACTTACGACTAGCTCTGGAAGAGGCCGAAATTTGCCTTAAAACAGACCAACAGAACTGGCCTAAATATCAGCAACCGTTGTTGCACGCCATTGAACAATTAATCAGTTGGGATAAAGAAAGCCAGTGGCAGGAACAGCTTGATGAGTTGGCTCTGGATTAAACTCAAATGCGCAAATTCTGTCGGAACCATAAAGAAAGTAAAGTTTAGGCGGTGGTAATTAATACAGTAATTATTTTACAGTGATAAAAGCACCACCTTCAAGTGAGCGTACAGAACGCCACCGCGTAATGGCGCTCATCACTCAAGCTAATTAAGGCCTTACTAGCCCCAAGCAAGTGTAGACGAGCCAGCGCGCCGTCATGAAGCGTCACCAAGGGCGCGCCTAAATCATCATGACTAATTTCAATTTCTTGAAAGCCCACCCCCTTTGCAATACCAGTTCCCAAAGCCTTCGCTATAGCTTCTTTGGCGCACCAACGTTTAGCAAGGAACGCTATCTTTAAAGTATCATTGTTAAAACTTTCAAATTTCTCACGCTCGCTTGGCACCAATATACGCAGGACTATCCTATCCCCTTGTCGAGACCAGGTTTGTCCAATACGATCAATTTCAACAATGTCAGTGCCAATGGCGATAGTCATAACTTAGATCTCAATCTAGCAACTAGGAGACGCTTGCGTAATTAAATCACGCATTTCTTTAACAGCCGATTTTAAACCCACAAAAGCGGCATGGGCGATAATACTGTGACCAATATTTAACTCATTAATACCCGGTATAGCCGCAATGGCTTCCGTATTATGGTAGTGCAAGCCATGGCCAGCATTTACTATTAAACCCTGCTTTAGGGCGTACGCCACACCTTTTACGATCTTAGCTAACTCTTCTTGCTGGGCCTGCGGTGTTTGCGCATCAGCATAATGCCCAGTATGTATCTCAATAACGGGCGCACCACAACGTACCGTTGCATCAATTTGTTTTTCATCGGCATCTATAAATAAAGACACTTCTGAATTAACGCGGGCTAAGCGCTCGCATGCGGATTTAATAGCCACTTCGTTAGCCAACACATTCAAACCGCCCTCTGTGGTCAGCTCTTCGCGTTTTTCTGGCACTAAGCATACACACGCGGGTTTTACTTGCAGGGCTATATCGACCATTTCATCGGTTACTGCCATCTCTAAGTTCATGCGCGTATTAAGCATGTCATTAAGTAGGTATACATCACGGTCCTGGATATGTCGGCGATCTTCACGTAAATGCAAGGTTATACCATCAGCACCCGCCTCTTCAGCTAAAAGTGCCGCTTGTACTGGGTCGGGGTAACGTGTGCCACGGGCTTGGCGCAGAGTTGCGATATGATCGATATTAACGCCCAAGAGAACACGATTGGTGGCTTTCACGTTTTATCCTTACTAAAAATAATATTGACTAAATGCTGTTTGATTTAACTAATTTGGTGGAATTGCTTCAACAGTTCCCGAGCTTGAATAGGCTTGTAACCCACAATAGGTCTAAGGGCCAAACGTAACAGACGCTTAGCCATTTTTAAAGTAGCAGGTATATGTAACTCTCCTCGGGACAAACTTAATAGCTCGCGGCCTTTAAAACAAGAGTTAGGGCTTTTATTCACGTAAGCCTGCCCAACTCTTGCCATCCCCTGCTCAGCGTAAAAGCCATAATGGACATTTTCGTTAACCTCTTCGCCACTTCGAAAGTCTAACCCCCACTCATAACCTTGCCCCATATGCTCAAGCAAACTTAATTCAAAATGACGTAATGAACATTCTAGATTTATACCGGTAAGGTTAATAAGGGCTACTTCATAAGCTTCAAACAATAATTCGGCTTCTATATCGGTCTCACTGCGCAGTGCACGCTGTAAAACTTCATTGATATAAAAACCACTAAAAAGCGAGTTGCCTTTTAATGTTTTTGGCAAGCTTAGGCTTTCATAATGATCCAACTGTTTTAGGTCGGAGTCACCATGAAATGTAATTTGATACTCTATAAAAGGTTGTAGGCTTTGACCCTGGCTCATTTTCTTTTTAACCCCCCGCGCAATACAGCGAATCAAGCCAAAGTCAGGGGTAAAAAAATCCACCATCGCACTGCTTTCACGATAGGGTCGAGAATGTAAAACGTAGGCCTGTTGTTTTTCCATGCCGCTTTAATCTAAAAATAGGTTAGTCTAGGTCGTTATACCCTAAAGATTTAAGAGCTCGATCATCATCCGCCCAGCCGCCTTTTACTTTCACCCAAGTATGAAGCATCACTTTAGAGTCAAACAGGTTTTCCATGTCCTTACGGGCATCTATGCCTATTTGTTTAATGCGGGCACCTTTATCACCAATGATGATTTTTTTCTGACCGTCACGTTCCACCAAAATTAATGCATGTATGGTAATGATATGACCGGTTTCTTCAAACTTTTCAATCTCTACGGCAACAGAATACGGTAGCTCTTCACCCAGTTGGCGCATGATTTTTTCACGTACCAATTCTGCCGCCAAGAAACGTGCACTGCGATCGGTAAATTGATCCCTATCATAGAAGTGAATACCTTCAGGTATATACTTTGCGATACTACTTTCCAATTCTTCAACGTTATTGCCCAGCTTTGCACTGACAGGAAAAATCTCAAGAAATTTCATTTTCTCAGAAATGCTTTGCATGAAGGGCAATAACGAACCCTTGTCTTCTAGAAAATCAATTTTATTCACAACCAAGATACAAGGTACATTGACCGCTTTAATTTTTTCTAAAACCACCTGATCTTCATCTGTCCATTTCGTTCGGTCAATCACAAACACCACTAAATCTACATCTTTAATGGCGCTGCTTGCCACCTTATTAATGTAGCGATTTAACGCTTTTTCGTTATAACCTTCATGAAGCCCAGGGGTATCTACATAGATAGCCTGCACTTCGTCCGTTGTTTTCATTCCCAATATTTGATGACGAGTGGTTTGTGGTTTGCGGGACGTGATGCTAAGTTTTTGCCCTAAAATACGGTTTAGTAAGGTGGACTTTCCCACATTAGGACGACCAACAATGGCGATGTAACCACACTTATCTGTCATAGTTATTCTACTCCTAATGCTTTTAAAGCTTTTTCGGCGGCACTTTGCTCAGCGAAGCGTCGGCTACTGCCAATACCCACAGTCACTTCCGGTAATTTTTCCACCCGACAACTGACCTTAAATTTTTGGTCATGAGCTTGCCCGGAAATTTCTATAACATCGTACTTAGGTAAACGATTTTGATTCTTTTGCAGGTGTTCTTGCAGTCGAGTCTTGGCATCTTTTACCACTTTATCTTCACTTAAATTGTCTAGGCGTGTTTTATACCAGCTTAAAATACGCTCTTGCACCGCATCCATACCACTATCTAGATATATGGCACCAATAATCGCCTCTACTACATCCGCAAGAATTGATTCACGGTTATAGCCGCCACTTTTTAATTCACCCGAACCCAGCAATAGGAACTCACCCAACTCAAAGTCACGAGCAATTTCAGCTAAAGTAGTACCGCGCACCATGTCGGCACGCAACCGACTTAGTTTACCTTCATCTGCCTTAGGGAATTTTAAGTAAAGGGCTTCTGCGATGGTAAAATTAACAATAGAGTCCCCTAGAAACTCTATGCGTTCATTATTAGTATTGCCTTTACTACGATGGGTAAGTGCAAGTTGAATGAGAGTTTCGTCTTTGAAGACATAGCCAATGCGTTGGCTTAATTTTAATAAAGGATTATTCACTGAGATCTATATAATGATTAAAGGTGGCTACAAGTTCTATGTTGGAAATAAGCGGTACTCTTCGCTCATATTCCATTTCAATAACAATTGCGGAGCCCTTTCCTGTGACGTCCACAAATTCCATTAACGCATCCACGCTATTAATACCAAAGCGCTTTTGAATCATGTCGTACACTCTTCCTCGAGTATACTGTTGCGTTTTAGATTCAGATTGTAAGTTTTCAAATACCGTCTGAACCGACCAGTCTTGAGTGTATAACGGTAATACTTTTAACAGTGTAAAAAAACAAAAAAACGCCATAACAATAATGACTAGAATGAAAATACTGCCCTTACCATTTTGCTTATACATAACAGACCTTTATCCAAATTAAGATGTCATTCAAACAAGCTACTTTCGAAACACTAACGCTTCATCAGTTGCTTGGCGATTGACACTTATTTACTTTATTATAATTATAGGTCCAAGTGAGTAACTATCCAGCCCCCGTAGAGTTACCTAAGGGGCATACACATCACTTTTAGCTATCCACTGACAATACAGCATGAAACGCTGACTGAGGCACTTCTACATTACCTACCTGTTTCATACGTTTTTTACCGTCCTTCTGTTTCTGCAATAGCTTCTTCTTACGACTAATATCACCGCCATAACACTTGGCCGTTACATTTTTACGCAAGGCTTTTACGGTGGAACGAGCCACAATATTACTGCCTGTTGCTGCCTGAATGGCCACGTCAAACATTTGCCTAGGAATCAACTCGGCCAGTTTTTCACAAAGAGAACGACCATACGTTCGGGTTTTATCACGGTGAATAATCACCGCTAATGCATCTACTCGCTCACCATTAATCAATACATCCATACGCACTAATGGGGCTTCTTGGAAGTAACTGAACGAATAATCTAAAGATGCATAACCTTTACTAACGGATTTAAGGCGATCAAAGAAATCCCCAACCACTTCACTCATGGGGATGTCGTATTTTAAACTCACCTGCGAGCCAGTAAAGGTCATATCTTTTTGCACGCCACGTTTATCGATACATAAGGTAATAACATTACCTACCATATCTTGGGGCACTAAAATGTTAGCTTCACAAATAGGCTCACGCATTTCTTCCACACGGCTAGGATCTGGTAGCCTAGATGGATTCGCCACTTCAATGATATCGCCACTATTCATGGCCAATTCATAAACCACTGTGGGCGCCGTGGTAATAAGGTCTAAGGCATATTCGCGCTCTAGACGTTCTTGAATAATTTCCATGTGCAGCATGCCCAAGAAACCACAGCGAAAACCCAAACCTAGAGCATCGGACGATTCTGGTTCATAAAACAACGAAGCATCGTTCAGTGATAGTTTCTCTAATGCGTCACGAAAATCTTCATATTGATCGGAGGACATGGGGAAAATACCGGCATATACCTGAGGCTTCACTTTGCTAAAGCCGGGTAAAATATCCGTTTCGTCAGCTTTTTTGGCATGCATCAAGGTATCGCCCACTGGTGCACCATGGATATCTTTAATGCCTGCACAGATAAAGCCCACTTCACCGGCTTTAAGAACATTGGTTATTTCGCGTTTCGGGGTAAATATACCCACAGCATCTGCTTGCCAATCACGACCTGTACTTGCCACCCTGATTTTGTCACCCTTACGCAAGGTGCCATTTACTACACGCACTAAAGAGACTACGCCAAGATAGGTATCGAACCACGAGTCAATAATAAGTGCTTGTAAATCACCGTCTATCTCACCTACAGGGGCGGGTATTTTAGTGATTAAATCTTCTAGAACATCTTCAATACCTAGGCCGCTTTTGGCACTACAGCGCACTGCGTCGGAAGCATCAATACCAATTATATCTTCTATTTCAATGCTCACTTTTTCTGGATCAGCCTGAGGCAAGTCCATTTTATTTAACACTGGAACGACTTCAACATCTTGCTCGATAGCGGTATAACAGTTGGCCACAGATTGAGCTTCTACACCTTGCGCAGCATCAACCACCAGCAAAGCACCTTCACAGGCCGCTAATGAGCGAGAAACTTCATAGCTGAAATCCACGTGACCAGGGGTATCGATAAAGTTAAGCTGATAAACTTCACCGTTACGAGCGGTGTAATTTAAGGTGACGCTCTGGGCCTTAATCGTGATACCACGCTCACGCTCAATGTCCATGCTATCCAGCACCTGTGCCTGCATTTCACGATCGCTTAAACCTTCGCAATGGGAAATAAAGCGGTCTGCTAGAGTAGATTTGCCGTGATCAATATGGGCAATAATAGAGAAATTACGAATATGTTGCAGATTACTCACGCAGGGCAAACCTAATAGCTGATAATTAGTGACGATTTTACACCACTTGACGCCCTTGGGCTATTAGGGAAGTGTGACTGCGACCAATAAACACGCTACCGGTCGTATAAAAGGGGTTGATATCAGTTAATAACACGTAATGGGATAAACATAGGTGCACCACGGCGCACAATTCGCATAGGAACCGCACTGCCTTTCACCAGTTTGCTCACAGCAGTGTCAAAATCACCTATCTCGCGGATCATAGCCCCATTGATCATTGTAATAACATCACCGTTTACTAAGCCTGCATTAGCACCCGCACCCTGGCTCACTTGTTTCACAATAACACCCTGGGTATCCCATTTATTTCTTTGTGCAGAAGATAGGGACGCCACCTCAATGCCCAAGCGGTTTATTGCATGTACAGAAGGATTAGAGTGCATGCTGGCCAATACATTCCCCTGAGTAGGTAGCACACCAATTTTCACACTAAGTGTTTTCTCTTTACCAAACCGAACCACGGTTAATTTGGCTTTAGTCCCTGGCCGGACTCGACCAACCAAATGAGGTAAATCGCTACTTAAGATCACGGGGTTGCCGTTAAATCCAGTGATTATATCGCCATTTTTAACGCCGCCACTGGCCGCAGGCCCCTGTACAACTACCTGACTCACTAAAGCACCAGCCGCCACGTCTAAACCAAAGGATTCAGCCAATTCTTTATCTACTTCCTGAATCGCCACCCCCAACCAGCCACGACTCACCACACCATTTTCTTTTAACTGATCAACCACTTCCATGGCCACATTCATGGGTATAGCAAATGACAACCCCATAAAGCCACCACTGCGAGTGTAAATTTGCGAATTGATACCCACCACTTCACCATCCAAGTTAAACAAAGGGCCACCCGAATTACCTGGGTTAATCGCCACGTCTGTTTGAATAAAGGGCACGTAATTTTCATTGGGCAGACTGCGCCCCTTAGCACTCACAATGCCAGCTGTAACACTGTAATCAAAGCCAAATGGGCTACCTATGGCGACAACCCACTCCCCAACTTTTAATTTTTCACTATTGCCAATTTCAACTGTGGGCAATCCACTGGCCTGCACCTTTAATAATGCTAAGTCTGAACTAGCATCGCTGCCAACCAGCTTAGCTTCGAATTCACGGCGATCATTAAGACGAACATAGATATGCTCAGCTCCGTCGATGACATGGTTATTGGTCAGAATAAACCCGTCTGAACTGACAATAAAACCCGAGCCTAATGACGCGCGTTGCTGAGATTGTCCTCTTGGATTACTTTGTGAATTTCCGCGTGGAGACTGGGGGAATAAATGACGAAATATATCAGGGATACCTTGAGGTATTTCCAAGCTACCCATACGCCCTTGGGGTTTTTGTGTGGTACTTATGTTTACTACTGCAGGGCCGGCATCTTCAACCAGTTCAGTAAAATCCGGTAATTGCGCAAAGGCGCTGGTAGACACCCAAACTAAACAACTGCATAGCCATAAAAAACGATTCATTAACCACCCCATTCGACTTAATTTAACGATGATCCACTGATCTTCACAACTTAGAACTTTAAACTCCAAAATTCTTATACCCTTGGATATTCACTCCCGATGACTTACAAGCTTAGGTCTCACACATAGGTATAAGGCTTTGCTCCACAGCCACTTTACGCATTAAACGCGGCTGGTATTTCTCAAAATTTAATTTTTTAGTTTGCAGGTTTACCACGACAAAACCACACACTAGCGACACAAATGCGAGCACAACACTTAAGCCTTCAGATAGCGCTAGCCATTTAGCCATTAGAGCAACAATTATCATGAACCCCAAAGGTAGGCCGTACATCAGTAGCGAGGTATTCAAAATAGCTTGCTCAGGTACACCTATAACGACCATATCATCCATAGACACGTCTAAACCATTGCGATCAACGGGCAGTTCAATTTGTTTTTGACCCACCTTAGCCAATAAACTATGCCCGCACCCTTTTTGCGCCTGACACGAACCGCAGGCGCTCTTTTGAATGGCCATTACCCAAACGGTATCGCCTGTTACTTTAATAACCTGTGCTGACTCTTCAACCATATCTGAACTGTTCGTTTAATATAAAGCTGAGGTTTTACAGCAGCTCAACACTTTGTGCAATACGCGCAACCATTGCCGGCGGCACTTCTCCCACCACAGTGATGCGACGAGTTTGTCCCTGCCACTGTTTATGCTGCACGGTAAGTGCTGTTGGCCCTGCTTGCATGGTGCCTTCATCTTGCACTTTATCGACGTTTTCAACGTAAACCGAGAACATGACCAAACCATCACTGTATATACGTCTTGCTGACATTTTAGGCGTATGCCCACTGGCAGTTTGGTCCACAAAACCCACCGGCATCCAATTTAGTCGCCACTCTAAAACATCTCTATTACGAGTTTTCAGCACATCCGCACTACTGGCAATGTCCAGCTCTATACCCTTAGTTCTAGGCGCAAAACGTGTCTCTTTAAAATCACTTTGAACATTAAAATAACTAAACTGATAACGCTCAAGTACTTGCCCCTTAATTGTCAACAATTCAGTACGCAAAGGTACGGAGGTTTGCTGGTCTATCCATAACTGGTAGGCATGACGTGTGCCATCTTTAGGCACCAGCTGCAGCCCCATAACCAAGCGACCCGCAAATCTCTGCTTGCCTAACAAGCGAAACTGGTAAGCCTTAGTCAACTGACGACTTGCTCCCATTAGCTTATTACCAAAAGGCGAGCCGCCTTTTTGTGGTAATAGCTCAACGGACGCATCAGGGTGAATGCAATACATGTCATCACCGCGGCGAATGACTTCTTGGGTAGGGCCATCTAAATGCAGTAGGCGCTCCCAAATCTCCCCTTCCTTTAAACCGTGAACAATTTCTACCGTTTGCAGCTGATTACCAGATTGGTGTACAAAAATCCCTTCATAAGAAGCCTTGGGCGCCTCTTCCAGCATTTTTTCATACCACCCTTGGGCCGTCAGTGATTGGTTGGCCAATGTTAAGGATGAGCTTAACACTAAGGCCAAGCCTGCACTTAGAACACCGGCGCCTTTCAACAATCGAAACAACATTAGTTCCCCTTAACTTGTCTAGCGGGCGTCTCGAAGTTCACTACACGAGCAAAAGGCATAGCGCTACGACTTTGGCCAAATGCACTGTCTTGAGCATGCTGTTTAAGATAAGTATTTAGACGTTTTTGCGCCTGCTGTAACGATTCTTCATCTATGACGTTCAAGTTGTCATTGCTTTGAGCAATCATTGTAGGTGTCTTCACACGCGTAATCTCAGGCACCACCACTTGCACTTGAGTCTTACCGGCAAACTGTTCGCTACCCTGATGCTCAACTAAAGGATTAAAGCGCGCACCCAATACCACAGCAAAGGTTACCGATGCCGCCACAGATAGGCCAGCAACTGCTTTCCACCAATTTTTTGAAGGCTGCACCTGACTTGTAAGGGCGGCTTCATCTTCAATAGCATCGTGTATGGCGCCACTTATATCTATGGCACTAAACTCAGATATATCGCCCCTAATCACATCGTGCTGCAAATGAAAGCGAGACCAGGTTTCTTTTAATTCAGGTTCATCGTCCAGTTGATTCAACACTCTTCTAAGAGACATTTCATCAAGTTCGCCATCCATTAAGACTGACAGGGTTTCATTTTTAATATCACTCATAATCACCTCTAGCCTTTAGGCTGTTTTGTCTGCTGTTCATTTTTGTCTGATGTATTCTCAAGCAATGGAGCCATAGCTTTGTCAATGGACTCTCTTGCCCTAAATATTCGGGAACGCACGGTACCAATAGGACACTCCATCACCTCTCCAATCTCTTCGTAGCTCATGCCATCCATTTCTCTAAGAGTAATCGCGGTACGTAATTCGCTAGGCAGATTTTCAATGGCTTCAAAAACCACCGCCTTCAATTCATCTCGAGCCAATAATTTATCTGGACTCGCTATATCGGTTAGATAACCAGATGGGCCAATATGTTCCGCATCTTCTGTCGCCATATCCTGTGCCGGCGGTCGACGGCCCATAGTGACCAAATGATTCTTGGCGGTATTCACCGCGATACGGTATAGCCAAGTATAAAACTGACTGTCGCCACGGAAATTAGCCAAAGCCCGATATGCCTTAATGAACGCTTCTTGGGCAATATCCTGAACTTCACTGTGATCACGTATATAGCGGGATACTAATGACATTACTTTGTGCTGATATTTAATAACTAACAGGTCAAAAGCGCGTTTATCGCCCTTTTGTACTCTAAGCACCAACTGTTGATCTGTGTCCTGTTGCGACATTTCCCCCCCAAATGTTTCCAATGCAGTCATGGCCGCGCCCCTTTAATAATTTTAACTTCACTGGGCTGATTATTTACGTGCCATGGTGGCAATTTGTATAAATTAGAAGTGAGTAAGCCCAAAAAGTTCACTCGCCAGTGATATTTACTTAAAAAAGACATTTTATGCTTTTTCTAGACCTATGTATGGCTCTATATACTTCTTAATTGGCACACTTGTCAGTATAGTGTTCGCGCGCTGTTTTGATTAAGAACTTTGCTAGATGGCAGGAAAAAATATGGATCAGCGACAAGTATTTGATGTACTCGTCATCGGCAGCGGTGCGGCTGGACTGACTGTGGCGTTAAACGTGGCCAACC
>MAAA01014082.1_pt1 | contig 23968 bp, 20 predicted proteins | sample 1115971 | NCBI WGS metagenome assembly MAAA01 (sample SAMN04961123, study PRJNA320927) | seawater metagenome | isolation source: sample BD02T6 sea water enriched with oil for 6 days | place: USA:Gulf of Mexico | collected 2013-07-27 | reverse complement strand
CAACTGCCCGCTTTAAAATTACCGCACAGCAGCTAGATGTCGCCATTACCAACAAAACCAAATTAGTAGTATTAAACAGCCCCAGCAATCCATCCGGCATGGCCTACACAAAAGCCGAACTAAGCGAGCTAGGTGCCGTATTACGCAAATACCCGGACGTACTAATTGCCACCGACGACATGTACGAACACATCCTATGGACCGAAGAGTCATTCAACAACATATTGACCGTGAATCCAGATTTATATGAGCGTACCATAGTGCTAAACGGTGTGAGTAAAGCCTACAGTATGACAGGCTGGCGCATAGGCTACGCAGCCGGTCCACAGCCATTAATTGCCGCCATGAAAAAAATTCAAAGCCAAAGTACATCCAACCCCACTTCTATTTCCCAAGTGGCCGCACAAGCAGCCCTGGAAGGTGACCAGCAGTGTGTAAAAGACATGGTAAGCGCATTTAAACAACGCCACGACTACATGGTGAAAGCTTTAAACGATATTGAAGGCATTGAATGTCTGGCAGGAGATGGGACGTTTTATGTATTTCCTGACTTTAGCGGCCTACAGAAAAAACTAAACTGCAAAACCGATACCGACCTTGCCGAAAAATTATTAGAAAAAGGCGTCGCACTGGTACCGGGCAGTGCCTTTGGCACACCAGGGCACATGCGCATATCGTTTGCTACAAGTGATGAGAGCTTGCAAAAAGCAGTAAAGCGCTTGAAAACAGCCTAGTTCGTAGTATAGATTTATCGAGTGCAAGCACACCCGTAAAAACCTCAGTGCTAGCGATAAAGGCCACCGCACGCCTGAACAATGCACGCACCTTATTCACTCGTTAGCCAAGAAAATAAAAAACTAAACTAGATTGAAGTTGACAGAAACAGGTAGGCATCCGTGCAGAGCATTTCAACCCAGCCACAACCCATACACCTCAACAAAAACCTTGTTTTATTTTGCACCATTTCCGTGTTTTTATACGCCCTGACCAAATTTTGGATAGGCGGTAAAATATCAGCCTACTTCGAAGCTGCCTTTCTATTGCCCTTTTATTATGTGGTATTCAAAAACTGGAAGCACTTCATAAAAAGCAAATTCACTTGGATGTGTATCGGTATGCTAGCGGTACCCACCTTACAATTTTTAACCCAATACATGCAAAACCCAGAACTAGCAATAAAATACCAAGGGATAGATAAACTATTCAAGTTGACATTTTTCATAGCAGCAGGGTTCTGGCTGTCACAAAACCTAAAACTAGTGCCCTGGTTTGTTGCAGCTAATCTTATGGGGTTTTTCATACTACTGAGCTTACAAGAAAATGCGCTTGACTCTATCCTAACTATGCATACCCGCTACCGACATATATTCAAAGGTATACACCATGAGTTTATGTCGACTTATTCCGGTGTTGCCCTCATAGCAAGCATCTATTTATTTAAGCCCAGCCAAAATATTTCACCTAAATACTTAAGATATGGAGTATTTAGCCTACTAGCAGCATCAATTGCTCTATGCCTATTGTTTATAGCGTTCAGCCAAACCAGAGCCATTATTCTTGGACTTATAGCCGCCACAGCATTCTTATTATTTTTTCATAGAAAAAATAAAGTTATTTTCACTCTTTCTATATTATCCCTTACCACCATTATCCTACTGACTTTTACAAGCAATATTGGCGCTCGATTCAACCAAGAAGCCACAGCCTTTTTAGAATACATGTATGGTGAGCGCTCAATTCCTAAAGACAACACTGGATATAGATTGCTTTCATGGAAAATAGGGGCCGGCTACATATTAGAATATCCATTAACTGGAATGGGGGGAGGGGCAAACAAAGACAGTATGGTGAATTCCCCGCAAGCTGACGGCTATATGAAAAAAGACCTCCACCATTACCATAATTCTATAATTGAGTTTGGCTTAGCTTATGGGATATTTGGCGCAGCAATAATAGCCGCATCTATTTTCATCTATTTTTACTACACCTCATCAAACATCCCCCCTGCCCTGCTACTTTATGGCAGTACTCAAATTATATTCCTATACTTCATCAATCTATTTGAATCATACTTTTTCTATTGGCAGGGAGTTCACCTTCTTATATGGGCACTATCCCCTGTCGCTGCTTTTATTATTGCAAAAAGACTAAGGTTATCAGTCAGTTAGCTCAACAAATGTGTTGACTTTAGACGAGTGAGCACTAGAATATTTAATTTTTCCCGATAGCGCAGTAGATTGTTAATCTGTTATACACTGATTCGAGTCTAGCTCGAGAGCCACTCTACTTTGAAAGTAGACTCTCAAAACAAATATTGAGATTACATGTTCAACACCCATTACTTTTTTTCGAACCTTGCTCGTATAGTCGACATTCTATCAATCATTAGCTGTGGCTACCTGACGTATATATTCCGCCACAACGCCACAATATTTGATGAGCCATATCTATATATCACTCTAATAGGCACTCTATTATATCAATTCTATGCCTCTTTCACCGGTCAATACAATTCATGGCGTGGATTTTATGGATTCTCCTTAATACGAAGCACTTTGATAACCTGGTGCCTTGCGGCCGTGACACTTTTAGCACTATTAACACTGACCAAAAAAGGTGAAGATTTTTCTAGGTTATGGTTATTCTACTGGTGGGCAGGTGTAATATTCGCGTTAATCATCAATAAAGCAATAATATACAGCCTTGCAGCCTATATACGAAGCAAAGGGAAAAACACCAAAGCAGTCATTATTGTTGGATGCCCAAAGCTTTCTCAAAAAATTCAAAGGCAAATCAATCAAGCCTCATGGTCGGGCTTCGAGATCAGAAAAACACTTAATATAAACGATTTATCTACCCCGGAATCCATCGAACAATTAATCGGAAACCAACAGGCTGAGATATGGCTTGCTCTGCCAATATCAGAAGGCAAAAAAATTCAAGAACTGCTCATACGGTTAAGAAACCACACACAAAATATACGATTAATTCCGTCTATTGCAGACTTAAGACTACTGAACCATAAGATTTCAGAAGTAGCGGGACTACAAACCATTGATCTAAGTGTATCGCCTCTATATGGCGCGAATGCTGCCATAAAAAGAATATTTGATATTATATTCAGCCTTTGCGTATTAATCTTTATTTCTCCTATTATGCTTGCCATCAGTATGGCCGTCAAAATAACCTCCCCTGGGCCGGTTATTTTCAAACAAGATAGAAATGGCATAAATGGAAAAAGTATATCTGTTTATAAATTTCGATCTATGTACCAACACAACGAAGCCACAGACCAAATCACACAGGCAAAAAAAAATGACTCTCGGATTACACCTATTGGCGCGTTTTTAAGAAAAAGCAGCTTGGACGAACTCCCTCAATTCGTTAATGTCCTCCAAGGAAAAATGAGCGTTGTTGGCCCACGACCACATGCAATTGCCCACAATGAAGAATACAAAGGTATCGTGGACAGCTACATGCGCAGGCACAAAGTAAAGCCAGGAATTACTGGCTGGGCACAGGTATGTGGTTTTAGAGGTGAAACCGATACTTTAGAGAAAATGGAAAAGCGTGTAGATCTTGATTTATTTTATATCGACAACTGGTCTATTTGGTTTGATATAAAAATTGTTGTTATGACGGTAGTTAAGGGTTTCTTCTCTAAAAATGCTTACTAATGCATTTTAAATTTTTCTTTTATCAACAGCCAAGCAAACTGACTATTGCTAACTAAGTACCGCCTCCACATACGCCTTGGTTCTTGAATGACACGGAATAACCACTCCAAACCATATTTTTGCATCCAAAGCGGAGCACGCCTCACCTTGCCTGCAACTACATCAAATGTACCACCTACACCCATAACAAAATCAACGCCTAACTTATCCTGCCACTTATTGATAAAATTTTCTTTTTTCGGAGATGTAATTGCTACAAATAATAGTCTAGCACCTGACTCCTTTATTTTATTAACAACTGCCTCTTCGTCATCCCAAAAATACCCATGATGATAACCAGCAACATTTAAATTAGAGTGATCACTGTTAAGCCTTCGATTAACCTCAGTAACTACAACTTCCTCTGCACCCAATAGAAATATAGGAAAATTTTCGGATTCAGACATAGCAACCAATTGATAAAACAGATCCACACCAGCAACTCTTTCTGGTACTCTTTGACCAAGAAATCTTGCCCCTAATACCACACCCATGCCATCTATATTGACGATATCGCAATTTGACACAGAATTTTTTAACTGAACATCAGTCTGCATACTTACAAGCTTAGCTACATTAACTACAACGTGCTGTGTGAAGACCTTTTCCTTTAAGCGCGCTTTTATAAAGCTTACTGTTTCATCCATAGAACAAGAATGCATTGTAAAGCCTAGAAATTTAATACTACTTAAATTATTTAACATGCTTTTTACTCTCATACAAATTCCACTCGCTTAGCATCAAGCAAGCCCAAGCTTGAGTCCAACGCACGTAATTAACTTTATTCTTATATAACCTATTTATCTGATAAAGGAATCGCTTTTCCTTAGGCAAATACATATGTTGAACAGTCCAATCAATAACCTTAGCTGCTAAGGCAATATCTTCTCGTGTGCCTCCAACTCTCAACAACGTTAATACTATTTGAGAAGATGAATGGACATCATAAGGATAGGGCTTCGTGTTATAATAGTAAGGTTCTCCATTAGGGCCGATCATATTTTCCTTGTAATACCTTAATCCTTGGTCTAGACACGCATCGTATTCTCGAGTTTGTAACGTTTTTGAGACAAACTTAATTGCTTCCAAATTATAACCAGTATGAAAGCCATCAATAAATTGATGATGAGGTAATGATCCATAAACCCATTCACCACCATCACCTTGAGCAGAAACTGAACGGTCAACTACTTCCATAGCTGCACTTATCCATTCTTTCTTTTTAAGTTCTTTCCCTGAAAACAACAACCAAGCTGCCCCCCACAAACTGGCATTATGCACAAATGCTTTCTCATCTGGAATATAAGCAATATAGGGTAACCCTTGGGAGTCTTTAGAGAATAAAGACTTATATATAAACTCTCCGCTGGACAACGAAAAACCTCGATACTTATCTGAATTTATTAATGCTAATTTAGATGCCTCCTGTAATGCGCGAGAACAATAAACAGTCGTAATTACATTGGGCTTACCTTCTGGAACATAGAATGCTTTTGCCTGCCAAGGAAAGTGATAGCCCCAACACGCCCCACCCCATTTATTCACATCTTGCTTTTGAGTTAACAGCCAGTCGCATAGGCTAGCGATCTCATCCAGCAGGCTTGGCTCTTTTGTTCGCTTAAAATCATTTACCAACCCCAAAATAAATAGTGCGATCCCCTTTGGGTTTCGCTTCCGCGCTACTAAAGCTAAAGGCCTTAGGTTAATAGGCAAACGCTTATGAACCTGAAGCCAAGCAAGGCGTAAAAATGAACTACGTTGCAACTGAAAAAAATTGAAAAGACGGCTGTTTAAGCCGTCAAAAGGGTCGAAACCAGCATAGCCTTGCTCCCTGAGCGAGCAAAGCAACTCTTCTGACAATAGTTTTAACTCAATTGTCATCCAATACACCTAAATCTACACTTAAAGGGGCACCTATCATAATTGACTCAACAGCCAATATTGTTGCTAAACTACTAGCAAATAACTCTTTATGAGGAATTACTTCCTGCCCTTTCTGAATAGATGAAATCCAGCTATCCAACATTTCAACTTGACCTTTATTTTGTGCCGTAAGCTTTTCAACTTTCTTATTTGTCTCTCCAGAATATAGCTCTAAAGATTTAAAGTCATTCAGCCTTGCACTGCGCCCACCTGCAAATACCTCAACAAACTCTTTTGCTAACGCTTTACTACCATCTGCAACATAAGTCACACAAGCAATACTGCCATTAGCAAACTTAAGACTTACAATAACATTATCATTCAATACAGCACTTTTATCCAATTTGGCTAATCCAGAAGCATATACTTCTATGGGCAAGCTACCTGCAATTGAGGTGGCTAAATCAATAAAGTGACAGCCTTCGCCTATCAAACGCCCCCCTCCCATTTTAGGATCTTGAATCCAATGGTCACTAGGTATCTCACCCACATTTGCACGAATATTTATTACCTTAGAAGCGCTTATACCTTCAAAATGAGATAATAATGACTTTGTTAATGGAGAAAACCTACGATTAAAGCCAACCATAAGTTGAGCACTCGACTCAGAATAGGCAGTGTATACACGCCTTAATTCATCAACATTGAGAGCTAACGGCTTTTCAACAAAGACATGTATGTTGGAAGACAGTGCCCGCTCTACACTCTCTGCATGGCTATTATGCCGAGTAGCCACAAACAGTACATCAGTATCCTCAACAAGCAGCTCTTCTAAATCATCACTACAAAAACTAAACCCAAATTGCTTTGCAACCCCTTGAGCTGTTCTACCACTTGCTGTCGTCAAACCGGAAAAGACTACTCTTTTGTCACGATTTAGCGGCGGAATTAGAGATGCCGTGGCATAATTTCCAGCACCAAAAAATGAAAGCTTTATTTTTTGGTCATTTTTAACTACGGATACAACTCTGATACGTCTTGGTTTAACATCATCCGAGTTAAGGGGATCTGCGGAATACTTTAAGACAATCCCTAGATAGGGTTCTGTCTTATCCCCCTCTATTAACGAATATGCTTCTGCGGCTTGGTCTAACTCAAAACTATGAGTAATTAACGACTTTACATCCACAGAACCACTAGACACTAGTTGTAAGAACGTTTCCATGTTTCGCTGCTCTGTAAAACGCACATACCCAAATGGGTAGTCATTTCCATTCTCTTCATAATTAGGGTCATATCGACCTGGACCATAAGAGCGACTGATAACCACTGAGATTTCTTTCTTAAAATAGTCTTCCCTAGGAATATCCATACGAACAGCACCAACAACAACAACCCGGCCTTTTTCTCTAGTTACTGCACCGCATAGCTCGATTGGCTGATTTGATGAAGTTCCTGCACACACAAGCACACCATCTACTCCAGCACCCGCGGTCAAGTCTTTACAAAAAACAACTGGATCTATTCCAGCTTTAATACCTATCGCACCAAAACTTTGAGATTTTTCAACTAAAGACTGATTCAAATCTATTGATATCACACGACAACCGTTAGCACGCAACAACTGTACGGTTATCTGCCCCAATAAGCCCAGCCCTAGCACCAAGAAGGTTTCCCCTATTTTGGGGTCTGCTAGCCTAACCCCCTGCAAAGCAATGGAGCCGACGGTTGCAAATGATGCCTCTTCATCTGTTACATTAGTAGGAATTTTAACCGTTAAGTTTTTTGGAACAGCAACATATTCAGCATGGTTCGCATAACCTGCACCGCCACAAGCAACCCTATCCCCCGGCTGTAAGCCTTCAACCAACCCACCAACGGCAACAACTTCACCTGCAGAGCTATAACCAAGAGGGCTTGGGGATTGCAAACGAGTCTGGACCGTTTGAAAAGTCTTCTTTAAGCCTTCTGTTTTAATTTTATTTAGGACTTGTGCCACTAAATCTGGGCGGGCTTTTGCTTTTTGAAAAAGATTTTTTTTACCCATATCAATTTTAGTTTTTTCTGTGCCTGCGCTAATAACAGAAACAGTATTTCGAACTAAAATAAATTTATCATTCAGTGTTGGAACAGGAACATCATTTATATCAATAACACCGGTACGAAGTGTCTGGGTAACTTGTTTCATTTTTCCGCCAATAACTTTTTATAAAGACCAATTAACTGTAAGTGATATTCCATATCAACCTTTCCTTGTAACAATATATTCTTTGGTGAGCTTAAAACCTCATCAAACACAGCCAAAAGCTCATCTATATTGCCACTTTTGAACAATTTAACGCCATCAGGTCTAGCACAAACATCTGAAGCTATAGCTGGAACCCCACAATCCATTGCTTCTTGTATTGAAATACCATATGCATCATCTCTATTTAAACGTAGAAAAACATCTGCACGATAAAAATGTTCCACAAGATTTTCACCAATACGTAAAATCAAATTGAAAGCTCCTTTATCCTTAATCACACTTTCAATTAAATTAATATTTTCGTCTACAGCTATAAAACACTCAAACCGCACACCGGGATACTTTAACGCCAAAACCATCAATAAATCTATTCCGTAACGTGAAATGTCACCAACACAACTAACCTTCCATATATTAAAAAATATTGTCTTACCATCAACATCACGACTACTTTTTGAAGAGACTCTAGGAGGAACATAAGCCGGCAGATAGCAAACATTATCTACACCAGCATGAATGAGCATGGTTTCAACAGATTTGGAGACGACTAAAAGCTTTCTAAATCTTGACCAGCGCAATAGTGATACTGCCAAAAACCTAATCCACGCAGGAGCATTTAATAACTTTTCGTTATGAATAGTAATTATGAAATCATTCTTATTAACAACCGAGTAGACGAAAAAATAAATAAAGTGGAACCATGAAAATTGATGAAAATGAACTAAATGTTTTTCTTTGATAAAAAGAAATTTCAACCACCAAACATAACTGCCTCGTGTGGACTTAACCCCAAGTTCCCGATCCTCTACATCATATTGATTAAATACATTATATTGAATATTGGATTCAGAAAGATAAGGAAGGAGACGGCATATATGGTTGGATACCCCCCCATATGGAGGAGGATAAGGCCCAACTATACAAAGTTTCATACAGCAGGCCTATTTAACGCTAACTCTCTCATTCGCAGACACATAATAAGAAGGAAAACAGGAATTACTGCATTATAGATTAAATGCCCCCCTAACGTAGAAGGTATAAGAAATATGACAAGAAACCAAACCATATCCTTTGAACGTCCTGAAAAACTATACAGCATACGAATATAAAGAATGTAATATAAGAGCCCTGCCAGTCCAAACAAAGTCAAAACGTCAAAAAAATCCATCTCTGTACCCAATCTAAGAAAATTAAACCCGCCAAAAAAATAGTTATACCAAGTATAATGATCTCTAAAAAACAATTCCTCAATTAAAGTCTCAACCCGCCAATTTCGACCAGTCAGAATAATGCTTAGAATAGAATCGCCTTTATTATAAAAATAAAGTACATAGTCCCTTGTGCTATTCAACTTCTCAGCAAAACCTCCCCAGTCAAATAACAGCATGAAAGGAAGTGCCAGCACAATAAAAAACCATACCTTCTTTTTCTTTAAAAGCGTCATACCCATCACAATAAACGCTAGTGATAAAAACACCATACAAGCTTTAGAACCCACAAGAAATCCTGCAAAAAAGACCATACACATAAATAAAAGATTTATAGCCCCCCCTGTCACTTTGAACTTTGTATAAAAATAAAACATCCCAACTAAAAAGAGTCCAACAGCCTCATTTTGAGTGACAATAACACCCTTGTAGCCAAACCTATCCCTGCCAATATACGATTCAAAAATATCTATACCAAAAATATAGCCAGAAAAAATAGTAGCGACATATATTAAGAATGCAAACTCAAAAAAAGTATACAGCGACTTTATAAATCTTTGATTAGCCCTGTATATATAAAAGACATAGCACATCAAAAAAACAAAAAAGAACTTATTTACAATAATTAAATTCGATAATATTTCTGAAATAGATATTATTGCCCCTCCTTCAAGAGAATAGACAATAAGCATGCCGAATAGATTTAATGCTGTAAATATACACATTATGATAATTGGAATATATTCTTTATTACGAAATAAAATGAGCAGCAGCAAGAGCTCTAAAATCGCTCGAGAAACTGTAGATACCAACCCATTTTCACCTGCTGACTTATACATAACAAGATTGATAATATCGGTAAAAAAAACAGCATACAAACAAAAAACCAATAGACTAGGAAGGGAAATTCGAGCATAGCTCAACACTACACTATTCATCAGCTCACCCCAAAAACAAAACGCACAAATCCTACCACAAGATTTCGGCGCGAAAATTTACGCAACGCAGACATAACTGATATTTTACGAAGCATGACGCTCATCCTAAATAGCGCAATCACTAATAATTCTTGCTCACGGTTCGAAATCCTTAAATCATCAAGCTGATTAACTCGCAAAAACAACATATCTTTATTCTGAAGTATAAAATCACGGGACAAACGCTTAGCATCCTGTTTAACGGCTACTTTATTTCCTTTAGATAATGAACCTGAGAAATCCCTGTACTTAAACAAGAACTCATCCACATTGGCAAATTTCATTCCATGATTAAACATTTCAATCCATAGCGCATAATCTTCTGCTGATTTAGCACCTGTCATACCATAATAATATTTTCGACCCTGAAATACTTCACGCCTGACCATAACAGACCCATGGGCAAACGGTGTAGTACTAGACAAGTAAACTGCAAAGCTATTTAGACATAAGGGGGTAATTGCAGAGTCTATATACACGCCTTTCTCATCAATCAAATGGTAATGACAACCACAAATATCAGCGCCCTTTGTTGTAAGTAGCTCTATTTGCTTTTCAAAGCGATTAGGTAAGCTAACATCATCAGCATCCATTCTTGCTATAAATTCACCTCTGGCCAATGATATACCTTCATTTAATGTGAGCACCAACCCTTTGTTTTCTCTTGTTATAATTTGAATTCTAGAATCAATACCGGCATATTGTTTTATAATTTTTAATGAATTATCAGTTGATCCATCATCAATTATAATAAATTCAAAATCACTGAAAGTTTGATTAAGTATACTTTCAATAGCCTCTTCTAAATACCTCGCCCCATTATATACGGGCATAACAACTGAAATGCTTATAGAAGAATGAACGGTCATTAGCTATACCCCCACAAATTTAACAAAATAAGGCTTAGGATCAAAAAAATAAATTTGTTTGGATACTCTATGTATTCAGCAATATTCCTTGAGCACTTACATATAATTAGCAGCCCAGTGATTACCGATATTGCAAATGCTGCAACAGCCCCCTTAACACCAAGAAAAGAAATAAGAAAATAATTTGCCGCCACATTTGTCATCAGAATAACTACTGACACCCGAACCAAAATATATAACTTTTTACCTTGGACCAACGCTTGTCCAACAACTTGTGATGCCCCCACTATAATTACACAGAGAAATAAAGGCACCATTAACGTAGTTGCCTCCCTATATTTCTCTCCAAATATATAAACAATAAGTTCTTGCCCAAAAAAGTAATAGCAAATAGAAGCCATACAAGCCGCAAAGCCTAAAACTAAATAAACATTCTGGGATACCCGAAGATATTTTTCTATATTATTCTTCTGCAAGGCTTGGAGCATAGTAACAACATTTGCTCTAACTAATGAATTTACTAGTACATTCCCTACACCAACCGATAAAGTTGCCGCTAGCGTATAATAACCTACCTCCTTCAACGACAACATTCCCATTATCATATATCGATCAACATAGGAGTTCATCGCTGATATTAACATTCCTGGAATAGCGACCCACCCAAAACTCACCAGCTCGTTAGCAGTAAAAATCCGCCCTCTTATTTCTTGTAATGGTTTAATTTTTTTGCCCAAAACAGCCATGGATATAACTGAAAGAAACATAGAGGCAAGTGCCAACCCGTAAAAATAATACTCCACTGTCGCCCCATAAAAAACGACAGAAACGAAAGTCACTGCAAATACAGCAACCGAACATAAATAAACCTTGTAACTATCTGTACATGTAATCGCGCTAATAAAAAAATCGCGATATGCAGACATAACAATTGCTGCAGACAAGCCCACAGCCAGAGCGACACCGACTACACCTTGAAAAAAAACAAACCAGAGACTCAGGCCCAAAAAAATCACAATAAGAGAAGAGATACAAATTAACTTTAGTGATTTGATCAATTCAGGATAAGAAGAAGCCCCTCCTCTCTTTTCATCAGAGAAAAACACTGTAGTAAATGCAGTAGCCTGGCCTAGCATAGCAAAAGAACCAAAAATCCCTAGAAGACCTAAAAGAAGGCCGAACTGCCCATACGCTTCGACACTAAGTCGCTGTGAATAGATATAATTGCATAAAAAGGTAGCCCCAGAAGATAACAAAACGGCTAGAATATAAAATAGTTGGCGGCTCACATCACCACCTAAAGCCAAGAATACCACTTAGCTTTCTAGAAAAAAATCTATTAAGCTTATCCATTACTATGTGAATAATAAGCTTCAAGAAATCATAAACTCCAACGGGTTCAGCATCAATTTGTTCGATGGCATTATAGATAGTGTTCGCAAAACTTTTACTCGAGTGCATACTAAAATTAGACGAAGACAAATAAGCCTCTATAGCAGCAACACGCTTAGAATAAATTGTTTCTGACATATTTTCTAAATAATCACATAATACCCCATAATTTTTAAAATCACGTTTATCTATATAACACTCTTCGGGTATATACTCCTGAATATTATCAGCACCCCAAAAAATTGGGATCACACCCGCATAAAAGCAATCAAATATTTTTTCACTAATTAGCCCGTTAATCTTGCACTCATTTTCATAGCAAATAGAAAATTTATATTCACTTAATTTTTCAAGCTTATTATCAACACTCCCTTTATAGTTTGGATAAATATCTTCATCCCAACCAACACCATAGAACTCAAAAGAATCAGGGTATTTTTTTTCTAAAAAACGTATAGCTTCAATCCTATGGCTATACAATTCATTCGGCGATTTGGAGTGTTTAAAACCTACTATAGTTGTTATCAATTTCTTATCTGAAAAAGGAATTTCTTTTACATTATTATTTCGACGAGGCATTGGAAAATAAAATTTCTTAAATTTGTAACAGGCAATCAAGTCATCCTGCCAAGTAAGAGTCCTCCCAAAAACTTTTGCTATCAGCTTTAAATTTTCAGGCTTATGCAGAGACCTTACAACTGGAGGTTCAAAAGATATATAGATACTATTTTTTAATTTTCCCGAAAAAAACGCTTCAACTAAATATTTTAGTTCAAGATTAAAAAAAACAATCTTATCAGCATCTCCAACATTAAGAATATCCACCGTATTCACTATTAGGTCACAAAGTTCGAGATAGCTTTTAAGTTGAATAAATGGCTCCCGCGCCCCATCTCGATTTGACAATTCATCTTCACAAAAAAACACATTATTTAACTGGGTGCTATAAAAGGGGATAATAGCCACTTTCATATTTTAATCTCTCCTAACAATTTCTCTGAAAAACGGTATTTAATTATTTTTGCTGGTACACCTGCCACAATTGCAAAATCAGCCACCGATTTAGTTACAACGGCTCCAGCTGTAATAACTACACGATTTCCAACAGACACGTTTCTCAAAACGACTGCACTAGCACCAATCCAAACATAATGACTTATTTAAATAGGAGTGCTAATCAAAAAATCATAGGCATCATTCCCATAAAGCAAGGCGGATGTTGAAAAACTCTCGTGATCATGCTCACCCGGTCCAATCAGAACATTGGTCCCTATTGAGCAATAATCGTCTATTTCAGCCTTAGTTACTGAAGACCCATTTCCTGTATATGTATTCATTCCAACAAATGAATGCTCAACAATATAAACAAAATCATCATTAGAAAAGTTAACTATTTTCTTTAAAGAAACGGTAAGTATTTATATAACCTCTCTCAAGTAATTTTCAAAAGTATATTTGTCACATACCTTTTTCTTACCCTTTCGCGATAGGCTCTCCATAGTTTCAACTGAATCAATAATACTCGTAATAGCTGTCAAAAGAGATTTTTTATCTGTAAAAACACAAACCTCTTCTCCCACCTCAAAGTACTCATCTAAACCCTCACACTCTTCTGTCAACAAAATCGCTCCTGTTGCAGGTATTTCAAAAACCCTACCCTTCAAGAACTTTAAGTGTGGGTTGCCATCCGAGGCACTGAAGTTAAGTGCTATTTTCGCGCGGTTTAATAACTCAATCATACCGACCTGTGATATCCGACCTGTTTCAGACCATCCGCGACCATAGGCATGAACAGCCACGCCATTATCTCTCAAGTAGTCAATATACTCTTGACGATTCCCAAAATTCTGCCCTATAAAAACAACGTCAAGATCACGATTCATTCCATAATCTTTATATAAATAATGATTGGCCGCAAACTGTGCTAAATGAGAATTAAGTCCCTGTTTTAATCTCTGTTCATGGCGAAGAGGTAGTGTAGTTACCACTTTATTGAAACACTTAGCCAGATCTTTGGTTGATTCATATCGCTTATCATCATCAAAAAGCCATAATATTGTTTCAATATCATAATTATCAGATAGGTCCTTAAACATATCGTGATCATATATATCATGAAACAATAACATTAAAATACTATCTACCCCCTCCAACAGCGCTACTTCTTTAATCACCTTATTAGCTATATCTTTTCCATAACGATGATAAAGTGAGTAGACATCAAGCCTAACCACTTCAATATCATGCATGTTTTTTAAGGTGTAAAAGAAATTATACTCTTCGTAAGACATGCCTCTGGAACGATCGCCGTAATCATATTTAGCAGCCAAATAGAGCACTTTCTTTTTGGCGCCAACGTTGTAAAACTCCGGCCATTCACTAGCAAGCACCTCAACTGACGGTGCAGGTAATAAACGCAAATATTGTTTATTTACGATTATTTTTTTTACACGTCGCCATAACTTGTCGACTAGCTGCTTCATTATGAATAAAATACTTTTATAGCATTACAAATACGATCAATTTCTTCGTCCGTTAGCTGGCCTGATGAGGGAAGCCACAAACCTTTTTTACCGACAAGTTCAGAGATAGGATGCTCACCTGGCAATTGATAGGCACCTTGCTTATTGATTGGAGGATACATCACTCGCGTGCCAATACCTGCAGATTTCATAGCTGCCTGCAAAGCATCACGCTGCTCTACCAACACATCTATAAACCAAGGAGTAGTACAAGACATATCTTGCGCAAAAAAGGTTATGCCTGCGACTCCATTCAAATTAGTTTGGTAGCGCTTAAGAATTTCTTTCTTTCGATTGACGCGCCAATCCAGCTTTTTCATTTGCTCAATACCGATACAGGCTTGCAGCTCAGTAAATTTGAAATTAAACCCTATTTCATCATGGATATCATTCCCCCCCCCTGAACGTCCAAAATCTTTTAATCGACGGAGTTTATTCGCAATTTCATCATCATTTGTAACAACGCAGCCACCTTGCCCTGTAGAAATGATTTTAGGTGCAGAGAAAGAGAAGCTTCCTACAATACCCGCTGTACCTATATGGCGCCCATCAGGATAATGAGACCCTAGAGATTGCGCTGAATCTTCTATTAACATCAACCCCTTTTCTTTTGCTAACACTTCAAATTTTTCAATCCCTACTTTTGGATAACGTCCATTTGCAGTTACTAGCATAATTGCTTTTGTTTTCGGTGTGATTGCAGCCTCAACTTTTTCAATATCCAAACAAAGGGTTTCAACTTCAACATCTACAAAAACAGGCTCTGCGCCAAACATCTTGATCGAATTAGGCGTAGCTATCATCGTATAATTAGGAACAATTACCTCGTCGCCCGCTTTTATTCCACATGCCATAGCAGCTAGAGTAAGACTTACTGTTCCGTTATTTACTACTACACAATGTTTAGTACCCACATATTCAGCGATCATCTGCTCAAAGGTTTCTGTTCTTTTAAATTCGGTAATAAAACCATCTTCATCCATATATTCACATATGGATTTTTTTTCTTCATCGCCAAACCATGGACGCATTTGCATTATAAATGAATCAGACATTTTCTTTCCCTGCTAAAAATTCAGCTTCTAAAGCTTGTATTTTTTTACTATTTCGATTTTTAATTTTTTTTGCTGGAGATCCTGCATATAAGCACCAAGCAGTCAAATCTGACTTAGCCAATGATTGTGCACCTAAGCTAGCGCCATCACCAAAACGGACATTTGGTAAAACTGTAGAATTAGCACCTACAATGCAGTGTTTTCCAATTATAATATCGCCCATTTCTACATCACCTTTATATTCAATGGGCACCATGGGAGTTGCTATACCACCAATATAATCATCACTGCCCGCAGCGAGAACAACGTTAGGCGCAAGTGTAGAAAAAGAACCAAATCGGACGTGTGTTTTCGGTCCTCCAATAATTTTACAACCAGATGCTATATGCACATTTGAATCAATAGTCAGTGCAGTTGAAATATAGGTAAAATCATCAATAATGACATTATCTGCTATCTCCACCAACTCAGGATATCTAATACGAACCGTTTTCCCAATAATGACATTTTTACCGCATCGTTTTAAATCACCAACATCAAAAAATATATTAGTCATTATAAACGTCGTCTATCACGATCCGCGCCAACATAGGGTCCATTTTTTACTTCTAGCACCTGCGTTCCATCTTCAATAATATGGTACCCATGCCCCCCGCGAAGAAGAATCAACACATCCCCCTCTGACGCTGTAATTTCAGCTACTTTCTCTTCACTTGTATTATATACATCAGCTCTAATACTACCCTTGCGAATATATAGAACCTCTTGTGTCCAAAGCACTTCGCGAGTCACCTCATTATGCGTATGAGCAAGCAATTCTTTTCCTGCATCATACCCCCAAGTTCCAACTTGAATATATTCCTCATCAGCAGAGAAAAAATTAAGCCCACCAGCCCAAGCATCTTCTGCTGGAATATGTCTGGCCAATACCAGGTCATCTTGTTTAATTTCATTCACAGACATTATTCTTTACTCTCTAAGTTATTTATACTATTTAAATACCAGGTAATTGTCGCCTGCACACCATCATCAAATTTAATTGATGGCTTCCATCCAAACAACGCTTCCCCACGTGTACCATCAACGGTCTTATAAGGCGCTCCATCTGGTTTGGAAGGGTCAAGCTTTATATCGCCTTCATATCCAACGTAGGCACTAATTTTATTGGCCATGTCTAAAATTGAAATACCTTCGGCAACCCCAATATTAATGGGTTCAATTGTCCTTGGTACGTCTAAACTTCTAACCATAGCCTCAGCACCATCATCGACATGCAACCACTCCCGTACAGGTTTTCCCGAGCCCCAAACATTTACACTAGGGGCGTTATTCTGTTTCGCATTTACAAATTTCATAATCAAGGCTCCCAATGCATGAGACCGCTCCTCTTCGAAGTGATCCTCAGGGCCATACATGTTAGACAAAATAATATTCATAACATCCATATCGTATTGCTGTGCATACGCCCACGAGCCGACCCAAAACGCTTTACGCACAAATCCATATACCAATACAGAGTCATGCAAAGGGCCATCCCAGAATTCATCCTCCTTGAACAACGTAGCCTTACCTGGATATGCACAATTTGATATCGGGTTAACTATTCTTTTAACACCCGATAGGTGAGCAGCCTCTAGCAAACTTAGAGCAATCTCTAGGTTATTCTGGAATAATTCAACCGGATGCTTAGCACCAAACTGGATCCCACCCACATAAGAAGCGCAATTCAATATAAAGGTGGGCTTAAGTTTTGAAATGTACTGCGCGGTGGCTTCTTTATCTCTTAAATCAAGGCCTAAACTCAAGGAGGTCTTGGTATATTCAAGCCCTTGTGATTCCAATAAACGACACACTCGTTTCCCTAAAAAGCCTGTCGCACCCGTCACTAAAATCATGTTAAATCGCCACCATAATTATCATATTTAAGGTCATACTGAACCATGATTTTAACCAGTTCTTTTAAAGACGTCTGCGACTTCCACCCCAATTCTTTCTCAGCTTTTAATGGGTCACCCCATAACAGCTCTACCTCGGCGGGGCGGTAATATTTTGGGTTTATTCGGACGACCACTTTACCAGTTTCTTGATCGATACCAATTTCATTCTCCCCTTCTCCCTCCCACTTAAGTTTTACACTAACCTCTTCAAAAGCATACTCAACAAACTGTCGCACTGTATACGTTTTTCCGGTAGCAATAACATAATCTTTAGGCTCATCCTGCTGTAACATAAGCCACATCATTTCAACATAATCTTTTGCATAACCCCAATCTCTTTTGGCGTCCAAATTACCAAGTTCCAGAACCTTTTGTTCGCCTTTATGGATTTTTGCAACGGACTTTGTTATTTTCTTTGTAACAAATGTCTCCCCTCTTCTTGGGGATTCATGATTGAAAAGAATGCCGTTACAGGCAAATAAATCATAAGATTCCCGATAGTTAACCGTTATCCAATAAGCATAAATTTTTGCAGCGGCATATGGCGACTTTGGATAAAAAGGTGTCGTCTCACTCTGCGGGGCAGTTTCAGGCAAGCCTCCAAACAACTCAGATGTTGACGCCTGATAGAACCGTGGTTTTAGGCCTAAATCTTTTATTGCGTCTAATAAGCGAATCGTACCAACAGCATCAACCTCTGCAGTATACTCAGGAACCTCAAAAGAAACGGCAACATGAGACTGAGCGGCAAGGTTATATACTTCATCAGGTTTAATCTTTGATAATAATGAACGTAAATTACTAGAATCTGTAAGATCACCATGGTAGGTAAAAAAACGTTCATGATCCATTAAGTGTTCAATTCGTTGAGTAGTAAAAACAGAAGAACGTCTTAATATTGCATGTACTTCATAGTTTTTTTCTAGAAGAAATTCAGCCAGATACGATCCATCTTGACCCGTCACTCCTGTAATAAACGCCTTTTTGGACATCACAATTTTCCCTTTTAAAACTAAATTAAAAACAATTAACTCAACTAAATATATTTTTTATATCTAAGATGCACTTACCATCAAGGATAGAACGATTTAATGACTTAAATTCTTTATGATCCACTAAAGTAAGTATTATATCAGCCTGTTCAATAGCGCACTCTAATGATTCAAGCTCAAGCACATTTAACTCGGCAGGTAGTTCTTTAATATTAGGCTCAACAACTAAAGTTTTTCCTTTGTGAATTGATGAGATTGCACTTGCAACATACAGCGCAGGACTCTCTCGTAGATCATCAATATCCGCCTTAAAAGACAGACCTAAACACACCAAAGTCAATTGACTAGGCTGTATACCTTGTTTCGAAGCCAATTCGTATATCACACTCTTTACCTTATTGATCACAAACTCTGGCTTCGAGTCATTCACTTTACGCGCAGTATGAATAAGCTGCGCCTGCTCAGGGTTTTTTGCCACTATAAACCAAGGATCAACTGCAATACAGTGCCCACCAACACCTGGCCCTGGCTGTAAAATATTCACTCGCGGGTGACGGTTGGCCAATTCAATTAACTCCCACACATTAATATCTTGTTCTTCACAAATAATTGAAAGTTCATTAGCAAAAGCTATATTAACATCACGCGAGGCATTTTCTGTAAGCTTTACCATTTCTGCCGTGCGCGCATTAGTTACAATACACTCACCCTTCACAAAAATCTTATAAAGTTCAATGGCGGCTTGTGAACATTTAGGTGTTAATCCACCTATAACACGATCATTTTCTACCAATTCTCGTACTACATGACCAGGTAATACTCGCTCTGGGCAATATGCTATGCGTATATCCGAGTCTTCACCTTTCATTGCTGGGAAGCTCAAATCACCTCTTACTTCTGCTAGCCAGCCGGCCATTTGCTCGGTTGCACCTACAGGCGATGTTGACTCCAAAATAACTAAGTCGCCCTTTTTTAAAACTAGAGCAATAGCTTTTGCGGCTGACTCAATATATTTAAGGTTTGGTTCAGGTATAGCAGCGTTATTATCGGTTGATTTAAAAGGAGTAGGCACTGCAATTAAAAAGGCATCGGCAGGCTCTGGCATCGTTACCGCCTTTAAATACCCCTCGGTTACGACTGAATGTACAATCATATCTAATTCCGGCTCTACGATATGAACTTTGCCCTGATTGATTGTATCTACTGCAGATTCATTTACATCAACGCCTATTACTTTCTTTTTACGTGAGGCGAACATGGCCGCCGTTGGCAAACCAATGTAACCTAAACCTATGACTGATATTGTTTCGAAGTTCATTCTATTCCTACCAAAGCATTTACTATTCGTTTACAAGCTTTACCGTCACCGTACGGATTATGCGCATAACTCATACGCTTATACTCTTCTTTGTTTGTTAATAATATTGATACATTTTCAACAATTGCTTTTACGTCTGTACCTACCAGTTTAACTGTACCTGCATCTACCGCTTCTGGGCGCTCTGTTGTTTCACGCATGACTAGTACTGGCTTACCTAGTGAAGGCGCTTCCTCTTGTATGCCGCCTGAATCAGTTAATATTATATTTGAGCGGTACATGAGACATACAAAAGGTAGATAGTCTTGCGGTTCTATTAGAATGACATTCTCCAAGCCACTCAAAAGGCGATTAACAGGCTCCTGGACATTGGGGTTAAGGTGCACTGGATATACAAACTGAGTGTCTTTAAAGTCTTTTGCAAGCTGAGCAATTGCTTCGCAAATACGTTCAAAACCACCGCCAAAGCTTTCTCGACGATGACCTGTTATCAATACTAATTTTTTGGATTCATCTAAGAAGGGGAAGCGGCTAGCCATCTCTGCTTGCACAGTTTTATCGCTTTCAATTTTTTGTTTTATTTCTAACAAGGCGTCAATGACGGTGTTGCCGACAACAATGATATTTTTTTCATTAACACCTTCACGCAATAAATTAGCTTTAGCGCCTTCTGTGGGTGCAAAGTGATACTGTGCTATTGCGCCTGTTAATTTACGGTTAGCTTCTTCTGGCCAAGGTGAATATATATTACCTGTGCGCAAGCCTGCTTCTACATGTCCTACGGGGATTTTCTGATAATAGGCCGCCAGCGTTGTTGATAGGGTTGTTGTTGTATCGCCATGCACTAAAACACAGTCAGGTTTAAATTCCGCTAAAACTGTTTTAAGGCCTTGAAGAATATTACAGGTAACATCGGTTAAGTCCTGACCAGGCTTCATTATGTTTAAATCATAATCTGGTTTAATTTCAAATAGCGTTAAAACTTGGTCTAGCATTCCACGATGCTGGGCGGTTACGCAGACTTTTGCTTCTATGTGCTTACTTGCAGCTAGAGCATGTACTAGTGGTGCCATTTTTATGGCTTCGGGACGTGTGCCAAATACCGTAAGAATTTTCATTAACACTTAACTCTACCGTATAAATCTTCAAATCGAATAATATCATCTTCACCTAAATAAGAGCCTGACTGCACCTCAATCAGTTCTAGCGGTAACTTGCCAGGATTTTCTAACGAATGTGTCATACCTATGGGTATATATATGGATTCATTTTCTGTTACCAAGCGTGTTTTATCTGCAAGGGTCACCTTGGCGGTACCGGTTACTATTATCCAGTGCTCTGCTCGGTGATGATGCATTTGCAATGATAGTTTCTCACCCGGTTTTACCGTAATGCGTTTTACTTGGTAGCGCTCGCCATTATCGATGGAATCATACTTACCCCAAGGGCGATAAACCTCGCGGTGTATTTTCCACTCATTACGATTTTGAGTTTTTAGCTGGGCCACTATGGCTTTTACATCTTGCACTTTATCTTTGTGGGCCACCATTATTGCATCCTTGGTATCTACAATTACAATGTCGTCTAGGCCCACGGTGGTTACCAACCGCTCATTGCTGTGAATTAGACAGTTACGGGTATCTTGTAATATGGCATCCCCTCTTGTGGCGTTGCCATTTTTATCTTTGGGGCTTTCTTCCCATAGAGCACTCCACGAACCTATGTCATTCCAACCTGCATCCAATGGCACTACCACTGCATCTGTGGTTTTTTCCATTACTGCATAGTCTATAGATTCATCAGGACACTTAATAAACTCTTCTTCTATCACCCGAATAAAATCTAAGTCGGTACTTGTATCCTGCAAAGATGCCAGACAAGACACTGCTATGTCTGGCCTATACCGCTGTAACTCACTTAAATAGCAACTTGCTTTGAATAAAAACATACCGCTATTCCAGTAATGTTTTTCGCCATCTATATATTGTTGAGCAGTTGTTGCATCAGGTTTTTCAACAAATTCTTTTACGGTGAAGCCACCATCCAATTCATCACCCCTTAATATATAGCCATAACCTGTATGGGCTAATTGAGGGACAATGCCAAAGGTGACTAATTTACCCTGTTCAGCCAAGGGCACTGCTTGCCGTACCGCCTTAATAAAAGCAGTTTCGTCTTGTATCACATGATCAGCAGCTAATACTAACAATAATGGATCATTATCTTTATTTGCTTTCTTGGCAATATTGGCAGCTAATGCAATGGCTGGTGCAGTATTACGGCCCTGCGGTTCTAATATGATAGAACCCATTTGATTAATAGCCCGCAATTGCTCGGCGACGATAAAACGATGCTCTTCATTACAGATAGTCACAGGGGCTGCAGTATCTAACTGACTTAGACGGTTTAACGTTGACTGTAGCATTGTACTTTTACCTATTAATGGTAAAAACTGCTTTGGGTACAAGGCCCTAGACAATGGCCACAAACGTGTACCGGAGCCACCGGCCATTATTACGGGTACAAGCATTTTTAATCCTTTAACCTTTTCTGTATGAAAGAGGCATCTGCATTCAGCCCCTTTTGAAAATACTGTTTAGTGTGTTGATGTACGTTTTTATTTTGTAATAACTCCCTTTCAGAGAACCACTTATAACGCCCATGCTGCTCTTTAGGCAGCACACTTAAAGCACAGTTAACGCTCACCTCGTAAGCAAGCACAACATAATGTGTTCCAAAATCACAACCAGACATATTATCAGGATAAAAATGTTGATAAACGCCTTTAAATTCAGCCCCCCTAGCACCTATACCAAGCTCTGCATTCAATAAACGCTTAAATGCCATACCTAGTGGCTCGTCCTTTAAAACACGGCCACCCGGAACAAACCAACAACCTTTTGCAGGACGATTAAGGCGCTCACCCAGCAATACCTCTTGCTTGCCATTGCGTACTATTATATCAATCGATATTAAAGGTGTGGATGCGACGACAGCCTTAAATGTATCTAGTGGTAACATGAACTGCGGCGACCTAATTGCTTGTTACTAATTATTATTTTAAATCACTTAACCATGACGCAAAGTTTTCACCTTCCGTTTCGTGCTTTAAACCATACACAACAAAAGCTTGCATATAACCAAGTTTACTGCCGCAATCATGACTTCTACCGGTCATGTAAAATGCATCTACTTGTTCTTGTTGTATTAACTTGGCTATGGCATCGGTTAATTGGATTTCGTCACCGGCACCAGGTGCGGTTTCTTTTAATAGGGGCCAGATATTTTCGCTAAGTACATAGCGGCCTACTACTGCCAAGTTGGATGGGGCGTCTTCTTGTTTGGGTTTCTCTATTATGGCTTCTATGGGTTTGCTTTGGCCTAGATCTATCTTTTGGCCTTGTAGGTCTACAATACCATAGTTGCTTACTAATTCTTGTGGTACGGCTTCTACCATTATTTGACTGGCTTGGTTTTCATTGTATAGGGCCAGCATTTTGGCTAGGTTTTCGGTTTTTAAGTCTGCCTCGTATTCGTCTATTAATACGTCTGGAAGTACTACTACGAAGGGTTCGTCCCCCACCACGGGCTTGGCGCATAACACCGCATGGCCCAGGCCTTTGGCTTGGCCTTGGCGTACGTGCATTATGGTTACACCCGGTGGGCAGATGCTGCGTACGTCTTTTAGCAATTGACGTTTAACGCGAGCTTCTAGGGTGCTTTCTAGTTCGAACGAGGTATCAAAGTGGTTTTCTATGGCGTTTTTTGAGCTATGGGTTACCAGAATAATTTCGGTTATGCCTGCTGCGGCGCATTCGTTTACTACGTATTGGATTAGGGGCTTGTCGGCCAGTACTAGCATCTCTTTGGG
>MAAA01014081.1_pt1 | contig 23994 bp, 22 predicted proteins | sample 1115971 | NCBI WGS metagenome assembly MAAA01 (sample SAMN04961123, study PRJNA320927) | seawater metagenome | isolation source: sample BD02T6 sea water enriched with oil for 6 days | place: USA:Gulf of Mexico | collected 2013-07-27 | reverse complement strand
TTAAAACTTATTAAGCAAAAGCCAGTCGACACTCTTAATTTGATTTTTTTAAATTTTCAAGACCATATCAGTGTATAACCCTATCATTAAAATAACACTGATACAGAGCATAGCCGTATTTTTATAACCCGGCCTTGAGCATTACACCCTCTATAACACCACAGAACTTATCTATTTCTGAATTAGTGAGTGTTGGATGCACTAAAAACATAAGAGATGTACTGCCTAGTTCCATTGCATAAGGTAGACGATCATTTGGTCGATAATCAGTATTATCAAAGGCCTTTTCTAAATAAACTTCTGAACAAGATCCAGAGTAACAGGGCACGCCTGATTTATTAACCTCTTCCATGATACGGTCTCTATCCCAGCCCTCCCTGAGTGCAGAGGGCTCTACAAACACATAACATTTATAGGCAGCATGTTCAATTTCCTTTGGTATGACAGGCACCCTTAAAACATTAGACTTTCGAGCTATATCCCAAATCTTCTGTGCATTTGCCAAACGGCTATCATGCCACTTAGGCATCCTCTTTAGCTGGATACGCCCTATAGCCGCTTGCATTTCAGTCATTCGCCAATTAGTTCCAAAACTATCATGTAACCAACGAAAACCAGGAGCATGCTCTGTGTTATATATAGCATCCCAAGATTTACCATGATCTTTGTAAGACCACATTTTCGACCAAAGCGCTTTATCGCTGGTGGTTACCATGCCGCCTTCACCACCTGTGGTCATGATCTTATCTTGGCAAAAACTCCAACAACCTACATGCCCAATAGAACCCACAGATTGCCCCTTATATTTAGCACCATGTGCCTGAGCACAATCTTCTATCACATAAAAGTTATTTTTTTTCGATAACGCCATTATGGCATCCATTTCAGCAGGCCTACCTGCTAAATGCACAACAATCACAGCTTTAGTTTTTGAGGTTAAAAACTTTTCAATTTCCCTTGCTTCTATATTTTGCGTATTTAAATCCACATCAGAAAAAACCGGTGTCGCGCCTGCTGTTACAACACTTGAAACTGAAGCTAAAAATGTACGAGGCGTTACAATAACTTCATCGCCTTGCGAAATACCTAAAGCTTTTAACGCTAAATCTAAAGCAAGCGTTCCATTACCTAAAGCAACCGCATATTTAGAATCAGCCCAAGCAGCAAATTCATTTTCGAATTCACGGCCTTCTTGGCCAGTCCAATAATTGACTTTATTAGAAAGAAGTACATCGCGTACAGCATTGGCCTCTTGTTCGGTAAAAGAAGGCCATGGAGAAAAGTTCGTATTAACCATATATAAACTACGACTTATTTGAAATTATTAAATTGGGGCATACAGTGAAAATATTATTTGATTTTAGAGACCTATCCAAAGAATTCCCTTTAACCACACTCCGTCCACCGACTCGCTTACAAACTTCAGAATATAAATTTTTTTCAATAAAACTATGACTAACAGGAAGAATACTACCTGATAGCAAACCATCAACTACGTGCTTCGCCACATGATCGTAACTCATATAATTATAATAAAGATCATCAACAACAGGTGATTCCCCTTTCATTATTAAGGATACGATATTACTAATTAACTGTTCATCATCCAATGTAGGTAAGGAAAGTATTTCTAGTTTATTTAATATATGCGAATTAATTATTAGAAGTGAATTCGCCAACATTTTAGATCTTTGATAATGATCATCCCTGTATAACTCACTAAAAGTTGAAAACTGTATGAACTTTTTATTTAAACAAAAAGATAATAGCTCCTGAAGAAAGATCACATTACCCTGGTAAAAATCATCAACACTAGCATTTACTGATGGTATAACAGCAGCACAGTTTATTACTGCATCAATAGAGCCCCAATTGATATCTGCCAAGTTGGCTTTGTGACTGTATTCAACATAATCAATATGCCCAGCATTTAACCTTACCATAATTGCTTGTGCAAGCGAGCCAGAAGATCCTGTAACTAATACCCTCATAGCATGCTAGAAACTGTAAATGATTGAATTGCACCTTCTTTTTGATCCGCTATAATGTCAAGTTCACTTTGATCTATTATAATTTCTGACCAATGACGTAATATAGCTTTATCATATGCAATATCAGACCTATATCTTATTCCTAGATCTTGCTTTATACAAAATTCAACTGGATTAAACCCCAGATAAGAACAAAATGGAGTAGTCCCAGAAAAACGTGAATTAATTTCAAATAACTTTGGAATACCATTAGATGTCCTTAATTGGAAATTACAAGATCCATCCACCCCCAAAGTCAACGCTATATTTCTAACATACTCCTCAATAACACTATCTTTTACTGGAAATGCGCGATATGTGTCACCTGCACGTAAGTCCCTTTTCAAGCAAAGAACATCAGATACAACGCCACCTCTGATTGCGACGGTACAAGTAAACTCGTCTCCATCTATATATTCTTGAACTATTGGATTAACAAGGCCTTCAATGGCAGAAAGAGCTTCTTGAGCACTATTAACAACATATACTCCGATTGAACGGCACCCTACCCTAGGTTTCACTATCACCGGATATGTAATGGAATTCAAATCCACTTCATCTGGCAACCATGTAATAGGATAGTGGAAATTATTTTGTTTCAGAAAAGATACCGTTTTATACTTATCATCTGCTATTTCAATCAGATCTAAAGGTGAAACAATTATTTTAACACCTAACTTAGTATTTAGTACATCTGCCTCTTTAGCACAAAACAGAAGCTCAACATCAGTTCCAGGGAAGTAATAGTCAACACTGTTCTTTTTACAAATCCTAGATATTTCATCGATGTAAGTTTTATCACTGGCAGATGGCAACAAATAGCAATAATCAGCCCCATAAAACCCAGCAGCAGTATTACTCATATCAGCCGCAATAATTTTAATATTTAAATCAGTAATTAGTCGTAATGATTTAATTATGCCCTGACCAACACCACCACCAGCCCCTGTAACTAGAATTGTTATCAAAATTTCACCTTAGTTAAAATATGTAAGAAGTTTATCTTTGGTTTCACTTGAGAGTGTTGATTTTAAAATCGAGCTTTTATGCTGTTCTAAGTCATATTCAAAGAATATATGCTCCATTTTAACCATATCGTCATCAATAAAATCAATTAAAAGGAAGCTAGCTTTATGCCCTCTTGGCTGTCCAACAGAACCAGCATTCCCAACCAAGCATGCCCCAGCAGTTCTGATAAATGACACAGCACCAACCTCATGCGTCAAAGATTGAGTTTCAATGATTGAAAACTTTGGCCGATGGGTATGACCAAAAATACCACCACTTAAACCAGATTCTAGCAATATTTTTGATGTTTTAATTATTTCCGCATCTGAGTTCAGATACTCCCAATTACCGTACCCCAGAGCGTTTGCGTGCGTAAATAGAAAATTGTTGATTATGACAGAGTCAACCCAAGGAAATGTCTTTTCTAAATCGTATTTTAATCCTTCAAATGTGCTATTCACAGACTCCAAAATAAAATCAGGGAAAGGCTTATATTGAAATTCCTTACGATCCTTCATATCAAAATAGATTTGATCATGGTTTCCTTTAACGAATACGATCTCTATGGCTAATGATATTTCAAGTAAAGTTTCAATTGTTTCATTAATTTCACAGCCATAAGTCAATAAATCACCTAAGAAGATAACTTTATCTACGTCCCTCTTCTGTATTTCAACTAAAGCAACCTTTAAAGCTTCGTTATTCGAATGTACGTCTGAAATAACAGCAATCTTCATAAATCAGTACCTTTAAATCTTGCTAATTCCTCTGGCACCAAATGCTCAACATTCTCTTTCTTAAATATTTTATTCAGAGTCATAAAGATGATTTTAATATCCAGCCAAAATGAACTGTTATCAACATACCATACATCAAGCTTAAACTTATCTTCCCAACTGATTGCATTACGGCCATTAACCTGCGCCCAACCAGTAATTCCCGGTTTAACCTCATGACGTCGTGCTTGGTCCTCAGAATATAATAGAAGATACTCAACCAATAGCGGGCGCGGACCGACTAAACTCATATCCCCTTTTAATACATTCCATAAGCCTGGTAATTCATCCAAACTGCTAGAGCGTAAGAATCCACCAAAAGGCGTCATGCGTTCTGAATCAGGTAGTGTATTCCCATCAACATCAACTGCATCTCGCATAGTTCGAAACTTCACCATTTCAAATGACTGACCATCTTTACCAGGGCGAATTTGGCGAAACAATACAGGTGAGCCTAATTTATTTCGAACCTTCCAGGCTACTATTACAATTATAGGGCTTAGAATAACTAAACCTAACAAAGATGCAAAAAAATCAAAGAACCGCTTTAGCATAAATACAATCAACTTAATTTTTTAAATTTATAATAATTTCTTCAAGTCTATCGGCATGAGCTTGAGGCGTTAACCTTGCCAAAAAATCTTCAGTAACATTGAGCTCAGATAAAGAATCTTTTTCTAACTCGAAGAACAATTCAACTACAGACTCAATATCTGGTTGCGAAACAAATCCTAAATCATTTAGTCTTACCCAATCCGCTACACTTGTATTTGCACCACATATAGCAACCACCTGACATCCAGAGAAAACATAAGACGATGATTTACTAGGAAAAGCATACTTAGTTACTTCGTCTTCAATGGGTAACAAACCAAAGCTATAACCGCTTAACAATCTAGAAGCTTCTTCAGCCGGTACAATACCAAGATAACTAACCTGATCAAATTTAGCAGCGAATTTATCGATAGTACTACTGTAAACGCCTCCACCTGCAAATACAAAAGGCAGTTGACCACCTAACTTTATATATTCCTCAATAGCTTTTACCAACAAAGGAATTCGCTGTAAACGCCCAGCATTACCACAATATGCAAAGCCTTTTACACGCTCCAACTCAGTTTTTGAAGTTTTTTTCTGACCCTGTACCGATGGGTTATCCAGCAGAGTTATCGAGCACGGCCTAGCTATTCTTTGTGCGATATACGATTTCATTTGTTCAGTCAACGTAATAACTACGGCTGCATTTTCGGTTGTTTTTACATCAACTTCCAAAAGAATACGAGTGAACCAATTAGCATTACCAGTAATCACATGAGTAGCTTCAGGATGAATATCTTGTAAGTGATATACATACTCTTTATTAAACAACCAGCAATACCAACGCACAGCTAACGGCGTAAAAATAGGTGGGTTAGTGGCCACATAAACTTTATCTGGCCTGTGCCAACATAAGCTAATAAAAACAAAAACCGTAAAAGATAATAATTCAATAATACGCAGGATCATACTGCTAGACGAGTTAGTGAAACTAGGTAACGTGGCGAACTTCACCTGGCTACCCCTTCCTAAAGCTTTTAATTTATCATAAAAGTTTTTTTCAACTTGAGTAATAACTATCGACTGTGAATGCCTAGCTAGTGACTCCGATAACAATAAGAGAGCCTCACCAATGGCTGGATTTTCTGGCCAAAAACTTCGGCTCACTATTGCTATCTTTTCCATTACTAGTTTGGATTCCTAATTAATATTCTTTCCACACAACTCGCATCACATAATCACGATAACTATGAACGATACGAACAATCTTATCCGATACATTAGGCATACTGTAATCAGCGACTAAGCGTAGACTACGATCAGCTCCACTAACTTGGCTTTCAAGTACCTGTAAGGCCTGCATTACTCGATCAGCTTCTAAACCTACCATCATAACCACTGCTTCTTCCATACCCTCTGGACGCTCATGCGCTTCTCGAAGGTTAAGTGCAGGAAAATTAAGAATAGAAGACTCTTCATTAATAGTGCCACTATCTGACAAAGCAGCCTTAGCTGATAACTGCAGCTTATTGTAATCTTTAAAGCCAAGCGGTTTTAATAAACGTACATTAACATGAAACTTAACACCCATAGCATCAACTCGCTTTTGAGTTCGAGGATGTGTAGAGACTATTACAGGGTAATTATAATGTTCGGCTACGGTATTTAATACATCTACTAACTTTAAAAAGTGTTTATCAGAATCAATATTTTCTTCACGGTGAGCACTGACGATAAAAAACTTACCAGTCTCTAAGCCTAAGCGATCCAATATATCAGATTGCTCAATACCATCACGATAATAATTCAAAACTTCAAACATTGGACTACCGGTTTTAATCACCATGTCAGGTGATAAACCCTCACGCAGCAAGTAATCACGTGCAATAGTGCTATAAGTTAAGTTGATATCAGCCGTGTGATCGACAATTCGACGATTAATTTCTTCTGGTACACGCATATCAAAACAGCGGTTTCCAGCCTCCATGTGGAAAGTAGGTATTTTTCGACGTTTTGCAGGAATAACAGCCATGCAACTATTAGTATCGCCTAGCACTAACAAAGCTTCAGGATTAACGCCTGCCAATACCTTATCGACCGCAATAACCACATTACCAATCGTTTCTGCACCACTAGATCCTGCAGCATTCAAAAAATGATCAGGCTTACGAATACCCAAATCATCAAAAAATATTTGATTTAATTCGTAGTCATAGTTTTGGCCAGTATGAACCAAAATATGCTCACAATGCTCATCCAATTTTGCCATGACACGAGATAATCGAATAATTTCAGGACGTGTTCCAACAACTGTAACAACTTTCATTTTACTAATTGACATAGATATTCCGTATTTTTAAGCTTTCGTGCCAACTGGCTTTGCATAAGTATCTGGGCTTTTACGGTCAAAAATTTCATTTGCCCACAACATCACCACCAATTCGTCATCGCCGACGTTTGTAATATCGTGAGTCCAGCCTGTTACCGTTTCAACAATTTCAGGTTGATCGCCATTAGTGAATAATTCATGAAATTCACCAGAAAACATATGGCGAAAACGAAAACAAGCCTTGCCTTTAATAACAAGAAACTTTTCAGTTTTAGAGTGATGATAATGGCCGCCACGAGTAATGCCTGGATGAGCGGTGAAAAATGAAAATTGTCCGGCATCTTTTGTTTTGAGCATTTCAACAAAAACACCGCGCTCGTCACCATACTTAGGCACTACGTAACTAAACTGAGTCGGTTCTAGGTAACTAACGTAAGTGGAATAAAGCGCACGAACCAACCCAGTACCAACGTTTTCGGTAATCAGATTATCACGACTGTCTTTAAAGGCACGTATCTGATCAGCTAGTTCACCCACACTGATATGATATTGTTGCTCAATATCAATAAACCCATCTTTTACTATTTTCTCATCAAGTACATTTAAAAATGAAGCAATAACATCATCAATATATACTAGATTGATAGGGGCGCTAGGGTCATTAATCTGAATAGGTAAATCATTGGCTATATTATGGCAAAAAGTCGCTACTGCAGAGTTATAATTCGGCTTAGCCCACTTACCAAAAAGATTAGGTAAACGATAAATATAAGCAGGAGCATCATTGTTTTTTGAATACTCTAACAGTACATTTTCAGCTTCACGTTTACTGTCGCCGTATGGGTTTTCAGCAACTGCTTGAATTGATGAACTGTAAACAATTGGTACCGTGTTATTCGCTTTTTGTAGTGCATCACACAATGCTTTTGTCAAATCAGTATTGCCCTGCTTAAACTCAGCAGGGTCTTCAGGTCGATTGATACCCGCCAAATGAAACACAACATCAACATTAGCAACAAGTGACTCTAATTCAGATTCTTTATGCTCGCGTGTAAAACATAAGACATCAACATCTTCTCGTTCAGCCAAATGAATCTGTAGATTTTTACCTACAAAACCATTAGCGCCAGTAATTAATACTCGCATCGTTATTCCTCTGCCGGTATGTTTTCACCACGTTTAATTGCAGGCATAAATGTCAGCTTCATCAACAACTCTTGCATACCTGTTACGTCTAAACGCTTGGTATTATGTGAATTATAATCCTCAGTAATGGTAATTTCTTCTTTACCCTCTTCAACAAACTTACCATAGTTAAGGTCACGTAAATCAGGGGGAATACGATAATAATCGCCATGATCTTCAGCGCAAACCATTTCTTCACGACTTAGCAAAGCTTCAAAAAGCTTCTCTCCGTGACGAGTACCTATAATATTAATTTCATGATCTGGCTTACCAACAAGATCAGTCAAGGCTCTGGCTAATGTTTCTACCGTCGCGCCAGGTGCCTTTTGCACAAATATATCGCCGCTATTACCGTGCTCGAATGCATATAAAACCAAATCAACAGCATCAGCCAAAGTCATCATAAATCGTGTCATATTCGGATCAGTAATCGTCAAAGGCTTATCAGCGCGAATTTGCTCTACAAACAAAGGAATCACAGATCCACGCGACGCCATTACATTACCGTATCGAGTTCCACAAATAACGGTTTTGGTTTCATCAACATTACGCGACTTGGCAACCATGACTTTTTCCATCATAGCCTTAGATATACCCATTGCATTAATTGGATAAACAGCTTTATCAGTACTTAAGCATAAAACTCGCTTAACTTCATTTTGTATTGCTGCTTCAAGTACATTTTCTGTACCCAGCACATTTGTTTTAACTGCTTCCATCGGATGAAATTCACAAGAAGGGACTTGCTTTAAAGCCGCTGCATGAAAAATATAATCTACACCGCGTGTAGCATTTAAAATACTATGGTAATCACGCACATCACCAATGTAAAACTTAAGCTTTGGATCTGTGAAGCGCTTACGCATATCATCTTGTTTCTTTTCATCGCGAGAAAAGATACGGATCTCAGCGATATCTGATTCTAAAAAGCGCTTTAGAACAGCGTTACCAAAGGAGCCTGTACCACCGGTAATTAAAAGTGTCTTTTTATTAAACATAATATTAATTCGCTTTAACTAAAACTGGGCAAACTTGCCCGAAATAATTCGTCTTTTTTCTGCATGGATGGATAACTGATCAAAACTGCACGATAAGGCCCTTTAAATACAAAAAGACTTCCTGCAGCAGCCCCAACCACTCCACACTCTTTAATCAAATCGCCTAAATCGCTCAGACTGCCAGCACCACCAAGGAAAGTTACAGGTATACTTAGACTAGCCCTAATTTTTTTAGCGAATTCGAGATCATATCCTTTCATTTGACCATCATGGTCAATAGAATTTATTACAATCTCACCAGCACCTGCAATTTGCATTTTTTTTGCAAACGCTAAAGGGTCTATTTTATGTGCCCGCTTAGCATTATGAGTGCAAAGTTCATAACCTTTAGAGAAAAGACCCTTTTTCTTACGTACATCTAGAACAACAACGACACTTTGACTACCAATGGCTTTAGCAATTTCACTGACTAATTCTGGGTCATTAACTGCAGCTGAACTAATCGATACTTTCTCTACACCTAAACCAATAATTTTTTTAGCCTGACCAGATGTTTTAATACCACCACCATAAGATAACGGCATGCGGCATTCTGCAGCTAGATGAGCAATCATTTTATAATCAGGCTCAACTCCATTGATAGAAGCATCGATATCTAGCACTATAAGTTCATCAGCTTCTTTTTCATTAAATATTTTAACAGCGTTAATGGGGTCACCCACGTATTTAGGGTTTTCAAAACCTACCGTTTTCACTAGTCCTTGTTCATGTACTAACAAGCATGGCGTTATTCGAGGTCTTAACATAGTTCTAATTCTGCAAAATTTTTAAGTAATGCAGCCCCCCAATTGTGACTTTTTTCAGGATGAAATTGAACACCAAAGACATTATTATCATTTATAGCGCAATCAAAGGTAACTCCATACTGAGCCTTTGCTATTACATTATGTTGACTGGCGGCATCAAAATAATATGAATGCAGAAAATAGAAGCGCGCATCATTTTCAATACCAACAAATAAGGGCTGATCTGCAGCAGGGGTAACATCGTTCCACCCCATATGCGGCAAAGGTAGAACAGATGATTTTTCAGCCATTGAAAAATCACGGACACTTCCTTTAATCCAACCTAGTCCCTCACTTAAACCCTCATCACTTCTTTCAGCTAGTATCTGCATGCCAACACAAATACCTAAAACAGGTGTTTTTTCAACAAGAACAAGCTCTTCCAACCTATTACGCATTCCAGATGAAGACAACAAACTCATGGCATAATCAAACGAGCCTACACCGGGTAATATAAGATGCGTTACATTACCTAAATCTTCAGCTCTATTAGCAGTTACAGCATCAATCCCCAAGCGCTTATACATATTAACAAATGCTTGTACGTTACCTAATCCATAGTCAACGATATGAATCATCGAAACAGCCTTTTTTCGAGCCCTAGAAAGGTCATCACTTTAGCTCCAATCCCAATTGCCCATTTCTTATTTTTGTAATCGCGATATGTTTTATTTTCACCGTCAAAAATTTCTTGTAGATCAGAGACAGTCAAACCCAATTTAGTCGCTACGTATTCAAACTCTTGCGTTAAAAAGCGCTCATCCATTTCAGGGGTTTCAAGCCGTAATAATGCCTCATCACGGGTCATTTGCCTCGTCATAATTAAACTAGAGAAGTGTGCACGACGCTTATGGTAGCCAAATTTCTTTGGCATCCAATAATCCTCATAAAATCTGGTAAACCTAGACTCATGGTGTTTGTGCTGAAATTTCTTCCAGCCGAATAAACTTTCGAGCTCAGATTCAGCTTCTTTTTTAATAAAAGGCACTAGATTAAGTGGTTTAATAATCTTCATACCAAGAATACGCTGGTAAAATATTTTGTAAGTGAAAATATCTACAATAGGAAACGTTTTCCATTTAGAATTGCCGAATTTCTTATAAATATCTGAAATCAATATTCTATCTATACCGGGATAAGCCCCCCATTCCTCAGGCTCACGACAGCACTCTGTAGAAAAGTTCGCACCAGTAATAACATATTTTATTTTATTTTTTCTTGCAAACTTATACATGCCAGAGAAAAAAGCAATATCCTGAGGCATATCTTGATCTGCTATTTGAGATTTAAAGAATGCCACTTGAATATCTTTCATTTCATTCCAATTAATAACCTCCGTATAAAGATCTACATTTAGTCCGTCAACTAACTTTTCAATATTACCAACAGCCTGATCTGTATTCCAACCGGCATCAACATGAAATAATAGAGGCCTGAGGCCCATTTTTTCTTTTGCAATATAAGCGACATAAGAGCTATCTAATCCACCGCTCAAGCCAATAATACAATCAAAGTCTTTCCCTTCACCTTCCTTCTTTATTCTTTCAGCAACTTGCATCAACTCAGCATGCCCTTTGCTACCAGTATCCCAACTAGGCAAAATACTTTCTTCAAAATTTTGACAGTATTCACAAACGCCTTTATCATCAAAAATGATATGAGGGTCCGTAGTATCCATTATGCATTGTGCGCAACATTTATACTCTTTAGAGTGATTAGCATTCATTTTATATTTCCGAGTTCGTAATTAGTGATTTATATAAATCACTATGATTCCTATACATTTCTAAGTTACTATAATTTTTTACAGCAAAATCACGACAAGTAAGAGCATTATTAAGATAATAGTTTCCATCAAAAAAACCAGTAATCAACTGCGATAACTTTGTGATATCCCCATACGGGACAAAACTTCCAAAACCTTCAGGTGCGACCTCAGAAGGCGCGCCAGAATCAAACCCTACAACAGGTGTGCCACAAGCCAGACTTTCAGCAGTAACCAATGAGAATGTTTCTTTCTCGCTAGTTAAAAGAAATAAGTCTGCAGCACTATAAAACTCTGCTAATTCTTGTTGATCATCAGTTCTTGCCAAAGCAATGACATTACTAGGATACGAATCCATTAAATCCTTTACACCAATTAATATAAATATATATTCATCAGAAAATAATTTCGATAATTCTAAAATCCATCGCCCACCCTTTCTTTCACCCATAATATTTGGCGCCACAGATAGTATAATCTTCTTATTCTTAAGATTATATCTTTCTATAAGTTCAGTTGAGTTTCTTGGGAAAAATATATTTTTAGTATCAATACCATTATAAATAACATTAACCGATTTAGTTTTTAAAAAAGATTGCTTTACCCTGTTAGCCAGCCAGTTTGAGGGCGTCACTATTTCCAGCCTACCAAAATCCTTAAACATTTCCTTCTTTTGATTAAACATCAACTCAGTAAAATCAAAATATACGCTAGATGGATATTCTTTGACCTGAGGACACTCATGGCAATGAGTTTTCCACTTTTCACAAGTATAGGCCTGCCCACACTTTCCAGTGTACATAAATTCACAATGAAAAGTCCAAACAACGGGAATAGAATTAATTTTCAAAAATTCAACAACAGTATTTATATTTAGGTAATAGCCATGGAGTTCATGAAGATGAACGACATCGGGTTTAAACTTCTCAATCTGCTTAATCAACCTTTTTGTAGCCAAGTAAGAAAAAAATCCAGTAAGGCCAGATATACGAGTCATCAACACATGAAAATATACTTCCAACACTGGTGCAATTCGTATCGCTTTAACTGAAGTGACTTTCTTCCCTCTACCAAAGCAAACAAGAGAGTCATGACCATCGACCTCTAGCTGCTCAGCAAGGTCATAGACAATTTTCCCTGTACTTGAATTTTTGTAATTCACATCAACTAATAGTATTTTCATAAAACCCTTAAAATCACTTAAAATTAATTATAAACCGAGAGGCTAATATTTTATAATCTAGGATCTCGCGCGCTAGATGATAAGAAGCTCTGCTCATACTGGTAGGCATAGTAGGATCATCTATTAAACACACTACTATAATCTTCCTTATTCTTTACAAAAAAAACATTATCTTTCAAATATGGCTGATGACTACTATAAGGATATAAAGCTACTTCTGTCCCACAGCAAATTGTATTTTGCATTGTGCCGACTGAGCTTCTGGCTGAAAGTAAATATCTGCAGCCGACAATATTCAATCAACCCATGTGAGCTTTTCCAACCTAGAAAATTAATACGACTATCTTTTAAAATCAGTGGATCTAATATAGTTTTTTGATCCGCAGGTATCGAACCTATAATTAATAACTTTAGTCTTGTAGATTCTACTTCACTGAAAGCCTGCAAAGCCTCTAAAATAGTTATCCCAAAAGTCTCGCAGAGTGAAGAAAAGATCAAAATATCACTATTTATATATTAACTTTTCACTTGTGATAAAGAACAATCACCAACTAATTTGACATGAAGACTGAGATTTAAATTACTAATCTTTTCTTTAACATCTCTATAATAGTGTTCGTCTCCAATCCCCCAACAATCGTGTAACTGAAATCAAATCCATCATCTCTAAGTAATGCTAATACTTCCAAAACATATAAGTATTCTTTATTCAAGAGACCATTAAAATCGTATCCGAAGTATTTTTCTTCAACGCAAAATTATTAAAAGAAGGATTAGGTCCATGTGGAATAATTGTATAAGAACGAATCTTAAATAATCTTGAAACTACATCATAAGCATGCTTTGTTTGAAATACACATTCCTGAGCTCGGTTCAAAGTAAATTTATTAAAGAACTTTACAAAAAAATGTAGAAAGTAAACTTTTCTGATATAAATCATATTCAAAGGCGTATAAATCTTGATGTACCGCTACAAAACAGAAATTGGACGAACAGACGCACTATCTATTGTAATTAGCCTTTTATTAAATCCAACAATAATTGGAAGAATAAAAAACTGCCAAAAAAACGAAAACAAACCAGGAGGCATTCGATGCAACTTTCCGCAAGACAATAGTTTATCACTTGTTGTTAAATAAATTTCATCTGATACATAAGCAACAAAAGGCAAACCGGATGAATTTTCTGACTCAAAAATCTGAAGTGCGTGGACCACCCCACCCCACCTCCCGACCTTATCCTACAAGCATAGATAACAAACAAACTAATTTCTCCAATTTATAAATAACATAGTAAGTTTAAATAATTCTTAGCACAAAAATTAAAACCAAGAAACAATAAAAAACAGTAAAGAAAGCAATATTTAAGACATTGCCATACTTTACCATCGCTGAAGCAGAATACATTAGGATAAATGGAATAAAAAAATAAGCATGTCTAAATATGCCAAAAGAAATAATCGCAACCAATGACGCAACAGAAAAAATAAAAAAAGTTATTATTCTATTTATATTGTTTCTACGTATCATGTCTTCAAAGATCTTAAACAAACCAAGAACATAAAGTGGTAGGTATAAAGTATTCAATAGTGTCGCAATATCATACCAACTTGATATATTTTCAACTACGCTTGTCATAAATGGTGAAGAAAACGTAAACATCATAGTTAAAGGTAGCAAAAATAGTTTCCCTAAACTATCAATCCTTAATAAACTACCTAAACCTTCCATTCTATCTTGTAATATGTAGAATTTAACAATTCCTAGAACCCTAGGAACTAAGTCCATTTGACCACTGAACTTTTGCAGGATAAACACCGCACCTGCTACAATGAAACAATAAATAAAGATTTTTAATGAAGTGCTTTTTATATTTTTAAGATAAAACACAGATAAAATAACCAGCGCAATATAATCCAACCCAGATCTCAATTGTCCTATAATAGCAATTAAGAAAATCACTAAAAGAATTGAAGAAATCTTAAATCTATTATTTATAAAACCTTTTACTAGCTCATAAAAAATCATTAAAAATAGAACTTGTACTAGGTTATCCTTGTACGGAAAGATTGAAAATATTGAAATGTAAGGGTTAAAACCTACAAATATTATTGCTAACTTGGCCACATCGACATTAAATAGTTTTTCAGATAATTTAAAGAGATAGACAATCGACATAGTAGATAAAAATATATTTAACAGTTGAACTGACAAAGCACTAGTAGTTAATTTTCCTAAAACGCTAATTATTATAAACCATAACCCATCACGGCCTGCCATATTGTGGCCACTCATCAAAGATGAACTTTTCAGCTGCTCCCAATCCCATAAACCTGAGGCATTTTCTATGTAGCTCAATATTGTTCTGAAATACTTCTCATCATCATGAAGAACGCCATCATTCTGAAAATAATGAAAACTTGGATCAACACTTATAACGTTATAAATAACTAGAATTGATATTTTTATAAACAAACTTAATAGAACAACAGCTCTTAAACTTAACATTAAAAATCCGTATCTGCTTAAGCTATATGAAATGAGTTTAATTTACTTTTTTGATCTGCAATTAAGTCTGAATATTTTCCTTTCTCTGAAATCTTACCCTTTTCTAAAACAATCACATTGTCTACATTTTTTATTGAAGACATTTTATGAGCCACTATTATAAGAGTCACTGTTCCTTTTAATTCAGCTATTGTTTCATTGACTAACTTTTCGGTTTTAGCATCTAGAGCGCTCGTCGCCTCATCCATAATTAACAAACTTGGTTTTCTAAACAATTCCCTGGCTATCATAACCCTCTGTCTTTGGCCTCCCGATATATTTCTGCCTGTATAATGCAATCTTGTGTATATTCCTTCTGCTTGAGAATCAACGAAATCATTTAAGCCAGATTTTTTAAGGACATCCCTTATTTCTTGCTCTTCCTCATCTGAGTATCTTTGTTCTTGACCAATATTTAAGGTTATATTGTTTGCTAATGTATCTTCAAATATACTATTTTCTTGGCCTACATATCCTAACGATGACCTCCACATTGACTTATCCACCTGTGAAAATGGCGTATCACCTAAGAAAATATCTCCTTCAGTGTACTCTCGTAGTAAAGCTATTAGTTCTAGTAACGTAGACTTCCCACTTCCAGACTGACCTATAATAGCAGTTGTTGATTTCGGCTCTATAACAAATTCAATATTATCTAAGACATTTTTTTCTTTTGTAAAACCAAAACCTACATTATTTAATTGTATTGCACGAACATCTAATAAATTACTACAGCCTTTAGTTATTTCAACTGATTCGCTCATTTCTTTTATTTTTTTATCAATAAAATCAAAACTTACGTAGTTGTTCAAAAAGGTTTGCCTAAAACTTTGGAGCTGTACCACAGCATTCATTGCTCGATAAAGTAATATAATAGAGACTAATATGGGCGCTAGCTCACCATCAAACAACATCATATGAATAACAATTACTAATGACATTATTGTCATTGCAACTGGTTCTCTTAATGACTGGGTAACACTTTCTATGTTTCCTAATTTAAATTGATTACGCCTTAACCTTTCAATGCCACTATCTACTTCTTTATCAAATGCATTTATGTTATTTGTTGTGAGCATGTATTTAAAATTATTAAGAAATTCTAAAAAACGCCCCATTAATTTATCATTTGCCTCTAATGCATCTTGTGCGTATACTAAAACACGAGCGTTAAGCGCTTTAAATAATATCTGGATTATCATACCTACAATTATTACAACGAAGCCGAAAACAGGTGAAAGAAAAAGACAAATACCGAGACTTATTATTAAATTGGCCAGCTGGATCATCATTAATGTGAAGAAATGGAACGATTGAAGTGCTTTCGTAACATGGTCATTTAATAAATTAGTCATCTCTCCGATTTCTTGCCTTGCATAGTATGTATAATTAATTTTCTGAAATGATATAAATATTTTTTTCTTTAGTTTTACAATTAATTCAGCGCGTAACTTTGAACTGTAACTTAAAGCTTTAAAGTTAAACAATCCCTTTAATATGAATAAAATAGCAATTAGTAATATTAAGTATTCTGTTTTTGTTTCACCAAAGATTAAAATTATAAAATCATTAAGAAAACTAATTATCGAAGCTAGAACACCTTGAGACTCTCCCAAATCACTTTGTAATACTGGCACCAATAACAAAATACCTAATCCATCGACTAAACTTGTGACCAGCACTAAGATTAATATTACGTATACTTTATTACCCAAATATTTCGTAAAATTATTTACTTTTTCAAGACTTAGTTTAAAAATACTGCACATACACATCTCTGTTAATTAATTCTATTTCTGTTAGAACTATGTAGTTCATGTTCTACTCTAAAAACACATTCAATATTATTATCATGAAGTACTGATTCATTTGTAATGGTCAGTTAAATTGATGTAGCACTATAGTTTAGCCGTAACTTTTTTCTAACTCGTTCGGTGTCAAAATACCAATGCAATCTTAATGGACTATAAACCAAGAAGTGGAAATTCGCACACGCTTTTAGATAGCCAATTTGTTTAAATATATATTAAATCGCAGTTTAGAAACGATGATTTAATAAATTAAATGGCATGAAATGTGGACCTATTCACTTATATTACCTAATTTCACTGCTTAATTGTGCACTCACCCATTCACTGCGAAGATAGGTAGATGACCCACAGATATGTAGCAAGCTAACTTAGCACAGAAAAAATTGAATAATAACAAACATTAAGACTCTATGTGATTTTTTACATAAGAATATAGCTTTTCACAAGACTCTCCACTTTCAAAGCTTTTTAATTCATCATGATGCTGACTTACCTTGCACTTATAGTTATTGCCGTCATATTCAATAATATTTTTATAAAGCTCATCATTATTTTTAGCCACAGGAAATGGCCAAGTGTTTATATCCGAAGTAAAACCTCGATCAATAGATGTATAAGAGTCACTATCTTGAGCGTATACAAAACAAGGCTTGCTTGTAAGTGAAAAATCCCACAAAATTGATGAATAGTCACTAATTAAAACATCTGCAGCACATATAATTTTTTGACCATCTGGGTAACTTGATAAATCTATTCCACGAAATGCTTGTTTATCAATTTTTGATGCATGATGCCCCCTTAATATAAAAATAAAAGGTTTACCGAACTTTTGCTCTAATACACTCAATAAAGATAAAACGTCTAAATCTAAAACTAATGCTTTATCATCGCCAACTGAATTTCTAAATGTTGGTGTATAAACAACTACAGATAATCCCTCATCGATACCAAGTTCTTTTCTAAGCTGAGATTTTGATTTTTCAATATCATTCTTAGAATACAAAATATCGTTCCTTGGCATTCCGATATTTAGCATCTTGCTCTTGGGTATCAAATAGAAATTTGACATATTATCGGAAAAAGCTCTGGAGCTTGACAAAAACCAAGTTAAGCTTTTTGACATCAATTTTGCGCTATAAATTTCATATTTAGATGGAGTAGCATTCCCACCCAATCCGCTTGACTTATACACACCACCACCATGCCACGTGTTAATAAATATCTGTTTATTACGAAGAGGTATATATGAGGCTATACTTTCATTAGTTATTATGACTTTACTTGTCATAGCGTAATACAAGTATTTGAGAGTATAAGGTTGAATAATTATTGATGATTTCAGATCATCAGGCACCTCTACATTATTACCAAGAACCCAAACAGTCTGAACATCAATATTTGATCGCCTAACGTAATTATAAAAGTACTTTGGATTACATGTGTATTGCAACCCATTATAAGCAATAAACAACAAGCGATTTTTTCTTATTGGAAAAACCCAAAGTATCTTAATAAAAACTCTCAAAAATATAAGTATAGATATTTTAAATAACGACTTCATACAATCAAATGTACACCCTAGTTAAATGTGTTTATAAATAATTAGCTTTAAATTTACTTTTGCAGCCAACAATAATTATCTATCAGTTACTGGTTTACGTATTCACTAATAATTTCATCATGATCAAATACAAGATCCCTGTAAGAAATTTCATTTAAGTTATAAATTCGTGCTTCTCTAGCGTCATCTGCAGCAACAGGCAAGTCATACGCTCTACAAACATAAACTATACTTACACAATGACCTCGTATATCTCTATCTGGATTGGAATAAACACCAAATAATCTATCGATAACAACATCTAAAGAAATCTCTTCTTTCATTTCTCGTACTAATGCCGACTCAACAGTTTCTCCAAGATCAACAAAACCTCCCGGCAACGCCAGACCTAAAGGTTCATTTCGTCTTTCTATAAGAACAATACCTTTGAATTTATTATTCAAATCATATATTTCAACTATACCGTCAACAGCCAGCAGAGGAGTTACAACCATTTTATTCCACCCTACAGTTTATTATTTCTTATTATTCAAACGTTAAGCCTTATATAATACATTTTACTGTTCATGCACGATTAGTTTTGGTCTGAGAAAATTCAAAGCTGATAGGAATATAGCCATGCTTGTATTAGACTCTTCTGTCATATTTTCCGTTAACTTTTATCACTTCACACCCCTAACATAATATAGACAATAAAACAATAGCTTACAATGGTACACCGCCCCATTTTAAACAGTAATTTTTAGATGGACAATTAGAAAATTGGAACGGCCTTGAATCGAGTTATGTTCGAATTCGAAGACCGATTAAATGATGTAATTTAAACCTGCCCGCTACATTCAATGTGTTACAGAGTCATCCGCAGTTGGTACCTGACAGTATCGCAAGTAGCCATCCATTTCTAAGGTAGAGCAGATTTAGTGATAAATATTTAGCACTGTGGGCTGACATAGAATTCTGAACGCCAGTATGTTAACTAAATGGGATCACATACAGCTTTAGTTGATAGCCCGTATGCAAGCATAACTCTCTCTACAGCTTCTGGAAGTGAATATTCAACCTGAAATCCTAAACCTTTTAGCTTGGTAGAATCACCCACTACACATTGAACAGCTTCACTAACAGCAACTGAATCTCTTTGACCTTTTTCAAAAATTACTTTTCCTTTTTCTACACTATTTAGAGAAATCATTAGCTTGGCGAGGTCTACAACAGAAATATCTCCGCTCTCATCGCACACATTATATACTTCTCCATTTTCGCCACTCAGAAGAACTGTTAACATAGCAGTTATTGCATCAGTAACATACATAAATGTTCGCAATGGTGTACCATCTCCTTTTAAAGCAATATCCCCCCCTCGAATTAACTGTGATATAAAGTCCGCGTGTAATCTCCCATCTTTCAAGTCAAGACCATTTCCAAGAATCTGAAATGGTCGTACTATTTTTGCTGGTATAGCATATTCTTCTTTATAAGCTATAGTTAGACCTTCGGAAGCTAGCTTACTAATAGAATATGAATTCCTAGGTTTAACAGGGTCAAGGAAACCATAGCTCGATTCACCTAAGCGTTCTTCATGAGAATTATGACCATATACATCTACACTGCTAAGTAACAAGAAACCCTCAATAGGGTTTCGTCGGCAAAGTTCCAATAGATTTTTGGAACCTATAATATTTGCGTTAAAAGTCTCTGCCGGATTAAAATGCCTAGAATGATACCCTGCAGGGCTAGCTGCATGTATAACAAAATGTATCGGATCTGTAAGCACCACAAGGTCAGTAACATCTTGAATTAGTAAAAACATTCTTTCGTTGTCGACTACATCCCTAAAGCGCTCAATTGCTCGTTCTTTGTTTCGACATAAAGCGATTACCTTTATATCACCATCAAATAATTCGTTATACTTTAGCAATGCAAAGACAAAGTAAGAAGGTACATAACCGTTTGCACCACTGATTAATACAGTTTTTCCTTTTAGTTTATCCCAATCTATATATTTACTATTAGCTATCTGTGTTGAGTCTTCACAAATTATCCGTGATAAATCCATATTACCTTCTCCTAACAAGATGTTCTTTCTCAATGAACAGTGGCGCTAAAGCTTCAACTATAGCAATATCCTCTGGGTAGGTTACCTTAAGACAGAACCTATCTCCCTCAATCATCGTAACAGTGCTTCCCATATTTAAAATTAACTCACTATCCTCATTAACTTCAGATTGATACGGACTATTAATGTATTCATCATGCGCTTTTAATAATTGCATCAATTTAAACGTCTGAGGTCCTTGCTGTACGAACATTTTATGCTTCTGCAGTGTTCGATTTACGACGAGCCCATCATTACTATAAGTAATGGCATCTACAGCCTTAATAACCGTAATGCAGCCATCAAACTCTTGGATTTTTTCAAAGTGCAAGTCAATTGTATCCTGTGCAACAAATGGACAAACTGCCGTCATTATCATGACATTATCATCCTTGCTCGTATTCACATCCATATTACTAAGGGAGCGTAAACCATTATGAACTGAACCTTGCCTATCTATACCTGATGGTACCAAAACTCTTATTTTCTTATAGTCATGCTCATCTATCCATTCTTGAATTTGTGGGTGCCATTCTACTGGTGATACTATACATGCACAGTCAATATTCTTATTGCGTTCTATTGTTTCTAACGTGAATAATAATATTGGTTTTGACTTTACTTCTATAAATTGTTTTGGAACATTGGTAATGCCCATACGCTGCCCCTGTCCTCCAGCAAGTACTAAAGCATAATTCATATCATTCACTTCCTTTAAAAAATTCTTTGCATTTAGACGCCATCTTTTCCATGATTTCTATATAGCTATCTTTATTTACAATATCCTTCATTGTTTCCCTATCAATCTTACTAGGTATATTTTTACTATCCGACAATAATTTAAAGTTACTATATTTGAGAACATTAAAAAGCTCTACGACACCACCAAAGCGGCCAGGGTCTCTTACATGACCTACGCCCTCTGAATGTACAAATAGAACTGGAGTCTCCAAACCCAAACAAGGTAAGGCACAATGGATTCTACTTGTTATTACTAAAGAAGCATCCGAATAATCTACAACAAATTGCTCTGCTAATTGCATCTTTTCGTCTTCTGTATTGTAGATAGTACCATCACCAATCTTGACTGACTGTGTTAAATATTTAGCGCTAAAAAGTATTTCATCTGAAAATTTATTGCGGTATGCACGATAAAATGCAGATACACAAGCGAACTTTCTTAAGGATTTAAACCTCCCAGAAAGGCAATAGAAATGATTAAATTTACTATATAATTTAGTTATTTTCGACAGTTCACTAATCCCAAATAGTATATTTGACAGCATTATACTGGCAGAAAACTTCCCACCTTCATCTCTAACTGCCTCAATATATGGATCAACGAATATCACTTTATCAATAGTTTCTGGATTCTTATAACGTAACCCTAAGGTCAATGTTAAACATCCGGTGTAATAACATTCAACCCCTTTCTTTTTTAAAATTTCCTCCGTACCCCGGTCTCTACATCCCACAGGTCCGAATTTTTTCAAGTAACTGATTCCTTCTTCAGAAAGCATTCCATCCGCTTTTGAAGGGGAAATATGCATAGACAATAAAAGAGGCAAAATATCCTCTGACGGTGGCCAATATTTGGTAAAAACAATCCACCAAGCATTTAAAATGACTTTAACCTTAGAACCATTACCCTGAAATTCTGAAATTCGTTCCTTATCTACGTATACTACGTCCTCAGCACCACTAAAGTGAATTTGAGCAAGTGATTGAATATAATCACCAATATTTTTGTAACCATCAGTCGAACCTGATTGCTGAGTTGAACTAACTAAAACGCCATTTTTAGAGATAGTCACCAAGACTCCTTATACCTTTGTATAAAATATAGTTAATGGGCTTACTTGACCCAGGGAAAGATTACGAAACCTCTTGCCCAGTGAGGACTCGTGCTAAGTAACTTTCACAACGATTGGCTTTTTTCTGCTTTCTTTTGACACCACACTAAAGCCATTATCTGCATTCAAAAGGTTTAATGCTATATGACGAACCTTAGCAAAGTTTTCTGCTGCATCGCCTTGCCCTACCCTGCATGCATCTTCTCTGAAAGCGGTATCTAATTTCCAGTGTAATTTCACCTCGATTGCCCAATGCTCTCGAATTGCATGAGCAAATTATTCAGCGTCAAGCATGGCTGAACTAATATAATACCTAATTGAAGCTTCAGCGATGGGTTTGTTACCTTCTTGCCTAAACGATACAGCATAACCAAGCGTTTTAAATCCAGGCCATTTAAATGTCAAATTACCCAGCACATCAACGTCATAGCTCACTTTATGTAACCGTGTTTCTGTGCGCCCCCGAGAGTCTTCTTTTATACCATAGGTATTATTACTTGAGTTTTGTAAATCCGTTATATCAAAAATTCGTCAAATGCTGCTCTAAGCGTTTTTGATTACCTTTTATTGCTAATAAGTAATCACCTTGGCAATCTTTTTCTGACTCCCCATTGCATCAATGGTGATCAAACAGCCTCGTATATCTAAAAGCTTTAATAACTCGGGGATTTCTGTTAATTCATTCGATTTTTCATCAGCAGCATGGCGCCAAGTCGCTTATTATTTATCCACTACTGAACATCTAGCTAAATACTATGACTGATCTTTTATTATTACTTAATATTTTACCGCATTTTCTGGTTTTTGTGGCTTTTTATTGAAAAACATTGTTTAAATTCAATGGATTAGGTTTATTTTTAAGTTTTTAGGGGCGCCTTTTATCTCTTCTCGGTTTGAATTAGGGTCGAGTTTGTAGGTTCGGACTTAATTTGAGTGCCCTTTATAATTCAGTGACTGTTTTAGTCTAGTTTTGGCTAGGTATTTAGGGGGTTATGGTTTGGTTTAGTTTGGTTTTTCGCTCGGGGGGCTGAGCTTTGATTAGCTGCATGCAGACTAGAGAGTCTGTGATTCTGTAATGTGCTCGCCATTAAACATGGCTTGAATGGTCTTGGTTAGGTTAGGGGCGTGGGCTAATTCACACCGACGTTTTATGGTGGTTTGGTTTATGCGGTTTTTAGAATAATCTAAATTTAAGCCTGCCGCTTGTAAGCTGTATTGCGTAAAGCGATTTTTATCGCTAGCAAATTGATCACGCATTTGCGGCAATAAAATACTGGGTAAGTGGTCAAAAAGGGCTTTGAATTGATCTAATTCATCAAGCTGTGCAGGGGGTGAGGCTGACTCATCCATTTGTCTGGCATCGCTTTTATTAAATGGTTAATTTACTGCACGCTTTATAATAAAAACGTTACTGGTGATTCACTTGTTCGCGCAACTCTTTGCCTGGCTTAAAGTGGGGTACGTACTTACCC
>MAAA01014080.1_pt1 | contig 24114 bp, 15 predicted proteins | sample 1115971 | NCBI WGS metagenome assembly MAAA01 (sample SAMN04961123, study PRJNA320927) | seawater metagenome | isolation source: sample BD02T6 sea water enriched with oil for 6 days | place: USA:Gulf of Mexico | collected 2013-07-27 | reverse complement strand
ACCCAGGGAAAAGACCTTCATATCCGCAGTCGTTTATTGCAGTGTGCCAGTCATTTAACGGCAGATTTTTATGACCCGGAACTAGAACAAGATTTATTGAGCTATTTGCAGTGGCACAATATGAACCCAAACCTGCTGGCCAGTTTGACCAGCAGCTTGCTGGAACACAAGTTTCAATTAAACAAAGAAGGCAGTGCCGCACAATTTGATGACATGGCTAATTGCCCATTATTGCTATCGGCCTTACGCCACACGTTAATTAAAAGCGAGTTGTTAGAAAAACTAATTATGGCGTTACGTCATGAGCTACTGTGTTACGCCACCCAAAAAGGACAACTGCCTAACGAGTACATACCCCTGTGCCATGCCATTTCACATTACGGCATGCGTGCAGAATATATGTTGCCCGATACCGATGCTGAAATAAATATGACAGTAAATTTAAAGAATATGATTGACCAGGCACTCATCCAAGTTGGTTGCACACCCATGGATATTTCCGGTGCTTTGTTATTACTGGCCATGTATAACACCTGGCAGTGCCTTGAAAATTTCGTTAAGTTGATGAATTTCAATGATAACACTTGGCCTGCTATTAGCGTTGATCTTAAACAATGTCATGATGAGTACTTAGCTCTAAGCCAATTCAAGTTTAAGGCTGTTAGTAAAATTCCACATACTGAACAGCACAATGTTAAGGCTCAGTACGAATGCCACCCCTACCCTAGGTGGCAAGCACTGGATTACAAAACATCTACTAACTATGGCTTGGCCCTTAGCCTTGAATTTCCAAATTTTGACGTTCCAAATCATATCTTCATGGATGAATTGAAGATATTGATTGCCGGGTGTGGTACCGGGCGACATGCCTTAAACGTAGCTAAGCATTTTAATCATGTACAGGTTATGGCAGTGGACATAAGCCAAAGCAGTTTGGCCTATGCAAAATACAAGGCAGATGAACTTGCTATTGATAATATAGAGTTTTTCTTGGCTGACCTCACTAAAATTAAAAATTTAGATACCAAGTTCAGCATTATTGAATGCTCGGGTGTATTGCACCATATCAAACAATATAAAAATGCACTTAATAACCTGCTTAGAAACTTAAAGCCCAACGGCTTAATTAAAATATCGCTATATAGTGAACGGGCGAGAGAAAACATCATAGTGCTACGCGAATTATTCAAGAAAGACAATTCAGAAATTAGTGAAAGTAAGATTAAAGTCATTAGGCACGCTATATTTCAAAGCGACACCATCTTAAATAAAGACAGCATTATTCAATCGGATGACTTTTATAGTTTAAGCGGAACTATAGACCTATTATTCCATGAACATGAAAAACAATTCACCCCGTTAAAGATTAAAACCTTGTGTATAGAGCACCAACTTAAATGGCTAGGATTCTCTAGTTTAAGTAAGGATATTAAAACCGACTTCATGAAATTTCACGGGGTTAATGCTGATCTAAACAATCTAGATCAATGGGACGAATTTGAAAAAAAATATCCGCATACATTTGCCAAGATGTATCAATTTTATTGCCAGTACCAACCTAAGTTAATGCTAACCTAAACCCTTCCTGAGAGGATGTAACTAATCCTGTATAACTGCCTATTATAAAGCCAGTAATGGCTAAGGATAGGCAGCTATAAACAAAGAACAACTTAAAGCCTTTACCTGAGAAGCAGACAAAGGATTTAAAAACTGGATAAAACTTCAAGGAATTTCGGCAGGTGCTCGCCAATGTAGCGGTAGAGTGCGCCTTGAATTCCGAGCTAGCCGATCACCATGGTACGATTAACACGACCCCACAGCCGATTCTAACAGCCGTAACGGCACTTTCAGTAAGTCACTGCGTACCGAATTCGACACACCTAGGGATCTAGTAAGCAGTTTTTAGCCAAAGCTTGTCAAAAAATCTAAACTCGTATCACCTCATTGGTCGATAAAATTCTGTTTTTATACGCACAGGGCATGACCACTCGATAGACAGTTAATATATTCAAGGAACTGTACGGTGCTGAAGCCTCACCCACGCTTATTTCCCAGGTGACCGATGCCTTTATCGAACAGGTGATTGAGTGGCAATCCCGGGAACTGGATACGGTGTACCTCATCGTCTACCTCGATTGTATTGTGATTAAAACTCACCAATATAAGCAGGTCATTAACAAATCCGCTTACCTGGATTTAGCGTCAACATGGAGAACTACAAGGAATTACTGGGTATATGGTTATCTGAAAACGAAGGTGCCAAGCTCAAATTGAGTGAGCTCTCTGAACTATAAAGTCTAGGTGTAAAGAATACCCTTATCGCTTTCATAGATGGTATCAAGGGCATCCCAGGTACCATTAATACTGTTTACTCTGAAACTAAGATACAACTGCGTATAGGGAATATGGTTCGTAACGTTGTGAAGTATATGCATTGAAAATATTCAAAGTAGTCACGGTCGGCTTAAAGAAAACCTTTCAAGTGAGCACTGAAGAAGGTGCCTTGCAGGTCTTAAATTAATTCAGAGGGAAATGGGATGAAAAATATCCGAACATTAGCCACTCATGGCGACTACACTGGGAAAACTTAAATACCTTATTTAACTATCCACCCGATATTCGCAAGGCAATCTATACAACCAATGCCATCGAATCATTTAACAGCGTGATTCGTAAATCGACCAAAAAAGGTAAGGTATTTCCCACCGATGAGCCTGCCCAAAAAGTGCCACATTTAGCGGTATTTCAGGCCTCTAAAAAATTGACAATGCCCATAATAAATTGGAAGGAGAGCTCAAACAGATTCATGATCCTATTTGAAGGACGCTTGAAGAACTATAGTTAATAAAGGCAGTTACACAAAATAATTTACAGACGAAAAATGTTTATCTACAAACTATTTCTGCGAATTAGCCATGGCTTCAAATTGTTGCGTTAAGAAGCTTTCGGTGATATTTAAACTGGATATAATGGCATCATTATATAAAAATTGAGCCTTTAACCTGGCTTCTGTTGCTGCAATACGAGCATCAAAACTTGCCCTGTCTTCTGCCAATGTATCATCTTGTGTGTCCAGGGTTTCAAATTTGGTGGCCAGTATACCATCGGTTGGGTGGAGGAAATTTTGCAATAGGTCTTTAAGTTGATCGGCAATGCCGGATATGTATGTAACACTGCCCCGAGCACCTAACCCACCGCCTGTGACCTTTACACGTATACCACTGGCATCATCAATTTCACCGTCTTTTTCTTTGCCAGCTTCCCCTTGTGATTGACCAACCACAAATCCATAAGCTGTACCAGCATCATTTGAGACATCCGTCATTATTACACTTGAACCAGTGCCTGTGCTGGTTGAAATAATGCCTATGGTACCAAAAGCACTTGAAGCTACATCATCCGTGTAATCCACTTTGACACTCAAACCTTCTGCATCGATGGCCGCATTTTCGTTAATGGCTGTTTGTACTTTTTCAGCTAAGGCAGCCCCAGTTACGTAAACACCCTGTTCCACGGCAATGACGGCTTCAAAGCCATCTAATTCTATTGTAAAAGTATCGTTGGTGGCATCAATGGTAAGTGGTGGCGTTAATATTGCGGATTGTTGATTTGATACATAGAACCCATTACTGGCTGCCACGTTACCATCTAAGGCGGTTAAGTATTGCCCGCTCCCATTAGCGTCCACACCGTTAACTGTACCCGCCACATCTAACCCGGTAACCACATCATCTTCGGTACCGTCAGGTTCATGCATGCCTAACCAGGATATGGCAGCAGCATTTAAACTGGCAAATGCCACTGTATTATCATGACCGCCAATATTAAATATTAATTGACCTTTATCTGTACTGCTATCAAATTCATAACGAACATCTGCAGTAATATCAGAACCAAATGTAATTTCTGCATCCATGCCAAAAGCATCATAACCAGCATTGTAAGCTGTATCTGCCACAGGTAAACCTAAAGTAGCCTGTGCATTTGCATCGGTATTTTTAATATCAACTTGTGCATTAGCACCAAACATTGCAGCGGTTTTTATGCCGTTTCTTGATACAGTCTCAATAACTAACTGATCGGTACCACTCTCCAATTTGGCAACAACATCCCCTACAGTAAACTGACCGTTATTTAAAATGGCTAAATCAATGGCTGACTGAATAGCCGTTAGAGAGTCGGTTTTATCCCCTGCACTGGCGTCGGTATTTACATCCACACTTAAGGTAATGCCATCAACTTCGATATCAAAAGTGGCATTATTCGCGCCGCTAAAATTAATACCCGTCGCTATGGCTGCCCCACCAGTGGTGAATGCACCCCTGCCATCATCAACGACCTGAATATATTGATCATGACCCGTAGTATCTGTGGTTAATACCAAACCATTGCCCGCCCCCAAAGTGGCGGTCACAACACCTGCTCCAAATTGATCATCTAATTCATTATTAAGATCGGCAATATTATCTGCAGTATCATAAGTGTTATCCATGATAATGGTTTTTTCTATGCCATTCACATTTAAAATAAGCCCTGAATTAGCCGCTGTGAAATTGATATCAGTTGAAATATCTCGAGTGCCTTCACCAGTAGCGGCACCCAATATAAATGGCGTTAAGTTTGCGTCTGCAGCGTCTCTAATATCGTTATTAATCGCCAATTCCAAGGCCGTGGCGAGAGCTGCACCGGTAGCGTAGGTAGCTGCCGGTAAATTCACTGTATTAGCACTGGTAGTGCCATTCAATACTAATTCAAAGTCTACAATTGACCCGAAAGTTAGGCCTGGATCTTTACCGTTAATTTGCGCACCATTTGTGGATTTTAAACCCAATAAAATATCACTGGTACTGCTACCTACGGCGGTAATTTCTATGGAATCTGTGGTACTTGGATTAGAGGTAGTAAATACCAGTTTATTTTCGCTGTTGAAACTGGCGGTAACACTGCCGTTTAACGCAGTGGCATCCACAGCTGTTTGTATGGCTTGCAAGGTATCTTTACGATCACCAAATACACCGTCACTGTTTAAGTCCAAACCATCGGCATTTAAATTAACAGTAACCGCCTCGCTTGCGGCACCATTTAAACTTATTGAGAAAGTCGCATTATTTGAAGAGAAGTTAATACCGTCTGTTTCATCAAGAATTTGTGTGCCTGGAACCGTCGACGTACCATAACCGTTAAAGTATTCGGTGTTGAGCGTTTTCAATGGCACACCTTTAAATTCACCGTCTCCTGCAATCGTAAAACCCAGTGTATTGGCAGTATTGGTATCCACCGAGCTAAAGGACACCTGGGAAGAGGAACCATAGGCGTTAGACGTAATATCAAAGGCATTATCAGTACTGTTATAGGCTACAGAAACAGCATAGGCCCGATCTTTAAAATTTTTCGCGCTGTTAATTTGCAACTGTAACTCTGTTGCCAAACTTGCACCCGTAGTATAGCTCCCTTGCGTTAGGGTTATGGCACTTGTAGTACCGTTGACATTGATAGTGAACTGATCGTTGGCATCATTGATTACCACCGGGGCCACAAAATCCAGTAAATCCACCGCACCACCATTAAACTCTCCTCTAGTGGCCAGCTGGGTCAGGACTATGTCATATTCACCTGCCTTAGTATTGATAGATTCATTTAGAAAAGCGATATTTGGATCTGTAGTTAAACCTTGCTCGGCAAATACGCCGGCCACAGATTTAGGGTCGTCCCCTATGCCTTTGGCAAATAAAGTTGCATCGAATTTTAGTTTAAAACCGTCAGATTGATCGCTAAATATGCCCAGTTCACTCAATGATCTAAAATTGGTAGCCGTTATATTGGCAACGGTACTGGTTAGAATTGATTTTATTTGATTATTTATGGATCTTAGAGTGCTGTCTCCCAGCAGTAAACTGCCTATAGAATCGTCAACATTAAAACCCGTAAGGTCTTTATAGAGAGATTGGAAATCGTTATAGGAATCGATCATATCCTGAATTTTTTCAGAAATTCCAGTAATATCCGATGCTACCTCTATAGAAATCGTATTGCCCGCATCGCCACTCTTTAAATTTAGAGTGACTCCATCAATTAACTCGGTCACTTCATTGCTTGAGCGAGTCACACTTAAACCATTCACACTTAACAACGCGTCTTCACCCTCTTGGGTTTGGGTTAAGTTGGTCCCAGGTGTATCCTGGTTTTTGTTGTAGGCGAAAGCCGATACTCCTGAAGTGGCCAAGGCACCTGTTTCATCCTTGGCGACAATTTCCATTGCAAAATCCTCACCTGTTTCCTCACTGGTGAGTTGCATAACATAACCAGTGCCATCGAAAATTAGGCTTGCTCTAACGCCAAAGTCTCCATCGTTAATCAGATCACGTAAACCTTGAAGGGTATTATTACCGTCTGTTAATGTGATTGTTTTGGTCGCGGTGTCTGGGTTGGCAGTAAAGGTATCGATAAAACCACCCGAATAGGTAAAGGTGCCCAAAGTAAACGTTAAGGTGGAACCCGCTGTGCCTACTGTGTCGGTTGCTGCTGTATATGAACTGGAAACCAGAGAATGGGCCGCAGCAATGCGCTGCACATCTACACTATAGGTGCCAACAGGTGCTGTGGCGGTAGCCGTAGCGGTTAAAATAGTTTCGTCTGAACTGGTGGCAAGGGTCGCCCCAACATTTTTGGTATCCGATAACGCCACGATGGCTTTACTAAAATCAAACAGTTTACTTTGAACGTCGCCGTAGGCGGATAATTTAGCATCTATTATTTGCTGCTGGGTATCAAAACGTAGCTCACCCGCGGCTTTGTCTGCATTAATGATACTATCTACCAGATCACTGGTAAGAAGATTAGAACCAATTCCTAAGGACTCAATTGCCGCCATGGAAGCCTCCGGTATATGTTGTTAAACAGCTTCAATAAACGTGCCTATAAATTTAAATTGAAAGACACAAAAAGGAAAACCCGATACAGCTTTAACGGCCATATCAGGTATTACTTTAGCTTGCATTTTGACTAACTTGAGCTAATACCAAGTAAGTCTCAATTTAAGTTTTTATAGAGCATTAGCTTAATAACAAAACCATTAAATAGTTAAACCTGGGCGCTAAACAACAGCGATGGCTCTTCACTATTCAATTTCTTTGCCAATTCCAAGGCAACCTCATCTGGAATCTGCCTGACCAGCTTGGCGGTTATACGATCATAGACTCTAATGACCGTTCTGCCGCTTTCTTCATCGATTTGGAAGTTCAAGTCTCGTTGAGTTTTCTGTGAAAACTCATTCAATTTGGACACCGCCACTTTTACCTCTTCATTTTTAACCGCTACATCTATTGTTTGCTCAATAGGCGGCAAATGCTTGCCACCTACTTGAACAAATACTTCCGCTTCGGTCTGCGCCTTTTCCTGTTTAGACGATTTAACAGGAGGTGATGAAGCGAGCAAACTATCAGCAGCCTTCACTGTCAAGTTTTGCGCTTGTACATCATTCATAATACACCTCTCTTAAAATTAGTAAGTCAGCTTACGCTGCTGACAAGTGAGAAAATTATCTCTTGTCAGTAACTAATTTATCCGAGTAATGAAAGTACCTGTTGAGGCCCTTGGTTAGCCTGAGCCAGGATGGATATACCTGCCTGTTGCAGTACCTGGGTTCTGGACAATTCGGCCGTTTCTGCCGCAAAATCAGCATCTTGAATCCGCGAGTTCGCAGCCGCCAAGTTCTCGGAGGTAATGGCAAGGTTATTTACCGTAGATTCCATTCGATTTTGAATGGCACCCAATACCGCCCGCTGGCCAGCAATCGCACCGATGGCGTTATCAATTGCTGTTAATGCCGCTGTCGCACCTTCAAAAGTAGATATATCAATTTCCGTTAGGAACTGACCATCCGAAGCCCCGCCATAACTGCCCTCAACAAGGCCTAGTGCAGTTAGCTCATCAGCACCTTCACCACCGGCAGCGATGGTAAATTCACCTGCTGACTCCAAGGTAATTGTGCCATAAGTGGTCTGGTAGGTAGCGCTTTCCGCACTAATACCATTATTACTGGATGAAGGACTATCCCCAAAGGTCGATTCACCAATACCATCAACGTTATCTGCATCCAGTCCAAACATAGCACCAATGGACGCATTGGCTCCGGATTGATCATCGATGGCAATGGAAATATTACGCCCATCATCAGCAACAAGGGTTAGTGATACGCCGTTGTCTTCAGCCACCACTCCTGTTTTACCAGAAACACCGTTAATTAAAGATAATGCATCAGATTTAGCACGGTCAGTATCTATCGAACCCGAACCATTATCTTGCAAGGTAATAACACCGGCCGAATATCCATTGATGAATAGTTCAGAAGTGTCACCAATGTTAAACTCCCCTGATGTGGGACTAGCACCGGTAATAGCTGTACCATCACCTCCCACCACCTTAGTAGCATTTATCGTGGCACTAACACCAGTTTCGGAGGAAACTTTATTGATGGCTCCCGCTACCGAGATAGCCGAAAGCTCTTTCGAACTGGACAATATGCGAGTGGCGTCCGACGCAAACTCAGCCGTTGCTCTATCGAGACCTGTTTCAGCAGATCCAATACTTACGTCATTGATTAACAAGTCACCATCGGCGAGCCCATTAACACTTGTGTAATTTGTACTGACCGACGCGCCAGAAAAGAAGTTTCCACCGGATAATGGGTCTGAGATTGATAAATCTATTGTTTGGGCTTCTGTGGCAGCATAGGCCAGTGACCCCGAAAGTGATTGCTCCACTGCACCTACCAAGTCACCACCTGTCACCACCAGGGTACGACCTTCAGCATCTGTTACAGCCTGAACCTCTCTACCTGAGAAGTTGCGAATTTCCATGGTGAAGGCGGTTCCTGCCGCATTCAAAGTAACGGAAATATCCATATTCTGACCACTGAAATCTGTGCCATTAATATTGGCTGCAATATCCGAGATGGTTACCGCCCCACTACCATCTGCATCGGTAATGGCAACCGCAGCGCCAGAGGACACAGCACCACCTGTACCCGTTCCTATATACAGGGTATCACCTACTGCCAAATTAGCAGCGCTAAATGTAATAGAAATGGCCTCCCAAGCATTAACATCAGCATAAGCACCATTTATGGTGGCTGCCAATTCAGCCACCGTGGCATCTTCATCTACCGTAGTAGAAGCGGATGCCACGCCGTCAATGGTGACGGCCACTACACTCTTAGTGCTCGATGCTAAATTTTGTAGGCCGTAGGATGTAAATTCCACAGTATTGCCTGAGAACATATTTTGTGACAATGCTGTGGCAGCTGTACCTTCAGACGCCACGATGGTGATCGGCACCCCCGCTGTTGCCTCAAAAGCCAGCACTCCCAACACAGTGGTGGCACTAGTGGCAGCGACAACATCAAAGTCAATTGTGCCAGTAAAATTTGCACCCGCACCACCCGCACTGACGAAGTTACCGCCAATGGTACCAGTACCATTGGCCGCCGTTGTCATTGCAAAAGTAATGTTACCCGCTGAAAGGCCGCCATCATTATCAATAACCACCGATATTTGGGTTTGCGCAAAGTTGAGTTCTGCCGAGACAGTTATACCGGCTGCATAGCTGGCATCATTAATCGCGCCGGTTAAATATTCTAAACGCCCTGCCGTTGTCGCAAAATCGGCACCTGAAATATCTGGCATGGCAATAGTTTGCCCGGCCAGGTACAACTGATTACCACCTGTAACCGTTGAAAAATCATCAACAACAAATACGATACGCTCATAGGCATTCACACCAGCAATAGCATCTAACTGACCAATGGCAGAGTTCAAATCTGTGCCCTCGGAAATAGTAATGTTTGAAATTACCCCCCCAGCGCTGCTTACCCGGAAAGAAATGGCACTGGCCTGGGTAACGGTTGCTGCGGAACCCGCTGAACCCAAGACCAGGTTGGTTCTATTTGAGCCGACACCTAGAATCGTAGCGGTATCGGATGTTTGTGCCTGGGTATTGGTTAGGCTGCCGTTAACCGCACTAAAGTCGGTGGCAGTTGTCGTATCCCTTTTTACATCATTCACATTTGAAGCCACACCACGATCGTAGGTACCGGCAACTAAACCGGCATTGGCCAAGTCGCCTTTACCTGTACCATTCCCCCCTTCAATTTCGATCGAGCCAACAGCGGCATCCGCCACCAGAGTGAACCCACCTTCATAAGTACCAGTCGCTGCGATACCGGTTGAAGCTGAGGTGATGGTAGTAAAACCAATTTGAATGTTTCGGCCATCTTCAGCAACCAGCTGCACGCCACCGTTATCAGATTCCGAATTAATTGCGATGACCCCAGTTTGATCCGACACTGCGTTAATGGCCTCTGCAACAGATGCGCGGGTACCACTGGTTGAGGTTGTTGTTGTTAAGGAAATCGATACACCATTAAGAGTTAACGTTCCAGATAAGGGTGCGCCCTGCATCTCTGCACCAGACACCACATTGTCATTTACCGAAGCAGTGACTCCAGTTTCATCTGTATGGCGGTTAATTGCGGCTACCTTTGCTATGGCTGACGCCCCAGCATTATTAGTTGACGAAGTATCGTCCCCAGCTTTTGAAGCGGCAATTGCAATTGTGTTAATAATTAAGTCGCCATTAGATAAAGCATTAGCATTGCCGTTGGCGGAGATACCGGCCGTAGAAGCAGAACCTAACTTATCGGCAGTTAATTCGGCAATAGAAATTTCAAGTGTCTGACCCGCATTGGCGCCTATTTGAAAAGTTGCTGCGAATGTTCCATCTAATAATTTTCGTCCGTTAAAGTCGGTTTCCTCGGCCGTTCTAGACACCTCAGCCAGCAATTGAGACACTTCTGCTTGCAGCGCATCTCTATCTACATCAGAGTTAGTGGCATTTGCCGATTGTACCGCCAGCTCACGAATTCGCTGCAAGTTATCATTCATGGTACCCAAAGCACCTTCCGCTGTTTGCGCCAGAGAAATACCATCCCCGGCATTCCTGACAGCAACATTAAGGCCCCTTATTTGGGAGTTAAAACGTGTGGAAATAGCCAATCCAGCCGCATCATCCTTGGCACTGTTAATGCGCAAACCTGAAGATAAGCGCTGCAACGCCGTTTGATTGGCTGCTTGTGACTTATTTAGGTTTCTCTGAGCATTCAGAGAAGCAATATTCGTATTAATAATTTGAGGCATGTAATCGACTCCTTCGCATCACAGCTTAAGCATGATTGCTTCTTGTTTACGAGATTGATTATTGACTCTTACTGTTTCGGCTTAATATTTAAAAACTTAAGATCAATTTATGCTTTATTCTGGAGATTTTATATCAAATAGAAATAAACAAGATAATCTTAATACCCAGAACAAATAAAATAAAAACGGCATAAATCCTGCATCATCGAAATAAGATATAGCATGCAGGCAAATATATGACGACCCAAGTAGAACCTCCAATACTGAAAAAACTTCAATCTATGGAAGATAGGTATAAAGTTAACCTCGATTTTTTCAAAAATAGTGTACCCGCTATATTCAAGCAAATTGATGACAATGATTCACAACCAAGTTTAACCATAGATAAAACAACGTATAAAGCGCATCGCATGGAAAACAATAGCCCTGTCTATCAGGGGGACCCTGTGCAACATGCCATGGATGAGGTAGCCGAATTTTACGCATTAATGGAAAAGAAAGTTTACGCACCGCCTCCCATAAACTTGGTTCTAACGCACTTAATAAAAAAGAAGCCTTTCACTAAAACAGCCAAACTGTACGAAGAAATAACCCAAAAAATTGGCCGAGATAACCTTAAACCTGCTGTAAAAGATCTATTTGTCTTTGGCATTGGTATGGGTTACCACATTGAGATTCTCTGCAATAGACGCTCATTCAAAAATATTACTATCATTGAAAATGATATGAAAAATCTGAAAGCCAGTATGTATTGTATTGATTGGGCTACTATCCTTACTACTCTAGATAAAAATACTAGCGTCACCCTTCATATTAGCAAAGGCCCTGATCACCAGGATGCGTTTGAAGCCACCCTAAGAAATCATTGTCACCGTCTATTTCCAACCATAGGGTACTCAACACTCATTTATAACCACAAACCTGATTCCGAAGGCTACCAATACATAAAAGACATAATTGATGAGTACTCTACACATATAAAAGTCTCTGCTGAAATGATTGGCCCCGAGGCACAACGCCTGTTTAATGCAAATGAAAACATAAAAAATGGTTATAGCGCCATTGATTTGGATAAGTCACTAATTAGCAATGGAAAGATTCTTACCATAGTTGGCGCAGGGCCATCTTTAGACAGATATATAGATATAATTCAAGAAAATAGGGACAAATTTTTTTTAATATCGGCAGGAAGCAGTTTATCCTCTTTAACTAAACTTAATGTATTTCCAGATATTCATTTTGAATTGGAATACCAAAATCTAGCCACCGTTCTCTTGAATCACGTAAATAGTGACACTAATCTTTCAAATTTAGATTTAATCTGTACTTTTGAAGCTAATCCAGGATTCCCAAAATTATTTAAAAATGCATACATGTTTATACCTGAATCATCCGAGTTACAGTCGCTATTTGGAGACCCTTATACACTACGCAGAGGTGGCATTACCTGTAGTAATGGTGCCACTGCATTTGCCTGTAGAGTGACAGATAGTGATATACACCTTGTAGGGCTGGATTTTGCCTACACAGGAGGAAAACATCATTCTGAAACAAACGTGTCCATGAATGAAGACTTACCAGATAATTTAAAACGGGTTAATACTGTCATGAAAGCAAGACCTGCCTACATTCCCAATAAGGGAACACAGGGTGATACAGTTTTCACATCCGTAGGTCTTAATTCAGCAAGAATGAGCATGGAGGTATCATTAAAAATCGAAACAAATAAAATCTACAATTGTTCATACGGTGCTAATATTGAAGGAACTGAATTTCTATCCGAGAAAAATCTTGAAGAAAAACTAATAAATATTAATAATAATTTAAAATCTAAATTAAAGGGGAGCATGACCAAGCCAAACAAACAAACGGTTCATGATAGAACAAAAACCCTCTTAGAAAAATCATTAGAGATGGCAGATAATATTTTACTTTATGTAGATAAATTAGGTAATTCAGCAGAAGAAAATAGTTTAGCCATCATCAAGTTATTCATGAAAATAGAATCTGCTTCAATTTCTGATAGAGGACAATTAAGAAATATCTATAGTGTCTCTAAAATGCCTCTACTACAGCTATTTTTAATTCTAAATAACATACCAGACAACGAACAGAATTCAGTAATAAAATCTTGGAAAACAGAATATAACGAGTATGTTAAGCACATAAAAAAAATATTCGACAAGGCATGCAAATCTAATGACTACTTAGTAGAAGAAGATTGGCACGGATAATCATACAATTTAACCTGGGGTATAACGTGAAAACTTTTAAAACTATTCAGGAAGATTTTTGGACAAGTGAGTTTGCCAGTGGTTACATGCAAAGAAATAATATAGATGACAAAATATGCAATGTTCCATCCAGAATAAATTTTTTTAAAGAAGTGATTGACAAAACCCACGACCTTCAGTCCGTGATTGAATTTGGAGCCAACATTGGTCTCAACATATTGGCCCTTAAAAAGCTTAAACCTACACTAAGCATCACGGCCCTGGAGATAAATTCCAACGCATGTGAATCCTTAAAAACTATACCTAATATAAATGTGATAAATGAGAGCATTGTCGATGCAGCTCCTGAAAAAGTTGGAAAGTATGACCTTACCTTTACCAGCGGTGTACTCATACATATCAATCCAGAAGAACTAGATAAATCCTACAACCTTCTTTATGAGTGTTCTAACAAATACATTTTGGTCGCTGAATACTACAGCCCAAAACCTGTTATGATTCCATATCACGGAAAAGATAATGTACTTTTTAAGCGAGATTTTGCAGGTGAATTATTAGACAGGTACAATAAATTAAAATTAGTTGATTATGGGTTTAAATATCATAGAGACAACTGCTTCCCATTAGGAGACTTAACGTGGTTTTTACTGGAAAAACAACATAACTAGACACACACAAAGATATTAAATAATCCTTCAATCCTAAATATACTCTATATTTTTATGAGGTAATAACGGCTCTAATTTTTGTGGAAAGTAACTAATTGCGGGAACATTAAGATAACAAGCATAAGCTAACACAGCGGACTGGTACCCCACTACCGCCACAGCGCTTGCTAGATCTTCCCACAATTCATTTTCACTCAATGCAACTGAAAAATATGAGGAAAGTTTAGCCTGAAGCAATGAAAGACCTGTATCTGTGTTAGATGGATGATCGCGAATTACAACTTTCGCTCCTTTTTTACTTACACCAATTAAGTAAACCACAAGCTTACTATACACGTCTTCATATTTAACACCATTCCGAATAGGTTCGATACAAATAAGTATCGATTTTTTAATTGTATTCTTTAGTAATATTTTTTGTTTTATATCTGCCAGATACCGATTCCTAATATAGCGAATCTTTTTCACGTCTAAACCAAAGTCATCACAGGCAAACGTAAGCGACTCATCATCACCGACCCATATTTCATCGGGAAAACATTCGATATCATTCCGGACAAATCTAGCCCTATAGTTACACCAATGATCAATATACGAAGAAACCGGAATATCATTCTCTATCGCCCACTTTATTGCATTGTATTCCAAGTCAGACTGCCAGCCAGTAGAGGTTATTACGCCATCAATAGATTCTCGATCAGGGTAATTTACAATGCTATTTCCAGTTAAACCTAGATTGTAAAATATTTTTACTGCAGGGCCTGATAATTTATAGATAAATACAGATTTATTTATCCATTCCCTACACCAAAACGCCAAAAGGTTTGCGCCTCCAGCGTCATGACTAACGATCAATAGCGTTCTTAAATTCATCTTTCAGTATTCCATATTCAACAACATCCTGAAAAGTTCCGGAATTAAAGATAGCCTGCCTTCTAACCCCTTCCTGGTGAAACCCAAGTTTCTTGGCCAATTTATTCATGGCTATGTTACTTTGCAGGCACCCCAGATAAATTCTATTGAGGTTCAGGTGTTTAAAGGCATAATCCATTATCAAGCTTGCTGAATCTGTCGCATACCCTTTACCCCAGTATTCTTTCTCTCCAAAGAGAAGAGCTAACTCAGAAGTTTGATTAAAGTGGTCGATGGACTGTAGGCTAATATTACCTATATGAACATTATCCTTAATTGCATACACTGAAAATACCAGCTTGCTGTTATCAGTCGCCAGTGAATCAACAAATTGGCTTACCTGCTTATAGTCAACAGGCCGGCTCCAGTGTGAATTATGCTGATTAACTTCTTGGTCATAAAACCAAACGGGATAATTACCCTTTAACTCATTATCCGACAGTAGAGACACACCGGTGTCGCCATACTGGTATAAAAATCTTGAGACTAATTCAGTTTGTTCCATGTATCCACCATACTCTGAGCAATGAATTCACTTTGCTTTTCACTTATTTCATACATACTTATCAAAAGACCAACAAAACTCATCTCCATCAGCTCTTCTGCAATGGGACAAGTATCTTTACCGTACTGAATTTCTCTGTGTGCCATGCTCCACGGGTAGGATTTTCCAAAGGCTACCTTATTCTCATACATGGGTAACCGATGCACATTCACATAGCCCGCCATGAGACCGGGTATACCCATATTGTGCAGTTTATCCAGCCATGCTTGACGGTTATGACTATTATTAACTATTTGAATGGGTAAGACGTAATAAGCATGCCCTGATTTGTCTGCTAGCGTGGTTAATTTGAAGTCCTTAACTTCAGTTAAAATTTGATTAATTACCTTCGCTTTCAACTGATTTTTATTGAGTAATACAGCTAACTTTTTAAGTTGTTCACGACCAATTGCCGCTTCCATTTCACCCATGCGAAAGTTATAACCCACCATATTAGTAAGATCAGTTAAAGGGCTGCCCACCACACTGGCTTCGGCATGATTACGAATCATCTGCATCTTCAAGGCTAGATCATCATCTTGCGTGAGGCAAAACCCTCCTTCACCTGTATGAATATGCTTATGATAATTTAAACTAAACCCCCCTATATGCCCCCAGGTACCACAGTATTTACCCTGATATTCAACACCTGGGGCCTGCGCCACATCTTCTATAAGCCTTAGATCATGGCGTTCACAAATATCGGTTAACTCTTCTAGTCGAGCACCATGACCAAAGATATCGGTTACAATGATGGCTTTGGTATGCGAGGATATGGCGGCCTGTACTTTTATTGGGTCCAAACCATAATATTCATTCTCTATGTCTACAAAGACAGGAATGCCTCCCCATATTAAAATGGCGGTAGCCGTTGCGCTCATAGTCCAAGGAGATACGATAACTTCATCTCCGGGTTCTATGCCGATAGCGCCTATGGCGGCAATTAAACCTGAAGTAAGAGAATTAAATGTGACCGCATGCTTAACATTAAAATAATCAGCCAGTTCTTTTTCAAACTGCTTGACCTCGTGACCACCATAAAAATCAGCGCCCCAACCACCGATGAAGGCCGATAAACATCCAGAGTCCAATACCCGCATTACGGCAGTTTTCTCTTCCTTGCCTATTGGATTGTAACGCTTTATGTCACGCAACATGGGTTTCAGGCTCCGTCAGTATCTTATGGCAAGCATAAGCGAGATGCAGGCTATCATCATTCCGGCCATTAATTACACCCAAGCATTGATCATAAACATTCAGCATATGATGTTTAAATTCGTGGTCATTAAACTCAATTTTATTGTGCAGGGCATCAACAAAAAAGAATAAGCGTCCACCATTTAAATAGTAAAACGTGCCCTGGCCTGACTTGACTACCATGCTATTATCATCTAGGTTCGCCATGGATGGTTGAAATATCACTTGGGCCAATTGAAATTCGTATTGATTTACCTTCACGCCTTGCAGCATAAAGGATTTCTGATTTAACAACTTTCCAAAATGGCGCATGATTAAACTCATAAAATGAATGCCGTTATGGATCATGGTCTGGCTATAGTTCACCTGAATACGACATTTCCCCAAACTTGCCAGGTTTTGTAATTGTTCATTTAACCTACCTTGGTAAAGCCTAAACAAATTAACCATAACCTTGGGGCCAGAAGAAATTTCAGTCATTAGTAAATTTAATTCATTACCGGTCGCAACTAGAGGTTTTTCCATTAATACCAATTTTGGCATCAGTGACTTTATTTTTTTATAATGCTCGAGGTGAAATATCGTGGGAGAAGAGATAACTACCATATCTACTGGTTCATGTTCATCTTCTAAAAAATCATCTATACGTCGATAGACTTTAGCCGATGTTAATTTTCTAAATCTATCGTGAGTATCAACACAGGTGTCGATAGCAGCAATGACTTTAAAATTTTTACGCCTGTTTATGGCTCTCATATGTGTCCAGGTCACATCATCACGGTCAAGATCATAACCCATAGCGATATTTCCCAGACCTATCAATAAAACGCCGTAGACATTCGTCATAACATACCTATGTCTTGCCAGGAAACAGGGTTACCTCGCTCGACGTCTCTGACCAAGGACTTACCCAATATTGATTGGTAATGCTTGGGTGCCAGACCGTACCCAGGGCGAATACTACGAACATTACTATGGTTAATAACGTCCCCTTTTTTGGCATCTTGGGAAAAATATAGTGAACGTCGAAATATTGTATTGTTCTTCTCTGATTCTTTATAGTCATATCCTGCAGAACCCAGAGCCAGCCAGGCATCACAACTGGCGTCACAGAGGTATTTAAGCTCACTGGGCTCCAGTGAAAATTGAGAATCGGGCCCGGCATCATCACGGCTCAAGGTAAAATGCTTTTCTATGAAGCAGGCGCCTAACGCCACAGCTGCGATGGCCACTGTTGTACCCAAGGTATGGTCCGATAAGCCTGTTAACACCGAAAAGCGCGTCGACATGTCCTGGATGGTTCTCAGGTTGGACTCCGCTATGGGAGCCGGATAAGCGCTTATGCAATGCAGCAGAATTAATTCACTGCAGCCATTGCTAAGTGCGGTATCCATCGCCTCTTGAATTTCTTTTTGATTGGCCATACCCGTGGATATAATCAGGGGCTTACCAGTTTGTGCAACATATTTAATGAGGGCCAAATCCACAGCCTCGAATGAAGCAATCTTATAAGCAGGGGCATTGAGGTCCTCCAGTAGATCTACAGCGGATTCATCAAAGGGCGAACTAAAACAGGTAATTCCAAGCTTATTAGCATGGTCAAATAGTTTCTTATGCCACTCATACGGTGTATGAGCTTGTTCATAAAGATCATACAGTTTTAAACCATGCCATAAGCCGCCGTTAATTCGAAAGTCGGCTTTATCACAGTCCAGCGTAAGAGTATCCGGCGTATAGGTTTGCAGCTTGATGGCATCGGCGCCGGCTTGTTTCGCCGCCGTGATGATGGCCAAGGCTTTATCTATTTGGCCATTGTGATTAGCCGATAATTCAGCCACTACATAAGGCTTACAATTAGTACCTATTCTCCTTCCATCAATTGTAATAAAGGTATCAGTCACAATTTTTTACTCGTGATATTGAAATATTAAATTTTCCACCACAATAGTAGAAAAATGCTGGGAAGCGATTCTGATCACAAACCCTTAGTAAAGAAAATTGATCTTCAATTGATTTAGTAATGTCAATTTCACTGTCTTGCGGTGTTCTTAATCGGTAATAATTGCTTTCCCCCACCTGCTCAACAGGTTTAACATCGCTATAATTCTCTAGCGCCCAATCCAGCATGCGAAATTGAGATTTAAATAATTTATCATTTATATCACCTACAAGATCTAAAGAATCAAACTTAACCAATATTTGATGCCATATTTTTCCAGTATCCACTTTGTCATTTGCTTCTAACAAAGATAATGTAACTTCATTACCCCCCTCTAAAATCTTCCATATATGGGGATTCCAACCACGCCCTTCAGGCAATTTTGAGGCATGCAACACTAATGTAAACCGGTACTTATCTCTTTCTTCTTTATATATAATTTGATTACATGATATTAGAAAAAGGAAATCTCCTGAAGTCAGTTCATTCACAGAATTTACATATTTTATATTATTTTCAGATAGTGATATCCATTCAATTATATAAGGTATTACCGGGTGATTGACGCTATCACAAATAATGGTTATATCCATAAAAACATACCCTCGATTTCACTTATAATATTCGATATTCCTTCTCCATCACATATTGAAAATGATTTTTTTGACATTTCATGCCACCAACTAAAATCATTACTATTTTCAAAAATACTATTTATTGATTCAGCCATTACATCAAACTCAATACGTTTAGTGGCCCCTGATACAGCTAAAACCTCGGCAATACATTGCTGATTACCTGCTGCCATAACCGTTAAAGAAGGCAACCCCAAACAGCACCTTTCCCAAGAAGACCCACCTAAACTACCAATAGTAAAATCAGACTGATACATAATTAACGCAACTTCCTCCGTATCAACATGCAATGCTATATTTTTATTATTATTAGAAATATTTTCTAATTCAGATAGGCTCAAACATGAACTTCCGACAACTATATCTATATCAACTTTAATGTTGTTATTAATTAGTATATTCAAGGTAGTCACGCCATAACCTTGAGGATCTGTTCCACCAAAATTAATAAGAATTCTCGTGATACAAGTCGTTCTCTCTCTTTTATTTTTAGCTTGCTCTCTTAGCTGGGAAAAGCCTGCTCGCAAAAAGCAATATTCACTTCCCATCAGCAGCTTGGTTTTTTCACCGCATAGATTGTTATAATCTTCACCTATTCTTCCATATGTTGCATCTACCAGAACATCGCAATAATGCGCTCTATTTACTAAATCATCGATTGCAATAATATAACCTACATAAGGTGCCAGCCTGGATTCCCAATATTGGTCTAATCCATAATGATCAACCACCAATATCGATACAGATTGATTATTCATGTATCTCAAGCACAGACTAGCGTCTTTTTTTTGACTCGATCCAATCCAATTTTCATACTTACTTCCCCCCTCAAATGAGTCATCCAGTTTCAATATGTAAAATATGTGGCCTTTACGCTCTATCAAGTTCTTAGCCATACCAGGGTGATCTTTACACAAAAAATGACAAACCAACCCTCTTTCTGTAAATGCATCTGCCAGTGTCAGGCATCGAACTAGGTGTCCAATTCCCATTTCGGTCGAGCTATCCACTCGAAAAAATATATTTTCTTTCACGCTAATTTTTACTTTTTAGATATTCATACATTAACTCAGCCTGTACCCAATCTTCTAGTGTATCTATATCTTGCACTCTACTTCTGGGGATTATAAAGGGAAGGGATTGTTCGGACAAAATAGGCTTTTCCTGCAACCAGGCTTGTGTTCGTCCAAAATAGAACTGACCCGCATCATGATAGACTTCCTCGAGATCCTGACTGCGCACCAAATAGTTTTCCGGGTATAACATCTGTATTTTTCCCGATTCATTTAAACGTAAGCTTCTTTGAATTGGGTAAGGATAACCAGTTACACTCAAGCAATAGTCACCATCAGACCTTTTAAATTTATCAAAGGCGAGTTTTAGGTCACCTGCCTGTACGAAGGGGGCCGTGGCGTATATACAGCAAGAAAATTCTACCTGATACCCAGATTTAAGAAGGAACTCAAGCGTATGTTTAATCACCGGCACAGTGGCAGTATGATCATCAGCTAAAGATGCAGGCCTAATAAAGGGAACCTCTGCCCCTAAGGATCTTGCCACCCGCGCCATTTCGGCGTCATCAGTGGAGACCAGAATACGATCAAAGCACTCACTTTTTTGTGCCGCTTCAATGGAGTAGGCCATCATAGGCTTACCCTTGAAAAGTTTGATGTTTTTTCTTGGAATACGCTTACTGCCACCCCTGGCGGGTATAATGGCCACATTCATGACAATACCTTACTCAGTGTATTCACCACCGACTCTTGATCTTGCGCTGTCATTCCATGAAAAATAGGAATACTGATGGCACGGCCATAATAGCCTTCAGCATTTTCACAATAACTAGACTTGAAACCCATTGCTTGATAATAAGGCTGGCGATAGATTGGCATGTAATGCAGGTTCACTCCTAAACCACGACCACGCAATTCGGTAAAGACTTTGGCATGAGGAATATCTATATCATTAAGTTTTAACTTTATGATAAATAGATGCCAAGATGACTGACTATCTTCAACGGGCAGTTCGACAGGCAAGTTATTTAACGCCTGTAAATAGTGACTGGAAATGTTATTCCTTTTTTCAATAAATTCATTTAGTCTAGCCATTTGAGATTTCCCAAGGGCCGCCTGAATTTCCGTTAACCTGTAGTTAAAACCCAGCTGTAGCTGTTCATAATACCAGGGACCATCTGCGATTTTGGTTAACAAATCACTCTCTCTTGTCACACCATGACTACGTAATAATTTCATTTTATTAAATAATTCAACATTATTTGTAGTTACCATGCCACCCTCTGCCGTTGTTATTATTTTAACTGGGTGAAAACTGAATACAGTTATATCACTGTAACAGCAATCGCCCACCGGCTGCCCCATATATTTTGCGCCTATAGCGTGAGAAGCGTCTTCAATTATTTTAAATCCGTATTCTTTACTCAACTTATGGATTGACAACATATCACAAGAATGTCCAGCTAGATGGACAGGAATAACTACTTTAGGTAAAGGCTTATTATCATTTCTATGTTCCTTTAACTTCTCTTCTAATTTTATCGGTGACAAATTATTGGTGTTAACATCAATGTCAACAAAATCAACCTCTGCACCACAATACAATGCACAATTTGCTGATGCTACAAAGGATATTGGTGTCGTCCATACCACATCCCCTTTATTTACACCTAACGCTAAACAAGCAATATGTAATGCCGACGTGGCACTATTAACAGCCAATGCATATTGTGATTTCACATACCCAGCTACTGCTTGTTCAAATAACGGTACAACTGGCCCTTGTGTTAAAAAATCCGACTTAAGAACATCGATCACAGCTTTGATATCTTGTTGATTTATATCTTGTTTTCCATATGGAATCATGCGTTAGCTTCTTTAAGTAGCGCTTGGGTTTCTTTTGTATTTAAAAACCATTTGTTAGTGCCTGAATCGTAAGAAAATCCTTGCTCTACCGCCTTCCCTTCTTCAGCCAGGTTATTCGACAAGTAATTTATTTTTCCATCGTAAAAATGAATCGCTGGCGCAATGACATAATGATCTTCAAACTCAATGGTTCGATAACTATCATCGCGTGGACACATTTTCTCATGTAATTTTTCACCTGGGCGTATACCGATTTCCTTCAATTCAATATCAGGTTTAATAGCTTTTGCCAGGTCCACCATGGTTACAGAGGGTATTTTTGGTACAAAAATCTCGCCTCCCTTCATACGTGAAAAATTCTTTATTACAAAATCAACCCCTTGCTGAAGAGTGATCCAAAATCGGGTCATGTTTAAATCGGTAATGGGTAAGTAAGCTGATCCCTCTTCAATTAATTTTCTAAAATATGGCACTACTGAGCCACGACTCCCCACAACATTGCCATAACGCACCACCGAAAACCGGGGGATTTCACCGCCTACCATGTTGTTGGCAGCCACAAATAATTTATCCGAGCAAAGCTTGGTTGCACCATACAGATTTACTGGGTTAGCGGCTTTATCTGTGGATAAAGCAATCACCTTCTTAACATTATTTTGAATAGCGGCGTGTATGACGTTTTCGGCGCCATTTATATTGGTTTTTATACATTCGGTCGGATTGTATTCGGCAGCAGGCACATGCTTCATGGCAGCGGCGTGAATAATGTAATCCACTCCATTACATGCTTGCATCAGGCGCTCTTTATCGCGTACATCTCCAATAAAATAACGCATGGGTTCTTGATTAAAGACCTGCTGCATTTCATATTGCTTGAGTTCATCACGGGAAAATATGATGATTTTTTTGGGCTTGTAACGGGTCAACAGCGTTTGTGTGTATTGCTTTCCAAAAGACCCTGTTCCGCCTGTAATGAGTATGGTTTGACCATCAAACATGATGGGCCTCCGCTATTTCTCTAAGTGTCAATTTACTATCGACAGTTTTTATTAATACTTAAGGAATGCAATAGACGAACCAAGTTTTTCTATAGATGGATAAATACCAGATACTGGGATTATAGGGCATTATAGCAAAGAGCCGCTTCAACAGTGTTTGAGCCTAGATCTAGCGCCATATCGACCACTGGGTGGCCTCGTACTGGGGTACGTCTTCGCCAAGTTTGGTAATATTGTCCGTTGTAACATAAATTCCTGCTTTATTTTTAGATCAGTTTATTCTATGCGAGCCCACTGTCACACAATCACGGACGGTAAAATTGCCGCTCGCAGTGTCCCGTCAAGAAGTTCAGCTTGAATGCATCTCACACAGGAAAATTAATATTTACAAGGTATTAAACAACGACAACCTGCTTATCTGGGTATAACTCTGTTGTGACGCTTCCAATAAAAAAGATTGAAGGGATAGGCGACTCACCGCTTCAGCAAAATCTATATCCTGTAATTGGCTTAATATATCCTGGCTCACCAGATCCACATCTGCATGTAAATTCTCGATATTATCTATAGTGTTTAAGCGACCACCAATTTCACTGCGAACTTCCGAAACACTGCTTTGTGCAAAGTCCATATTCAGCAATGTGGTTTCTAATAATTTTTCTAATGCGGCACTTTGCTCCGGTGTGTCGCCCAATGTGCGCAAACCTTCCACCAAACCTGCTACGGTATCGAGTAACGGCTGCTTTTTACTACTAGTAACTGAAAAACTGTCCCCAGGCTCTGGCTCACCAGCTAGTTTAAAGTTTGCGCCCTCCACCACTAGTGAAGTTCCTGGACTAAAGGCCACACCGGTTAGTCCGTTAATGGGTCTATTTTCGGATCGGGTCATGACGCTGAAATTGGGCCCAGGTGGCGA
>MAAA01014079.1_pt1 | contig 24138 bp, 26 predicted proteins | sample 1115971 | NCBI WGS metagenome assembly MAAA01 (sample SAMN04961123, study PRJNA320927) | seawater metagenome | isolation source: sample BD02T6 sea water enriched with oil for 6 days | place: USA:Gulf of Mexico | collected 2013-07-27 | reverse complement strand
AAATAAATGTGTTGCTATTCAATCGAACCCTCCTTGCAACCAAGCAATATAAGACCGGCATCATCCCCGATTAAATTCCATTAATCACATGATAAAGCTTCTGGCTAATGCACCCAAACCATTTACTCCCTTATAAATCGGTGTTTTTCTCATTCGAGATGAATAATCACTAATGATCGAAAAAATCTGTCCTTCCTGATCATTTCAAATGATTATGAATAATCCTCTACTACACCAAACACAGAACCTAACCCTTTATGCTCCACCCCCTTACATAAAGACACAACTTCCAAACTGTAAAGCTCGTCAGGTATAGAGTATAAAAGCAGCACCCACCTCAAACATACTCTAAGTAATGGACTAATGACAATCAATTATCGCGATTTAATCGCCACTAAGTGGCTATAAATCTGCTAATCGGCCCACTATTAAAACAAAAAAAACACATCTAATCGTGACAGTCGAAATATTAGAGCTGTGTTAATTTCTAATGTATAACCCAAAAACACTAATGCCGCCTGTGGTGCGGATCACTTGATAAATACCGCAGGTTTAACTACACAATGTGAGCCTTGTTTGTAGATATATAAATCACCCCTTAATTCTATCCCCTGCCCCCGCACCTAAAACTGTTTTAACTATATATTTAAAATAATTCCCAATACTTAAAGCCTCAATCATTTCCAGGTCAGTTTCAGCCAAAAATCTGGGCGTAGACATATCGATAGCATTAACCTGAGCCAAACCAGTAATACCCGGCAGCACGTTGTAAACACCACGACTATCCCGCTCTTTAATCAGCTCTTTTTGGTTAAACAAATTAGGACGAGGTCCAACAATACTCATCTCACCTTTAAGTACATTAATCAATTGGGGTAATTCATCTATTTTAGTTTTACGTAAAAAGCTACCTAACTTTGTAATAGAAGCAGTATTGGCCAAATGACTAGCTACTGAATCAGTGTCAATAGACATTGTTCTAAACTTAATTAATATAAAGGAACGCTTATGCCTGCCTACCCTCTGCTGGAAAAAAACTGGGGAACCTGTATCCAAATACCCCAAAATAATAACCAAAATTAGTACAGGAAGAGACAACAATAGCCCCAGCAATGAAAATACAAAATCTAGGAAACGAATAAGTAATTTTGTCATAGAGGCATCAAGTTATTTATTGTTAAGATAATAGTGCGCGGTCTTATTAAAACCTTCATCCACCGTATAAGGTGGAGTCCAATCCAATTTATTAATAGTATCAGAGATGTCAGTCTGCAATGAGCCACAAAGACGTTGATATATATCGGGCTTACCTATTAATTTAAATGCGACTTTGAAAAGTGCCTTAGGCATTGGAAGCAATCGCCCTGATTTACCGCAAGATCGAGCCAGCCGGCTAAACATATCAGCCGTAGATAGATCCTCATTATCAGAAACCAAAAAGGTTTCGTTGGCAGCTGCTGGGTGGCTTATACAAGTAACGATAAGGTCCACCAAATTTTCAACAAAAACCAAACTTCGACGGTTGTGCGTAACCAAACCAAATGGTAAACGTAAGCCAGTTGCCGCAAGCCTTAACATGGAAGCAAAATTTGCTTTAACACCCGGACCATAAACCAAAGGCGGGCGAATAATAATAACTTCCATATCTGTTTCTTTAGCAATTCTTTTAAGCCCTACCTCAGCTTCATATTTACTCAGACCATATGGGTCCGACGGAATATTTATATCTTTTGATGTAAACAAAACATTCGAATTAGTAAACTCACCATTAACTTTAATTGAGCTAATATAGATAAATCTCCGCACTCCTACAGTAGCTGCCTGATTTGCCAAGTCTAGCGCGCCAACAACATTCACTAAATGAAAGTCATCCAAAGATTCTATACCAGCAGGATTCATAACATGCACCCTTGAAGCCGTATGTACGAGCACATCAACACCACTCAATTTCTCACACCAATCGACTTCACCCCCTAAATTACCAAACGCAGTATCATAAGGTCTATCAATATTAATGCGTGGCGAACGCGAAATAGCAAGTATTGAATCATCTTGATCATCTACCAATCGTTCAATTAGCGCATGACCAACAAATCCAGTCGCTCCTGTTACCGCCACCCGCATTACTTGGCAGCTACCAATAGTTCGTTATATATAACCATATGTTTCTCTACAACTTTATTTACACTAAAAACCCGCTCAGCCAGACTACGCCCAGCACTTCCCATTTTTTTACAACGCTCAGAATCGTCCAGTAACCCTTCTATGGCTTCAGCCAACGCAAGTGAGTCACGGGTAGGCACCAAAACACCACTTATACCTGGCTCTATGGCATCACGGCAGCCCGGATGATCCGTAGTGACGATTGCTCGGCCAGAAGCAGCAGCTTCAATTAGAACTTTGGGTAACCCCTCTCCGTAATATGATGGCAATACAACTAAATACGCCTGCTGAAGTACTTTCGGCATATCACATCGATACCCCCAGCTCTCAACGATTCCATCTCGCACCCATTGAGCCAATTCTTTCTCAGTAATACTCGTAGGGTTGGCCTCATCAATTGAACCAACCAATACAAATCGCGTAGCTCTTCTAAGATCAGGCCTAGTTAATTGTAAGTGTTGAGAAGCCTTAACAAATTCACGAACACCTTTGTCTCCAAGTAACCGAGCTGGCAACATCACAATTACCTCACTCTTGGGAAACGGTGCAACACAATACTGGGCCAGATCAACTCCAGAGCCAGCAATCAACTCAGTTTTACTTGTAGGTAAAGAAGCCAATTTACAAACACTTTTTTTATCGTCTTTATTTTGAAAAATAACTTTGAGATTCGAATGCCCTAAAGCTAAACGGTAAAGCACTCCAACAATGGCACGCCTCACACTCGAAACAAAATTCTTGGAGACAAAGATATAACCTAATCCAGAAATAGCGGCGACTACAGAAGGAACACCCACAAATCGAGCGGCTAAACCTCCAAGCAAAACTGGTTTTATTGTAACCAAATGAACCAAATCTGGCTTCACTAAAGATAAAATTTTGTACAATTGAAGAAATGTACTTATCGCAGATCCTAACCCAGTACTGCTACGATCTAAGACTAGTGGGTGAACAATAAAATCATACGACTGTAATAGATCAAGATTTTCTGTAACTCTTGCAGCCACATGAACGTTATACCCTCTCTTTTTTGCTTCTAATGCGATAGGCAACCGATGAGAAAGAAAAAACCAATCCACATTGACGACAAACATTATTGTTTTAGCTGACATTCAAAAAACTCTCACCCGATATATTATTCATTCTGCTATAAAGCCTTGACTTACCAAACAATAGTTTTTCCAGGCATACTTATCTGTAAGCTCTTCGCTATCAAAGCCAATATCTCCTGCCAAGCATCGGCCAAAGGCCCTATAAATTTCACTAAGGTCTAACGAAGATACCAGCTCAACATTACCATTCACTTCAAGATTACTAAAATGATCTGAATTGGTTATAGCAGGTCTTCCGCTTGCTACATAATCCAAAACTTTCATTGGAACCCCCCAATGTTCGCTATCGATAACTCCCCAACCAACCTTCGCCAGTCCTATATAAGAAGGTAATTCAGTAGCATCCACAAACCCAACAAAATCTGAGCGAATCCCCATCAACTGGCATCGCTCCTTAATTTCTGACTGTTGCTCTCCGACTCCCAAGAAAATTACCGACAAGCCATATTCCTTCGCGAAACATAATAAGACATCAAGCCTATGTACAACTCTAAAACTACCAACATAGCACAAATCATATTCCGCACGCTCACTTGCTTGAAAGTTTAACTCTTTAAACCCACAAGGAACAACTTCCACTCGAACTCCACTAGACACTTTTTCTACCCAATCCGCCGCACTACGGTAAGCGCAAATAACACCTATAGCATTTTTAAATACACTTTTACTCAGCAAATGAAATGGGGTACGAAACCATGAAGGAAAAAGTTTCTCTACTGTCTTTGGCATTAGCCCTTCAACTAAAACAACATATCGAACTCGAAAAATACGCAAAAATAATACGGACCACATATAGGGTTTGAAGGAAAAAATACACACTTCGTTTTTTTCAATACGCGCAAAATAAAAAACCAATATCATTTGAAAAACAATTACTTTTAAAGCTAACGCAACTAAATTTTTAGACGCCCAGGATTTAGGAAACATATCAGTTCCTACAAAGCGAGTAGAAAAATCTTCATAGCATGAAAACTCATCATAGACGTTCCTCACGAATGCACTCTGACCAGTTGAATCTTTAAGGCTAACGTTCGACACAAATAAAATTTTTGTCTTTATAGTGCCATTTTTTTCACTCAAATCAACCACCATTAAAGTACTCTGTCAAATCATCAACCGAATGAATTATGTCACGCTGCATACCAAAGTCATCAAGCGCCCCATCATCCAAACGAACTACTTTACAGCCTGATAGCTCCAACTCAAATAGTAGAGTCGAATGGTACATTATGTATAAAGAGCTACAATCCACATCAGAATTTACAAGCCACCCACGATTTTCAATATTTAGGCCGTTTAAGTAGCTACTACTTAGGCTTGGATGCGGTCGATAATACACAGTAATTCCTAGTTTATTTTCTATCTCACCACCAAGCCTAAACACACTTTTATTAAAATCATCCCAACGACGATTAGATAAACAAAGGGTTACTGATTCTAAAGAATAGTCGACCTTGCAAGCATTAGATTCGCATCCAAAACTTGCACTCATAACATTTACATCTACAGTTAAATTCGAAAACCTATTGACAACTTTTAAAAACCTTTCTTTAACCAAATAATTGTCCGCGACGTAGTCTCCAATTTGACTAAAAACATATTGGACATTGGAAAAAGAAAAGCTCTTATCATCACGCGGCCAGTATGGAAAACCATGAACATAGCAAATAACTTTCGAATCTGACAGCCCAACAGCCTCCCTAAACGCAAATATAAACTCAGGCGCAGCCTCTTCAAACTCATTGTATACATACAAAGACTTATAATTTAAGAGTTCCTTACAATGAAGCGCTGCCTCAAACCGCCGACGACAGGCCTGCAAGATAAATAATTCACATAGACTTTTACGCTTGGCTATAAAAAAGAGGCTCTGGATAACAGTGGAGAACAATACCCTTAACCGTACTGATCCTTTTTCATATTTTACGTAATCAGGATCTTCATTATTTAAAAACGCCTCAAATCTTTTTCTTGCATCATCTCTATTTGTTGTCACTAAAGCTATAGAATGACTCTTAACCCCAGAGCGCTCAATGGTCCAAGAAAAATTTCGACTTGCCTCCAGAAGAAGCTTCAAAAACCTTCTACCACGCTGAATAAAATTAAGCTTTTGATAAGCAATATTTAATAGTGCGGAACCAGCTACGTTTTTATAAGGGTATCCAGAGCTTTCTACTTTTTTTAATATTCTATTCGCATTATTTATTAAATCTGTACCAAACTGAAACATTAGACCTCCGCGCCTATAACACCAGTCATAATAAAGTCAACCGCTTCCTCGACAGAGCCGGTATTATCAAACGAAGTAACAATTTTCGATTTAATTCTTAAACGATCAACTGAAAGATAACGATTTTTAATTTCTTCAACAGACTCCTTTCCCGACTTGACACGCTGATCATTACGTCTAATTACGCACTCTAAAGGAGGTTTAAGAAAATAACATTGATTAATAGTCGGAGTTAACCAATAAAAAAAGCGCTCTATATTCGAGTTTATTGCATAGTAAGAAGGTATGTTTCGACCATCAATGCGGGATTCTACAGATATATTATGGTAGCGATCAAAGACAACCGGGCGCCCTATATAAGACAAAAACTTCCCATAACAAGCAGTCCGTAACCTCCTAATTGCTAAATCTAAATAATACATACGCTTTACAAACGATAACCTGTTAGAATTTTTAGTAGTATCTAAATTTGAACCTATATCATTGCTTCTTGGGGCAGCAACTAAATACCTATTTTTAAGCCGATCAAGAGGAGTACTATTCGGTAATCCATAATGAAGAAGCATAGGAGAAAAACCTCTAAGGCGCTCAATAATCCCTGAAACAACCGTGCTCTTACCACTACCATCCGTACCAACAATCGCCATATAAAAAGGCTTATGCAAGCGCTTCCTTAAACCAAAAGCCTTAAAAATCATACTCTTAAGGAAAGTGGAGGGATACAAAAATAAAAATCGAGAAAAAGATAGTCGTCGAAATTTCCGGGTTTTATGCTTACATACTATAGAGAATAAATACTGTCGAAAAACATTCGAGTCAAAATAACTCTCCAACATATCAACTGGCATACTGCAATTACTTTCAACATACTTGCACCCGTCTTTGTCTTTCTTAAGCACCTCTAGAGCTTCCACGAAATCATTTTTCAGCAATTTCCGATCACGATAGTATCGAACTACACCAAACAGGAGGTTAAACTTTATAAAAAACCTGATCAGAACAAGATAACTGAATAAACTTTTGTCACTTACGCCGTTCAATCGAGCGACTGAATACAGCTCCGTAAAATCATATTCCTTTAAAAGGGACGTACCTGTAACTAAGCGCTTATACCAATGAATATGATAGGCATCTGACTCGTTACCACGTAACAATCTATAATAATGCTGAGTGCAATCATGATCCTGGTAGTTCAAAGCCTTAATATAGCCAGCACCTAACAATTTAGTTTCTGACGCATCTAGATCAAAAAAATCCACTTCATCTCGACATTCACTCGATTTTTTCCAACTTAACATCACAAATCACTCAGAAGCTTAATAAATAAAAACAGCTCAGAAAAACACAGATTAGTTTTCAATAACATCAAAATCTAGAACCCCTTTATCAGCCAAGTCAAATATAAGCGCTCTATTTCTTTTATATATTGTCAAATTTTCATCTATAAAATCACTCCACCCGTCATTTTCAACTCTCCAATGACCACGCTCGGCCAAACGGGTAACTAGCGTGCTTCTTACAGACTCGACTAGAATCAACTTAACTCGATAGCCCAGGTAGCCTAAATCCTGTAAAGCGTGTGGAATTGAAATCCCTAAATAATTAAACGGCAAATGATAAGGACCTTCATCTACGAGTAAAATTTTATTATCAACAGAGTTCCTGGCAACTTTAATTAGAACCCGTTTTAAAGTTATTTTATATGAAATATTGTACGAGATTTTAATTAGAGAAAAGCTAATAGCCCGATAATTGCAAAATAAAACACATAGAAACACCTTCAAAGAAAGTAAAACCATGACTACCTTTGACATACTACAAGGCAGCCTTGACAGAGGGAAATTGAAATAATATGACAGGTATAAACTCTCATTACCAATCACTACATCTTTATTATCTGCTAACTTCCGCGCAACGAAACTTTTCCCAGCCCCAGGGACTCCAGTAATTTCATTAATAACCATAACGTAAACCCCGAAAGACCATCCCCATAAGAAAAGCCAAAGTTAACCCGCTTCGTAACTCATAAAAGCCCAAGCCAACATAATTCGCTAGAATTATACAAATCAGGCATATAAAAATAAAACTTTTATCCCAACCAATTAAAGCCTTACTCTTAAAGGTTGAATTCAACATACTTAACATCAAGAAGGCCCACAACATCAAACCAAAAAAACCAGCATTAACGTAGATCCACAAGTACATGTTATCCATTGCAACAATTAAATTTTTATAATTTCCATAACCGAACCAAGAATCTGTTCCCACAATATCAATTATATCAATCCAATTACCCATACGTTTGCCAAAAGTTCCAGTATGTAGGCTTCCTGCGGACTGCACATCAGTAAAAAAAGACACCATCCTACTTAATCCATCAGCCCTTACAACATAACCACTAATACCAGCCACAACAAGCACACTTAGCCCAGCCATAATACAATAACGCCACAAACGATATCTAAAAATTAAAAAGGGGGCTAATAAGCCAATTATGACTAACGATGTTTTACTACCCGACAAAATAACCATTATGGCAACAACAACCAAAAGAGCTAGAACATCTAGCCGCTTTAAGTAGCGATTTCTATTTGCAAAATATGTAATTAAAAAAATAGTCAACACATGGGAATACAAGTAATTTACACTAGTATTAAGCCCAGAAAACCTTGCGGATTTTGTGACATATAAATCCCTAAGAAATAAAAAATTTGAAATTAAAGCGTGGTCCTTCGCTAAAAAAATCAATATAAGGACGGCATTAAAAAAAATGTAAAACCGAATAATCCTTACTGTACTTTTAGCTTCCATGTCTAATTTAAAAGACATAGCTAACTGAAAACAAAAAAATATAACTATTACGCGAAAACAAAGCACGTAAAAATCAAGTCCTATTATTCCCGAACTGATATCGGAGATCATTCGAGTCGAAATAATAAGACCCAAAATGAAAAACAAGGTTACTGATTCTGGATAAAAACGGTACCATCCCTTACCAGCGATAAACATTAATACTATCAAAACACCAAGTGCAAAAAGGGATGCCTCCTTTCCTTGGGCTATTATGGCCAGTGATGATGGAAAAAAAAGAATAAGTACTAAACTGATAAAACCCATTGATAGGCGTAATGCTGCCCCCCCCCTATTATCAACGTCGTTCATCTTGACCCAAAACCAACCTTACGTGTTGCTCAGCCCTAATTACCCTAATGAAAACCAGAACAATTAATGCTTTGTATTTAACGAAATAATTCTCATCCGAACGAAAAATCCTTTTAATACCATTAACTGGCGGACGCATAGCATGAAGTAACATTGCAGACTGATAAATTTTATTTTTTTTATACCAGCCAAAAATCTTATACCAGCCGCAATAGGTTCTTTGATATTTTTTACGAATCTCTCGCCATGTTTCTCTGCTAGGGTGCTCGACAACAATATCCGAACGGTAACTGAGTTTATATCCATTTTTAATTGCCGCCTGACAAAACATTTTGTCAGCTCCACTCTTTAAATCAGCCCTAAACCCACCAATTTTTTCAGCTAAATCATATCGAACAATTAAGTTTGCGGTTACCGCTCCCCCCTTCCTAACACTTCGATCCTGATCAAATTCAAAAATTTTCTCATAGCAAAAAATCCAGTTATGCTGATCGTTACAGGTAATATTAATCTTGCCCGCAAGTAAATCACCAGAGTAAATATTAGCTATTTTATTAAGATACAATTGGTCTATCTTGCAGTCAGAATCAGTAAAGGCGATATAACTTGGGTTTAATGCCTTAGCATAATCTATTATCTTATTTCGAACTGCATAGCTTCCAGGTGTACTGACCTCAATTAAATGAACATTATCTATATGGGTGTAATTCTTTGAAGCAGGAAAATCATTCAAACTGCCGTTCCAGCCGAAAATGAGATGTACATCACTCGTATGAGAAAGCGATAAAAACGCATCGATAAATTTCACAGCATCATATTCAGAACCGTAATGCGGAACAGCCAATACCTTACATGAAATCATCATACGACCTCTCATAGATTCTTGATATAAGTCTCAAGTCAATATAGTTAACACCATCAGTACGCATTATGCTATTCAAGGCTCGGCCAATCAAAAAATTTTGCACAACTAATAAAAAGCGCTTTATTTTTTTATTAGCCAATAAATTCGGTATTTCGTAGCCTACAGGGTTATATCTAACCCCGTACTTATTAAATGTCATCGAAACTAAATGACCAATCGAAAACCTTATATTCAATACACGCTCTAGTATATCCCGATTATTTTGATTAAGTTTACCTGAAGCCAATAAATATCTTGCTGCAACTTGATTAAAAGGATGATAAGAAACCGACTTTGGATAATATTTCATCTTTCGAGCGAAACTCTTTAGATTTCGAGCAGGCGTTTCGATTGAGCTTTTATGATAAATAATAGTATCTGGAAAAGATTGAAATTTCATGAGCCCTTCCAAAATTTCATTAATTTTGGAAGGGCTCATGATATCAAATTGAGCTACCATCGAAATAAACCACAATTTGTGATTAAACGTTTTATCTATTTTTCGGCCAAATTTATCTTGATCTTCGACATTAATGAGAAATCCCTGGCATGTAGTATTCCACGAATGATTTTCAATTATATTATTAATAATTTGACGATCAAAATCAATGCCATATCGATCACAAAAGTGTAGTGCCTCCAAAAACCACGCTGGCCCCATCACTCCATTAGTAGAATCTGTATTGGGATCATTCCTAAATAGTAATTTTTCACCAGATCTATACTTAGTAACTAAATACCCTACAAGCTTAGTTACCCTACTTTTATATTCGGGTTGGTTTTGGGACAAATAACAAAACAAACACACTAAATGACATAATGTTCTAAGATTAGTCTCAGCTTGTTTATAGGGGCCATTTAAGCCTTTTAATTTATCGCTTTCGAGCCCCTCATTATCTAGTACATCACTAAAATAATTACCAATTTTAACTAACAAGTCACTCATGAATAAGTAATGCCTCAATCTGCTTTCTGAAATTATTTATAGAATATCTATTAGTAAACTCAGTGAATTCAGAGTCATGAATCCCTGCGGTTTTAGATTCTCTGGCCGTTTCAATAGCTTTAATTAAAGAGCCTGGTATCGGATCTATTAAAAATAGCCCCTTAAAATTGAGCACTTCTTTGCCGTAGGCCTCACTTTTTCTAGTAATGATCGGCTTTGAAAAATATGCCCCCTGTACAACCTTATTTGGAACTACTGAGTTTGATAGCTCCGTGGTTCCAAATACACCCAAAATAATATCAGCATTTACCGATACCCAATCCCACAAACCGCTATCAAAAGTTAGATCGCTACGAAAAGTGACTTTCTCCAGGTTTAACTTCGGGTACTTTTCTTTAAATGAATTTATGCGTCGATTCGAGTTATCAAAAACCCAAAACTTAAAATTCTCGCTCAACATACCAACTTCAGCGATCATATAATCGAGACGATGCAGTTTTGATATCCCCCCCCACCACACAATATTTAAACACTCATTCGACCTAGTGGCATACTTGTTAGTGGGGGTAACTTCTATATGAGGAATAACCAAAGGTATAACCGCACACTTTGATATTCGCATAAATGGAAATCGTGCTTTAGCTATATGCAACTCAACATGAGTAAGAAAAATCAACTTAGTCGCGGCTATTATCCGAACTCTATCTATCATTCTATAACGAAAGATCGACCACAACGATACAGCTGAATGATTTACATTTCCGTTCGAAATAACTACATCTTCCCGAGAAGAATAATAATCAACGACTACATCCTTTCCAATTAATCGCGCAAATAAAATAAAGAACAAATCTTTGTCGGACATTGGTAACAGCCACACGACATCAGAAATAGAAATATCAAACAGAAGTCTAATGCCGCGTTTTATTCTATTCACATAACTAAAGATTCTGGTCAGAGGCTTTCTTTTGCGATATATCAATATGATATCTTCAGAGCTTTCAAAATAACGTAATGTTTCCTCCCAACGGTAAACACCACGCTCCTGGCCCAGTAAAACAATTTTAATCAAGGTGCACCACCGTGTCACAATATTCTACGATTTTTGGATCATGAGTAACTATAATAACGGTATTAAAAAGCCCAGATTTTTTCATATTATTTAAAATAGTTTCACTGGTAAAACGATCCAGGGCACTTGTTGGTTCATCAAGTATCAACAATTGACTACCCTTATATATTGCCCGAGCTAAAGAGACTCTTTGCCTTTGCCCTCCTGATAGTTCCGCCCCAGCAAGCCCAATATACCCATCAATACCACCTCGCTCTGCTACCAATTCGGTCAAATGGCATATTGAGATAATCTCCTGTAAGTAGCTCATCTCAGATTTGAGATTTATTTCACCTATAGAGTTTTCCGTTATATTTTCAATTATTGTGTCGTAAATCAGCGACGGATCTTGAGGCAAGTAACCTATTTTTTTACTATGATGTAGCTCTTTATATTCCTTAGAAACACCAAACCCCTTATTGCCTTTTCTAAACCCTAGCATCAAATCAATCAACATACTTTTACCGGATCCTGATTGACCAGTAATCGCTAACCATTTTCCTTGCTCAATAGAAGCATTAAAATCATCAAATATCACCTTATCGTTTACTGCATAATTAAAACGTCTAAATTTCATATAAGATTTATTATCTACTTCTAATTCGATATTAAAGATTTCTTTGTTACTATGAGCCTCATCAAGAAAGAATTCATCAACACGATGCATCGAATCCATAGAAGCGTTTAGGTTGGCCATCGATCTCAATAATGACGACAAAATAGGAACCAATCTCATCATACCGTAAAGTAGATACACCAAGTGCTCTGACTGAAATTCATAAACAAATAACTGCTTTTCTAACCCTAAAAGCAGAGTAAAAACTGCAATCAATAATGCTATTTCAGTCACGTACCGTGATGATTGAGAAATCAGCATTTCTTTAATTTTACTCGAATTATATCTGCCGCCACTTATAGAGATTTGTTTTTTTAATACTTTCGAGCCTCCATAAAGTTTAAAATATCGATACCCCACAACGGTCGATTTAATTAGATTCAGCGAAGCAATTGCATGGACATTTGACTTCGCCCCCAAGCTTCTGGAGGCCTTCCTCAAATAAGGAGTTACTAATAATATAAATATAGAAATTATAATAAATGGATAGAGAACTAAGCCGCCTATAACTGAAAACAAAACTACAATTATTACGACAGTAATAATTGCATCCGAAATAATCCTCAGTATAGAGAGCAAGCCATATTGAACTGACATATGAATAAGATCATTAGCAACAAACAAATAGTCCGCTACACTCTTCTTAATAAAAGATTCGAAATCACGAGCTAACACTCGCTCGACAAAGGCCTTTCTTAAATCTAACCGAATTCGATACACTATAGACAAGATAGATTTATTTGAAACAACAGAAAGAACAACGCGGATGATAATAACCAACAAAGATATAGCTATGGCATGAGATAAATCTAACGCCCCACCCTGAAGGAAGGCGACTTCAACAGGACTGTTTTGATATACCTTTACTATTAAGCCAAGGGATGCCATCACTGAGACATCCAATGCCGCAAGTAGTAAATATAGAAAAACAATACCAATTAATTCATTTTTACGACCTAAAATAATACGTCTCAGCATGCTTGATTAAACCAATTAACTAACAAATCTACAGCACGATTATATGCCATTCTTTGTGCATCTGAAGTCATACCTCCTATATGCTGTGACAATATTAACTGTCCCGGATTAGTTAAGTCATTATAAAGAGGAGACTCTGTTCTTTTCTCTGACTCATAAGCAATCACATCCGTCGCATAAATAGCTTGTGGGTTTTTATTTAAATACCCCACAATATCATGCTCATTCACTATTTCACCACGAGCGGTATTAACAAGAATTAGATTTTTTTGAGACAATGCCAATAGTTCTTTGTTAATCAAGTTGAGATTGTCTTCGGTTGCATGGCAATGAAGAGAGACTATGTCACATTTCTCAAAAACCTCACCAAGGCTCTCGACAAAATTAATTGCACCATCAACCCTTTTTGCTTTATCTATTTCATAAACAAAAATATTAGCACCAAGCGCCTGCATGTAACGTACATACATTTCACCCAGCCTGCCGTACCCTATAACACCAATATTTCTTTTATTTATTTGACGCCCGATATACTGCTCATAATCCCAATTATTTTTATCCCGCGCATCCGATACACACTGCGTATAGGATCGGCAGGCACTCAACGTAGCCAATAACGCAAGTTCAGCAGTTGAACTAATTTCCTTTAGCGTATCTAATTCCTTAGTTATAGAAATGACTGCAATCCCTTTTCGATTACAGTAATCTAAATCGATATGAACGAGGCCTGTGGATGCAGTAACTATACACTCAAGCGATTCGAACTGTTGAAGAGATTCCTCTCCCAAGTACACCTTTGATTTATTTGGATTAGTGAAAAGAACATGCGGCTTAAAGTCCAGTTTATGTAGATCTGCCACACTGGGATCATCTACTATAAATAGATGCCCCAATTCAGACAAACGCTCAACGATATTTTCTATATGTTTAACAGGGGTAATAACTAATATATTTTTCATTCTATTATCGCCTTGAAAAGCATAAGATCTAACGGTCCATCAATATTAACCGCTTTGCTTTGATCCATGATATACGCAACAGACCGATCAGATTCAAATCGCTTTCGCTCATCAACAATGAATTTACGAGACATAGCATATATTGCACCACTTCGAATATAGGCATCTGGTTTTAAATCTTGGCGTCGTGACTCTAATTTTTCTTCAACACAAAAGTCGACCAATTTTCCATCTTCAATTTTTTTGATTCTTGCCGGATGATGATCATCTAATTTGTGAACCGCAATCACCGAATCATATTGGTTATTTACAATAAGTTCGATTATCGCATCAATATCACCCACTGTTTTAAGAGGGCAGGTAGCCATCAATTCAACGACAAAATCATATTTGCAATTATTAATTCGCTCTGCTTCCAATATCGCATGAATAAGGGCATCACTGGATTTTGCGGAATCATTTGAAAGCTCTGATGGCCGCATAAAAGGGACTTTAGCACCATATGATTCAGCTACTTCTTTTATTGCTGCACAGTCCGTGCTAACAATATATTCATTAATTAAATTAGACTTTAGAGCTTCTCTAATGGTATAGGAAATTAAGGCCTCCCCCCCGACTTCAACTATATTTTTATTTTTAATTGACTTAGAACCACCACGCGCCAAAGTAATAGCCAGTATATTGGCTTCCTTAATCATTTATTATCTCCATAACAGCCATTTCGCTATCAGTTAAAGTTTGCCTTACAGCGTGAGCCCTAAAAGAAAATCCGAGAAGGTATTTTAATTCATAAACCGCATGCTTGGCCTCTCGACGCTCAAGAGTATCGAAAAAATGTGTTTTCAAATCAGGTGTTACAATAACATAATTACTGTGAGTCAATTTTGCTGGCACGACACGCGCCACCTCGTCAGCATACAGCTTTGTTTTTGACCGCTTAATTAAATTGGTTTTACCTGATAAAAACGACTGCTTTATCACTGTATAACCTTCGTAATATTCAGACCCTTCTATTACAGAAATGATTATCTTAATAAGACCTTCAAGCGAAGCGTTTTCGTGTCTATTGCCGCACAGAATTAGCTGCTCATCCAACTTATAGCGATATAAACCACAAGCCTCACCAGCAGCCACCATTACGTAGACATCATTACCATCTGCAATTAGCTGCGTTAATTCTAACGCCAGAGTCCCATCAGAAAAGTCTCCGTCCAATACAAGAATCGCATGCTTACGACTTGATACCATATCGATTTCGAAGCCACATTCCGATTTTAATTCTTCTTTTAAAATGGAGTGAAGACCTACTGATCTAAAGGATTTGTTCTCACCGTGCTGATGAAGACCATGTGGATGCAAAACAGCGGCTTCAGATGAATAATATATTCTTTCACCCACACCAATCTTCTCCCGAGCCCAAATCCGATCTTCAATATGCTTGATATTTGGATCAAATGGTTTTTTTAGTAAATCCAGCTTACGATAGGCGGCGTTAGCATTATGAAGAAATGGATTTTTTTTCCACAATACATCCTCATTACCAAAGGTATACAGCAAATCTCTGAAATCATCAGGGGGTGTGTTGGCCGTAGGAAGCTGACGACCATATACCGCTGCAACTTGTTCGCTATCATTCAAAGGGGCAATTAAATGTTTCGCCCAATTTTTAGTCAATGGTATGCAGTGTGGGGACAAGCAAATAATATATTCCTCTTCACAGCGCTCAACCCCTGAGTTAATAGCTAACCCCGGCTTATAATTCTCAAGATTTATTACATCTATTTTCAAACCCGAGTTTAAAGCTAATTTTACCGCACAACGGAAAGCCAAAACCGTTCTATCAACACTACCGTTATCAACTAAAACTAGTCTAGAGGGGAGTATATTTTGCATCAACAACTTCGATACACAATGGTAAATCCACTCCTCCTCATCTCTAGCACGCAAAATAACAGCGTACTCAAGCACTCCATCGCCCCCTATAGTTAGCGACTATGTCTTTTTCGTTTGATTGAATTCCAAGACCATGATCCAGCATCATTTGCTCAGCTGCCCGAATATTAGATACATAATCTGTCATCTCAGGTTCATCCAGTGCAAACTTATTATCCCGACCAGGTAAGTTTTTATCAGTCGTGAAATGCTTTTCAATAGTAGTTACGCCTAAAGCAACTGCCATTGCACCAGATATAAGCGAAGGGGAATGATCACTTAACCCACAAAAAGCATGCTGAGACTTTATCCAACTAAGCTTTGGTAGATTAACGATATCATTAGGGCAAGGATAACTCGAAACGCAATGCATAAGATTGACATTATCTTTCCCTTCCACTAATTTCACTGCACTTAGTAGCTCCTCTTCTGATAAAGCTCCAAGCGAAATAAAGACTTCACTAAAATTATCAACACAATAATTAATTAGATCCTTATTGTAGGCTTCATGGCTTGGAATTTTAACGGCCTTACATTTAAGATCTCGAATAAATTCAGCCCCTTCTTTTGAGAAAACACTAAAGAGCGGTTTTAATTCAACTTTATCAGCCTCTGATATCAGTATGTTTATTCGTTCTTTGGATAGTTTTGCTTTGTTGTAAATCTCCCTACGCCCATCTTCATCCCAAGCCCCTGATTTTAAGTTAGCAGGGTCCCAGTATTGAAACTTTACTGTATTAGCGCCAGCCTTTTTTGCAGCATGAATCATATCTTTCGCTAAAGACATATCTCCAATAAAGTTCCAGCCAATCTCAGCAATTACATTAATCATATCCTATTCCTTAATTTCATTAATTAACTATTTAACAAACAAACCTTATAACAACTTATTAATAGTAACAAATATATTTTGTATTATCGCCTCTTTTGCAAATAGCCATTCATTTATTACCCCATAAAAAACATCGCCACTACAAGCGTGACTTATTTTGTATAATGTGAAGAATCACTGCCCAGCCAATAAAGCCCGCACCGCCAGTTACTAGTATTTCCATGACTAATCACTTCCAAACAAATCACGGGTATATACCTTACTCGACACATCCTGAATTTCTTCGGATAATCGATTGGCAACAATCACATCAGACATTTCCTTAAATTCATTTAACTCTTTAAAGACTTTTGAATTAAAGAAGTCATCACCTTCAAATGTTGGTTCGTAAATAACGACTTCAACACCTTTGGCTTTAATACGCTTCATAACCCCTTGAATGGCTGAGGCGCGGAAATTATCCGAACCAGACTTCATCACTAAGCGATAAATACCCACCACTTTCGGGTTTCGCTTAATAATAGAATCTGCGATAAAGTCTTTACGAGTGGTATTAGCATCTACAATGGCGCGTACCATATTATTAGGTACATCTTTAAAGTTAGCCAATAATTGCTTGGTATCTTTCGGTAAGCAGTAACCACCATAACCAAAAGATGGATTATTGTAATGATCACCTATTCGAGGATCTAACCCCACCCCTTCGATAACCTGCTTGGCATCTAAAGCATGTGTTTCAGCATAGGAGTCCAATTCATTGAAGTAGGCCACTCGCATTGCTAGGTAAGTATTGGAAAACAGTTTTACCGCTTCCGCTTCAGTAGAATTAGTAAGCAGAGTATTTATATTTTCCTTAACTGCCCCTTCTACCAATAAATTGGCAAAAGTGCGCCCTCGTTCACTTTGCTCACCAACTATAATACGTGAAGGGTATAAGTTATCGTGCAGGGCTTTTCCTTCACGCAAAAATTCTGGGGAAAACATAATATTTTCACAATTAAACTCTCGTTTAATTTTAGCGGTAAAGCCTACCGGCACAGTTGACTTAATCACCATCACCGCACCTGGGTTTATAGCTATCACATCTTTAATCACCGACTCTACAGTACCGGTGTTAAAATAGTTATTCTCTATATCATAATCAGTTGGGGTGGCTATAATCACAAAACTTGCATTACTATAGGCTATTTTTTTATCTAAAGTAGCCTTAAAATTAAGAGCTTTATTTTGTAAGAAGTCTTCTATTTCGGTATCCGCTATCGGAGATTGCTTACGATTAAGCATATCTACTTTTTCGGGCACCACGTCAAGGGCAACCACCTCATTGTGCTGCGCAAGTAACATGGCATTGGATAAACCGACGTATCCTGTTCCGGCTATGGCTATTTTCATTTATACATATCGGCCACCAAGTGACCTCCTACTAGTGATTAATTTGCATTCGCTTGCAAGCAAGCTCCCACGATTTCTGGCTATTTAAACGTTGCAACAGCCTTTAAATCAATCTACAAAGTTTCGCATACCCTTGTTTATATCTGTTTTAGGCTCAGTATGTAGTTTAGTTATTCTGACTGCAGTACCGACAACATCACCAGACCGCACGGGTTTAAAGATTATTTCTTCTTTTATATCCGATACTGCTTCTATGGCTTTTATAAAGCCCATTAACTTAGTAGGTTTATCATTACCAATATTTAAAATACGATATGGGCAATAGCTACTGAAGGCCTGAGACACTTCTGGATCCCAGCTATCATTTTTTGTTTCTGGACTACCTACTACACTTACAGTACCCGCGACAATATCATCTATATAAGTAAAGTCACGAAAGATCTCACAATTGTTAAACACTTAACTCTCTTCGCCGCGCAATATTTCATCCGCAAGTAAGAACGGGGCCATATCAGGGCGACCAGATGGGCCATACAGAGTATAAAACTCAAGCCTGTAACCGACATATCGTACAAATCAGAATAAGAATGAGCCATTAGCTCATTAGATTTCTTGGTGGCGGCGTATAAGGACACAGGGGGATTTACTGGGTGATCTTCATTGAATGGATATTCTTTATCGGCTCCATACACCAAACCTGAAGAGACATGTACTAGGTTAGCCACTTTTTGCTGCCGCAGCCTTCTAGTATATTGAAAAAGCCCACTAGGTTTGAATCTATGTAGGCTGCAGGATTCTCTATTGAACAACACACACCTGCTTGCGCCGTTAAATTCACCACCACATCGAACTTATTATATTTGAATAAGTTTTTTTAATGCTTCACGGCCTGACATATCTAACTTTAAAAATATAAAATTGTTAATTTTTTCGATTTCAGATAAATGTGATGATTTAAGGTTTACATCGCAGTAATCACTTAGGTTATCTATACCTAGTATTGTATCGTCACGGTTTAACAGCGTCTTAGCCAATGCCACACTAATAATGCCCGCTACACCCGTTATTAATATATTCATTTTATTTTTCGTTTGCCAGTAAGCTCCTATATTTGTTGCGTGCAAGGCACGCTTATATTTTTTTGTTAACGAACTAATTCCAAAGTTACTTCGTTATTCGTTTACAAGCAAGCTCCCACTATTCACCATCCATTCTTTGAAGGCTGTGCCTTCTTTTTCATGGCGTAAACTGTATTCTACAAACGCTTGCATGTAACCCAATTTGCTTCCGCAGTCGTGGCTTTTACCTGTCATATAGAATGCATCTACCTGTTCTTGCTGTATTAATTGCGCTATAGCATCGGTTAATTGAATTTCATCACCAGCGCCCGGGACCGTATCTTTTAGTAACGGCCAAATATTTTTACTAAGAACATAGCGACCTACTACTGCCAAGTTAGATGGAGCCTCTTCTTGTTTGGGCTTTTCTACTATAGCTTCTATTGATTTGCTTTGGCCAGGCTCTATTTTCTGGCCCTGTAGGTCTACGATGCCGTAGTCGCTTACCAACTCATATGGAACGGCTTCTACCATTATTTGGCTGGCTTGATTTTCACTGTATAGGGCCAGCATTTTGGCTAGATTTTCGGTTTTTAAATCCGCTTGGCATTCATCTATTAATACGTCAGGCAATACCACTACAAAGGGTTCATCCCCTACCATGGGCTTGGCGCACAATACAGCATGACCCAAGCCCTTGGCCTGGCCTTGGCGTACGTGCATTATAGTTACACCTGGCGGGCAAATGCTGCGTACATCTTCTAGCAGTTGGCGCTTAACGCGGGCCTCTAGTGTGCTTTCTAACTCAAACGAGGTGTCAAAGTGGTTTTCTATGGCGTTTTTTGAGCTATGGGTTACCAGGATGATTTCGGTAATACCTGCCTCTGCGCATTCGTTTACTACGTATTGGATTAGGGGCTTATCGGCCAGTACAAGCATCTCCTTGGGAATAGCTTTAGTGGCGGGTAGCATGCGGGTGCCTAGGCCTGCTACTGGGATGACGGCTTTTGTTAGTTTATTCATTAATCTATTATCGCGCGCAAGCACGCTCCTAAATTTTGGGTTTTAGCCTGGCTCATTTTTTTATTGTTTTGGCTTGGCTGCGGGGAAAGCCCCAGGCAACACCCAAAAGTGGGCCACGCCGACCCTTCTACTAAGTGATTTTAATTCTTTTTGGGTTTAGTCCGTGTTCCGGAGTTTATTATTATAAACCTTTATATCTGCTACTGGCTGCCCTGGCTATTTTTAGCCCATGCGCGCTGGTTAAGCATTCTATGTTTATTAGTGCGGTACCGTTTGTATAACATTAAAATTTAAATCACATATAGGCGTTGATAACCGGCACTTGATAGCAATATGGCGACATTCAAATAACAGTTACTAGTGATTCACTTGCTCACGCAATTCTTTACCTGGCTTAAAGTGTGGCACGTACTTTCCTCTTAACTGCACGGCCTCTCCTGTTTTGGGGTTTCGCCCTAATCTTGGGCTGCGAAAATGCAACGAGAAGCTGCCAAAACCACGTATCTCAATACGATCACCCTGGCTCAACGCCTGTGACATAGTATCTAAAATAGTTTTAACCGCCAGTTCAATATCCTTATTGGATAATTGCGGGTGGCGGCTGGTAATGCGCTCTATTAGCTCGGATTTAGTCATACTAGGGCTCTCCCTTGCGTATTCACTTCACCAGGCGTTTAAGTTGTACATCTCTATCAGCTTAATTTAGCCTTCTGATTTTACTTTGCCTCATTTTCAGCCTAGACACAAGCTAAGTAGCTGAATTCATTAGAGTTATGGGATCAATTACATCTATTTAAAGGGCTTTTACCACCTCTATTATCTCGCTGGTGGAAATAGACGGTGTGCGGGGTAAATATATTACCTCACAGTATTGCTGCATTCCATTAAATTTACCCGCCCAATCATCACCCATAACCAAAACATCCGCTTGGTATTGCTGAATATACTGGGCTTTTAACGCCAGCGAGTCCTCTATAAAAACCTCATCTACAAAGCGTAATGATTCCAGAATTCGCACTCTTTGATCCTGAGGGTAAACTGGGTAACGCTGCTTCTTTTCAAAATTAAGCTGGTCGGATGATACCCCCACCACTAGGTAGCCACCTTGTTTTCTGGCTCGTTCTAAAATATTAATATGACCAATATGAAATACATCAAATGTGCCAAAGGTAATGACGCGTTTTGTCATAATGATTGACTACTCAGTTATTTATTTCTCAAGATGTAATCCACAATTCGTTTGCTACACTGGCCATCAACCTTACCTGCCAAGGCTAGTGTGTATTTTGCGCGATGCTGTGCGAAGGCATGCGGGCTTTGTATTTGGCTATCTACACACCCTTTCAACTCATGACAGGTTTTAGCGTGCATGGCAATGTCTGCGTATTTATACAAATCTTCATCCATGCGTTTTTTAAAGCGGAATTTGAACAATCCGCGATAACTCCAGCGCAACTTATAAAAGTCACACCACACCACGGGTTTATTTAGTGCCGAAAACTCAAATAACGTTGATGACGCATCACTTATTAATACATCTGCTACCGCCATAAAGGGGATAATATTCACCTCATCCAAACCAGCCAGATATACATTGTCGGCCTTCGCCCAGACTTCCAATAAATGCTTTTGCTTTCTATATTTTGAATTGGCCAAAGAGAAATAATGGGGCTTTAAAATAACATTGTATTCACTGAATTCTTTAGGGAAATTCTTTGGTAAACATTCAATACTGCTTGGATAAAAGGTCGGCGCATACAATATGGTTTTTTTACCGTTATCCAGCCCCCAGCATGAGGGTTCGAGTTTGCTCATATCTCCGTTGACTATCGGGTCTAACTTCGCGTAGCCGGTATCTATAAAGGTTTGCTTTGGGTACATTTCTTTTAAGCGCGCTGTACGATAGGGCCCCTCAACAAAACGTACACTGGTGGCCGAATCTGATACATCGTAATAACAGGCCTTAGGGCCAATTCCATGACTAACCAGCGCAGTCTTAGTGTTTGTATGTACCTCATCCAAGTTTTGGAACGTATTGGCTATAATCAGCCACGTTGGCTGCTGCTTAAGGTACAAGGCTCTGGCCTCATTTTCGTTGCCTACCCATTCCACACGGGAGCCATCGCAGGCGTTATCAACCAAGGTTTTTTGGCGCGCCTCATCACCCTCTTTTTGATAAATAACGAAAGTAACTTGTATACCCTGCGCCTCAAGACTTTCCTTGATTGGGGTATACTGAGGTAGGTAGTACATTTCCTGTACATCAAAATAAACGTTCACAAATTACGCCAATGCCATGTTAAGGGTAAACAATAAATATAGACTTAATGTAGAATTTTAACAAAATTAAGCACTTTCATCTCATTGAAAAAGCACAACTTCTGTTTTTTTGCTTTAATAGCGGCACTAGCACACACAACGACTATATTATGATCAATATGACTAAGCTTCTTATTAAACTAAAAAAACGTAAACACTACTTTGCTATAAACCTAGCTACACACACCTATTTGAATCTAACTAAAGATAAATACTCTGCATTCAAACAAGTCATCAAATTCCTTACCCCGAATCGCGCCAGAGCTCTACTGTACAGCTTCAAAACACAGGTTTCGCCCCATGAATTTAATTTGCTAAAAAATGAAATCGATACGTTTGATCAGCACATAACCATCAAGCCTAGCAAAAGGTTAAAGATAGCTGTGTGCCTGAGTGGAGAGCCACGAAGCTACATACACTGCATTGACTCCTTCAAACGTTTTTTCAGCGGTCATGATATCGACATATATATTAGCAACAAAGACAGCAGGCTTACAGATGATGTTAAGTCATTATATAAAGCCGTCTTTGAATCCAATTATAGCGAGCCATCATTCCATAACCTTGAAAAAAAGGGTTTCAAAAAATTTGGCTTCCAACCAGAAAGTGATGGCTTAATTATCGCGAATGCAAATCCAAATATTTACCCTATGTGGTATGGGATATATAAAAGTGCGGAATACTTAATAAACAACCCAGAAATCAGCTCAAAATACGATGCTATTTGTCGGTGCAGATTTGATACATTTTTCATCAAACCAATGGACATAGAAAACTTCCCTGAAAATTCAATATTCATAGATCCAAATTATAATGAACATGATGGCTACAGCGACCAATTTGCAATAGGCTCACCAAGTGCCATGATGAAGTACTTCAACTTATACAGCTGGATAGAAGATTCACTCGACCTAGATTATGGTAAAAAAGGATATTTACCAGAGCGAGTACTAAAGAAATACCTACAAGAGCATTGTAAAATAAATGTACAATCACATGAGTTTGAAACAAGACTGCTTAGGGATGAATTTATAGGTCTACCTAGCTACAAAATCCCACTTAAAAACTTTACTTTCAGTAAAGATCGAAATATTCGCTTAAACCAATACATAAAAGAAAAGCACCCCGACTTATACCCCGGCAACTAGCACCGAATTTAGCCTTAAAGACTCATCTTAATCAGGGATACAACTGAATAAAATGGCGCTATATTCCATCATAAGCATCTTGATATGGTAATCCTCCCTTTTTTAACTGACACTAAAAGTAGAAGAGTTAAGCGGCCATTAACGGTGGCCTACCACCGTTTGCTTTATGTGGCCGTTCGTTATTGTAAAACCATAACCACTTTGTTGCATAGTCTTGAACCTCATTTAAAGTTTCAAAAAGATATTTACTTAA
>MAAA01025562.1_pt1 | contig 24270 bp, 24 predicted proteins | sample 1115971 | NCBI WGS metagenome assembly MAAA01 (sample SAMN04961123, study PRJNA320927) | seawater metagenome | isolation source: sample BD02T6 sea water enriched with oil for 6 days | place: USA:Gulf of Mexico | collected 2013-07-27 | reverse complement strand
AGGAAGTACACTATGGATACTCTCATTCGCTTTTTTCAAGATGGCGGCGTTTTCATGTACCCGATTGCTGTCATTTTAGTTATCGGTTTATCAATTGCCATTGAACGCTTATTAAGCATTTCATCGGCGAAGCGCAAAAACCGCAAGGCTTTTGATGACATGTTACCCATGATTCAACGAAAAGATTACAAAGCTGCATTAAATTACGCAGGCCAATCAGATAGCGATATTGCCAATATTTACGGTGCAGGTATCGCCCGTATGCCAATTAGTAACCGCCGTGAAGACATTGAATATGCAATGGAAGAAGGGTTGATGGAAACGACGCCTAAACTTGAAAAACGCACCGGCTACATTGGTACTCTGGCGAACATCTCAACTCTAATGGGACTTTTGGGTACTATCATCGGTTTGATTGCTGCATTTACAGCTGTGGCCACAGCCGCTCCGTCTGAAAAAGCCACTTTGCTGTCACAGAGTATTTCGGTAGCCATGAACACCACTGCATTCGGATTAATCTCAGCGATTCCCTTGTTGTTGGCTCATACCATTTTGCAAAGTCGTACTGCTGAAATTATTGATAGCTTAGAAATGGCCACCGTTAAGTTTTTAAATCTAATTACTGAACGTAAGCCAACCCCTCAAGCCACAGCCGCCCCTAAAGTGGCCAAGTAGCCCTGAAGAAGTGGAGGTTGGTTTATGAGACGCCGTAGAAAAGCACAAGAAGATACTGAATTAGACATTACCTCTTTCATGAACCTGATGATTATTTTGGTTCCGGTACTGCTGATTAGCATGGTTTTTAATCAAATAACCGTTCTTGAATTAAGGCTACCGCTGGAAGAAGAATTAAAAGCACAGGACTTAGACCCTGACGACTTATCTTTGGAAGTTGTAATACGAGAAAGTGGCTTTAAAGTAAATTTGGGTCCTTTAAAGATAGAAAACATTGGAAAAAAAGACGGGAAATTCGATGTAAAACAGCTTTCAATGGTTTTACAAACCATGAAAAAGAAGCTGGGTAATGATCGCAAAGATATCGTTATATTGTCAGAACCCAATATTGACTATCAAGTGATTATTGCTGTTATTGATGCCGCAAAATCGTTTCAGGCAGTGGTGGCAGCTAGCGTAGTGAATGCCGTATTATTTCCTGATGTATCGCTTGGTGATGCGCCTTTAGTGGAGGTGAAATCATGAGTGCAGCAAAAGACAAACGTCAGTCCAGAAAGCGGCGCCGCACTAAAAAAGATGTGACGTTGAACCTAGTATCGCTTATGGATATTTTCACTATCATGGTGTTCTTCTTAATGATGAACCAAAGTGATGTTGAAGTGATGAACAATGACGATATCACCTTGCCTGACAGCGTCACTCAGGCACAACCATTAAATACAATTAATTTATTGGTAAGTAGTGATGACATTATTGTGCAAGGGCGATTGGTGGCATCGGTTAAAGATGTACTGGCCATGAACGTTGATAAAGAGTTGATTCCAGAGTTACAAAAGGAACTAAATTACTTAGCAAGTAAAACTCAGGCCACAGCTACCGAGTTAGAGTTAGGGCGACCTATCACAATAATGGGGGATAAGGGCATACCTTATAAGGTATTGAAGCGCATTATGGCAACCTGCCAGAAAGCTAGCTTCACTCAAATATCTCTTGCCGCTCAGAAAAAAGATATTAAGGAGACGTAATGAGTAGTCTTACCTATCGTTCTCCTCAATTACCTTGGGCTGATAATAAACAAGAACATTTGTTTAAAATCATCTTAATTTGTTTTTTAGCGGTGACACTCATAATGGGTGTGATTGTGCCCAATATTAGTTTGCCTAAAATTGAACGGGAAAAACTTGAAAAAGTACCTGCGCAGTTGGCTAAAGTTATTAAACGTAAAAAAGAAGCGCCTAAACCAAAGCCCAAACCAAAAGTCATTGAAAAAAAGATTGAGAAAAAACCCGAGGTGAAAAAGGAAGCCGTTAAAGCCAAGCCAAAACCAAAAGTGGTGGCTAAGCCAAAACCCAAACCTAAGCCAAAAAGGGTGGCCAAAAAGGAGCGTACGCCAGACCGTATAAAAGCAGCCAAAGCAAAAGCTAAAAAATTGATTGCAAATTTTTCCAATGATTTAGCTGATATGCAAAGCATGCTTGATATGTCGTCCTTGACGGTAGACAGTGCTAGCTTAAGTAATGATGGTTCGGCCACTACGGATGTTGGCTCCGTTATTGACCAGGCTGCAGTGGGCCGTATTGGCGGAATAGATGAATCAAGCTTAACTCGTTCTACTGGGGCTGAGCAATTAGCGGTAGCAAATCGAGATACCACTAAAGTGAAGGCGCTAGCTAGTGACGTGATGGCGGCAGCACCACAGGATAAGAGGTTGGCTGGAATGTCTCGTTCGCAAATGCAAATAAACCGTGTGTTTGAGCGTAATTTATCTCGCTTTACGCGAATTTACAAAAAAGCATTGCGTAGTAATCCGGCTTTAGAGGGAACGGTAACACTGGGTGTTACGATCGCCGCTTCGGGTGACGTGAGTAACTGTAAAATAAACTCCAGTGATTTACAGGATAAAAAGGTTGAGAAACGCATGATTATGACATGTAAGATGTTGTCATTTGATACTTCAAAATCAGAGGACAAGTTTGAATTCCCTTTAACCTTCGCGCCTTAAAGGAATGCTAATAAAACCCGCTTCGGCGGGTTTTATAGTTAACTTCAATTTGGACAATCAATTTGCATCTCTGGTGCAGACTTCATAAATGCGGTGAGTGTATTACAGTGAGCCGATATTGACTGAATCAGAGGGTAATCGTTTAAATTACATTCAAAGCGTTGTGCATTGTAAACTTGGGGGATTAAACACACATCCGCCAAACTTACTTTCCCCTCAAAACAAAACTTCCCATCACTATTAACCTGCTGTAATGACAGCTCTAAAGCTGTAAATCCTTGTTTAATCCAATGTTGATACCACAGTATTTTTTGTGATTCATCTAGTCCCATTTTACTTTTTAAATATTTAGTTACCTTTAGATTATTCAGAGGGTGAATATCCATAGCTATTTGATAAGCCAAAGAGCGTACTTGTGCTTTACCTAATAGCGACTCGGGTAAAAGTAATGATGTAGGGTACTGTTCATCAAGCCATTCAATAATAGCCAGTGATTGAGTTATAGATATCTCATCAACAGATAACGTGGGCACTACATTTTGGGGATTTAAATTTTGATACGATTTAGTTAGTTGTTCATTCTTAAGTAAATTAACGGGAATGCAGGTCCAGTCAACGGCTTTTAAATGAAGTGAAATTCTAACTCGATAGGCTGCAGAGGAGCGATAATAGCTATACAGTTTTATCATGTATGTTTCCAGTGTTGCTTAAGGAGAGTATTGAATAACCCGTTGATTAATTTTACCAAAAATACATTGCCCATCTTCATTTAACATATCTATCACAACACGATCACCGAACTGCATAAACGGGGTAGAGGCTTGGCCTTTATTAATAGTTTCGAGCATTCGTACTTCTGCTAAGCAGCACGATCCATTAGAGCGATCTAAGTTGGACACGGTGCCAGATCCAATAATAGTACCTGCACAAAGGGGGCGACTTTTGGCGGCGTGGTGAATAAGTTGAGGGAAGTTAAAGGTCATATCAATTCCAGCATTAGGTTGGCCGATACGAATATCATTGAGTTCTGCCCGCAGAGGAAGGTGCAATTTACCGTCCTTCCAATGTGATTTCAGCTGATCCATACTTACCGCCACAGGAGAAAAGCTACTGGATGGTTTTGCCTGATAAAAACCAAACCCTTTGGCCAGCTCACCGGGAATTAAATTTCGTAAAGACACATCATTGACTAACATTACAAGTTTTATGTGCTGTTCAGCATCATTAATAGAGACTCCCATGGGAACATCATCAACAATAATGGCGACCTCTGCCTCAAAATCAATTCCCCAAGCTTCATCTTTTATTGCAATGTCATCATTAGGGCCTAAAAAACTATCGGAGCCTCCTTGATACATAAGGGGGTCTTGCCAAAAGCTGTCTGGCATAGTGGCGTTACGAGCCTTACGTACCAGCTCAACATGGTTAACATAGGCACTGCCATCCGCCCAGTGAAAGCTACGGGGTAAGGGGGATTCACAGTTGCTGCTGTTAAATATCTGACCAGACAACACACCGCGTTCTAATTGCTCATATATTTTTTTTAACAAAGGCTCACAGTAAACCCAGTTATCTAACGCCTGTTGTAATGTGCTGGCAATGTCAGTGACCTTTACATAGGTATCCATGGCATTATTAACCACTACCAATTGCCCATCGCGACCCTGCTTTAACGATGCCAGTTTCATGAGCTCACCTTGTGTTCTTGAAAATTACCGTCGTGTAACCATGCGGCATGATTTGGGGCTTTTTTAGTTTTGTCCCACTCTTCTAGCATGGCTGGGGCTACACGTTGAAGTTGTTGTAACATGCCTGGTTTGTCGGTATTAACCGCTAGCTCTAAGCGATGACCGTTTGGGTCAAAAAAATAGATAGATTTAAAAATAGTGTGCTCCACCGGCCCTAAAACGTCTATACCAAGCGCTTCTATCTTTTCTTTGGCCGCCATTAATTCCGTTAAACTGTTCAGTTCAAAAGCAATGTGCTGTACCCAAGGTGGCGTGTTAGGATCGGCTTGCATAGTAGGAGAGTGAGGCACTTCAAAAAAAGCAATGACGCCTCCTTGTCCTGCATCCATAAAAACATGCATGTAAGGGTCAGGTGCTTTTGTGGAGGGAACTTCATTCTCAGCTATGGCTAATTTAAAATCCATATCTAATACCTGCTGATAGAATGCCACAGTTTGTTTGGCATTATGGCAGCGGTAAGCCACATGGTGGATTCTTTGTATATGCATATCTGCCCTCATTAATGTATGCAGGATGTTATTCGCCGACCTTTTTCTTGATCACACCTCTGGCAAGTTGATCCCTTTCAATGGATTCAAATAGCGCTTTAAAATTACCTTCTCCAAAGCCGTCATCCTTCTTGCGTTGAATAAATTCAAAAAATACTGGACCAATAAGTGTGGCCGAGAAAATTTGCAGTAATAAGCGCACATCACCTTTTTCGGTTGTACCGTCCAATAATATGCCGCGGGATTTTAATTGCTCTAAGGGTTCGCCGTGATTGGGCAGTCGGTTTTGTAACATGGAATAATAGGTGTCAGGGGGAGGGGTCATAAATACTAGCCCGCGTTTTTTTAACTGATCGATAGCGTCAAGTAAGTTGTCACAGGAAAAGGCAATGTGTTGAATGCCTTCACCGTTATACGCCATTAAATACTCTTCTATTTGCCCACCTTGAGAGGCTTCTTCATTTAATGGTATCCGTATGCGGCCATCGGGTGCGGTCATGGCTTTTGAACGTAACCCGGTATATTCGCCTTTGATATCAAAATATCTAATTTGTCTAAAGTTAAAAATCTCTTCATAAAATTTTGCCCAAAAATCCATGCGGCCGCGATAGACATTGTGGGTTAGGTGGTCAATGACATTAAAACCACAGCCTGTTGGGTGGCGATCAACACCTTGCAAAAAATTAAAATCAATATCATATATGGACTTTCCCTCTTCATAGCGGTCTATGAGATATAAGGGCGCCCCCCCAATGCCTTTTATCGCCGGTAATCTTAATTCCATGGGGCCGGTGGGAATGTCTATGGGCTGGGCCCCAAGTTCTATTGCACGGTTATATGCTAGATGGGAATCTTTAACTCGAAAGGCCATGCCGCATACAGAGGGCCCGTGCTCTTTGGCAAAAAAATGTGCAGCACTGTTATCTTGATAGTTAATGATGAAATTAATGTCCCCTTGGCGGTACAAAACCGCTTCCTTTGAGCGGTGCTTCGCGACTAATGAAAAACCAAGGGTTTCAAATATGGGTTCAAGCACGCCTGGGGTGAGGGCGCAAAACTCCACAAATTCAAAACCATCAAGGCCCATGGGGTTTTCAAAAAGGTCTTCCATTATTCACTCCAGTGCTATGCACATTGGAAATAATGATCCAAACTGTATATTAGTTGTACTTACAACTAATATTGGTAGTAGCTTGTTCGCTTGTCAATGTTTAGGGCACCTCTATTAATTACTTGTAGTCTCTGGTTTTCGTCCTGTTCATAATCAAGACGGACTTTTGAAGAAATGCTTATTGCCTTTCAACAAAGTCCAATGCGGAGTATGGACTGGACGTAAAGCCCCGAAGGGCGTGTCCGATGCATACATTTACGGTGTTGCGCCCCTTGAAAATGGAACAACCATTTCACTGCGAGCCGCGCCTTGTAACTGCACGCATCGGTCACGCAGAGACTGCAATCAATTAATAGAGGTGCCCTTAAGTACTACTGGTTCTAATAAAGGCATTAAAAATGACAAAAAAGGCTCACAGCGCTTTAACCCTAGAGCGATTTTTGCCTTATAGGTTATCCATCTTATCAAACAAGGTAAGTGCGGATATAGCTCGCAGCTACCATGATAAATTTGGGCTTTCCATTATTGAGTGGCGAATCATGGCTGTTCTGGGGGAATACCCTGGAATATCGGCCGATGAAGTGTCTTGCAAGACGCAGATAGAGAAGTCTATCTTGAGCCGTGCTATCAATGTATTACGTCAACGTAACTTGCTGGATCGCACGTTTCACTTAACAGACCGTAGGCGTTCGATTTTAACTCTGACAGCCACGGGCATTCAGGTGTACAAAGAAATTGTACCTATGGCCTATCAGTACGAACAGCGGCTGTTAACCTGTTTTAACAAACATGAAAAGCTTCAGTTTAGTGAGTTAATAGACAAGCTATATGAACACGCCGAAGACCTTGATATATAGCCTATCTTAGGGGATGGCACGCACTAGTTGTTTCTATAATTCTAATTTGCTAGGGTGTAAAAAAAATAAACAAAGGACAAATCCATGCGGTTGTTAATTGCGGCTATTATGCTTGTTGGCGCACAAATTTCTTGGGCCATGACCCCTTTTCATCAACATGTGTATAGTACTGCTCAGGCCGTTTCGGCATTTTACATGTATGAATTAAGTGAAGGTGACAGTAAATATTTACAGCAATTTAGCCAACACCAGCGTGCGGCTAGTCAAGCGCTAAAAGGCAGCACCAAAGAACAACAAAACGAATTTTTAAACGCCTGGAAGAGTTTTCAACCGTACTGGAAATTTAATCAAGTAAAAGGCGTAGGATTAAATATAGACTCTGTAGTGCGAAATGACGTTCGTCATTATTTAACAAATATCTTTCTTTACGCGAAAGAGGTTCCTGCGCATCAAGAGGTGGTCGCCGCTAAAATGCAAAGTATTAAAATTTCAACAGCGATGATGTCTGCGCGCTTAATTGATATTGTGGCGTCTCAATCGGGTAGTAATGGTTTAAGCGAACATGATCGAAAGGTGAATGAAGTAGAGTTGGCAAAGACCGTTCAGAAAAATTTAAATGAATTGTTAGACTTAAACCTGTCAAAAGAAAAAGTGAAAAACATACGAAAAGTGAATACGAAGTTTAGCTTTGTAAAGAAAAGCTTAATTAGTTATGACGACGTCACCCCGTATTATTTGGTATACAAAAATGTAATGAGCATAGGTTTATTACTAAATGAGTCTTCTCATACATTGGCAGGCTCTTAAGTACAGATGTTAGAACCCCGTTTATCTGCGAATAAACGGGGTTCTAACAGTAATAGAAAAATTTAGCCCGTTAACCCCTGCTTACTTTGATTGTCTCTTTTTAATTCATTATAAATCCATTGGTCTATATTCACTACCTCTTGCAAATTATCCCCCGTTTTAATGTCCATACCATTAAGCATCTACAGCACGTTTTAGGTGGCTATTTAGCCGATTTAAGAACATTGGGTGTTTCACTTAAGTGAAAACCATCGAAGGGTGCGTTGTGCGCAGTGGCGGGTTGCAAATCGGTAAGCGGGGAATTCAGACACAGTGAACTGCCGCCATCGATGCGCAAGGTGGCACCATTAATATAGCTGGCGCCATCGCTCAGTAGAAAACATACAGCAGCACTCACTTCCGACTCTGTGCCCATGCGCCCCCATGGGATGCTTTGACCAAACTTGGGAATGCGCGCAATCATCTCAGGGTCCTCGTAACTGTCCATGCCAGAGGAGGCGATATAGCCAGGAGCCACACTGTTAACTCGTACACCGGATTTTGCCCACTCTACCGCGGCGGTTTGGCTTAGGTTTTCCATGCCAGCGCGAGCGGCACCCGAGTGTCCCATACGTGGCATGCCACCAAAATAGTCGGCGGTGATATTCACGATGGCGCCACCGTGTTGTTGCATGGATTGGCGGTAGGCTTCTTTTGACATTAAGAAGCCGCCTAACAAGTTAACCTTGAGTACCGCTAGGAATCCGTTGGCACTGATGTCTTCCAAGTTAGCAGGAAATTGGCCGCCGGCATTATTTACTAGGCCATGGATTGGGCCGTACTCTTCTACACAGGATGCGATATTTTGCACCACCACATCGGTGTCACGAATATCGCCGCAACGATATTCGCACCAACCACCATCCTGTTGGATCTCTTTTTGTACGGTGCGTAATTTTTCTTCGGTACGACCAAATAAAATCACCTTCGCACCCAGGGAGGAAAGTTCGTGTGAGATACAACGGCCGATTCCGCTGCCGCCGCCGGTGACAATAATAGTGCGTTGATCAAAAGTATCGTCGCGCAGTACTGATTGGAATGTCATATATTTTTACCTGTTCCGCTGTGCATTGAACTTGCGTGGTAACGATTGCTCAATGCTTCAATAAATTTTAATAAAGGTGCCTAAAGCAACTCCGGCGCATCATCTGGTTTAACGAGCTAGGGCTACTTTACTTTGACTTTCTCTGTCTAACTCATTGCAAATCCAGTGGCCAATCTCCACCACTTCATCCAGGTTCACCCCGGTTTGGATATTCATGCCGTTAAGCATAAACAGCACATCTTCGGTGGCAATGTTGCCACTGGCGCCCTTGGCATAGGGGCAGCCGCCTAAACCGGCCACCGACGCATCAACTTTTGAGATGCCCATTTCAAGGCTGGCGTAAATGTTGGCCAGAGCCTGACCGTAAGTGTTGTGACAATGCACTGCCAGCTTGTTTACTGGCACTTCTTTCATCACCGCTTCCAGCATGCGTTTAAAGGACAGCGGCGTACCCACCCCGATGGTGTCCCCCAGAGATACTTCGTAGCAGCCCATCTGATACAGGTGCTTTGCTACTTCGGCCACCTTTAGCGGGTCTATGTCGCCCTCGTAGGGGCAACCCACTATGGTGGACACATAACCGCGTACTGGTAAGTTAATCTGCTGAGCCTGGGCCATGATGACATCGAAGCGTTGCAGGCTTTCCTTGATGGAACAGTTGATGTTTTTTTGAGTAAACGACTCTGAGGCGGCGCTGAAAATGGCCACTTCACCGGCACTGTGCTGGATGGCACCCTCAAGTCCTTTTAAGTTAGGAGTGAGCGCCGCATAGCGCACGCCGGTATCTTTTATTAATGCCTGGTTTTCATTGAGTCTATCTAATACCAGATCGGTGCCCGCCATCTGTGGTACCCACTTAGGGGACACAAAGCTGCCGGCTTCAATTTTTTTAAGACCTGCCTTGGCCAGTCTTTCAATCAGCTCAACTCTTAACTCAACACTGAGGGTTTTCTTTTCATTTTGCAGGCCATCTCTTGGGCCCACTTCGATGATTTCAACGTTCCTGGGTAGACTCATGGTGCTTCCACCTCATCCAGTTCGATCAAGATGTCACCGCCGCCTACCAAGTCACCCACCGAAAAAGTAATGGATTTCACTACACCGTCGTGGGGGGATTTTATGGCGTGTTCCATCTTCATGGCTTCCATAATCATCAGCGCATCGCCAGCCTTTACACTTTGGCCAACTGTTACGTCTAACTGAATTAAGGTGCCGTTCATGGGGGCCTTCAAGCTGCCGCCCACTTCTTCGTCCTGACTGAAGTTATTTTGCTGATAATGAATTTCACTTTCACCTTGGCTGTCATATACCCAGATGCGTTGATCGTGATTAATTACTTGGGCGTTGTGCCACTGGCCATTAAATTCATATTGCAGCTGCTGGTCTTGCAAGCGGGCCAAAACGTTAATGGCGCCAGACTCCAGATGCAGGCACCATTCATTACTGGCCAGTGAGTCCACCTGAATTTCCAGAGCGTCACCATTGCTGTAGGCCAACCTTAAAGTTTCACGGGCAGGGGCGTTGAGGCGCAAGGCGCTCATGTTGTGCCACGGACTATTGGCCTCCCCTTGGGCATTGCTGTTAATGCCTGCGCTAATTCGTACTAACATGTGCTGGCAAACTGCGGCAATCAGGTGATGCTGTTTCACTTGATTATCGGTGGTGAGCTGGCTTGAAAACTCTTCAATAAAGGCTGTGCTTACGGTGCCTTCTTTATAGGCAGCCACATTTACTAGACGGCGTAAAAACGACAGGTTAGTGGTGACACCGGCAATTTGATATTGCTGCAGGGCCGTTTTTAGAGTGCTTAAACACTGGCGGCGATCTTCACCCCAAACAATAAGTTTGGCAATCATGGGGTCGTAAAACGGGCTTACTTCATCTCCTTGCACTACACCAGTATCCAGACGAACCTTGCCGTCAATCAGCTCAGGCAGCTGCACAAAATCAAGTGTGCCTGTGGTGGGTAAAAACTGGTTGTCCGGATCTTCGGCATAGATGCGCACTTCCATGCTGTGACCGTTAATGCTTAATTGATCCTGCGTTAAAGGGAGTGTTTCACCTTGTGCCACCTTAATCTGCCAAGCTACTAAATCCTGGCCGGTGATCATTTCAGTTACTGGGTGTTCAACCTGCAAGCGGGTATTCATTTCCATGAAATAAAATTCGCCGTTTGCATAGAGAAATTCTACGGTACCGGCCCCCACATAATTAATGGCCTTGGCCGATAACAGTGCCACTTCGCCCATTTTTTCGCGCATACTTTGGCTGAACTGCGGGGCCGGGGCTTCTTCTATGACTTTTTGATGGCGACGTTGAATGGAACAGTCGCGCTCAAATAAATAAACTCCGTTGCCGGACTCATCCATGAAAACCTGGATTTCCACATGGCGAGGTCTCGTGATGTATTTTTCTACCAGTAACTTGTCATCACCAAAGCTGTTTAAGCCTTCACGTTTAGAGGCAGCAATGGCGGCAGCGATTTCATCTTCCGACTCAATCACGCGCATGCCTTTACCACCGCCACCGGCGCTGGCTTTTACCAAGACCGGAAAGCCAATTTTTCGAACTTCTTCACTTAAAAAGGCTTCGTCCTGGTTGTCGCCGTGGTAGCCTGGTACTAACGGCACGTTAGCCGCTTCCATGAGCTTTTTAGATTCAATTTTTGAACCCATGGCTTGAATAGCGCCCACCGGTGGTCCCACCCATGCCATGCCTGCATCCATAATCGCCTGGGCAAACTCGGCGTTTTCAGATAAAAATCCGTAACCAGGGTGCACCGCATCGGCGTTTGATTGTTTGGCTACTTCAAGAATTTTTTCCACTACTAGGTAACTATCTTTGGCAGGGGAAGGACCTATGAACCAGGCTTCGTCGGCCTTCTTTACGTGGAGGGCGTTGCGATCGGCATCTGAATAAAGAGCGATGCAATGGATGCCGAGTTTTTGCGCACTTTGCATGATGCGAATGGCAATTTCACCACGGTTAGCAATCAGTAGACGGGTTATTGTTTTTGTATTAATAGAGGTGCTCATATTAAGATTCCTTCACCCAGTTTGCAGTACGTTTTTCTAAAAATGACGACAGACCTTCTTGGCCTTCATTGCTCACACGAATAGCGGCAATGAGGTTCACTGTGTAATCGCGCATCTGTTGATTAATGTCGCCGCGACTCACGGTTTGAATAAGCTGTTTGGTTTTGTCTATGGCCTGTGGGCTATTTTTTAATAGCGCATCAATTAACAGTTGGCCTTTTTCAGCAAGCGCCTCTTTATCGGCGACCACTTCGTGTACTAATCCTAGGTTGCTTGCGGTTTGTGCGTCAAAAGCTTCGGCGGTTAAAAAATAACGGCGCGAGGCACGTTCACCAATGGCACTCACCACAAACGGACTAATCACCGCCGGGCTTAAACCAATTTTCACTTCACTCAAACAAAAGCGACTACGAGTAGTGGCCACGGCCATATCGCAGCACGCCACTAAACCTACTGCGCCACCAAAGGCTGCGCCATCCACCAAAGCGATGGTGGGTTTATTTAAACCATTTAGCTTGTGCATGAGTTCCGCAAGGTGCTGAGCATCATCACGGTTTTGCTGCTCATCCAGTTGGGCCATGCGCTTCATCCACGCAAGATCAGCCCCAGCAGAAAAATGTTTGCCGTTGGAGCCCAATACCACCACCCGTACCAGATCGTTTTTTTCAATCTCACTAAGGGCCGCTAAAATTTCGGCGATCAACAGGTCGTCGAAGGCGTTGTGTATTTCTGGTTTGTTCAGAGTAAGGCGGGCTATGCCGTTCTCTATGGTAAATAATAAATGACTCATGATGCCCCTCCGTTACATTCTAAATATGCCGAATTTTGTTTCCTGCACCGGTGCATTTAACGATGCACTGATGGCCAGGCCTAAGATGTCGCGGCTCTGGGCCGGATCTATGACGCCGTCATCCCATAAACGGGCCGAGGCGTAATAGGGGTGGCCTTCTTTTTCATATTTTTCTAACAAAGGCTTTTTAAATTCAGCTTCTTCTTCTTCGCTAAAAGTTTCCCCGCGTTTTTCTTTGGCACCCTTAGTAATTAATGCCATTACTCCGGCTGCTTGCTCACCACCCATCACCGAGATACGCGCGTTAGGCCACATCCACATGAAGTTGGGATCGTAGGCTCGGCCACACATACCATAGTTACCGGCACCAAAACTGCCGCCTATGACCATAGTAAACTTGGGTACCTTGGCACAGGCCACTGCGGTTACCATCTTGGCGCCGTGTTTGGCGATGCCTTCTTGTTCGTACTTGCTGCCCACCATGAAGCCGGTGATGTTTTGCAAAAAGATTAACGGGATATTGCGCTGACAACATAGCTCAATAAAGTTAGCACCTTTTTGTGCACTCTCAGAAAACAGTACGCCGTTATTGGCCACGATCCCCACCGGATACCCCCAGATGCGTGCAAAACCACATACTAGTGTTGTGCCGTATCTGGCCTTGTATTCATCAAACTCACTGCCATCTACCATGCGGGCAATAATCTCGTGCACGTCCATGGGTTTTTTACTGTCTTTAGGCACCACGCCGTAAAGCTCTTTGGCGTCGTGCAGCGGTGCGATAACGTCACGCACATCCAGTTCGGTTTGTTTTTTCCAGTTAAGGCGATCAACAATGTTGCGAGCAATTTGCAGAGCGTGTTCATCGTTCTCGGCCAAATGATCGACCACACCACTTTGGCTAGTATGCATGTCGCCGCCGCCCAATGTTTGTGCGTCCACTTCTTCACCCGTGGCCATTTTCACTAATGGCGGACCGGCTAAAAAGATGGTGCCCTGTTCTTTGACGATAATAGATTCATCGGCCATGGCCGGCACGTAAGCGCCACCCGCGGTACAGCTGCCCATGACCACGGCAATTTGTGGAATGCCTTTGGCTGACATGTTGGCTTGGTTAAAAAAGATGCGACCAAAATGATCGCGATCGGGAAATACTTCATCCTGGCGGGGCAGGTTAGCGCCACCGCTGTCCACTAAGTAAATACATGGCAGGTAATTCTTTTCGGCAATTTCCTGGGCACGCAGATGTTTTTTAACGCTTATGGGGTAATAAGAGCCCCCTTTAACGGTGGCGTCGTTACCTACTATCATGCATTCAACGCCGTTAACCTTACCTATGCCAGCCACTACTCCGGCACAGGGAACGTTATCGGTGTAAACATCGTGAGCCGCCAGTTGACCCACTTCTAAAAATGGCGAGCCTTCATCTAACAAGTGCGCGATGCGGTCACGTACCAATAGTTTGCCACGACTTTTATGGCGAGCCTGTGATTTTTCACCCCCGCCTAAGCGGATGGTGGCAACCAAACTTTGAAGATCATCAACCTGGCCCTGTAAGTGGGCTTGGTTGTCTTTAAATTCGGCCGAGTGAATATTTATTTTTGAATGAATGACGGGCATGGGGCAGTCCTCTTAAACGAATACCTAAAGGAATGAGGGGAGAGGGTTTTTGAGTCTTTACTGGCATGGATGCCAGTGTGAGCCTACATGGACGTATCCACGGCGCACTCAAGAACTCTAACCCTTCATTCCGCGATGACAGAATTATTTACTTTCGTTAAACAATTCACGACCAATTAACATGCGTCGCACCTCTGAGGTTCCGGCACCAATTTCATACAGCTTGGCATCGCGTAACAATCGACCACAATCGAAGTCGTTGATGTAACCGTTGCCGCCTAAAATTTGAATGGCATCCAGCGCCATCTGGGTAGCTTTTTCGGCGCAGTAAAGAATCACACCAGCCGAATCTTTACGGGTGGTTTCACCACGATCACAGGCCGCGGCCACGGCATAAAGGTAAGACTTACAGGCGTTCATGGTGCTGTACATATCAGCGACCTTGCCTTGAATTAACTGAAACTCACCGATGCTTTTACCAAACTGCTTACGGTCATGAATGTAAGGGATTACTAAATCCATGCACGCCTGCATGATGCCAGTGGGGCCACCACTTAATACCACGCGTTCATAATCGAGGCCGCTCATCAATACCTTTACGCCCTGGTTTAGACCACCCATTATATTTTCTGCTGGTACTTCGCAGTCTTCAAAAATTAACTCGCAGGTGTTGGAACCGCGCATGCCTAACTTATCCAGTTTTTTGCCACGGCTAAATCCAGGGAAGTCACGCTCCACAATAAAGGCGGTGATGCCATGGGCGCCTTTCTCAAAATCGGTTTTGGCGTAAATCACATATACGTCGGCGTCAGGGCCGTTGGTGATCCACATCTTGCCGCCATTTAAAACGTAGTTGTCGCCTTTTTTATCGGCGCGTAACTTCATGCTTACCACGTCGGAGCCTGCATTGGGTTCACTCATGGCTAGGGCACCAATGTGTTCACCCGTTAACAATTTTGGCAGGTACTTAGCTTTTTGCTCTTGGCTGCCGTTCTTGGTTAGCTGGTTTACACACAGGTTAGAAAAGGCACCGTAACTTAAGCCGATAGAGGCAGACGCTCGGCTAATTTCTTCCATGGCCACCACGTGGGCCAGGTATCCCATATTAATGCCGCCAAATTCTTCTTCTGCAGTTACCCCTAATAGACCCATGTCGCCAAACTTTTTCCACAGCTCGTTAGGAAAGGCATTATCACCATCGGTTTGTTTGGCCAAGGGGGCGATTTCACGGCTGGCAAATTCATTCACCTGAGCGCGCAACATGTTGATAGTCTCGCCCAGACCAAAGTTAAATTCGTTATAAATGCTTTTCATCTTGTTATTCTCGCTTTTATTAAATTTGTGTGATTTTGGGCTGAGCCCAGATTTCTAATTACTTTTTGTCCATGGCTTCACGAATCCGACTTTCTTGGTCATTCAATTCAATCATCATGATTTCAATGTCGTTCATCTGTTCCTGCAGGCGCTCGCGACTTTGTTGCACCTTTTCTAATACTTTTTGGTATTGCTGCTGGTTATTTTCGGCTGGGTTATACAATTGAATCAGTTCACGGCTTTGCGCCAAGCTCCACCCCAAACGTTTGCCTCTAATAATAAGTTTGAGGGTGGCGTAGTCACGTGGACTATAGAGACGCTTTTGTCCCTGGCGTTCAGGGCTAAGTAGGCCCTCACTTTCATAGAAGCGGATAGCCCGCGTGGTGATGTCAAAGCGCTGTGCCAAATCACTGATGGTATATATGGTGCCGCCAGCTGTGTGGCCATGTATTTCTTTAGTCATGCAATCAGTCTAGGCTTAGTTGACGCTTACGTCAACGTAATGCGTTTAATTGGGTAGACAGTCCTGGCCAAAATTAACATTTAAGTTCTGTTTATAGGGGGTGTAAACAAGCATTTGCTTGGGGTGTTATGCACATTTATTTATGGCTGGTAAATAAGCGTCACCCAAAATTGGCCGCTGGCTCATTCGATCTGTTGACAATGCTAAGTGCTTGAAAAACATCAATAAAACTAATTGTTTGAAAAAAAACCAATTTGAACTAGGGTCAGCTTTTATGGGCCTTGCAGGATGTTTTCAATAAGTTATGAACCAAGTTATCCACAGCTTTTGTGGGTAAACCAAGTTAACCCAGTAACCATGGGCTTTTCTTTCATACAGGTGTTTAAAAATGGACATAAATCAGGGATGTCATGAATATTGAGCGATGTGGTTATTGGCCAAATCATGGACAAAGGTTTTAATGAATGGGGTATTGGTGACAACGTTAAGGAAGGTTTATGCAAGCGTATTTAAAGTCGAGTTCATTTTATGATTATGATGAAACCTCAATTCAAACGTTCAGCAAAGGCATAATTGAGCAAGGCATGAGCGATGTAGATATGGCAGTGGTGCTCTATTATGCTGTGCGAGATGACATTATCTACAACCCATATACCTTTGACCCAGCCGCTTCCGGATTTAAGGCCAGTGTATGTTTACAGCAAGGGCAATCGTATTGTGTACCCAAAGCCATATTGTTGGGCGCGTTATGCCGGTTAAATGGTATTCCTGCTCGTTTGGGGCTGGCTGATGTGCGTAATCATTTATCAAGCCCTGGTTTGATTGAGTGGCTTAAAAGTGACGTATTTGTGATGCACGGTTACATTGAATTATTTTTAGCGGGTAAATGGGTGAAAGCGACGCCTGCGTTTGATGCCAAGCTATGTGCACGTATGCAAGTGGCTCCATTGGAATTTAATGGTCGCCAGGATTCAATTTTTCATGAGCACAACGGAGAAGGGGCGCGACATATGGAGTACCTTACCGAGCACGGTACGTTCGATGATGTGCCTTTAGATCTTATCGTGGGGAGTGTGGCGCAGGCTTACCCACACCTCAGCGCCGTAATCAAAAAATGATTCTGCAGTTGTGTTATATGGGGCTAGGTCAGCATTTTTAGAGTGTTTAACCCGAAAATGTTGACCGTTAAGAATAATAAATGTTGCGGGGATAAAAGCGATAGCTGAAATCTGATGTTTGTGGTGTTGATAGATAATAAAAACGGCAACCGAGTACGCAGATCATTTTTAACGTCCCTATAACTGTAAAGCCATTACGTTTATGGGCTATCAGTGACGGGGTATTATCAGGGCTGATTTCACAAAATAGGCTGTTATCCCCTGTATTTTCAATACTTTGAAACCAGTGGTACAGATGTTCATTAATTTTCCCAGTGCCACGGTATTCAGGTGTAATATATATATCACGCCACCAATAATTTTCGGGTACATTAGGCAATAAAAAAGCAGTATCTGAGCAAATAGGTGATTTTTTTTGGCTAATCCAAACATAACTTAAGAGCTTTTCACCCTCCATTAAAGCCCAGCAAACTTCATTTCTCTTAATTGCAGCACGTACCGACTTTATGCTTTGGTTATTGATACCCACTAAGCAATGCGCTTCATCGTCACGAAATACTTTAGCATGATAAGTGCTGGTTGATTCGAGCGTCGCTAAATAGATGGGAGGGCACTCTAATAAAACACGATTGTCCCAAGAGAATACATAGTTTCCAGATGGGCATATTTTTTTAAGTAGAATTTGAGTTAAGCCAGATAATCCGCTTTGAGCAAAAATTAAACGCGCAGTGGTTAATTTCTGATTTAGACTCTGTATTGGGGGCATGGGTGGTATTCCGCGATTTATGCAGTTTTAATTATGTGGAGGAGTTTAATGAAAGCTTCGTTAATTACCATACAGTGAATAGATATTGCTTTGTTACTCAGAATATATAACTAGTATTGTTGGTGAGGGTTTTTAAGCGTTTTAGGAAAGCCTAGGGACTGAAGTCTATTTTTAGACCCTAGGTTGTAACGGTGGGCTAATCTAATGGCTGTAGTTCCTGAGGTGTCTGTGAAAACCCAAAGCCTGTAAATAAGGCCTCCATATGGCCCTCTAATGGAGCGATAATTTCAATATTTTTTGCGGTTACGGGGTGCATAAAGCTTAAGCTGCGGGCATGTAATAGTAGTCGGTGGCAGTTTAATTCATCACTAAAGTACCGGTTGTAATTGCCTTTGCCATAGCGTGCATCACCAATAATAGGGTGGCTGAGGTGTTTTAAATGTCGTCTAATTTGATGGGTGCGTCCTTGCTTGGGGGTAGCTTGTATCCAGCTAAAGCGGCTCTTGGGGTAACGGTCAATGGCCGCATCAATTTCAATTTGGGCTAACGGCTTAAATTCAGTTTGTGCTTCTTGGGCCTTATCTTGGTCTTGGCCGTAATCTTTCATGCCCTTTAAAGCGTGATCGACTAAAACAGGCTCTTTTAACCAGCCGCGCACCAATGCCCAGTACGTTTTCTCTGCCTGTTGCCAGTTTTGTTGAATGATGCCTGCCAGCTCTCCACTGAAGGCAAACAAAAGTACCCCAGAGGTGGGGCGATCTAGCCGGTGAACAGGGTAGACAAATTCACCCACTTGGTCGCGCACCATCTGTAATGCAAATTCTTTGGCATCCTTGGCCACCCAGCTTTTATGTACCAGCAACCCGCTGGGTTTATTCACGACCACAATGTGTGCGTCTTGATAGAGGATGGATAGGGCCATGGGAGGGGACTTATGCTTAAAAAGAGGTGCATTATAGCAAGCCTGCCTCACGGATAGTGAGTTATTGAGCCTTTGCCCTGTTGTGCCCTCGCGATCCTGTCCTAAACTCACAATATAAGTATCTACGCAGACAATCACCTCATGATTAAACTTGGCTTATGACGTTTTTAGAAAGACTTGGGAGATTGCATGTTCAGTGGACGGACAAATTAATACCCAGCGGCCAAGTCCTGTCTGCTCAACAGCTAAGACGGGCCAGGTTGTTAGTAGGCATCCTGTGTTATGCCTTGGTATTTGGCACCCTGTTATTACTGGTGCGATATCTGACCAAGGGCTGGGCCCCTGCCACCCAAGCGGCTATAGTCGGGCCAATCTTGTTTGGTGGTTTATTGTGGTATTACAACCGCTTTAATCGTTTAAACCTAGTGGCAGATATGGCCGTAGGACTCGCGGTGCTTGCCATATTTATGACCGCTTATAACGATGGCGGCTTGTCCTCTCGTGTTCTCATCTGGTTGCCAGTTATTCCCCTAGTATCACAATTTATTGCTCATACCATGAAAGCGTTCATGACGTTTTTTCTATTAAGTCTGCTGTTAGTCGTTTTATATTATCTGCATCTTACTCAAGTGATTATTAGCCAGGTACCCAGTGATTCCTTATTTGGCCGCCTGGTGGCCTGTGTTTTTGCTGTGATGTTTGTGGCCATCGTGTCACAAATTTACGACCACAGTCGGCGACTGCTAAGTACTGCTTTAATCAAAGAAAAAGAAAAAGCCGAAGCGGCTTATCGACATAAATCAGAGTTTCTGGCCAACATGAGTCATGAGCTGCGAACACCGTTTAATGGTGTGCTGGGTATGTTAGAGCTGCTATTAAACAGTTCGTTGACCCAGGAGCAAAGGCATCGTGCAGCCCTTGCTCGCAGCAGTGCCGAATCTTTATTGTTATTAATAAATGACATATTGGATTTTTCTAAGGTGGAGGCGGGTAAACAAGAGCTGGAGTTTATAGACTTTGATTTAAGGGAGTTGTTGGGTGACTTGGCAGAGGCACTGGCTTTTCAAGCAGAGGTTAAAGGCTTGGAGTTGATATTAGACTTTAAAGGTGTAAAGAATACATGGGTGCACGGCGACCCCACGAGGTTGCGCCAAGTTCTATCCAATTTACTCAGTAATGCCATTAAGTTTACCCAGCATGGTGAGGTAATTATTTGTGCAAATTTACAACAAACAGATGAGGGTATGTTGTTGCATGTTGTTGTGTCTGATACCGGCATGGGCATACCTGTAGACAAACTGGATAGTTTATTTGAGCAGTTTACTCAAGTGCAAAGCTCTACGTCGCGTGAGTTTGGTGGTACTGGTTTGGGCTTGGCCATTGTTAAAAAGTTATGTGAATTAATGGGGGGATCAGTGTCGGTTACGAGCCAGTTAGGCGTTGGTAGTAAATTTGTTGTGAGCATTAATTTACAAAAAGCAAAGTCTTTGGCTCAGATTGATGTCCCCATTGTTTTACACGGGCAGAAAATATTATTGGTCGATGATAATGCCAAAAGTTTGCAAGTATTAAATGCCCAGTTACAAGATTGGGGCGCGCAAGTGAGTACGGCGCAGACAGTTAAAGAAGCCCTAGGGGTGCTAGCCGGTACATCTAACGAATCTTTTGAGTTGGCAATTATCGATTTAAAAATGCCTAAGGTAGATGGCATTGAGTTGGTTAAAGTTTTGAAAGAACAAAAAAAAGGGCCGTTTCAATCGAGTAAAATGAAAATAGTAATGATGACGCCTATAGAGTCTATTGCTAATGAATCCTCTTTTTCGGCGTTGGGGGTCAGTGCGTGTTTTCCTAAGCCTGCCACGTATGGTGATTTAAAATCAGCGTTATCTTTACTTGAGCAGCAGGGTGCTCAAGGTGAAAATCCGTTAGATGCTGAGCCTAAAAAGTTGACAAGCACGTATATAGATACAATGCGTCATGGAGGGAGCGAGATTCGAATATTAGTGGTGGACGACAACGCTATAAACCTTGAAGTGGCCAGTGCCATTTTAGACGATTTGGGCTACATGGCCTTCACCGCTTTTAGCGGGCAGGATGCCATTAATATGTTAAAAAATTGCCCAGAAAAGTCGCCTTTTCATGGGGTGGTAATGGATTGCCAAATGCCGGTTATGGATGGCTTGCAAACGACTCAAGCCATACGTCGGGGTGAAGGGGGGCAGCAATACGCAAATGTACCTATAATCGCATTAACGGCTAATGCCATGCGTGGGGATAAAGAAATCTGCATAGAAGCAGGCATGAATGGTTATTTGAGCAAACCCTTGGATGTTAAAAAGCTTTGTGAGGCTATTGTCACTTTAATTGAGCCGGGGATGTCGAAGGGCGGCATTTAAGCCCACTCTCAATATTAAGCTGGATTTATCGCACACAAATATCGTTGGGTACTGCAATAGGTGAGCTTTCACTGGCGGCTTGTGGCAAAAGCCGTACAATGCACGGTTTTTTCGCCCTACAAATTCAATCGCATTGGGAGCCGTCATGTCGCGAGATAATATTTACGCCCAGGATCACCCATTATTAGGTGCATTTGCCTTTGATGACGCCGTGGCGCGAGTATTTCCTGACATGATCAAACGATCTGTTCCCGGCTACACCACTATTATCCCCATGATAGGCGTTATCAGTGAACATTACGCTCAGGATAATAGCCAGTTGTATGATTTAGGCTGCTCGTTAGGGGCATCCCTACTGGCCATGCGTAATGGTGTGAAGGCTAAAGGCTGTAAGGTGGTGGGCATTGATAATGCGCAAGCTATGTTGGAGCGTTGCCAGACCTACGTTGATCAAGACAGTGAAAGGACTAGCCCCGAAGGCATGAATGAAAATGTGCCAGTGGAATTGCATTTAGGGGATATTACTTCCTTCCCCTATGTTGACGCCTCGGTTGTGACACTAAATTTCACATTGCAGTTCATTGATCCTGATAAGCGCCAAACGTTAATTCAAACGTTATTTGATGCCATGTTGCCAGGTGGTGCGCTTATACTTTCAGAAAAAATATGTTTTGAAGGTGCCGAGCAAGCGCTACAAGAGCAGCTTCATTGGGATTTTAAACGGGCTAACGGTTACAGCGACTTAGAAGTGAGTCAAAAGCGCAGCGCGTTGGAAAATGTATTGCTCCCAGAAACCGCACAAGCACATATTGATCGCCTAAAGACTGCGGGTTTTAGTCAGGCTAGTCAGTGGTATCAATGTTTTAATTTCACCTCTTTTATTGCCATTAAATAGGTTCGGTCATGCCTTTTTTAGACTATTACACTGAGCTATTTGATTACCTTAAAGCCGATAAAACTCGCCTTAAAATTTGGGGTGATACGCTTGACGCTCAACTAACAGCAGCTTTCACGGGGCAAACTCATGGCGATATGGAACGCTGGGGTGAAGCCTTAAAAGGATTGCCAGATATAGCGTCGGTAGTGGCCCAGATAAATCAGGATACACTAACGGTCTCTAGCCCAAATGTAGATGCACAACAGTCGGCGCAATTATTAGCGGCTCTGAAAGGTTTAAAACCTTGGCGTAAGGGGCCGTTTAAATTCTTTGATCACCATATAGACACCGAGTGGCATTCCGATTGGAAATGGCAGCGCATTAGGGAGCATATTTCCCCATTAAAAAACCGCAGGGTGCTGGATGTGGGGTGTGGCTCGGGTTACCACATGTGGCGCATGCTGGGAGAGGGCGCTCAGCGCGTTATAGGGGTAGACCCCAGTAAGTTGTTTTTTTGGCAATTTGAAGCCATGAAAAAATATTTATTGGCGGCGGGACAAGATGTACCTGTGCATTTTTTGCCATTAAAGATGGAGGATGTGCCTGCGGGATTAAGGGCGTTTGATACCGTTTTTTCAATGGGAGTGTTGTACCACCGTCGCTCGCCGATTGAACATTTATCTGAATTGCATCAGGCTTTACGGGCTGGTGGTGAAGTTGTATTGGAAACCCTAGTAATCGATGGCGAGCTTGGTCAAGTACTTATGCCTGAAGATCGTTATGCCATGATGCGCAACGTGTGGTTTTTACCTACGGTTGAAACCTTAAGTTTATGGATGCGCCGAGCGGGTTTTAAAGATGTAAAAGTGGTGGAGCAAAATGTCACTAGCATTGAAGAGCAGCGCAGTACCGATTGGATGGAGTTTAATTCGTTAAAAGACTTTCTAGACCCTAACGATCCTACCAAAACCATCGAAGGATACCCAGCCCCAAAAAGAGCCACGTTAATCGCCCGAACCTAGCATGCAATAGAGGGTGAAAAAGTGCGTGTAAATAGGGGTGAATAAATCGCCTATTTATTGCGCACTGCTAGGATTCAATAAACTTAAAAATGTCATTAAAAAACCGGCTTCTTCTGAATCACTGGCCACCACTTCGCCACCGGCATGATCAAAGCCTGTGGCTTTTAGTAATAAGTTGTCAAAGTTGCTGTTGGATAGCGAGACAAAGTCAATTACTCGGTTAGCATTCGTCTCTTGGTAATTAGCGGTGTTGGCATTGAGCAATGTTAACCCTGTGCTGGCGGCTAATCCTTCTTCAACATGGCAGGCAAGACATTGAGCTTGCATTAAGTTGTCAGACAATGAGGTTTTGTAATAACTAATGGCTGAAGCGCGATTTTCATCTTGCTGAGTGGCCATCTCTACAAAAGATTGCAATTTTAAGTACTTATCTGACTCAGTAACCAGCACTTGAGTGTGATCTAGTCCGCGAGACTTGCTTAAAAATAGTTGCCCATGCTGATCGCTTGTTTCTAAATACGCCAGTGTAATTTCTAAATTCTTACCCGAATAATCATCTACGTTATTTTGCAGTAAAACATAGTCGGTTTCGCTGGCAATACTTTCACTGTGATGGCAAACGATGCAGGAATATTGAGTGATCTCGGCGCTGATACTCTTTTGCCAAAAACTTGCCAAAGGGCTTTGTTGTTCAGGTAACACCTCGTAAGAGGTGGGCACGCAGGCGCTGGTGAGCATGATTAGAGATACTATAAATAATATTTTACTCATGGTTCGCCTGTGGGTTCGTGTGTGTTGATACTCATTATTATTAGGTAATGCAGAGTGTAAGCCCATAACCAATAGGCCAGACATGTATGGGACCTAAGTAGTATGTCTATAAAGCCCACCGTTACGGGCTAAACTATTGATAAGCAGGCCTATTTTGTTATGCTCTGGGCCGACATCGAGGTTATTTACATGAATTCATTATTGTTACGGTTATCAATCCCTATTTTTATGAGCACATTGATGCTCTGCACGGCCACCGCCCAGGCCGAATATGACACTTTATTTTTAGATTTGGCACAAGGTGACGAAATAACGCAGCTGCGAATAGGCGTGGGTGAAACCCCCCCTGGCAGTGAAGGCGAGAAAGTCACCAGTATGTTCTACCTGAGCTACTTCAATAGTGA
>MAAA01025621.1_pt1 | contig 24553 bp, 24 predicted proteins | sample 1115971 | NCBI WGS metagenome assembly MAAA01 (sample SAMN04961123, study PRJNA320927) | seawater metagenome | isolation source: sample BD02T6 sea water enriched with oil for 6 days | place: USA:Gulf of Mexico | collected 2013-07-27 | reverse complement strand
CACAAAGCCCGAAGAAGCGGCTAGAGTGAATACTGACTCCAGTAAAGACATGGATTATCTAGATATCCCTGCATTTTTGCGCCGTCAGGCGGATTAGTACAGGGCTGGTCAAATTGAAATTTGGCGTTATAATAGCCAATCGCAGTGCGTTTGAGTAAGTGAAGTGTGATGATAAAGCAATGTACCCTTAAAAATACCATAAGAGCCACAGGAATTGGTTTACATTCTGGCGAGAAGGTTTATTTAACCTTGCGCCCTGCACCTGTAGATTCAGGGGTTATCTTTGTTCGAACTGACCTAGAACCGGCGGTAGAGATCAAGGCAAAAGCCCTTAATGTCGGGGATACCACGCTGGCTACTACTTTAACCAGCGGCGATGTTCGAATATCCACCGTTGAGCACTTGCTTTCAGCAATGGCTGGGCTGGGCATCGACAACGCCTATGTAGAATTAAGTGCTGCAGAAGTGCCTATAATGGACGGCAGCGCCGGACCATTTGTCTTTTTGCTGCAATCTGCTGGCATTGAAGAGCAAAACAAAGCTAAGCAATTTATACGCATTACTAAACCTGTCACAGTTACTGATGGTGATAAGTCTGCAAGTTTCCTTCCTTATAGTGGCTTTAAAGTAAGCTTCACCATTGAATTTGACCATCCGTTATTTGATGGTGATAACCAAATGGCCAGTTTAGATTTCTCCACAACGTCTTTTGTTAAAGAAGTGAGCCGTGCACGTACATTCGCATTTATGCGCGACGTTGAGTATTTACGCTCTCAAAACCTCGCGTTAGGCGGCAGTGTTAATAACGCTATCGTGGTGGATGACTATCGTGTCTTGAATGAAGACGGTTTACGCTATGAAGATGAATTTGTTAAACACAAGATATTAGATGCGGTAGGTGACCTTTATTTGTTAGGTCATAGTCTAATTGGTGAATATATTGGTGTGAAATCTGGTCACGGATTAAACAATCAATTGCTAAGAGCCTTATTAGAGCAAGTAGATTGCTGGGAATTTGTCTCATTTGAAGATGAAAAAATGGCCCCCATCTCTTATGCTAAACCGGTCTCAGCCGTTTAATTACAACATACGTTGTTATTGTTGATTATAGTTTCAGGGTGTTAAGTTCAGTAATCCTGTGAATTAAGTCTCATTAATGAGGCTTAATTCGTCTAAACTTATAATCAATGAATACTAAATAGGGCGCTTACGTGAATATTATTATTGTTGGTCAGCGCCACGGTCGCTCAAAGACTTTTTCCTTGGGGCCTGTGGCCCGCTTGTCTTTGACTCTTATGCTAGCCGTATTGCCTTTCTCCATGGGTGCGGCCGGCTACTACCTTACTATGATGTTGGCTGACGAGGGTCTATTTGACCCGGAAACAGCTAAAGCCTGGCAGCAAGACCTTACTCAGCAACGTGACGAGTTGGACAAAATACGTGCTCACACGGGTGATCAGCTGGTTGGCTTGACTCAGCGTATGGCACAACTTCAAGCACGCTTGACCCGTTTAGATGCTTTAGGTGAGCGATTAATAGATCGATCTAAGCTTGATAAAGGCGAATTCAATTTTGGTAGCCTACCCGCTATTGGCGGACCCTCCCGTCAAGAAGTAGGCTCTGTTTATCAAGCGCCTGATATCATCACTGTATTAGATGAGCTCAGTGAACAAATCGATAACCGTGAGCAGCAGCTTGAAGTACTTGATAGTATTTTGGGCGCCAAAAAAATTACAAGTGATACCTTTGTAGCAGGCTTGCCAATTAAAAAGGGCTGGATGTCGTCTCGGTATGGCATGCGAACCGACCCCTTTACAGGCCGTTTGGCTTGGCATGCGGGTGTGGATTTCGCGGGCAAAAATGGATCTGACATAGTTTCTGTGGCGTCTGGCGTAGTGACCTGGTCTTCTAAACGATATGGTTATGGCCTATTAGTAGAAGTAAATCATGGTAATGGCTACAAAACGCGTTATGCCCACTGTGATGAATCCAAAGTAAAAGTAGGTGATGTGGTCCGTAAAGGTGAAATACTTGCCTTAATGGGCAGTAGTGGTCGCTCAACGGGCCCCCATGTACATTTTGAAGTTTACAAGAATGGCCGTACCGTCGACCCTGCTTCGTATATTCACCGCACTCGCCGATAAAATTTATCCTTTCTCTGTACAGATAAGCCGTTAATAAGCGGCTATATCTGTGTTCGTCTTAAATAATAATCAATAACAACTAATAAAGAATTCTCTCATGTTCATGCAAGTGTTAACCAAGGTACTTGGTAGTAAAAATCAACGCGAATTAAAGCGTTTAGGCAAGATAGTTATAGATGTTAATGCCTTTGAAGCGGATATGCAGGCTTTAAATGACGACGACCTAAAAGCAAAGACTCAGGAATTTCGTGATCGCATAATCAAAGGTGAAACCCTAGATCAATTGTTACCAGAAGCGTTTGCTGCCATTCGTGAAGGCAGTCAGCGTGTCATGGGTATGCGCCACTTTGATATGCAGTTAGTGGGTGGTATGACACTGCATAACGGTAAAATTGCTGAAATGCGTACCGGTGAGGGTAAGACCCTAGTAGCCACCTTGGCGGTTTACCTAAATGCATTATCGGGAAAAGGTGTTCATGTTATTACAGTGAACGATTACCTTGCTGAGCGTGATGCGAACTGGATGCGCCCTTTATATGAATTTATGGGCTTGAGTGTTGGTATTGTTATCTCCGGTTTGGAGCCCGCTCAAAAGAAAGCGGCTTATGCGGCAGACATTAGCTATGGCACCAACAATGAATTTGGTTTTGATTATTTACGTGACAACATGGCGCTGTCAGTAGATGAGCGTGTACAGCGCGGCGTATCATTTGCGGTTATTGATGAAGTGGATTCCATTTTAATTGATGAAGCACGAACTCCTTTGATTATATCTGGAGCGGCCCAAGACAGTTCTGCTATGTATAAGCAGATAAATAAATTAGTGCCCAAGCTTATTGAGCATAAAGAGCTGGAAGAAGGTGTTGTTGAACAAGAAGGTCACTTTGTTATTGACCTTAAGAGTCGTACCGTAGAACTTAACGAAGCTGGCCACGAAGTCGTGGAAGACATGTTAATTGAGGCTAAGTTACTTGAAGAAGGGGACAGTTTATATTCCCCAAGTAACTTGTTGATGTTGCACTTTGTACACGCCGCTTTACGCGCTCACTCTTTGTATACCCGTAATGTTGATTACATAGTACAAAATGGCCAGGTTGTTATTGTTGATGAGCACACTGGTCGTACGATGGTGGGTCGTCGTTGGGGAGAAGGTTTACACCAAGCTATTGAAGCTAAAGAAGGGGTAAACATTCAGAACGAAAGTCAGACCCTAGCATCAACTACTTTCCAGAACTATTTCCGCCTATACGGCAAGCTGTCTGGTATGACGGGGACCGCCGATACCGAAGCTTTCGAATTTAACGAAATCTATGGTTTGGATGTAGTGGTAATACCTACCAACCTGGATGTAGCCCGTATTGATTTCAATGACCTAGTGTTTCTTACCGAAGCCGAAAAATACGAAGCGGTTATTGAAGAGATTCAAGAAGTCACGGCTTTAGGTAGACCTGTTTTGGTGGGTACTTCTAGCATAGAAAGCAGTGAGCTAATTTCTAACGCACTGAAACAAGCCAAAATTAAACACAGTGTACTAAACGCCAAACACCACTCCAATGAAGCGCAAATAATTGCCGATGCGGGTCGTCCCGGTATTGTTACTATCGCGACGAATATGGCGGGTCGTGGTACCGATATTAAGCTTGGTGGTAATCTAGATTTAGAACTTGAAAGCATAAAAAAACCCAACGATGAAAAAATTTCCAAGGTCACAAAAGATTGGAAAGAACGTCACGACGCTGTTCTAAGTGCTGGTGGTCTGCATATTATTGGTACCGAACGCCATGAAAGTCGACGTATAGATAATCAGCTACGTGGTCGATCAGGTCGACAAGGTGATGCAGGCTCGTCTCGTTTCTTCCTTTCTTTAGAAGACAATTTAATGCGTATTTTTGCCAGTGATCGTACTCGCAAATTAATGCAAGCTTTGGGCATGAAAGACGGCGAAGCAATTGAACACCGCATGGTGTCGAATGCCATCGAAAAAGCTCAACGTAAAGTTGAAGGTCGTAACTTTGATATTCGTAAACAATTGCTTGAGTACGATAATGTCGCTAGTGATCAGCGTCGTGTAATTTACCAGCAACGTAATGAGATATTAGAGGCGGCCACAATTGAATCCACCATCACTAATATTCGTGAAGATGTTATTAACGAAAGCATTAGTGAGTTCATTCCGCCACAAAGCATGGTTGAGCAGTGGGATGTTGACGGGTTAGAAAAATCACTGGAAACAGAATTCGCCACACCCATACCGGTTCATCAGTGGCTTGAAGAAGATAAATCGTTATACGAAGAAACATTACGCGAGCGTATTGCTAAATTGTTAAATGAAAATTATTTAGCAAAAGCCACGCAAGTGGGTGAAGAGATGATGCGTAATTTTGAAAAACGCATCATGTTGCAAATTATCGATCATCAGTGGAAAGAGCATCTAGCTACGATGGATCATTTGCGTCAGGGTATTCATTTACGTGGCTACGCTCAGAAGAATCCTAAGCAGGAATATAAGCGTGAGTCTTTTGATTTGTTTAAGCAATTACTTCATGAGATCACACATGAAACCGTTCGTTATTTATCCCACGTTCAATTTGTTCGTGATGATGAAGTAGAGCGCATGGAAGAAAAAGCTAGAACACAGGCAGCCTCTCAGAATATGCAGTTTGAACATGAAGCAGCATCAGCTCTAACAGATGCATCACCTGAAAACGCTCCCGAAGGCGAACAGGGCGAGCCTATAACACAGCCATTTGTACGTGATAGTAAAAAAGTGGGTCGTAATGACCAGTGCCCTTGTGGCTCGGGTAAAAAGTTCAAGCAGTGTCACGGTAAACTGGCTTAAATTCCAAGCCCAGTTTTTACAGTGAATGTACAATATTATAGGTGGGCTTTTGCCCACCTTAATTATTTTAGGAAGAGAGAAGATGTCGGTAAATTTGTCTGTTTTTGATGCGTTTCATCAGATAAACGGTTTGAAAATTGGTTTTAGCAATGCTGGAATCAAGCAAACTGAGCGACAAGATTTGGTGGTGTTTGAATTGGTCGATACAGCCACGACAGCCGGAATTTTCACTCAAAATGCTTTTTGTGCAGCCCCGGTACAAATTTGCAAAGCCCATCTAGAAAAAAGTGATACTCAATATCTAGTGATTAATACCGGCAATGCCAATGCGGGTACCGGTAAAGCAGGTTACCAAGATGCTATGACAATTTGCCAAGCCCTTGCCGATGCTAAAGGGGTTGAGGTAACAAGTATATTGCCATTTTCCACCGGAGTAATAGGTGAGCGTCTACCAACAGAAAAAATTACAGCCGCTATTCCGGACGCACTTAACAACCTAGATTCAAAAAACTGGTATGAAGGCAGTCGCGGTATTATGACGACTGACACTCAGCCCAAGGGTACTTCTACCCAGTTTGAATATATGGGTGATACCTTCAGTATCTCTGGTATGTCTAAAGGGGCGGGAATGATCATGCCTAATATGGCGACTATGCTTGGATTTATCGCAATCGATGCCAAAGTGAGCAAGGAGATATTACAAAGTATTTGCTTGGAATTGGGAGGTAAGTCGTTTAATCGCATCACTATTGATGGCGATACCTCGACTAATGACTCATGCATGTTGATGGCAACGGGTGTTAATGGCAGCAAAGAGCTAAGGGATACAAGTGATCCTTTTTATAAGGTATTAAAGGGTGAGCTTGAAAAGGTATTTATTTATTTGGCTCAGGCGATTGTTCGTGACGGGGAAGGCGCCACAAAATTTGTAAGTATTAATGTTAGTGGTTGCGGTAATAGTCAAGAAGCTCTTGATGTTGCATATACGGTTGCTCATAGCCCCTTGGTTAAAACCGCATTGTTTGCATCAGATGCCAATTGGGGTCGTATTCTGGCGGCTGTAGGTCGCAGTGGAGTGCCTAATATTATCGTTGATGATATTCAGATTCACCTTGATGATGTGTGTATCGTTAACAATGGTGCCCGTGCTGAAACATATAGCGAAGAGGCCGGTAGTAAGGTCATGGCTCAGGCGGAGATAAACATAAATATTAATATGGGGCGTGGTGATTGCAGTGAAACGGTTTGGACCACAGATTTGTCTCATGACTATGTGAGTATTAACGCTGACTATCGCAGTTAAAAATTATGAAACCTCTTAATAAAACGATTAAAGTGGTGGCTGCCGCTATTTTATCTAAGTGCGGACAGCAAGTTTTTGTCGCAAAACGCAAAGCTAGTGCCCATCAGGGCGGGCTTTGGGAGTTTCCTGGTGGCAAGATTGATGCTGGCGAAACAGCAAGTATAGCGTTACATAGGGAGCTTAAAGAAGAGGTTGCTATTGAAGTACTCTCTTCAGAGCCGCTCATTAAGTTAAGCCATGACTATGGTGATAAATGCGTTGAATTGGACGTATATAAAGTCACCGCGTTTACGGGTGACGCGACGGGGGCTGAAGGGCAGGAAACTCGCTGGGTGGGGCTAAGCGAACTTGAAAACCTTGAATTCCCAGCAGCCAATCAAGCAATTATTCAGGCTTTATTGGTATCAACTCAACAGAGTTGACCTAAAAGCCTGTATGAGAAAATAAACGTTAATGTAGTGAATCTTGGTTTATCTTTTTAAGCTCTTCACTCATTAACTCGTCTTCTTCGCTACCGCCTGGAATTGCGTGTCCGCCACTAGCCCATTCTCCTAGATCAATTAATTTGCACCGTTCAGAGCAAAATGGACGATCAGGAGACTGTTCGCCCCATTCAACTTCTTTTTGGCAGGTTGGGCAGCTAACTTTCATTTATCTGGCTCATAGTTAAAAATAGGTCGTGAAATTTAGCCACTTCTTTATGAAGGTGAGTGAGGTCTTTATCATTCACGATCACATGCGTGGCAAGTTTGAGGCGTTCTTGGCGCGGTAGCTGAGCCTCGATGATGGCTTGAACTTGAGTGGGTGAGTTATTATCACGAGCAATAGTGCGCTCAATTTGTAACTCTACTGGCACATCCACCACCAACGTCATATCCACTAGTTTATTTTGGCCTGACTCTAGTAATAAAGGTGATGCCAAAATTACGTAGGGACTCCTTGCCTGCTGCAAACCTTTAATTATCTCTTGGCGTATAAGCGGATGAGTCAACTCTTCTAACCACTTTCGCTGGGCCGAGTCTTTAAAGACAATACTGCGCAAAGCGGCACGGTTTAATTCGCCGCTTGTTAATAATATGTCTTGGCCAAAACGATTAGCAACCTCTTTTAATGCGGGCTTGCCTTTGGCGACCACAGTACGTGCAGCCACATCAGCGTCAACTATGGTAATACCTAAGCGGTTGAATTCATCGGTAACCGCGCTCTTGCCACTTCCAATGCCACCCGTTACACCAATGATCGGCATATTAACGAATACCTGCAAATTGAAAATAAGCGGATGTAATTTCATTGCCCCATAATGCCGCAATGAATCCTGCCGCGGCTAGAAAAGGTCCAAATGGAATAGGGATGTTTTTGTCTCGGCCCAGAATAATAATACCCATTATGCCTACAACGGCACCTACAACACTTGATAATAAAATAACAACCGGCAACGCCTGCCAGCCTAACAATGCACCGATGGCCGCGAGCAATTTAAAGTCGCCATAACCCATGCCTTCTTTACCGGTGATTAGTTTAAACAACCAGTAAATGCTCCACAATGATAAGTAACCCGCAATGGCCCCATACACTGCACTTTCAAGGGTTGTGAATAACGCAAAGCTGTTGGCAATTAAACCTATCCAAATAAGTGGCAGAGTGAGACTGTCGGGTAATAAATATTCGTCTAAATCAATTAACGTGAGTGCCACTAAAAAATAAGTGAAAACAAGCAGTGCGGCAGTTTGCCAAGTAGCGCCAAATTGAAAGGCCACTAATAACCCTAATAATCCGGTTGCGAGTTCAACTGTGGGGTAACGAGCGCTGATATGGGTTTTACAATTGGCGCATTTACCTTTAAGCCATAGGTAGCTAATAACAGGAATGTTTTGCCAAGGCTTTATGGGACTTTTACACTTTGGACAAGCAGAGTGTGGCGTTGATAAATTAAAGGCAGCGCGCTCTTTAGGTTCTTTTTCTAGAAGATCTAAATAATCATCCTCAGCTTGCCGGTGCATCATTATAGGTAAGCGATATGCCACCACATTTAAAAAGCTGCCAATGCAAAGGCTGAGGGCAAAAACGCAGACCATAAAGGTAAATGGATCTGATAGGAGTAGATCAAGCATAAATACTTCTTTTAAATAGGGTTTGATAATTAGTGAAAAGCTTAAGTCTTTCTAGAAAAGACTTACATTGAGTCACCCATGGTGAATATTGGCATATACATGGCAATCAACATACCACCAACAACTACACCTAAAAAGGCCATAACCAAAGGCTCTATCATAGAAGTTAAGCCATCAACTAAATTGTCAACTTCATCTTCATAGTAACTGGCAATTTTTTCTAGCATGGCATCTAAAGCGCCAGATTCTTCACCAATCGCGACCATTTGGGACACCATGTTTGGAAAAACGCCGGTAGCTCTTATTGATGCATTCATTTGCACACCGCTAGAAACATCATCTCGAATACGTAGTATAGCCTCTCTGTAAACAACATTTCCTGAAGCCTCAGCGACACTTGATAAAGCATCTACTAGTGGAACACCTGCTGCAAATGTGGTCGATAATACTCTTCCAAAGCGGGCAACGGATCCTTTTGAAAGAATTTCCCCGATTATAGGGAGTTTCAATTTAAATCTATCTACCGAATCCGCAAAAGCGGGGCTTGATTTAATAGCCTGCTTTAAACCGACTACGCTTCCGACAATGCTTGCGATTAAAATATGCCAGTTGGCTTGTAACCATTCAGATAAATTAACAACAAACTGTGTTGATGCAGGAAGTTCTCCTCCCATACTTGAGAACATTTGCTGGAACGTCGGAACTACTTTAATTAGTAGTATTGCAGTCACAATGGCTGAAATAATTAAAATGGTGATTGGATACTTAAGTGCTTTAGATATTTTTTGTTGTAACGCTTCAGACTTTTCTTTATATATAGCCACTCGGTCAAGCATTTGTTCCAATGCGCCTGCTTGTTCGCCTGATTCAATCAATGCACAGGTTAATTGGTCAAACTGATCCGGATACTTTTTTAAACAGGATGCAAACTCGTTACCTGCCGCAACATCATCTTTTACACTTAGAACAACTTTTTTCATAGATGGGTTTTCAAGGCCATCAGCGACAATTTCTAATCCTTGCATTAGCGGTACACCAGCTTTTGACATGGTGGCAAGTTGGCGTAAAAAGATGGTGATATCAATCGTCTTAATTTTTTTGGAGCCACCACCGCTGCCGCCTATACCAAATAAACCTTCTTGCTTACGGCGTAATTTTTTAGGGGTAATTCCTTGTTTTCTTAATTGGGCTTTTATAAGTGCTGAGTTCTCACCCAGCATTTCGCCTTCAATTTTTTGGCCGCGCTTATTCGTGCCTTCCCATTGAAACGTAACAGTCTTTATTTTTGCCATTTTAAATCCTTAGTAGTCCCTAAGCTTAAGGTACAATGCATATCTATTATCATTGCTTAGCGACCCCTAGTGCTCTGATGTAACGCGATTGGCTTCTTCTAAGCTGGTGATCCCTTGGGCCACCTTTACCAATGCGGAAGTTCGTAAATTGGGAAATCCAGCCTTTTGAGCTGCATCTGCAATTTGGATGGCGTTGCCACCATCCATTATTATCCTAGAAATAGAGTCGGTAATTTTCATTACCTCATAGATCCCTACACGGCCTTTGTAGCCGCCTGAACATGAATCGCACCCAACCGCCTTATTAATAACAGCATCTTTTAGCATAGACTCTGTAAATCCTGCTTCAAGTAAGGTTGCTTTTGGAATATCGGCGGTTTTTTTACATTTACTGCATAATCGGCGACCTAGCCGCTGAGCAATAATGAGGCTTACCGATGTTGCAATACTAAAAGAGGGCACACCCATATTGGCTAATCGGGTAAGGGTTTCAGGTGCGCTATTTGTATGCAGGGTAGATAGTACTAAGTGCCCTGTTTGTGCGGCCTTAATGGCAATGCTGGCCGTGTCCAGATCTCGTATTTCACCCACCATGACGATATCAGGATCTTGGCGTAAAAATGAGCGTAGGGCCTCACCAAAATTCAGGCCTACTTTGGCGTTAACGTTTACCTGATTAATACCTTCTAAATTGATCTCTACAGGGTCTTCTGCGGTGGATATGTTCCTGTCTTCAGTGTTGAGTATGTTTAACCCAGTATAAAGAGATACTGTTTTCCCCGAGCCAGTAGGGCCTGTCACTAATATCATACCTTGGGGTTGTGATAGCGCCTCCATGTACAGGTCTTTTTGCTCGGGTTCATACCCTAGATGGTCTATACCCATTTGAGCACTGGTGGGGTCCAAGATACGCAGAACAATTTTTTCCCCAAAGAGGGTGGGTAAGGAGTTAACTCGAAAATCAATGGCTTTGGTCTTGGATATTTTCATCTTTATTCGCCCGTCTTGTGGCACGCGACGCTCAGATATATCCATGCGTGACATTACTTTTAAGCGAGCAGAGATTTTTGCAGCAAGGTTTATGGGAGGGGACGATACCTCATGCAGTACACCATCGGTACGGAAGCGTACTCGGTAGCGCTTTTCGTATGGTTCAAAGTGTAAATCTGAAGCGCCGGCACGTATGGCATCCAAAAGCATCTTATTAACAAATTTAACGATTGGCGCTTCGTCACCCTTATTTTCATCGTCGTCACTATCGTCTTTTTTCGGCTCATCGTCTTCTAAATCTAAGTCGCCCCCTAAATCACTAAAAGCATCATTACCCGCAGTAAGTTTCTCTAATATTACGTTCAGCTTATCGTATTCAACGACAGTGGCATCTACGGTCATGCCAGAGGCAAATTTCACTTCATCTAGGGCTTGTAAGTCTGATGGGTCGGCTTGTGCTATATGTAGTCGATTGCCTCGTTTATATATGGGCAAAATTTTGTGTTTTTCTAGTAGCTCTGTGCTGATGATTTCTTTAGGGAAGTGCTCAGGGTCAATGGCGGTTAAATCTAAAAATGGAAGGCCAAATCACACCCCAGACAAAAGGGTTTGCATAATAAACGAGCGTTGCTCTTTATTGGCCTCATGACTGATATCTTGGGCCTGTTGTTCTGTTAATAAGTTACGCTCAATATATTGGCGCGCGATGCCACTGATTTTAGACATGAATTAGCTGCTTTATTATTAGGGGCTAAATACTCATGATAATGTTTAATGAGTTAGTTTTCATTGTTACAGTTATCAATATGGATCTTACGCGTGCAAGTAACTTAATACCAGTGGTGCAAAGCAGCTATTATGATGTCTTGGAAATAAAAAAAACCGCGGCCAAGACCGCGGTTTTTCGTTTAGACTAGAGGCTATTAAGCAGCCTCTAGTCTGCCTGCATGTATCGCCATTATAAGCGAGGAACAAAGTCTGCAGGAATTGGTGTGGCGCCAGCTACTTGAGCAGTCCAAGTTATAACGCCGTCGGTTAGTACTGGAGTCATTGTATACGCTAGGCCAGCAATTTGCGCATTACCACCATTTGCAACGGTATCGAATGAAATGGTGATTACACCATCAATACCAACTAACATACTTGCAATACCCTCACCCGCGGTGATTACGTTATCGGTCGCTACAGTACCATTCATTCCGTAACTAACCATCTCTAGACGGTCAGCAGCAGAAACAGCATCACGGCCATTAATAGTTATGAACTCTGTTACCGCCAGTTGAGCTTGACGAGCCACTGCGATAGATTTAGTCACTTCAGCACGAGTGATGTAGTTACGATACTCAGGAATCGCAACCGATGCCAAGATACCGATGATTGCTACAACAATCATTAGTTCGATTAGTGTAAAACCTTTTTGACGCTTCATTTGGTTTTGCATAGTAGACCGCTCCACATGGGTTAAAAAATTAGTTTTGTGTGGCAGCTTTAAGCTGCTCTATTTTAAGCTTTCGCTTGTTATCAATTTACACATTGTTCTTTGCAGAAGCTGTGCCAACTGTTGAAACGTAGTATTCATTATTATTTAGGCAAAAGAAAGGCTCACAAGTCTCAAAACCCTATGACTTTGGGGGGATATTTGCGTGCTGGTTCACGCTTGTTCGTTTATTGTTCTTTTGTTGGTTCTTTAGGGTGACATTTTGCGTCACTTACTGACTTACTTTGTGATAAAAAGAGTGTGCTGATGTGAAAGGTATTTGTTGTATGCTGGTTTAACAGTTCAGGTTTAGAGGTTACGTCCAGTTAAGAAATAATAGCCGGACGTCACAAATGGTAATTCACTTCATAAATAAAAGGGTTAAAGCATGCGCATGGATAAGTCCACGGCCTTAACATCCTTGGTAAGTGCACCAATAGAAATGTAATCCACCCCAGTTTCACTAATTTTAACGAGTGTTTCATCAGTAATGCCACCAGATGCCTCAAGCTTAGCTTTACCGGCCACATGCTTTACCGCCTCTTTAGTCTCTTCAATACTAAAGTTATCCAGCATAATAATGTCGGCACCAGCATCTAGTGCTTGGTTTAACTCATCAAACGACTCCACTTCTACTTCAACAGGTTTGCCCGGCGCTATTTCATGAGCCTGTGCGATTACTTTTTTAATGCCGCCACAGGCATTAATATGGTTCTCTTTAATTAAAAACGCATCAAACAGCCCAATTCTATGGTTGTGGCACCCTCCTTGAGTCACTGCGTATTTTAATGCGCTGCGAAGTCCGGGTAATGTCTTGCGGGTATCCAGTAGTTTTACCTTGGTATGGGCCACTTGCTGGCTGTATTCAAAACACTTAGTGGCCACACCACTTAAAGTTTGTAAAAAATTTAGGGCAGCACGTTCACCGGTTAATAGGCTGCGTGATGAACCGCTCAGTTCAAATAACGTTTGATTAGGGCTTACTTGCTCGCCATCTTTAACCTGCCAGATCACTTCAACACTGGCATCCACCTGTTTAAAGACTTCATTCACCCAAGCCACGCCGGCAATAACAGCCGTATCACGGCATATAATACGAGCCTGACTTTGCTTGTTGGCGGGGATAAGTTGGGCGGTAATGTCGCCACTGCCAATGTCTTCTTTTAAGGCCCAGGCCACGGTATCTTGAATGTCTTGGCTTAGGTCGTTTAGTGTTAGGTTCATCGCTGTTACTGCTTTACTTATTCTACTTTGAGTTAAGGCGCCGTAGGGCGTGAGATATCAGGGGATATTACCCTGAATAGGCCACTCTTGCACTTCTAGGCGCACATTTGCCTGTGCTAGCCGGGTCAAGGTTGCCAATCGGCTTACTTTCATTGATGCTTAGGCTTACTTAAGGAAAAAGTTATAAACGTGAAAATAGCCAACCACATTATTACTAGTGCTAAATGGTGCCCAACGGTCAACTTTAACGAGCGCCCATCGGTGGATGTTAATATGGTGGTGGTGCATAACATTAGTTTGCCACCGGACCAGTTTAGCGGCTCTTATATAGAAGACTTCTTTTGCAATAAGCTTGATTGCAGTATTCACCCGTATTTCGACACCATTAAAGACTTAAAAGTAAGTGCTCACCTACTAATACGCCGTGATGGTCAGGTGGTGCAGTTTGTGCCGTTTAATAAGCGGGCTTGGCATGCTGGGCGCAGCGAGTTTAAGGGCGAGGTTGAATGTAATGACTTCTCAATTGGTATTGAGATGGAAGGCAGTGATCATATTAATTTTGAGCATTGTCAGTACGAAGTGTTAGCAAAGGTCACATCGTTACTTATGCATGCTTATCCGGACATTTCTATGGAGCGGTTAGTGGGTCATAATGAGGTTGCACCGGGGCGAAAAACCGATCCAGGGGTCAGTTTTAACTGGTCAAAATATAAAGCGTTAATTGAAGAGTAAACGTGTAATGAAATTTATAGTTCTTCTTTTTACTGTTCTGTTGCAAAAGCAAACCCGCCAACAAGGGTATGAGCGCAATAATCAGTGGTTTAATCGCCTGTTAAAACCATTTGATGTGCAAAATATGGCCTTTAAAGGTCAGTTGGGTGTATACGCCTTAGTGGTGTTGTTACCGTGTTTGTTATTGGCATTGTTTATGTCCAGCCTAACCGGGCTTATTGGTGGCACTTTGCTCTTACTGATTCAGGTGCTGGTGCTCTTGTATGTATTGGGCCGTGATGATTTTAGTTTGCGCTTTGAGTCATATAAAGAGTGCTGGAATAAAGAAGATTATGAAGGTGCGTTTTGTTGTGCTCAAAGTTTTTTAAATTTACAAGATCAAGTGGAGTGCCAGAGCCCGTTTGAGCTGCACCAAACGGTACGCCAAGCCATTATTTACGCGTGGTTTGTGCGCTTCTTTATCTTTGTATTTTGGTTTTTATTGTTGGGGGTAGCGGGTGCGTTGGTTTGCCTTTTGAGTATTTGGTTTTATCGTGAATTCAAATTGCCTTGGGTAAAGAGCTTATTAGGGGCTATAGAGTGGTTACCCTCCCGATTACTGGCCGTTAGCATGGCCTTAGCCGGTGACTTTGTGGGTAGTTTTCCGCAGGCATTAAAGTTTATCAGTGATTTTTACAGTAATAGCCGCACAGTTCTGGTACAAACTGCCGCGGTCGGAGACACAGCTGATGAGGCAAGCTTTGATTGTGAAACGGCCCAGCAGGCGTTAATGGATACTAATCAACTGATGTTTCGCTGCGCCGTTTTATGGTTGTTAATCGTGGCCTGTTTAACGGTGTTTGCGGGCTTTTAGTGTTTGTTAAGCGAATCGTGAGTCACATGGCCAGATAAGCGGCGCCTCGTACGCCGCTGGAATCTCCAAAGGTATTTTTTACAAGCTTAGTATTCACCTCATCACTGAATACGTATTTCCCCCAACGCTTCACAACCTCTTCATACAAGCTGTCTATATTAGAAAGCCCTCCCCCTAATACAATAACCTCTGGGTCTAGCACGTTAATGACACTTGCAAGGCTTTTGGCTAGGCGCTCTAGGTACATCTCATACGCTTGTTGTGCCTTAGGCTGGGAGTGTATTTGTTCAAAAATCTGTTGGCTGTTAAGTGTCAGGCCATACTGAAGGTTATTTTGTTTGCGCATGCCGGGCCCTGATAAAAAGGTCTCAATGCAGCCCAATTTACCGCAATAACAGGTTTGCAGGGGTAAATCGTCTTCACTTTGCCAGGGCAGGGGGTTGTGGCCCCATTCTCCGCATATGGCGTTGGCACCCACAAGCAATTGTTGGTTAATGACCACACCACCACCCACTCCAGTGCCTAATATAACGGCAAATACATGGTTAAAACCCTTTCCAGAGCCCCCTTTAGCTTCGCTTAATGCAAAGCAGTTGGCGTCGTTTTCTAGGGTTATAGGGCGTTTAAGTTGTTGGTGTAAGTCCGATTTAAAGTCACGCCCTATTAGGCAAGTGGTATTGGCATTTTTAATGAGGCCTGTTTTTAGGCTAATGGCGCCGGGAAGGCCAATGCCTATGGGTGAATTAGATTGCCCTATGGCTTTTTCGCACGCCCCAACTAGCTCATCAATGGTTTGGATAATCTGCTGGTATTGCCTGTGTTGGTGGGTGTCGTTTGGCGTGGCAGTGCGCTTGCGATAGTGCTCGTGGCCTAGTTCATCAAGGGCAATGATTTCAATCTTAGTGCCCCCAAGGTCAATTCCTAGAAAGAATTTTGGCGGTAATGGTGTGGTGAGTGTAGCCATGAATGATCACTTGTTTAAACTGCTTACGGGGCATCATAGCTTTCAAACATTTTCTTTGCACTATCATCTACTTCAAGCAATTTAAAGCCGGTGCCAAATTGGGTGGTGTTTATTTTGTCGCACCACATACTTTGAACTTGAATGGTGCCACTGCGTTTGTGGCCACTATTGCGGGGTAAATCTACTATGGTGAATTTAAAGACCGAGCCAACCGCGATAGCTTGGTAGCTGGCAATCATAATGCCGGTTTGAGAGTAGTCGGCCATAATGCCTACGCTAGTATGTTGTTCATCAAAAATACTAACGGTGCAATGCAGCGCTTTGCGTAAAAACTGCCTGTGATCTTCCATGTTACTGGCTCCAACTGGCTATTCTCTATAATATTAGCCGCTTCAAATCCTTTGACCAGTCCTGGCGACAATCCGTGACAAAAATACCTGCTGATAAGCTCAACGTTACATCTTCTGTGCAATTAATACTGGGCGGCGCCCGCTCCGGTAAAAGCGCTTATGCCGAACGCATGGCTAGCGAGAGCGGTGTTAAGGTTGTGTATATAGCTACCGCCCAGGCCTTTGATGATGAAATGCGAGCGCGCATTCAACAGCATCAAGCTGATCGGCCCAATCATTGGCAAAGCATAGAAGTGGCGTGTGATTTACCTCAAACTATATTGGTCCATAGTTCAGCAGGCAATGTACTGCTAGTAGATTGCCTTACTCTTTGGCTAATGAGCGTGATGCACGAAGGTAAAGATATTCATCAAAGTGTGAGTGAATTATTGGCGGCGCTTTCCCAGGCAAAAGGGCGGGTATTATTGGTCTCCAATGAAATTACGATGGGAGTGGTGCCCATGGGTAAAGAAAATCGTTTATATGTCGATGAGTTGGGCCGCTTGCACCAACGAATAGCGCAGTTGGCCAGTGACGTCACTTTAATGGTGGCCGGCATTCCTATGGCTGTAAAAAGCAGTTAACCCAGTAAAAAATTATTATTGTAAATATATAAATTATTAGAGTGTTAAGAATTTAAAGGCGTGCATATGAATTGGTATGAAAGTGATGCTTTAAACGTAAAAAAAGATGTAATGGATGCTGCCGTAGCGCATCAGCTAACACTTACTAAACCTCCGGGTGCACTTGGTGCTTTGGAAGAGGTGGCAATTAAGTTGGCAGGCATGCAAGGGGTCGTGAACCCGCAACTTACCCGTATAAATATCAGCATTTTTGCAAGCGATCATGGCATCGCTAAACAAGGGGTGTCGGCTTTTCCACAAGCGGTGACCACGGAAATGGTGAAAAACTTTGCTACCGGCGGCGCCGCTATTTCGGTGTTGGCTCGTCAGCTAAAGGCGCAATTTGAAGTTGTAAATTTAGGGACTATCTTTGCAGTGGATAAACACCCTCAAATAATTGATGCGCGTATTGCAGCAGGCACACAAGATTTTTCGTCTGCCTCTGCTATGGATGATGGCCAGTTGCAACTTGCCTTACAACAAGGCCGTGATGCCGCCCAGCGTGCCCAAGAAAATAAGAGTCAGTTATTTATTGGCGGTGAAATGGGCATAGGTAATACCAGTTCGGCCTCCGCCTTAGCGGCTGCTCAATTAAAATTACCGGTCGCCACGTTAGTAGGCATGGGTACCGGTATTAGTGAGGCCCAGTTGCCGTTAAAAATTAAACTGATTGAAAAAGCCTTAACACTGCATGCATCAAACGATCCGGTAGAGCAATTAACATCCCTAGGTGGATTTGAAATAGCGGGCTTAGTGGGGGCGTATATACGGTGTGCTCAGCTGGGTGTGCCTGTGCTGGTGGATGGTTTTATTAGTTCGGTGGCGGCGTTAATGGCGGTGGCCATGAACGCAAGCATCGCCCCTTGGTTGATGTTTAGTCATGAAAGTAGCGAGCCTGGTCACCAACTGGTATTGGCGGCATTAAATGCTAAGCCGTTACTTAATATTGGTATGCGTTTAGGGGAGGGCAGTGGTGCGGCAATCGTCGTGAGCTTAATGCAAAGCGCGGTAGCGTTGCACAATGAAATGGCAACCTTCTCACAAGCCGGTGTCAGTGAAAAAGAGGTTTAGAGAATGGAATTTAAAACCCTAGATTTATTACGCCATGGTGAGCCTGAAGGAGGAAATGTATTTCGTGGCATAACAGATCACCCTTTGACAGAGCTTGGTTGGTCCCAATTATTAGCGGCCACAAAAAATGAAGCAGAAGAAAAACAGTGGGACGTGATTATCACTAGCCCCTTGTCTCGCTGTTATGAGTTTTCCAAAGAGTTGGCTGAAAAACTGGCAGTGCCTTTAGTGGTGAGCGATGACTTAAAAGAGTTTAATTTTGGCGTGTGGGAAAACCAAGACATGGCCACTGTTTTTAAAAATGACTTTGAGCGCATTAAAGGCATGTGGGATGATCCGATGAATTTTTCCGCGCCCGAAGGTGAAAAAATATTAGATTTTGAAGCGCGGGTGTTAAGGGCATGGTTTGGGTGTTTAAGTCGCCCGGAAAAAAAACAGCTAATAGTGTGTCATGGCGGGGTTATTCGCATACTGTTAAAAGAAGCGCTAGGTTTACCTTTTAATAATATAAATCGCTTAGATATACCTTTTGCGTGTCGCTCTCGTGTGCGCGTTAATTTACACGAACCTTTTCAATATATGTTGCAGGCGCACGGTTAAACTATGTGTAAACAAAACTATTATATTAAAAAGGCTGTGAGTCGTTGCGCGTTTTATTTACTGTTATTAATGGGCGCAAACCTGAATGGGGCATTTGCGCAGGATTTAGCGACTAATGAGCCGCAAAAAAACTATCGCATCGTAACGTTAGCGCCGCACATTACCGAATTGTTTTTTGAGGTAGGAGCCGGCAATTATGTGGTGGGTACGGTGGATTATGCAAACTACCCTGAAGCCGCTAAAAAAATAGAACGAGTGGGTGGTTACAATAGTGTTTCCATTGAACGCATTATTGCTTTGCAGCCTGATTTCATTGTGGCCATACCCGGTTCGGCCATGGGTCCACAAATAGAAAAGTTACAGAAACTAGGCTTGGATGTGCGTTTTAGCGATCCGCAAAACGCGCAGGATGTGGCCGAACAACTGGTGCGCATTGGTGGTTGGGTGCAAAAGCAAGAGTTAGCAAAGGTAAGGGCGGACAAATTTTTAGCCGATTGGCAGGCATTAAAAATTAAATATCAGGTAAAAGGCACGCAAACTAAACCCACTGTGTTTTTTCAAGCATGGTTAAAGCCCCTTATGACACTTAATAAGGACAATCTTATCAATGAGGTTATAGAGTTGTGTGGCGGTCTAAACCTGTATGCCGATTTGCCCATGCCGGTGCCTCATGTCTCCATAGAATCCGTGATTACACGTGCCCCTGAGGTGATTGTGTATTCGGGGCCAGAGCCCAGTGTAGAGGCGCAGCAATACTGGCAGCTGTGGTCAAGTATCCCAGCAGTTGTAAATAAGCGTGTCTATTGGGTGCATGCTGATGACCTTGCGCGACCCGTGCCTAATATTTTAAAGGGGGCAAAAACCATGTGTGCTCATATTCATGGTGAAAGCCTATAGGGGCGTTATTGCTTTCAAAAAAGTAAAACAACCTCAATTGCCTGCAAGGTTAATTGAGGTTGTTTTATGAGTTTATAAGTCTCTTTTCTTGGGTTTGTTCCAACTTTACTATTATCTTATCAGGGCCTTTTTCTGCTGTCCCGCTCTTCTATAACCTGTACCCAATTCCTTCTAGTGGCGTTTTTTTGCCTGTAATAGTTTTGTAGTTTTACTACAAAACTACATTCACACTATATTTTTAGTTCAAATATAATGCTTTTAAGTTATAGGGATTCGGTTTAACTATAAAATAAACCTATAATACTCGTATTCATTGGTCTTTTTTACTGCTTTAACGCCAGTTTAAGGCATTTTTACTCATTTGTAGTAAAACTACAGAATGGCGCATCCTGCCTTGTATTGAACCTATAAGGTCAATACACTTCACTTGTCTATACTTTTACATATATTTTAATTTAATTTTTTTTGGCAAGGATATTTGATGGAATCGTTTGACCAAGATCCAGATACAACTGAAACCCAAGAGTGGCTTGACTCCATTGACAGTGTTATTCGTGAAGGCGGCATTGATAGGGCTCGATTTTTATTAAAGAGTTTGGCCGAGCGTGCTACCCGTAATGGCTTGCCACTGCCGTATTCTTATACCACCCCCTATCGCAACAGTATTCCCATAAGCGAAGAAGTGAAAATGCCCGGGGATTTGTTTTTAGAGCGACGCATTCGTTCACTTATTCGCTGGAATGCGTTGGCCATGGTATTACGTGCCAACGAAAGCGGCGATGATTTGGGCGGGCATATTTCTAGTTTCTCATCCAGTGCCACGTTATACGACGTGGGCTTCAATTACTTTTTTAGGGCGCCCAATAAAGACAGTGAAAAATGCCCACATGGGGATTTAATTTATTACCAGGGTCATATCTCCCCGGGTATTTATGCGCGGAGCTTCTTGGAAGGGCGTTTAGAGAAAAAGCAGTTAGAAAATTTCCGCCGTGAAGTGGACGGTGAAGGCTTAAGCTCTTATCCACACCCACGCCTCATGCCCGACTACTGGCAGTTCCCCACCGTATCTATGGGTTTAGGGCCTTTGCAGGCAATATATCAAGCGCACTTTATGCGTTATATGTCGGCCCGTGATTTAACACCAAGACTTGATCGAAAAGTTTGGGCCTTTTTAGGGGATGGCGAGTGTGATGAACCAGAAGCGCTAGGGGCTATTTCGTTAGCGGGCCGTGAAAAACTTGAAAACCTTATTTTTGTGGTGAACTGTAATTTGCAGCGCCTTGATGGTCCGGTACGGGGTAACGGCAAGATTATTCAAGAGTTAGAAGGCACGTTTCGCGGTGCGGGCTGGAATGTTATTAAGGTGGTATGGGGTCGTCATTGGGATCCATTGTTTGCCAAAGACGATAAAGGCTTCATGCAAAAGCGCATGGACGAAGTGGTAGACGGCGAATTTCAAAACTACAAAGCCAAGGGCGGTGCTTACACTAAAGAGCATTTCTTTGGTAAATACCCAGAACTGCAAGAAATGATTTCCGGTATGAAAGACGAAGAAATTTTTAACTTAAATCGTGGCGGCCACGACCCCTATAAAGTGTATGCGGCATATCGTGCGGCGGCGGGTCATAAGGGGCAGCCCACTGTGATTTTAGCCCACACCGTAAAAGGTTACGGTATGGGGGACGCGGCTGAAGGGCAAAACGATGCTCACTCGGTTAAAAAACTCGACATAGAAAGTTTAAAGAAATTCCGTGATCGTTTTGATATCCCCATTAGCGACAACGAACTAAAAGACGTGCCTTATTACCGCCCACCGGCCGACAGCCCAGAGATGGTATATATGCGTAAAAAGCGTGAAAACCTGGGTGGATTTTTGCCCGCTCGTACCGAAAATAAAGAAGTTCTGGTGCCACCCAAGTTAGAAGCCTTTGCCGCACAGTTAAAAGGCAGTGGTGAAAAATCTATTTCTAGCACCATGGCGTTTGTGCGAATTTTATCAACATTAATTAAAGACAAATCGTTGGGTGACCGAGTGGTGCCCATTGTGCCCGATGAAGCCCGTACCTTTGGTATGGAAGGTCTGTTTCGTCAGTTAGGGATTTACAGCTCTGAAGGACAGTTATACGAGCCAGTGGATTTTGGTCAGATGATGTATTACAAGGAAGATAAAAAAGGCCGCATCATGGAGGAGGGCATTAACGAAGCCGGTGCTTTTTCGGCTTGGCTTTCAGCCGCCACGGCTTACAGTACGTATGATAAACCCATGGTGCCGTTTTATATTTTTTATAGCATGTTTGGTTTTCAGCGGGTGGGAGACTTATCTTGGGCGGCAGGGGATTGTCAGGCGCAAGGTTTCTTAATTGGTGCCACCGCTGGCCGAACTACTTTGAATGGCGAGGGCTTACAGCATCAAGATGGCCACAGCCATATCCTCGCCAATACCATTCCAAATTGTGTGACCTATGATCCTACCTTTGGTTTTGAGTTGGCGGTGATTATTCAAGATGGCTTAAGGCGTATGTATGAAAACCACGAGCGTGTTTTTTATTACGTTACTGTCATGAATGAAAGTTACCAGCATCTTGCTATGCCAGAAGGCTGCGAAGAAGGCATTCGCAAAGGCTTGTATTTACTAAAGCCAGCTGAAGCTAAAAAACCTAAAGCAAATATGTCGGTTCAACTTATGGGCAGTGGCACTATTTTGAATGAAGTATTGCACGCTCAACAAATGCTGCAGGATGACTTTGGAATTCATGCCCACGTATGGAGTGCACCCAGTATTAATGAGCTTACTCGTGAGGGGCGTAAAATAGAGCGTGAAAATTTACTGAGCCCAGGCAGTGCTAAAACGTCTTACGTCCATGATTGTTTTGCCAAAACCGATGGCCCAATCGTGTGTGCTACCGATTACATGAAGCAATATTCTGAGCAGCTAAGAGCTTACTTACCTGTTGATAAAACGTTTGTGACCTTGGGAACCGATGGTTTTGGCCGAAGTGATAGCCGCGAAAAACTAAGGCGTTTCTTTGAAGTAGATAGAAATTTCATTGTGGTGGCAGCGCTGTCTGCATTAATTAAAGATGGCAAAATTAAGCAAGATGTTTTAGTCAAAGCGCTCAGCGATTATAACATCAGCAGTGACAAACTAGACCCACTATACAACTAAAAGGAAGGCCTGTGTCTCAAACTCAAATAGCCGTGCCTGACTTAGGTGGCATGGAAGAAGTCGAAGTAATTGAAATTTGTGTACAACCTGGCGACAGCGTCGGTGAAGAAGAGTCTTTGGTGGTGCTGGAAGGCGATAAAGCGTCTATGGAAGTGCCCTCTCCCGTAACAGGAGTCGTGCATACGCTTTTGGTGAAGGTGGGTGACATGGTGAGTACGGATTCTCCCTTGGCGGTAATGGATGTTCAAGGGCCTGCAGACGCATCAATCAGTGAACCTGCTGAAACCGACCCGCAGCCATCCTTACAAAGTGTACCGGTGCAAGCTGCATCCGCTGAGCAGGCGAATGCTCCAACTGGTGCATCCAGTACCATAGATGTGCGTGTGCCTGATTTAGGGGGCCTTGATAGTGTTGAGATTATCGAATTAAGTGCCGCCATTGGTGATGAACTGCAGGCCGAAGAAAGTTTAATGGTCTTGGAGTCGGACAAAGCCAGTATGGAAATCCCAGTGGAGCAAGCCGGTACGTTGTTGTCTTTTACTGTGAAGCTAGGCGATAAGGTGAGCGAAGGGGATGTGATTGCCACAATGCAGGTAACGACAGCTGATGCATCTGCGCCCGTTACACCGGCACAAAAGGCACCGTCACAAAAGGAACCGCCACAAAAGGCACCGCCACAAATTGCCGCCTCTTCAGTCAGTGCCGCGCCAGTAGCGGCAAAGCCAGCTTCTCAGTCGCCCGCCATAAACTCAAGTGGTACCGTACACACAGGGCCGGCGGTGCGTAAGCTCGCGCGGGAAATGGGCATTGATTTAACCCAAGTAACAGGAACAGGCCCCAAAAATCGCATCCTTAAAGAAGACTTGTTGGGTTTTGTTAAGCAAAAGGTTAATAGTGTTAACCAAGCGGTGACAGCAGCGGTAGGCATTAAAGGTAGTAATGAAGATTTCTCGCGCTTTGGTGGTATTTCAGAGCAGCCATTAAGTAAAATCAAACAAATAACCGCTAAAAACATGGTCGCCAGTTGGACTACGATTCCGCAGGTTACCCAGTTTGATGAAGCCGATATCACTGATCTAGAAATTTATCGCAAAGGGGGAATGCAAAGCCAATTGCCTGAGGGGGTGAAAGTATCGCCTTTGGCGTTTATTTTAAAGGCGTGCGTTAAGGCGTTGCAAAAGTATCCGCAGTTTAATGCTTCATTGGGTCCAAACGGTGATACTTTAATTTTAAAGGAGTTTTATAACCTATCGGTTGCGGTCGACACCCCAGATGGCTTGATGGTGCCCGTAATTAAACAAGCACAAGTAAAAGGCGTAGTGGATTTAGCCCGTGAAAGCTCTAATTTGGCAAAACTGGCCCGTGATAAAAAACTGCCCATGGATGCCATGATGGGTGCCAGTTTTACTATCTCTAGTTTGGGCGGTATTGGAGGCACGGCATTCACCCCAATTGTAAATGCACCTCAGGTCGCTATTTTGGGGGTCAGTAAGGCGGCCTATAAACCGGTATGGAATGGCTCAAGTTTTGAACCTAGGTTAATGTTGCCGTTATGTGTGTCGTATGACCATAGGGTGATTGATGGCGCCCAAGCAGCCCTGTTTACGCGTTACTTGTGTCAATTACTAAGTGATGTTCGTCACTTGTTGCTATAGGGCTAAAAACTAGTCGTAAAGTGCTAATCATCTAGGCAAGCGGTAAATAGAGTCTACACTTAGAATTAAGTTGTAGGCTCTGGATGTATCGCATGTATGGATTATTAGCCCCCGCCATTCTTCTTATGAATAGGCTGAGTTACGCCAAAAAATTTGGTGTAATCAGTATTACCTTTTTTGTTCCCTTGTTGATTTTAAGCTTTGTTATTATTAATCAAACCTA
>MAAA01014078.1_pt1 | contig 24575 bp, 17 predicted proteins | sample 1115971 | NCBI WGS metagenome assembly MAAA01 (sample SAMN04961123, study PRJNA320927) | seawater metagenome | isolation source: sample BD02T6 sea water enriched with oil for 6 days | place: USA:Gulf of Mexico | collected 2013-07-27 | reverse complement strand
ATAACTATAGAAAACACCAAAGACTTACATGTTGATATATTTGAAAATGGTATAAGTAAGTTAACTAACACGTTTGGTAATCTATTTGCTGTATTAGGCTATTCTTTTGATAAGGAATCGGTAAAGGAATTTGGGTATGAGTTATTGAAAGAAGACGATTCAGAAAAGAAACTAATGGGATTGCTCTATATAGCTTTATCTCATTTTTATAGGTCAGCCCAGAACTCTACAGATAAACACCCTAACTTCGAAGAATACCTTACAGACTGGTTAAGGTCCCTCCCATTTCATGATAATCAATTAAGCTCCGTTTCATTGCTATGTGGCATCTTCCCAGAAAAAGAAAATCCTAAAATGAAGCATGGCTCCACACACTGGCCTAGTTAAGTGATTTAGCCCTACCAAAATGGTGGGGTTACTTTCAGGTTAGGTGGCGTTGATAATAAAAGTGGGTTGCAGATGGAGTAGTGCAGCTGCTTACTTAAAAGACTAAGATTAGGCAGCTGCAAAGAATGGATTATACCTCCCTATTTTCCGTTAAATCTACTCCACGCCTCGATATATTCACCATCTGATTCTAAGCGATATAGGTCATTGTGATTGGCCCAAGAATCTAAATATGCACCCATAACACATATTGGGTTTAGGTGATCAACTAGGAGCCTGGTTCCCGTTTCTTTATGTGTGACTGTGACCATCTCGCCTCTTGATGTAGCGAAGTCATAATCACCAGGATCTCTAATAGCTTGGTTAAGTAACGCAGTCTGTACTTTCCTTATTTTATTCATATCCAAACTCTCCTTCATTAACGGTATTTGCGCGGTTCACTAATTAGCCAAATTAGGTTAGTTTTTCACTTATGTTTAGTAATTACATAAGCCTATGGCGTGTGCACTTAATTTCCGCTAACCGCCCTTGATGTAGTGAATGTTAGAATTTCCTTCTAATATATTTGTGCTTTCGGCTAGATTTTCAGATACCTCTGTATAACTTTCATGAGAAAACGTTACTTCCTGCGTGCCCTTATATCCCTGTATTAAGGTGAATGGGAATGATATGAAACGAACATCACCTCCAGCAATACAGTACATATTGTCCTGTTCTTCATTATCCATAAAGACCAATTTTTCTGGCAATCCTTCAGGCCCCAGGTCTGCTAGCCAAATTATATAAAGGATATTATATTCAGCCGATAAATCAGCATTTAGTCCCGGAATAAAAATATCACTTCCATTAGTGAGGTTTATTTTGCACCCCCAGAGATTTCTAAAGTCTTCAGACATTTTTTGTACCTTATCAGACTCCATAAAATCAGCGTATTTGTCACTGAAACTGTCTTTTGTACTCTGTATAGCCTCGCTAGTCATTGAAGCAAATTCTTTGCAGTGCCTTACGTAGTATTCAAAATCTGGATAGGTAATGAGATAATCTTCAGAATAAAATCTTGCCATCATCCAAAGGAAATCCTCTTTATCAAGTGGGAAGTCTTTACCACAATAGTCAAGAAACTCATTTCCAAATATTTTGGGATACTCGTCCGCCCCATCTTCATGAATAACGAGAATTTCAACTTCTTTCATATTGATCCAAAAAACCATACCTTGAGATGTATAAATCATTATTGATTCGCCATATTCATAGGCATTTATTATGGAATCTACTGGAGTGGCAGTATTTAGGTGGAGTGGTTTATCCTCCCCCTTAAATTTAATAAAAGTTTCTACCATATAGCCATCAGATATGAACTTCGGATCAAAATTATCGCTGATAAATAAAGGGATGGAGTGATCTTCAGGGAGTAGTCTTTCAATTAACTTTTCTTTATCTATATCAAAATAGTTTGAATAAAACGAGATGATATCTTTATCAGCTTCCATGTCACCTTTTTCAATTTTTCTAAGAATGCTAACGCTGATACCCACTTTTTTTGCCAACTCCGTTTGGCTTATTTTGGTGTCTTTCCTTAGTTTCTTTAAATAATTACATGTTTTCATGAAATCACCTTCATAAACTAAAATTTTGAAATTATTGGTTGGTAGAGTTATTGAGCCACTCAATATTGTTACAGTTTCACATTTGCCATAAGGCGATTAACCTGATGCTTCGTGGATTTTTTGTGGAGGGATATGCACGTCTCTGGCGTAAAAAGGAATGCTTTCATGTATTATTTTTAAGCCTATTGATCCATCACGCCTGTATCTACGGCCGCGAAGGGAAAAATTGGTCTCCTGGTTGTATTCAGAGGGGAGGTTTATATAGGACTCATCTAGAATGAACTCTCCCTTATCTTTTACCCCAGGGTGGTCGTAAGTAATTCTGTCTCCCAGCATGATGTCGTGATTCTCATGTAAAAGCTTCAATGTGAGCTCGTCTACTTCTTCCAGTAACTCATCTGCTTTACCCTCAAGCTTGGTCAGGAATAGGCCTGCTGATTTGAGCAAGGGAATTCGCAGCTCTTTAATATCCACGACCCCACCCTTCATTTCTTCACAACTTGCTACGCAATAACGTAGGTTTTCATTAACAACCTCATAAAAGTCGATTTCTTTTTGAAGTGTCAATAGCTTCTCATAATTGCCCATATTTAAGCCTTCTATAGGTGTATTGGTATGATTGGCGATAAATGCCTTATTTTTACTGCTGTAACTTGGTTACAGCAGTAAAAAATAGTGTTACATTGAATCTAGACTAAACTACTGTAATGTCAAAGATGCAGAAAAAACTATCAGAAATAGCTGAAATTCAGCTCGGCTTTCCTTTTAGAGGAAAGCTAGAAGACCTTCCTGCTGGCCATGTATGTGTAATTCAGCCTAAGGACATCGACAGCAATGGAGAGGTTAATTGGGGGACGGTCGCCCGTGTTTCACTACCTGGTAGGGCCAAGCCTCTATATCTGAAAAACGGCGATATCCTTATTCCAGGTAAGGGGCGGGATAACAGCCCTAAAAGGGTGTTTGGTATAGCTGAGGATCAGTTGGTAGTGGCATCACCCTACTTTTTTACCGTAAGGGTCCCTCATAAAGCGTTAATAGACTCACGAGGAGCCTTTATTTACTGGTGGCTAAAGCAAAGACCTACGCGCGACTACTTCTCTCGTTACGCAGCGGGTAGTGCTGTTAAAAACATTACCAAGTCAGTTATTGAAAACACCCTGGTCATATTGCCAAGCGAAGCTGAAATGGATGAGGTTATCGTCTGCGATGTATTTATCGAGCAGCATACCCAGACTCTTTACAAGTTAATTGAAAACAATAAAAAAGTGGCTGAGGGCATTGCACAAAACCTAGCGGCCAAATACTTAGTAAAATCAAAGAATTCAAATTAAGGAAGTGAGCATGCCAACGTCACAAGAAAATCAAGACTCCGCGCTTCAGGACGAAGTAAACAAAGCCGTTTGGGCCGCCTGCGATACCTTTAGAGGCACGGTAGATCCGTCTATCTACAAAGACTTCATTCTTACCATGCTGTTTTTGAAGTATATCTCTGATGTGTACAAGGATGAGCACGCTACGCTGGTAGATCAATACGGTGACAATCCAAAGCTTGTTGATGCCATGATGGCCAAGCAGCGCTTTGCGTTGCCAAAAGGAACCAGCTTTTGGGACTTATATGATAAGCGTCATGAAGCCGGTAATGGGCAGCGTATAGACCAAGCCCTTCATGCCATTGAAGAAGGTAATGGCACCAAATTAAAAAACGTCTTCCAAGACATCAGCTTTAATACCGACAAACTTGGCCAAGAAAAGCAAAAGAACGAAATTCTTCGACACATATTAGATGATTTCGGAAAAGACATCCTTAACCTAAGCCCAAGCCGAGTGGGTAGTCTGGACATTATTGGTAATGCCTACGAATTTCTAATTAAGCATTTTGCCGCAGGTAGTGGTAAGTCTGCCGGTGAATTCTATACGCCGCCAGAAGTCTCCGACCTACTAGCTGAAATACTAGAGCCGCAAGAAGGTGACCAAATTTGTGATCCTGCCTGTGGTTCGTCTTCGCTACTTATGAAGTGTGGTCGTAAAGTAAGAGATAACTTTAACGGCTCAAAAAAATACGCTTTATTTGGGCAGGAAGCCATTGGCTCTACTTGGGCATTGGCAAAAATGAATATGTTTCTGCACGGTGAAGACAATCACCGTATAGAATGGGGTGATACCATTCGGCACCCCATGCTTTTAGATAAAAATGGAGGGTTATTACATTTCGATGTCGTTACTGCCAATCCTCCATTCTCGCTAGATAAATGGGGGCATGAAGGTGCTGAAGATGATGGGTTTGGCCGCTTTCGCCGAGGTGTTCCACCCAAAACCAAGGGTGACTACGCATTTATTTCGCACATGATTGAAACCCTTAAACCAGGAACTGGCCGCATGGGTGTGGTGGTTCCACATGGTGTGCTTTTTCGCGCATCCAGCGAAGGTAAAATCCGTAAGCAGTTAATTGAAGAAAACCTACTAGACACCGTCATTGGTTTACCTGAAAAACTCTTCTTTGGTACCGGTATTCCTGCGGCTATCTTGCTATTCAAAAAGCAAAAATCAGATGAAAAGGTGTTGTTTATTGATGCCAGCCGAGAGTTTAAACCTGGTAAAAACCAAAACCAGTTAACACCCGAAAATATCCAAAAAATCATTGATACCTATAAAGCCCGAAAAACCACAGACAAGTATTCGTACCTAGCTAATTTTGATGAAATTAAAGAAAATGACTTTAACCTTAATATTCCACGTTATGTGGATACATTTGAAGAAGAGGAAGAAATTGATTTAGTGGCTGTGCGTACAGAGCGTCTACAGCTTCAAAGCGAATTGAAAGACCTGGAAGTGATAATGGAAGGTTACTTGAAGGAGTTGGGTTATGGTGCCTAAAGATTGGAGTCATACCCATATAAAGGACATTCTTTCTTCGCCAGTTAAAAATGGTTTTTCCCCTAATGCAGTAGAGCATGAAACAGGGTACGTTATTTTAGGTCTTGGCGCACTAACTGATGCTGGCTTAAGGATAGAAGAAATTAAGTGTGTTGAATTAAATGAGAGTGTAGTAAAAAGCAGGCTGAAATCAGGTGATTTTTTAGTTAGTCGCTCGAATACACCTGATAAGGTTGGGCGTTCTGCACTATTTCGAGGTGAAATTGAAAACTGTTCATACCCTGATTTGATGATGAAGTTTAGAGTCAATAAAGAACTAGCCGATCTTAACTATATCGAGGCTGTTTTAAAGTCCCCTGCAATACGTCAGTACTATAAGAGTTGTGCTGCGGGTAGTAGTAGTTCTATGGTAAAAATAACTAAGTCTGTTGTTGAAAAAACTCCATTAGTGCTTCCCTCCCTAAAAGAGCAACGTGAAATAGCAAAAATTCTATCGATATGGGAAAAAGCGATATGTGCCACTGAAGCCCTAGTCGACAACAGTAAGCAGCTGAAAAAAGCTCTGATGCAACAACTTCTTACGGGTAAAAAGCGTTTGCTAAATGATAATGGTATTTCATTTTCTGGGAAGTGGAAGGAAAAAAAAATTGAAAGCCTGGGTCTAATATATTCTGGGGGTACGCCTAGTACATCAAATAAAGATTACTGGGATGGTGGGATTGATTGGGTAACACCTACAGACATAACAAAACAAGATAGTATTTATATAAACTCTAGTAAAAGAAAAATTTCTAAAGATGGGCTAAAGTATAGCTCAGCGAAACTTGTGCCTAAAGGTACTTTATTAATATGTACTCGTGCAACAATTGGAGAGATGGCAATCACATCTCATGAAATGTGTACGAATCAGGGGTTTAAAAATATTGTCCCTAATAAAAGTACAAGCATAGAGTTTATATATTATCTTTTATCATACAATAAATATAAGTTAATCAGTAAATCAAGCGGATCAACTTTTTTGGAGCTTTCAAAAAGTTCATTTGAAAGTATGCAGTTTGAAATGCCAATAATTGATGAGCAACAAAAAATAGCAGCTGTATTAATTAGTGCAGACAAGGATATTGAACTGCACAGTCAGGAGCTCTCTAATTTAAAGGAAGAGAAGAGCGCATTGATGCAGCAGCTATTAACAGGTAAGCGAAGAATGAAAAATAAGGATATTAAATGAGTACAATTGTTAATCTAGCTTTATTGGAAACTTTAAAAGCAAATGAATTTAAAGATGAAATAGACCTATATATACCATTTTTAGCGGTAACAATAACAAACATTAAAGATATTCCATTTGATATTTCTGTGGTTAGACGGCAGCTAAAAAATAAATTTGGGTTCTCTCCTCCAGAAGCTGTCGTTAAAGTGTTGTTATCTAGAGCAAAGAAAAATAAATTAGTACGTGTTGAAAAGTATCAATACCTACCTATTACAGATAATTTGAAACCCTACAAGGACAGTTATGATAAAAAGAAAATTGAATTAGAAGAGTCGTTAGCGGACCTTACTAGTGACTTTTCAACGTATGTTAAGAATAAGTTTGATTTAGTTATAGAGTCAGACAGGTCAGAAATAATGCTTTTAAATTTCATTAAAAGCAATATTGTAGGTCTGTTGAGTACTATTAAAGATAAAGCTGGTGAAGAGATTAAAAACCCAAAACACTTAGTTGCAAGTTACATTGCAAATATTAGCAGGGTAAATAAGCCTCTTTTTTCAATGTTAGAAATAGTTGTCAAAGGGATGGTCCTGGCTAACTACTTGCTTTTTGCAGATAGAAATGAAGGTGACTCCAAAAAGAAGGATTTTTCAAATATCACAGTATATTTAGATACACCTTTATTAATATCGTTATTGGAGTTAAGTGGAAAAACGTCCAAGAATGCTACAGAGGAATTGATATCCCTATTAAGGGAATTAAAAATATCTCTTAAGGTATTTGATAAAACCCTTGCAGAGTTGGAAGGGTTGTTTTATGCATGGAAAAGAGATTTAGAGTCCGGAAATGAAGCGGCTTTTAATCCAAAAACTTTAGAGTTGCTTAAAATTAAAGGGTTTGACGGTCCAAGGCTTGAATCTGAAATAACTTTAATTGAAGATAATCTAAGTAAATTTGGTATAGAAATTCAACGAGGGTTTAAGTTTAGTGAAAAGCATCTTTGTGACGAAGAGGCTTTAAATACTATGCTAATGGATAAACTTGGGCGAGGAAGTAAGGATAAAATGCGTATAGAGCATGACTCTACTTGCATATCTAGGATTCATAACCTACGACTGGGGAGAGTTATCCCTCAATTGAATAAAGAGCTAACGGTGTTCTGCACCCCTAATAACGGACTTATTAAAACTGTTAATAATTTCTTTTCAAATGAAACCAGTAAAGGCATTCCTCTGTTGGTTTCTGATAGCTGGCTTACAACAATATTCTGGTTGAAGAGTGGTGATGCATTCAATCACCTTCCTATGCATTCATTGCTTGCAAATGCTTTTGCGACACTGAATACATCTAGCAAGATTTGGGACGGTTTCAAATCAAAACTTAATGGGATGATTGAAAGAGAAGAAATAACTCATGAACAGTATGATAGGATTAGGTTTGATACAAAACTTTTACATGAAGTATATGATGCATCAGTTAAAGTTGGGGATGAATTTGAAAATGAGCATGTATTTGATATTATTGATAAAATCACAAATATGCATGAAGAGAAAAAAAATAATGAGCTTAATAAATTAAAAGAAGATGAGCGACGAAAGTACGCTGAGCTTGAGGCTGAGCATGCTAAGAGTGTAGAGAAAACAAAAGAAAATGAACAAATAAAGCACTCTGAACTTGTGGATAAACATGCTATGAGTGAAAAGAAATTAAAAGAAGAGGGGCTAATAAAATACTCTGAACTTGAAGTTAGACATGCCGGATTTGAAGCTAGAATAAATAGAATTGACGATATTATTTTAAAATCATCAAAATTAATTTCATTTGTTTTTGTAGCAGTAACTCTATTTTCCTTTTTATTAGTAACATTCTTCTCACTCCCGTTTTTTGAACCTCTACCAGACTGGATTAGTAGCTCTGCTATTTATGGTATAGCAGTAGCCTTCACTCTAGTTCTAGCTGTTTTAGCTGCATTATTTGGGTGGGGCTTAACCGATCTACATGGCTGGGTTACAGCTTTCATATACAAGAAAATTAAAAAATATACAATCGGAGATATAGGCTTAAAGAAACGAGTTGAGCCTAACATAGATGAGAATGTGGAAACTTAAAAATGAGTAGAGCCACTATTGCTAACTTCAGAGAAGAAGCCAGCGCCAAGATCCCAGCATTAACCCTGTTAACAAACTTGGGCTATCAATTTATCTCTCCCAGTGAGTGTGAGCAGTTACGGCCTAAAAGCCAAGTTGTACTGCAGCCAGTTATGCGGGAATTCTTGGCCAAGCAAACTTTTCCATTCTTAGGCAAGCAACACCTCTTATCTGATGCGGCTATAGATAAAATTCTGCACGAGCTTAACCCAGCCATGAATTTGGGTTTAAGCGCAGCAAACGAAAAGATCTATAACGCGCTAATGTACGGGGTAAGCATTACTGAGTTTGTTGATGGGAAAAAGGCCTCCCCTACCATTCAGCTTATTGATTGGCATAACTTGGAGAATAACCACTACCACTTTACCGAAGAAATGGTTGTTCAAAATAGTGAGGGTACAGGCAATCGTATTCCGGATATTGTCTGCTTTGTAAATGGCTTGCCTCTGGTAGTCATTGAGGCTAAGCGACCGGATTCTTCCAAAGAGGGAAAACTGACTGTTAGCGAAGGAGTATCACAGCAGATTCGCAATCAAGGGCAAACTGAAATCCCTCACCTCTTTGCCTATAGCCAGCTGTTACTGTCCGTTAATGGTCATGTAGGTTTATATGGTACTTGTGGTACACCAGACAAATTCTGGGCCAAGTGGAAAGAAGAAGAAATTCCAGAAGCTGAATTTTTACGTCTTAAGAATAATCGGTTATCAAATGATCAAATGGAGTCTATTTTTAACCACAGAGACAGCAAGATAAAAGATAATTACCTCTCTTTAATTGCAGGGGGCGAGCTTACCGTTACCGACCAGGACCGCCTAATTACCAGCCTGTTACGGCCAGACCGCCTATTGGAAATGACTCGCCTATATACCTTGTTTGATAAGAAGGCTGGGAAGATTGTTGCTCGTTATCAGCAAGTGTTTGGCATAAAAGCTTTGGTAGAGCGGATATCTCAATTTGATGACAAAGGCGCTCGTGAAGGCGGTGTTATTTGGCATACAACGGGCAGTGGCAAGTCATTTACAATGGTGTTTTTATCTAAGGCGCTAATATGGTTGGAAGAACTAACCCAATGCCGCGTTATTATTGTCACCGATCGAGTGGATTTAGAAAATCAACTAAGTGCTACCTTCGCTTCTGGCGGAGTACTGAGTGACCGCGACAAAAAAGATGCTATGGCCACATCTGGCAGCCGCTTGGCAGAACAGATTGGTAAGGGTAATGAACGGGTTATATTCTCAATTATTAATAAGTTTGGCTCTGCCATTAAATACAAAGAATGTTTCAACGACAGCCCCAATTTGATTGTATTGGTGGATGAAGGCCACCGTAGTCAAGGTGGTGAAAACAATATTCGTATGCAGCAGACCCTACCTAAGGCAGCCTTCATCGCGTTTACCGGTACCCCCCTATTAAAAGATGATAAAACTGAAAACAAGTTCGGAAAAATAATTCACTCGTACACCATGCAGCAAGCGGTTGAAGATAAAACGGTAACCCCCCTTTTGTATGAGGAGCGTATACCCGATTTAAACGTAAATGATGCAGCCATTGATGTCTGGTTTGATCGCATAACCGAAAAGCTGACTAGTGAACAAAAAACTGACCTGAAAAGAAAATTTTCGCAAAAAGGCCAGATATATCAAACGGAGGGTCGCATTGAGCTAATTGCCCATGACATTTCGGATCACTTTCAAAACTCTAAACAGCAAGGATTAAAAGGGCAAATAGCCTGCGACTCTAAGCCCTCTGCAATACGCTACAAGGAAGCATTAGATAGAATCGGTAAAGTGACCTCTGTTGTGGCCATGTCTGCTCCTGATACCCGTGAGGGCCATGAAGAAGTAGATCAAGATAGTAAGGACATAGTACAGAAATGGTGGAAAGCTAACGTAGAGCCTGCCTATAAAGGGGACGAAAAGTCGTACACCAAGGCTATTATCAAGGACTTTAGTCTTGATGAAGGCCCCGATATCATGATTGTGGTGGATAAGTTACTAACAGGCTTTGATGAACCTAAGAATACAGTGTTGTATATCGACAAGCCCTTAAAAGAGCACAATCTGATCCAGGCCATAGCCCGCGTTAATCGCCTGCATAGTAAAAAGCAGTTTGGGTATTTAATTGACTATAGAGGCATACTAAAAGAGCTGGATACCACCATAGAGAAGTACCAGGACTTAGCTGAGCGTACTCAAGGTGGTTTTGAAATTGAGGATCTTCAAGGACTGTATAACTCAATGGATACAGAGTACAAAAAGTTATCTGGCTTATATAGTGGCTTGTGGGCCTTATTCTCAGATGTAAAAAACAAACAAGATCATGCTGCCTTACGACAAGCATTGACTCCTAAGATTAATACAGTAGGTGGTCAATTAGTCGATACTAACTTGAAAAACCGAGATGATTTTTATTCGGCGCTCACTCTTTTTTCCAACTGTATGAAAGTGGCATTGCAGTCGGCCACTTACTTTGAAGATAAAAGCTTCGATGATAAACGCCAACTCTATAAAGACACCTTAAAAATGTTTGTGAATCTTCGTAAGCAGGTTCGTGAAGATGCCAATGAAACGATTAATTACGATGAATACGCTGAAGATATAAAACATTTGTTGAATAAGCACATTGCGGGTGTTGAGGTAAGAGAGCCAGAAGGCGTTTACCTAGTTGAGAGCCTAGGAAAAAACGTTAAACCGCAAGACCTGACAGATGACGAGGCCCGCAATCAAACAGACAAAATAAAGGACCGAACCACTAGGGTTATTGAGCAAGAACTTGCTGATGACCCTTATGCACAAGAGTATTTTTCTAAACTTCTAAAGAAAGCCATTGAAGATACTAAAGCTATGTTTGATGCGCCCGTTAAGCAATATATTTTGTTTGCAGAGTTTGAAGAAAAAGTTAAGCAGCGACAAGTTGACGGAATGCCTTCAGTATTTTCAAATGAGGATGGTATTAAAAATAAGCATGCTCAGGCCTATTTTGGCTTATTTAAACACCTGTTTGATGAGGACATGCTAAGTAGTGTCGGCCTGGATAATGACAAGCTAGTTAGCTTTGCTTTTGAAATTGATGATGTAATTAAAACTGCGGTTGCTGAGTATTCAATTAATCCTTCCGAAATTGAAAACGCCGTCAGTATGAAGCTGCTACCTATGTTGTTTTCAGATTTAGGTATTGAGAGTGCGGAGAGGTTTATACAAGAGGTGCTTCAGATCACTCGCCTAGGATTGGCGCGTGCGTAAGGGGCCATTATGACTCATACCGTAGCCGCAGAAATTAAAACTACCACGCAGGAGCGAGGTGTATTTACTTACGGTGACTCCGCTATTCATTACGATATAGTTCGTAAGGATGAAAGCAGTACAAGTGTCGCTGCACTTGCTAAGCGAAAAGTGGTAATTAAAGTTCACCCAGATCAGCGGGTAGTGGCAAACGTACCGTTCGATGCCACTAATGCATCAATTCATGAAGCCATGCTTAAACGTGCCCGCTGGATTTGGAAAAACATCGAGACGTTCGCTGCGCAGAATGAGTATGTTCTACCAAAAGAATATATTAGCGGAGAAACACAGTTTTACCTGGGCAGAAGGTATGTTCTTAAAGTGATAAGCCAGCCTGGTGAGATATCACAGGTTAAGCTACTGAGAGGAAAGCTAGAGGTTACCCTTGGAAACGATAAAGACACTAAATCAAAACAGGTTAAAGCTCTAATTAACCAATGGTATTTAAGCCATGCAAGGCATGTGTTTTATGAGCGCTTACATGCCATGCTGACTAAAGCGACCTGGGTAAAAGGCATTCCGTCCTTTCGAATAATGGCTATGAAAACTCAATGGGGAAGCTGCTCAAGTAAAGGGGCATTGATGCTCAATCCCCATCTGATAAAAGCGCCCAAAGAGTGCATTGATTATGTGATTCTGCATGAGCTTTGCCATATAGAAGAGCATAATCATAGTGACAAATTTTGGCGCCTACTTACTCAAGTCATGCCAAACTGGAAAGAGGTGAAAGCCAAATTAGATGATATGGCAGAGCTGTATTTGAATGAGTGAAATGAAAGCGCTTTTATTTGATTTGGCATATAAGAATTTTTTTCGTTTAATGGTCTGAATGATCGGTTGGGGTCTTTGGTAATACATTTGAATAAGGGCACAAGTAAATATACTAGATAAAAAATTAACTGCTATTTTTCACTCTCCTTCTGATAATAACGAGACGATGTAAAAATAGGCGTCTTTAAACATCGTAGTAATTAATATGCTAGTAATATTTTCATTATTTATGAAATGTATTTAGCCAGTAGTAGATTGCGAAAGAAGCCTTAGAAAGGTAAGGTTTTTAAATAGAATTAGGATATTTGGATTTATGGAAAAGTCAGCCGCCGACCATTCGTTGGTAGAAATAGAGAACTTAATTGAAGCGTTTTCACCGGAATTTGATTCAATTGAAAGTAGTGGAATCAAATCATTCCTAGCGAAACTGCAGCATGTTGTGACAAGTAATAATACTTTAATTCTTAAGACGATTAAGGATTTAATACCACTTAATTTCTTTGTTGATGATTATCAAAGGGGCTATAAATGGTTACCTCAACAAGTATCTGAGTTATTAAATGATATTCATGAGTTTACATTGGGCGGAGAGGACTTCTATTGTTTACAGCCGGTTGTAGTTAAGCACCATAACCCTGAAAGTACCGGAGATAAAGGTCGTTGGGAGCTAATTGATGGTCAGCAGCGAATGACAACGGTCTATATGATTTTGTCCTACCTTGATAATGATAAATACTCGATTGATTACCGTACCCGTAAAGGCAGCACTGAATTCCTTAATAATCACCTTAAAGATTCGATCGACTCAAAAGATTGGGATGATTTCTTAGAAAAAGACACTAATAGAGATAGCCATGCAGCCAGCTTAGATAATGTTGATAACTATCACTTTTATACAGCTTACAAAGTTATCCACAACTGGTTTTCGGATGAAAAACGATTCAGTAATGGTTCTGCTAAAGATCGTTGGTTAGATAAGCTTCTGGATCATACAAGAGTTATTTGGTATGCCGCACGAGAAGGCTCTGAATCACTTGATAAGCAACAATCAATAGATGTCTTTATGCGTATTAATAGTGGGAAAATACCATTAACAAACGCAGAGCTAATTAAAGCTCTTTTCTTACATGCTGTGACTGATAACCAGTCTAATGAACTTGCATTATTACAGCAGTCTGAAATGTCTCAGCAATGGGATGCTATTGAACATGGATTACAAGATGATGAATTTTGGGCGTTCCTTAATACTTCAGCTAAATCAATAAACCAGTCTTCTCGTATTGAATATCTGTTTAATCTTCTCAGTAAAAAACCAAATTCTAGTAATAAAAAAGATGTATCCACCCAAGATAAATTTTATGCATTTAATTTTTATAATAATAAGTTACGTGAAAGCGATAATTTAAGAGATTCAGTATTAGAGCTGTGGCATGAAATTAAGCAAAGTTATTATCGCCTGTTAGAATGGTATAAAGACGATGAACTGTATCACTTAACCGGTTTCTTGATTACTAGAGGAATTCATTCAGTTGACAAGTTTTGGAAGTTGGCTGATAACAAAAAAAAGTCGACATTTGTACTGGATTTAAAAGAGATTATATCGAATGAGCTTCATAAATATTTTAAATCAGATGATACGGACAATCCTGATAAAGAAGAGAGTCAAAATAAATTAGACTTCTCATCTATTGGTTATGAAACGAAAAACAGACAAAAGATAATATCGTTGTTGATACTACTTAATATTTCAGTTCATAGAAATAATAAAACACGCTTATCTTTTAAGACCTATCGTGAGCTATCTTGGGATATTGAGCATATACATGCGCAACAGTCTAAACCCCTAAATGATATAGCAGAGGCAGAAAGCTGGTATGGGGATCAGTTGTCAATTATAAAAGAACCCGGAATCCCCAGTGAAGATGTTACAAAACTTAAGGATGCGCTTAATAAGTGGAATGATGTTCGTAACAGTGACTTACCTTTATCTCAAGATTTACATAAAGAATACTTGGTAGTATTAGCCGGTGTAGTGGGCGAGTTTAAAGAAGAAGACGAAAATGCTTTGGATAATCTATGCCTATTGTCAGCATCTGTTAATAGAGGCATAGGTAATGAAATATTTCCTATAAAACGACAGGAAATAATTAAGTATGAAAAAGGAGGGGAATTTATTCCTGCAGCTACAAAGTATGTTTTCTCAAAGTATTACAGTGAAAGCGTTTCTCAGATGCATAAGTGGTCAAGTGAAGATCGCACAGAGTATAAAAGGGCTTTGATTGATTGTTTTAAGTATTACGGGCCTATGGAGGGGTTAGCATGAGTGTAAAGCATACATTATGGCAGCTATTAGACAGTTACCATGTTGAGGTTCCAATAATTCAACGAGACTATGCTCAAGGGCGTAGCGATCCTAAAGCGACCCAAATCCGCAAAGGTTTTGTGAGCAGTCTGCATGATATGGTTATTAATGTAGACGCAACTCAAGACTTAGACTTCATCTACGGGTCGGTTAAGCAGGACAAACTAGTGCTGCTTGATGGACAGCAGCGATTGACGACTCTGTTCCTATTACACTGGTATGTATCAACAGGGAGCGGGAAGTCTGGTGAGGCTCGAAATAAGCTTAAAAAGTTTCGCTATGAAACACGAGTGAGCTCCCGTGAGTTTTTCGAGTCTTTGATTAACTATAGTGAAAGCCTTATATTATCTGAAATTGAAGGTAAACTATCGGATTCGATTAAAGATGCACATTGGTTTTTCTCTATATGGTGCAATGATCCTACCGTCCAATCCATGTTGAACATGTTAGATGAAATTCATAATGTCTTTAAGGTATCTCTGACAGAAGATGAGGAATTATGGGGTAAATTGATTTGCAGCGATAATCCACCCATCACATTTCATTTTCTTAATATGCAGGACTTTTCATTAACAGACGAGCTGTATATCAAGATGAATGCCCGTGGAAGGCCATTAACCGAGTTTGAGAACTTCAAAGCATGGTTGCAAAGCTATTGTGAGAAAGAGAATGCCATGTTGGTCCCTGAAAGGTTCTGGCATTTTATGGATAAAGAATGGACGGACGTCTTCTGGCAATTACGAAATACTGGTATTTATGAAATAGATAATTTATTTCTGCGTTGTTTTAAAAGTATCGCGTTGGCTAATGCAGTAAAAGGTCTTGAGATACCCCCTAAGAAACTAGACTCAACCGATGATGAATTAGTGTCTGCATTACGTGATAACGTTTATATACCTAATCAGGTATACATCGACAGGTCCAGTTTTGATGGCAATACACTTATCGAGCTAAGTCGGTTCTTAGATTTAATGCATCAAATTCAAACATCACCTAAAGGTTCACGTGGATCTGAATTATGGGATCAGTGCCACAATATCTTTAAGGATATATTGAAAGAAAATGGTTATTTAGAGCAAGCTAGATTCTATGCCTTATTTCGTTTCGTGACAGAAAGGAATATAAAGACAGATTGGCCTGAAGCAGATTTGAATGAGTTGTCGGATTGGCTCGGAGTAGCATTAAGGCTAATCAATAACACTGCGTTTGATATCTCTTTAAATTATGCTCGAGCAGTCCAGTCATTAGCGGATCTATCTGCGCTATTGCAGGATGGAGTGATGACTACTCTTTCAACTTTAGATGTAAAAGAGATTCGTTACTTCAGAGAAGAACAGAGGTCTGAAGAGATTTTAAAGGCATTTCTGGTGGTGAATGACCCTTCATGGAGTCCGTTGTTAAGGAGGGTTGAGAAAGAAGATTATTTCTATGGTCAGATTGGATTTTTGTTAGAAGGCAGTTTTGATAAGTCTAATGAATCGTATTGTCAGGGGAAATTTAAAGAATATGGTGCTAAAGCAACTGCCCTTTATTCGGATGATTTAATAGAGACAAATGATTTCCTATTACAAAGGGCGCTATTATCCATCGGTAATTACTTGATTTCAGATAAATCGAATCTTAGTTTTTGTAGAAACACTAAGACTAGTGCTCGATATCGTTATGAGAATTGGCGCCGAGTGTTTAATAGTCCAGAAAAAGTGAAATATTTATTTACGTTGCTAAATAAAGTTGAACAAGGGCGTGAAAGAGAAGGGCTTACTGAAATTATTGAAGACGCTGATACTAACGATTGGCGCCAATACTTCATCGATTACCCTGAGGCCATATCATATTGTAAGAAAAGACATGTTAGATTCGAGTATGACGATAGTGGGGAAATCTACCTATTGCATGGCGAACGTATGTCTGGCCGGCATTTTGGATTAAAGACCTATGCTTTGTATTTCGAAGTTAAAAAATCCGAGGATGCAAGGTTGAAGGAGCTTCAAGGGTGGTTGAAACCCTATTATGAAGCGATAGGCGATAATACATTACCTGGTATTTATTTTGAGTTACCTAATGAAATTGAGCTTCAGGTTGAATATCAGAATGATACGTTCTCAATCACTGTCTTTGATCGAAAAGAGAATAAAGAAAGTACTGATGAATCAATACTTGATACCCCAGGTTTTATAGCGTTAAAAGACCTTATGGGTAAGCTTGATTCTATTGAAGTTAAGTCGGAGGTCGAAAATGAAACTGAAGAACTGTGCGAAGTTATTTAGATTAATAAGGCATGCCCAATGTTAGATGTGAAGCTATAATATAATATAAGAAACTATTATGCTGGATAGTGGTATCCATAAAACTTATGCCGTTATCTATTCCCATCACTGACTCATAAAGAGCTGTATAAACATGATGGATAAGAAACAATTAGTAGTTATTGCTCATGCTCCTTCAGAGAATACAGAGCGGCTGCTACAAGCTGTTATAAAGGGGGCCAATAATTCCGACATTGAAAATGTTGAGGTTAAGTATATAGCCCCGTTAGATGCTCAGCCTGAAGATATAAAAACAGCCAATGCAATCATTATTGGAACCACTGAGAACCTTGGCTACATGGCAGGATTGATTAAGGATGTCTTTGATCGCTGCTATTACCCGTGTTTAGACCACACTCAGGGCCTTCCTTTTGCCTTTTATGTTCGTGCTGGCCATGATGGTACTGGAACACGAAGAGCGATTGAGAGTATTACCAAGGGTTTGCGTTGGAAGTTGGTCCAAGAGCCCCTAATCTGCAAGGGGGATTTTAAGGAAGAGTTTATTGGTCAGTGCGAAGAATTAGGCATGACAATGGCAGCTAGTTTAGATGCTGGGATAATTTGACTGGTTGTGGCTGAAAGTGATGGGAGGGTTTTTGATGAGCCCTTATTTGTGCAGGCAGGTTCTAAACACCAATCTTTATATGCCGTTTAAGAAGGGTCTGTTTCGCTGTTTCAGGAGATAAAGTACCTTCCAATACCTGTCGGGCAAGGTTTTTAGCTTCGGCTGATGGCTCGACCCCGTCCAAACGACTGGATTTAACGATCTGAGCCAACTGAAAGCTTGCTTTATTCTTTCCATTTATATTAACCAATGTGTGGGCCAACTATATAAAAAGCCCTATTCACCAATTAGAGGTAGTTGCCAGACTAGCACCCGCCTATTATTTGTACGATATGTATATCGTTGATATTGATGCTCATATGTTGATGAGGGGATGCGCTGTATGGTGTAGCAAAAGCTCAATGAGCTTACATGCAAACTCAGTCGTTTTCTTAGGTAATAACCATCAATTTGGCTGCATTGGTCAAGCAGTAGTTTACCCTAAAGATATTTAGTATTGTCATTTAGCCATAAAATATTGTGATTGAGCTGTATAAAATACAAACAATTGTAATTATTATTGGTATTTTAAAATTATTTTTAATACAATTTTTAAACGCACAAAAAGTGCGCCGATATATTTTTTTTAAAATATCGATTCTGTGGCACACCTATATCTATAATCATAGATATTATATTGATTTATATTCAATAGTTATTTCTTAGTTTATTTGCTCTCTTTTTCTGCCTCGTATTCGCGTAATTGGCCCTGTTGACAGGCTACTTACGGCGCTATTAAACTCCCATTAAAATTTATAGCCGGATTATTTGGAGTTGTCATGAGCATAGAAACCCCTGAGTCATTTGTCCAAAACCAACTTCTTTCAGTTAACAGAGTGGCTGGCTACATTGAAAAATGTGAAAACGGCTGGGCATTCCCGTACGATTTCTATATTAAAAATTTACGTGAGTGCCAGGAAGCCTGGGCTTTAATTTTAGATAGGTGTGCCTATTTTGGAATCAAAGCTGACCCATTTACAATGCGTAGTGGGGGAAAAGGTTTCTTGTTTATTGGACGCTATATGAAACCCGTCACTTGGGCAGATGTTTTTTCATGAAAAACAATAGCGTAAAGGTATATATGCTATGTTCTTATCGTAATATTGAATCATTAGTGTAGCTTGAGTCCTGTAGAGTGCTTAAAATATATTGTCAAGTAAGTGTTGTTGTTAATTTATAATAAGCACTATTTTCTAAGCGCATTTCTTCCGCAAGCATATATTCAATATTTGTATAAAACTCTATTTACGTTTATAGCCGTGTGAATTAATTTGTTCGAATTAGATTATTTTAAGAGTGTTGTTTGTGCAACCGAGTAAGGAATATCTAAAATCAATCAGGTCAACATGGTGTCGAGTAGCCATGCTAAGCTGCTGGGTTAAGAGATACAATTATTAGGCGTAGTTTTTAAGGGATTAATGTGAAATCTAAAAAGAATATCGTAGATAATGCGGCAAACATTGGAATAGCGGTCAACGCACAAATCCAATCTACACACCTCGAATTAGCTCTCTCAAGTTATTCAGAAAAAATTAAAGCTGCAATTACTGACAAAGCTAATCAATTTACTAATCAATCTATCGCTGTGCAGCAAGGTTTCGCTCTGGAGGCTCATCATGAAGCTTCATATAACATCGAAGCTATTGCAAAAGGGGAGTTGAATCTTGAAGCAAGCATGGACTCGGTATCGGCCATCGATCCTTTAACAGATGTTACTGTAAAAAATACAGACGGTGTTATTGAAAATTTTCAAATGAAGTCCTATGCCGATGCTAACAAAACTGCAAGAGCATTAAGTGAGCCTAAATATGCTGAAAACGGTATTGGCAAAGTAGCACCTAGTGATCAGCTTTCAGGCATTAAAGATGCCGCGGAAAAGCAAGCTATTCGAAATCAGGATATTCGTCCCGATGTGTCTAAAAATTATCAGGATACTGCTGATAATGTTACAGACAGTATATCTCATAGTGATAACCCCAATATTAAAAGTAAGGGTCTTAACAGGAAAGGTGCTAGTGGTAGTGAAGATCTCGTTAAGAAAACGGTGAAAGGTGAGAAAGTAGAGTATGAACATACCGATCAAGCTCGCTCTACCCAGCAGTCCCTGCAATATAAAAATGCTATCAAGTATGGCGCCGCCGCAGGGTTTGTATCATCTACAGCAAGTGAGTTCTATAACGTATTAACTTCTGATAAAAAGCTTACTGAGGAAGAGTGTGTAAAAATTGCTGAGCGAATAGTTGTTGGTACAGCAAAAGGTGCAGGACAGGCTTTACTGAGCACTACCATTCAACATGCAGGTAAAGAAATTGTTAAAAACACGGGCAAGGGTGCGATCAATTCACTTGGAGGTCAATTAGCAAAAGGAAATGTGGCAGCAAACGTTGCAGTTTTATCTGTTCAATTAGGTTTGGAAATATATAAATATAAAAAAGGAGAGATCGACGGAGTTGAGCTTGCTGATAATAGTATAAACACAACGATAAGTTTAGTTGCTGGCGCTGCTGGATATGCTGCTGGAACAGCTGGAGCTGGTTTTATCGGAGCTCATATAGGGGGCGCAGCAGTAACAGCGGTAGCGGGTTTTGTTGGGCCTGCTGTGGTTGCTGCTGGCCCAATAGCAGCTGGAATAGCCGTAGCAATAGTAGCTGGCTTAGTTGTTAACAAATACATAGATAACTGCAATAGCGTTGGATCTAAGATAGCGATTGGCGATATCAAAAAATCTGCCAGTCTGTTAAATAACGGCGATATATCGTTAAGAGGCTATGTGGGAAAAATCGGGAAAATGTCAGGGTTTACGTTCGGAATATCTGATTGCATGCCGCTTCGAGGTACATTTGCGGTGTTTGGTGAGTATAAAGCGAGAAAGCACCAGCTAATTCATCTGCAAAAAGAAATAGCTAAAAAACGCAGCCAGCTTAATGATGAAGAAATTCAAATATATGAACTAATGCAAACCAGCTATGAAAATCAAGTTGATGGCTTAAAGAATAATTTAGAAGTCCAGATGAGCCAAGTCGATATGCAGGCACAGGCGACCTTTAACAAGCTCCAAGATGAATTAGACCAGCATCTAGAAATGAAATTGGTCATGACGGCTACCGCCGTTGAATTCCATCAAAAAATAGCATCAGAGCAAGAGCTCGTACAAATAAAATATAAGCAACGGGCAGAAAAACTCGAAGTCTTTAGAGTAGAGCTTGAGGTTATGCGAGTAGAGCTAGAAAGTGATGATGTTCTATCGGTAGAGCAAAGAGCATATTTGGGAAGTTTTATTACTATGAGAATCGAGCAAACATTACCAGAGGAAACACCTCTCGATATAGCCGAAAGGTTTTTGATTGGGGCGTCTCATGCTTAAGAAAATAGCACATTACTTTGCCAAAAAAGGGCTCGAAGAGCATACAAACGAAACAAAACGAAAAATCAGCCAGTATCAAAGGGAAAAGGATCAACTTGAATTTCGAGTTAATGAAAAACAATATCAGCTGAGGCGGAGTCTTGAGAACGAAGTAGAAATCGCTAAAAAGACGTTAACTACACATGTAGATGCGATGAATGACGTATGTGATGGAGCTAATTTTTTCCATGAATCAAATCTAGCTTTATATGGCTTGATGATGAGTTCTATGGATACCTGGTTTGAGACTGAAGAGTCTATGATCCTTCAGAATACAGCTTGGCATAAGAAGAGCCTGTTTGGATCAGAAGTAAAATATTACAAAGAGTGCCTTAAATCATTCAAAGCCGCTTGCGAGAGCCATGAAAGATTGGAATGGAGAAAGAAGGTCCAGGCTGACACTGTTGAGGCTGATAAAGTTGAGCACCCGAAAAGTGTATCGGACGCTATAGGACAAATTAGAATGCAACAAAGCTTAACTCGTAAACAGCAAGAGGCCAGAATTAGATCATTGATTAATGAGTCTGAGAATAATGAAAAAAATTCTAAAGTAGATTTCTATGAAATGAAGGGTATTACTCAGGGAAAACGAGATGAACTTAAGGAAGTTCGAGAGGCCATACGTGAAAGGTACTTTGACTCTTTAGATATTTGGAAGGGTTTGAAAATCGAATTATATGCAGAGTACGGTGATATCGATGAATATAAAAGTAAAGTAAAAGAAAATATTTCTGATATTAATGGTAGGAAAGAGGAAATAGCAAAGCACTCTAAATTATTAAATCACTTTAAAGCTCGTATTAAAGAAGCTCGAAGTAGCGAAAACTTTGAAACTTTTGATGCTGATAAAACTTCGAGAGATAAAGCGTGGTCAGAATTAGAGCCGATATTTGAAATGAATAAGAAGTCTCAGAAGAGAATTGATAAAGCTAAAGAAAAAATAGAAGAGCTTAAAAGATGGGTAGATCCCTTGCACTCAGTAAGTCCAGCTGAGACTGTGTCAGCTTTCTTCAAAAAACTCGAAACTGAATTTCCGGAAGAATGCAATAAGTTATTCTATGAATCAGTTAGGGTTAAAACAAAAACAACGTCATCTTCAATAAATCTGATTCAGAATGAACGTAAAAATAAAACGAAGAGGCAGCAAGCATGAGTGAAGTTGCAATTCCTGATAGAGAAGTGTCCTTTAGGTGGAAAAAAGGACTACGTGACCCGGAGGTTATTTCAGTTATCCATGCTATATACTACGGTCATGATACAAAGGAAGCCTTAATAAAGGCCTTGCCTATGTTTAGTTTCAGAAGGCTTTTAATCGCTCTCGAAAAGCTAATTTCATCAGGTCTAGTGAGCGTGAATAGTCAGAGTCTAATTCTGGAGCCAGAAGCCATGCTTCTTGATCAACTTACCACAAAGTCAATTAAGTTGCCGATTAGTGGGGGTGTCAATAATTTAACAGCTGAAGATTACAAATATCTATTTGATAAACTTGGTGTCAATAACATAGCTCTGGCCATGAAGTTTATTTGGGTAAATTTGAAATGAATGAAATTGCAAAAACCAAGACAAATTTATCCGATAGTAATTTTATTTCTCACATAGCTGATTGGGAAAAATACTTATCACTTCTTATTTTCTCTTCTGATGATGATTTGAGTTATAAGTATGAGCGTCAGCTTAAATGGTTACTTGTTTTTAAAGAGGGGCTTAATGCGAGTGTTAAGCACAATCTTCTATTGGATGACATATATGGTGATTCGAATTTAAATGCATACACACCTTCAAATCTTGTAGATTTTGACCCTATTCAGAAATGCTATCTATCAACACCTATAGCTTTCAAAGAGATCAAGAAGGCCATGGCCGCATCGAACTTATTCTTTTTACAGGGACCACCAGGGACAGGTAAAACTACTGCAATAGTCGAAATTGTTCTGCAAACATTAAAGGAGAAACCTGACGCTAGAATCTTAATTTCAGCTGAAACACATATTGCAGTTGATAATGCATTGGACAAAATTATCTCGATACTAGGCCCTGAATATTCCGACATAACCTATAGGCACAAAGCCTTTCATAAAGATAGTGAACTTAGTTCGGCTTCAGCTTCAAAAGCCGAGTTGAATAGTAAGGCGCATGATGTTTTCAATAAGGCTTGGAAAAACAATAATTCGCTAACGGACTCTCTTTTAGATCGCTTTAATATTAAATCCGATAGTATTCCGAACTGGGTGGCTAAGAATATATCTGACAACTCCCAGATTGTGGGTGTTACGTGTAATCAAATTGACAACATTATCGATAACAACAGTGACGATTTTGATCTGGCAATTATAGACGAAGTTTCAAAGGCAACGCTTCCAGAATGGATCATAGCTCTTTGTAATGCTGTAAAAGTAATCTTGGTTGGCGATCATAAACAGCTTCCCGCCACATTTTGCCAAGAGGAGAGTGAGGTTCTGGGTGCTCTTTTGAAGCGTCAAGAAATCCTAATACGTGATGGCGTAATAGATAAAATATTTGTAAATTCACCAGAATTTATGAAGGGTATGCTAACAACTCAATATAGAATGCAGCCAAATATTGGTGCTTTTATTTCGGACACATTTTACGATGGACAGTTGTCTCATGGTAGGGTTCAAAATGAGGATGAAAATGCTAACTTTGGTTGGCTCTCATATAAACGTACTGAGCTATGCCCAAATACGGAGCTTCCTAAAGAGAGGCAGGTTTTAACTAATGATTCAGAAATTAAAATCATTGAGGAGTCCCTTAAAAAACTTGATGGATTAGTTGGTAAGTCTACTAAGGTCGCATTAATCACACCTTACAAAAAACAATGCTCTGGACTAAGGAGGATGAAAGATAATCTATCCGTTAGTAATCTTGTAATCGAAGTTGCTACCGTGGATGCCTTTCAAGGCCGTGAAGCTGATGTTGTATTCTTCAGCTTTGTAAGGAATAACGGTTCAGCCAGATTCTATGGTGATAGCAGACGCATTAACGTGGCTATATCACGAGCAAGAGACAGGGTTTATCTTGTTGGTGACCGGGACTATCTTCGTGCACAGAAGAAGTACCTGGTTCTAAAGGAATTGCTTAAACTTAAAACAGTGACGTTGTAAATCCATTAGGCGGTATATGCGCCCTTTATTGTATGATTTCCAGCGCAAAATTTTATATTATGGGTATTATTATGTAATCCTTCCAATAATTAATATAATTTAAAAGTAAAAGTTTTTCGTATATAAAGCGTAGGAAGTCTATAGGGAGTATTACGCTGTAAGGCGCTGATCATGGTGGTGTTTAAATAAAGTGAAGCTGACGATACCGTGCTCGACTTATGCCCTGAGCACGGTTTGACTCACTGGTATTGGTCATTAGCTAGGCCTTTAAAATATGTTGCCAGGAAAATGTTGCTACAGAATTTACTAAAAGTGCCGGTACTTAGGTCTAATTTGATTTCAAACAACATATTTCCTATATTCCATATTCGTATAAATTGCGTTCGACCGGGTTTACTATCCTTGCCTGGAAGAAAAACAAGGCCTGCCAGTGGCGGCTGTGGTGCGAGCCGGCCACGATGGCACAGGTACCTGCCGCGCTCTTAATACCATTTTGACCGG
>MAAA01014076.1_pt1 | contig 24631 bp, 33 predicted proteins | sample 1115971 | NCBI WGS metagenome assembly MAAA01 (sample SAMN04961123, study PRJNA320927) | seawater metagenome | isolation source: sample BD02T6 sea water enriched with oil for 6 days | place: USA:Gulf of Mexico | collected 2013-07-27 | reverse complement strand
AACATTCTAACACGAAAATTTCCCGGGCTTGGAGAGCATTAGTTTCTTTAACATGTATCCCTTACCTTGAAGAAAGAACTGTTTATATATACAGTTAACGCTATGAAACTTTATATCGCACTGCCAATATCATAGTACTTGTACTTAAAAGGCTGTAGGCCTACTATAATTGACTTATGCAATTATTTATGCAACTTATGGCCTTAATATGACCCAAGAAAGATACATAAAAATGGCTGAGGGTTTGGCTATTTATCTGCCAAATAGACAGAGTAAAACATATTGGGTACGGGTTAGAATTGCCAAAAAAGATGTTAAAAAATCAACGGGTGAAAGAGACCCATCAAAAGCCAAAGAAAAAGCTTATTTCATCAAATTTCAACTTGAAGATAGGTTTAACAAAGGCCTGCCCGTCATAGCCTCAAAGACCCTCAATGCCCTGTCTGACGGCTTTTTAGAGCATTTGCATAGGAATGTAGCTGCTAAGTCAATTCACATCTATATCCGCTATTTTAACCGCTATTTACTGCCAGATTGGGGAAACAAAGCAATTGATGAAATTAAAGCAATTAATATAATTACATTATTTGATAAATATGAATTATCAGAAACATCAAATGGAAAATATACTAGATTTATTATTAAACAATTATTTGATTATGCTGAAATTAATGAGTATATAAAACCGTCTAGCCGCCCTCTTATTCCAAGTTTTAAATATAAAGAAACTGAGTCTTTTGATTTATTTTCCCCATCCGAACTCAAAGAAGTTTTAGATGAAATTAACAGAGTAAAAGAAAAAGCTGAAATTGCACTTTATGATTTATCAATGAGCAATCAAGACAGAAAAACAAATGAAAGGTTTGTAATTCTATCGACTTACTATGAAGTTTTGAGTCGCTGTGGGGCTAGGCCAGGAACTGAACTTTTAAACTGCCGTTTTCGTGATTTATCAATAACTGGAAAGAATTTAGGTGGTCCTTTATTTCCACTTCGTGAATTAAATTTGAACATTTTAGGTGGAAAAATGGGCAAAAGAACGGGTGGTAGAAAAATCCCATTAAATATGAATGCATCAATTTCTTTAGATTATTATTGTAGATCTAATTTTAAAAAAGACTATGACTATCTAATTAAAAATGAACCTGATAGATACATTTTTTCACATAGAAAAACCCCAAATGAAACAGTCGGAACGGCTAGATTTTTAATTGATATTCTGGATGATTTAAAAAGTAAAAATTTAATAAGTAAAACCAAAAGATTAGCAGCATATTCATTTAGACATAGCTATATAACATATGCATTAGCTCAAAAAATTGATGTATATTTATTGGCCGTTTCAGTCGGAACATCAGTAAATTTAATAAAAAATGTGTATTCCAGAATGTCATCTATTTTGAGAAGCTCGGAGTTACATAAAATTGATATTCTTTTTAGTGAAAAAATACCCCCTAAAAAAGCAATAAAAATAGAAGATGACAATTTCAGTAAAATCATTAATAGAAAAAATGATGATAAATAAGGGGAGAACTCACCCCCTTTTATTTAAAGTAAATCCAAATTAATTACTTTTCTCTTTTTGTCCTTATGAATATCTAATAAAGCTCTTTGACAGGCAGACAGACCTAATCGATTATCTTCTTTTATTTTTTGATTTGTCATTTTCCTAGCAATTTTTACTAAAATTTCATTATTCACTTTCATAGAGTTTCGGTTGATACTATTTTTGTCACAAAACACTTTTAAAACTGTTAAAGCTGTTTTAAATAAAGCATCTTCTTTAAACATTAATTCGGCATATTCTGGCTCAAAATCAATTGAGTCAATTAATGGTTTTAAGTTTGTTTTTGTTTTATTTTCCTTGTTCATAATTTAACCTCTTTAGTTATTATTATTATTATTTAACCACCTTTTTCAATTTTGCCTATTTTTTGTACCTATTCTTAATTCGATCATTTTCCATCTTGACAAAATCATCAGCTCCAAAAGTTCCTTCAATCTTAGAAGTTGTTTGTTCTTCTTCGTCTCTTCCGTCCAAATATCCATTAACTTGTGAATCGGACATCCCTTTACCGAATGGCAAATCGTCTTTTAAACTTGATAATTTTTTGGTTATTTTATTAGTCATTTTATCCAATTGATTTCCTTTTTTGCTGGTATCTAATTCGTGCATCTTTCCAATTTTTATTTCGTATTGATTAAAGAAGATGCCCTTACAAGTTTCGAATAACGACTCATAACCTATGATATTTTTCTTCAAAAATTCATGTGCTTTTTTAATCATTTTATTGTTATCATCTTTAATTAATTTATCGACTGTTTTAAAAACTTTGTACCAATTTTCATCCTGCTCAACAGCTTGAATTTTCTGTTGGAAATCTGGGGAATTGATTTTTTCAATTGCAGATTTTAGTTCTGTTGTATTAGATTCAATGTAGTTGTTAGCCATTGTTTTAAATTTTATTTCAGCTACTTTTGTTATATTTTTTGTTTTCATTTCAGTGTTTAAAAGTGTTGTTGTGGCGGCTGCCGTCAATATCTCGTATTTTTTTAAGTCGGTATTTGCTTTTTTATTCAGATTTTCTGTGTGTTCAAGCTCTCTTTTTTCTTTGTCTAGCTCTTGATTTTTATGGTTAAATTCTCTATCAGATTTGTTCTTTTTAGAGTCAATTTTCATTTTTTCTTTTAGTGCTTGTAGCTCGGGTGTGTCATAAACATTCTTTTCAAGCTTTACACCATATCCAGAAACCTTTTCATTGAAGTAGTTAAAATAAATTTGTTGCTTTGCTTTTCCTTGAATTCCATTAAAGTATTCAACCTTTGAGTTGTGATATTCTTGTTGCTCAGTTGGTACTTTTGATAAACTTACTGCTGAATATGGCTTGCTCATTTCATCAAGTAGTTCATCTGTTAGTTCTGGAAATTCATCTCTATTATTCTTAATATATTCAGTTTGATTTTTCTTTTGAGTTTCTCGAATATCGTATTGTCCCGTCAAAATGTTCTTGGCTGAAATAAAACTATGACAATGCTTTCCAACCTCAATACCGTCATTAATATAATTTTCATCATTATGAAATGTTGAAATTATTACTTTATAATTTGGTAAAGTATCTTTGTAATATCCTTCTGCAAATTCAATGTATTTTTCGTCTGGAATAGTCCCATTTTCAAGTGACGGAAATTTAAGTTGAAACTCTTGAAATGCTGTTTTTCTAGCATCAGCTTTATCGGTGCCATACATCTCTTGAGTTAAATCTTTGTATCTTGTTAATGATTTGATTTTCTGTGGTTTCCTATCGTAATCAGAATTTAAAATTTCCTCTTTTTTTGCTTCAAATTCCTCATCAGTAATAGCTCGTTTTTTAATCTTAGTTATTGACTTGAAAACCTCAGAGTCTTTATTTTTATTTAAGTTTGATTTTAACTTAGTGACTTTTGATGCCAGTTTGTCGAATTTTTCTTTGAATTTTTCGTCATCATTTTTTAAGAAATCATCAAAGGTATGATTAAGGATGCTCTCCTTGATTTCCTGAATTTCATTTGATGACAATTCATCTAAGAAAACTTTTTCACCGTTGCCATCAATAAACCAAGCACCATGCTTGGCATCGATATCCCATTCCTTACCCTGCTTTCTGTCAATGGTATTCATCTGCCTCAGAAAGTGGCCTACAGCCTTAGAGGTGACAGCTCTGGACTTGGGAGAATGTGCACGATGGTTTAACTCTGATATCCATGCGGAAGATGTTTTTGACATTTGAAACCTCATTATTATTTTTATTATTTGAGGTCTCATTTTTTCTAAATCGTAACAATTTATTGTCCAGATTTTTGATTAAACTTTCCAAGTTTACCAATCCGAATCAATTTCATCTTTGCGAAGCAAAGTGGAATTATTCAGGACTTGGTTGTTTATTATTCGAAAACTTAAATTGAAATCCCATAATTCCGTTATAGCACATAATAATATTATGCATAGAACTGGAATAAATAAAATTGTAATGGATACCAGTTTTTAATTTTTACCAGGCAATAAAAACAAGTAGAAAATGCTGATTAATCAAGGTTTTTTGGTGGTTAAATTTTTCTGGACACTCTTAGGCACGGCTAGACACTCTTAGCTACTGCTAGACACTCTTAGACACTGTTTAATAAATATTTATGACCTTAGACACTGCTAGACACTGCTAGACACTGCTAGACACTGCTAGACACTCTTAGATACTTATTTTTTAGAGCTATGAAAAATATTTTTATATGTTATTACTGATATTAATAACAAAAAAATAGGCATGAAAATGGACATACAAATATTAAGTATAAAAGACTATGAATTGAAAAAAGAACACATACCGGAAAGCTATATTTTGATTTTAGATGATAATATAAAGGTGAAAGGTGTGTATGATAAGAGGTACAAAAGGGTTGAATACAGTCAATTTAATTACTTCAAGTTTTCATCAAAACCAATGCTTAATTTTCACTTCTATAATACATTAACAAAAATTAAAACTAGAATTAAAAATAGCGAAAAATATCTTTTTATAAGTGATGATTTGAAAATTGAAATGGAAACCATTAAAAATAAGAATGGCTTTTATTATGTTAAAAAATATGAAAGCAAACTAGAGTCAAAATTTAATTCAAACAAACCTAGTTAATCAAGTTTGTTTGGATTAAATTCTTCAAATAAGATTATATTCGACCCGTTAATATTGAAAATACAACAGCCAATAAAACTATAAAGAGCATTGTATGAATTGATATAAATAACCATCTTGTGTGTTTATCTTTCATTCTCTCCACCCCTCAATTTATTTCAAAGCCTCAACAATAAAATGACCCATTTATATCACCTCATTTATGTTTACTCTTAAGAGTCTTTGAGTCTCCAGTCTAATTCTATTAAGATTAGAAATGTTTACATCTAAACTAGCTATTAACTTTAAAAGCCTATCAATATTTTGACCATCATCATGGTCGTATTCATCTCCCGAAAGCTCTAATGCTTCTTGAAAATCTGACATTAAACTAACCATAATATTTAGTTTTAAATTGTCAGATAAATTCTTTCTTATATGTTTACTCATTTTATATCCCCCATCTTTCTTCAATTGCATTTCTAACAATTGATAAACCTTGTTCAGACCAACAAGGGTTGTCTCGTAATTGAATTAGTTCAAAGAATGCATTTTTATTACCTTTGTCAAAATTGCAATATCTTGATAGATTACAGTCTTGGCCACTCCAAAAACTCAAGAATAGCTTTGATAAATCGCCATTGTTTTCACAAGCATTTTTTACAATCTCAATTGAGTTATTAAAGTCATTCTCAAGGTTGCTTTGCTCTTCTATTGTTCTCATTTTATTTCTCCGTTAGTTTAGTTATTTGTTTAAAAAATTGGTTCATCATCTTCAAAAATATTTTCATCAAATTCAATTATTTTAAAAACTCTTTTGAAGCTGCTAGCCAAATATTCAAACTCTTCAGGTAATTCACATTCCAATTTATTTCTGTCTGAATTTATTTTATATTTTGTGTGCAACTTCATAAGCCGTTCTTTAAAGTCATAAAACTCATCATTTGATAACTCTCTATTTGAAAAATAAATCTTTTTAAGATATTCGATATCATAAGCATCAACCTTTAATATTATCTTTTCAATTGTGTGATAAAAGCACCAAACCCCTAGAGTTCTATTATATTCAGCCTCACCATCTTTTATTTCTGTAACTTGTAATTTTATTTCATCAGCCAAAGTTGTATTTAAATCGCCTAAATTATCAAGTTTATCCGCAATTTCTTTAATAAAGAATGCTTCTTTTTCATTAACTTTAAGTACCAAATTTCTTAATAAATCTATTTCTACTCTGTATTCATTGCTCATTATTCTTCTCCTTTAATTTCGTTTATTGTTAAATATATTAGTATCTCTTCTTGAATTTCATTTTTTACCCAATCGCTAGATTTTTCTTCATACAGAGCCTGCTTCATCAACAAAATAATATGTTTTTTTGCTGCATCCGCATCTATAAAAAAAGAATATGCAACTACAGCAAGATTGAAGTAATCCTGATTGACTCTTAGAGTTGTTTTTTTGCGATTTTTAGTTAAGCCATAGATATTCATTTGGCACCTCTTGAAGAGGTTGAATAAGGCTTTTTAAGGCAGGTGTTTCGAATTTTTAATGTATCTGTTTGCTTGGTGTTTCTTTGTTTAGTGCATTTAGTTTTCTTTCTTTCCATATTTCCCCTACTTCAGTTGATTTTGCTGTATCACTTAACATCACATGTCAAGCTTATAATTATAATACCATCACTTTTGAAGGAGTCAAGCTTTTTGTTTTGTATGAATGAAAATAAGTCAAGCATTACTTTGAGGGTTTTATACTTTATTTGATTAAATATAGTGTTTATAAGGGTTTTAAGAGATATAAGGCAGGAGCTGGGAAGGTGAAATTATTTTAAACTAGACTTAACAAACCTGATCTACGGTTAATTGTAATGGCTAAAATTAGTTTGTTTGTTATTTTATTGTTAGCTAATTCATCTATTGCCTCTGAGTGCCTAAAGCTTGGGGGTACACCAGCTAAGGACATTACTAAGACTCAAATTTTATTGTGCGAAGGTGAGGCACTGGATGCGGACAATCCCAGTTATTACTTAGTATTAGATAGTGTAATAAGGTTTCTTTTTATTTGGAATTATAGTCAAGACACTTCGCTATTTAATACACCAGCATTGCGCTCATCACTAATGAAAAAACAATTGGAAATGCTGAAAAATAGGATTTATTGGCTTAAAAAGGCATCTAGTAGTGGCAGCATGGAAGGTCTATATAGATTAGGGAGTGTACTAACATATAAGGATCACAGCACAAAGGGTGGGGAATTCAAGCACTTAGATGAAATTTATGACTTGGAAGGTGGCTATAATTATTTGTTGATAGCAGCTAATAAAGGGCATTCAACTGCTCAATATTACATTTTTGAGTATTTAATGGATGAGAGGTTATTCCCTAATCCAGAACCAAATAGAAAAAAAGCATTTAGTTGGTTAGTAAAAAGTGCTCGTGGTGATAATTATTTGGCAGCAAGTAAACTAAGCCATCTTTATTTATCCGATAAAAATGAAGTTTCTAATATGCTTTCGATGGCATGGCACTTATATGCATTGCAGCTTATGGAGTCTGAAAGCTATTCAAAAAGTGCAACTGAGGCTTTATCAGCTTCATATTTAACTGAAAGGATGAAAATTAAAAAGGATGAGGATTATACGAAGTCCATAAGTATTGGAAATTTTATACTAGAAGACATTAAGATGGGTAAATATGACGATTATGGTATTACTAATTATATAAATAACTTTGTTTCAGAGCAAAATAAAGACCCTGAAAAGCCAGATGAATGGGGCGAATGGAGTGAAGATGATACAAACCTATAAGCATTGCACTCTATATGGGGTTAATATATTTTTTTAATATGGTCAGGCATGTCAAACCAAGTAACTCACTACACTTAATCTAATAGCTAATAGGTGGAATATGAATAAAATCTTTTTAATGCTTATTTTTTTTGTACCAAGCCTTTCTCACTCTAGCCCATTTCCTGAAGAGCGACTAGAGAATTGGGTTATTTGGGATGCTAGCAGCAAGGGAAATTTTAAAAGTGCGGTCATTGGATTTGATAGTGTTGGGGAAACAAAAATAATGTATGAGTGTAATTACAATTTAAGGGCAAATATAAAATATTCAGGTATTAAGCTTCTATTCCCTGGTGTTCTTCCAAAGTATGGGAATTCTGCAACTTTAACCTATTTCTCTGATACAGATAACTCTGTTGCAGTATCAAGCTCATTACTGGGTCAAGAAATAGACATCTACAACTTCTACTTATGGGACATAATAAAAAAATCATCATGGATTTCATTCGATGTTGATATTAATGATGGTAAAACTGTTATTTTCAGGCAAAGGAAAATAGTGTTTAGCTTGTTGAAATTCAAAGAAGCACTTAATAAAGCATATGAAATTTGTAAATTTAAGTAGCTTAATTGCTAGATAAACAGAATTTTATATATCAAATATTGTGGCCAGATATGCAAAAGCCCAGTAGTTAGCTGGGCATAAAGGTTTATATAGTGGTTATCTCAAAAAGTAGAACTGACTTATTTATATTTCTTTAAGTTGCTGGCTAATAAGAATTTAATTTTAGCCATTAAGTCAAATTCATCTTCTGTAATCCTAGTTTTAAACACTCCATTTAAAACATGTTTAACTCCAAAAATAGCAATACTTGAATAATTGCTATATACCTTTCTTGGGGTTGATATCTCTTTAAGCTCAACCGAGTTGATAGAAGTTACATATGTACAATATATGACCGATCTACCTTTTCCTGCTTTAATTAATATACTTTTGAATGGCTTATTATCATCATATCGATTATTGATATATTTTTTGAGGTGGGGGCCATCAGGCTTATTATCTTTTAAATATTCCGTCTTACTTAACTCTGTAATGTAAGCTCCTCCAATTTCTGGATGCTCAACAAATGCCGTTGCAGCAACAAGGCAATTGGATTGGGATGCTAAAAATAAGAGTTTGTCCCCCTTGATCGCTGAACTCGCTACAGTAGCAAGGGCTACCGCAGTAAGTAAAATTGTGCCAGATAATCCAAAAAATATTTTTTTCATTCGTATATACATCCTTATATGTAATGCTTTGAAGAGTAATAATTATATATAGTAGAAAGTATAAGCGAATCTGTCCGTATTTTTCGATACTAAATCTTATTGCGAGTTAAATATAAAGAACCAAGACTATTTAATTGGCAAACCAATACTCATACAATTTCGCAACGAAAAATCAAAAGCCGATTTCATCTCAGTGTAATCCTTATTCAAAGTTGCAAACTGCATACTCCCACTCCCACCGAAGTAATTTACTATATTAAAAAAAACATCACTTCCATATCGTTGATGCTCTGAAAATGAAATTATCACATACTCATCACCACTACTGGTTTGTGCTCGCTTTATAGATACATTTTGAAATCTGTCTTTATCTTGTTGTGCTTCAATATCACCATCTGCATAACCATGATAAAAGGGGATTTCTAACCCTGGTTCATTCGAGTAGATATACCTACCTCGATTCGCACCAGACCCCTTGTCAACCCAATCACACTCTAACTTGAAAGTTAACTTAGTTAGATCTTTAGGCCAGTTTGCTGCTTGAGCTTGAATGGACAGCATTAAAGCTGCCAACAACAAAATTACATTTTTGTTCATCTTATTCCCTCTAAGTCCTATTTTGTTAAATAATTAGCCTTTATTCTCTTCTTTTATCTGTTGATGAGCCTCAGTAAGGCCAGATGCCAATATTCCTGCTGGTAAAGCTACCAATGCGACCCCCACAAAGGCGAGTATGCTAGTAATAAATTTTCCGACAGGTGTAATTGGGTAGACATCTCCATAGCCTACTGTTGTTAATGTAATGACACTCCAATACAACGACCTAGGAATAGACCCAAAATTATCTGGTTGTTCGTTACCTTCAACCAAATATAGCAATGTTGCAGATACAAACAAAACAACAATGGCTATTGAGAATGTTATAAAAAGTTCTGGTAGTTGATTACCAATTGCTCTTCTTAAAAGTTTAAAGGATTCACCATACTTTCCTAGTTTGGCCAGCCTTAATAAAAGAATCATTCTAATGAGCCTCAAAGTGAAACCGTCAGTCGAAGCTAGAGTGATTAGTGTTATCGAGAAAGCCAAAAGATCAATTAAAGCCATTGGTGTAAATATATACCTTACTCGCCCAACAAATCCTCGGTATTTAGGGTCTTCAGAAACAGCCCATAGTCTAGTGAAATATTCGATTGAAAATATGATTGCTAGACAAATTTCCAGAGTATTTATCAGGCTTCCGTAGTTTGATGTTACCTGGCTTTCGGTTGCTATAATCGTTATTAAAACCGAGGTGATAATCAGAAAAATAATGAGTTTATTTGTAATGCTCAATTTGTCCGTGGATATACCTCCGAACAGTTCGTTATATACACTCCTACGATTAATCATTTATTTTCACTACCGCTTCAGTTTCAACTGCTATTAACATCGAGCTACCACCACCTCTAATTTCACATAATTCAAGACTACTCTTATGTTGCTACTCTCTACTCTCTACTCTCTACTTATACAGTTACGACAATATAACTTTAAGTGCCTGCTTTAATAGAAAGACACAGTTTCAGGTGGGTTATGCCATTTAATGTAATCTGATATAGATAACCCAGTCCAATCTATTGAGGCATCACTTAAAGTTTCCAAAGTTGGGAAGCCAGTTTTATCTGCTAAATATTCAATATCCTTTTGCCCTGTCTGTACCTGCCCACGAATATACTTATATAGAGCATAGTTAACTAAGAATTTGAAATTTGTATCCTCCAATTTCAAATTAACTCGAAGCAAACTTTCACTTTTCCCTAGACTGCAGGAAATACTTTCAAAGTCAATCTCTTCGTCATTTTCCAAAGACCAATGTATCATTTCAACAACTTTTTTCGATACTGATAATAACTTAATATCTTTTTGAATTAAGCTAGATCCTTGAACTTCAGCAAACATTGGTAGACCTGAAAACAAATTTTTAGCAAAATCAATTTTTTTTACTTTCGTTACAGACCTAATCTCTTTTAGCTCTGCCTCGCTAACATCGACCTCTAAGGCTTCACTTGCATGCTTTAAAAAGCTCTCCGAACTATACATATGAAATACATCAACTCCTGACTCATTTTTTATTTCATATTTTAGCTCTGGTCTAGGTGATATTGTTTTTGTTCCATTTTGTTTAACTTGATACCACCAGTCTTCTTTGGCATCATCCGATATGAAAAATATATTTGATATATTACCTTTCTTTGCAAATTCAAGTATCTCACTCCACAGAATATAATCACAATATTTCCGATTATAAGTAATGTTCCCATAAGAGAATGTTGGTTTATCACTCTTTTCTTTTTTGGCATCCATATAGCCAGGAGGGATATCTAAATCAAATCGCTTTTTAGCCGTATTTTCTAGATCATCTATTTCTTGTTGAGTCCCAGGCATAGCTCCTACTTTACCGTCTAATATTCTATCTAACTGCTCCCTAATTGAGTCCTTTCGATTAACACTGAAATGTTTAGTCTCTAGCTCTTTTAACTCCTTAATATATGAGCTAGATTCAGATTTTAATTTATCAATAAACCCATCTGTTTCGATCAGTGAGTGTCTTTTTTTAAGTGATAGAGCTTCTAATTTAGACTCTATTGAAGATATTCCGTTAGAAATTATGCTCTCCACTTTTTCAAATTTGGAATTTTGCTCTCCAATTACACTTAATCTATTTCTTTGATATTCAAGGCCAACCATATGAGGAATCCAGACTTTCTCACCCAAAGCACTAATAACTTCAATCAATTTATCTGAAGTACTCTGGTTATATCGATACAAATTTAGCAATACATTAGTATCAAATATAAAATAAGCATCTTTCCACAATCTATTATAGCCATCAGGCTGTAGCGAATAGAAACCATCAAAAATTTGTTTCATTTAGTTGTCACTTATAAATCGGATTAAATTTACTCTAACCATAGAATCATTATTAACACCCACCATTAAACCCATAAGGTAAAAAGCTCTAGATATGACCTGATAATAGTGGCGGCCCCTAAGCTGTGCATTTTATGTACAGGCAGAGTCCCAATAAACATACTTCTACATAGTACAAAGCTGATATGGCACGATGCCATACTATTTCCTTATAACTATATATGTCACTATATAGCACTTAATATATAAATTTAGTAAATTCTTAAACACTCCAGTTTAAACAGCCCAAAAAAGGAATTTTAGGTGCTTAAAATATCTATAGCTCTATTACTCAGTCTGTTATCAATCTACAGCCATGCAACTCCACTCAAAGAAGTAAGTTATGACGGGTTCACTTTGTGGCTTGATTGCTCAGAGAAATTGGCTGTTCTAGCCAAGTACCAGGTAACAAAAGATACAGCTAATTTTAAGAAAAAGTCTTATAAAATGGGTAAAGATGAAGATTGCCGCCAATCCTCAAATAACACCTATGCCTCAGCATCAAAAAAACTCCCTACAGATATGAAGCCAAATCATCCTTATCATAATGGACATATCGTGCCTGCCAACCATCTTGATTACTCTCAGAAGGCAATTAACGACAGTATGCATATGGATAACATCTTTCCACAAGTAGGTCGGTTTAATGGCTCTGGTGGGTCGTGGTACTACACAGAAAAGCTTACAGAGTGCTTGCGAGATGGTACGGACTTAGATGTATACCTTGGGCTAATAATGGGAGATAACGAGAAAAACGATCATTTCTTAAACAGTCATGGGGTTCGAACACCAGATTTTGCTTGGAAAATTATTCATCGAAAGGATACGAATACTATCCAGACATACTTAATGCCAAACACATACGGATCAACTGAATCCAATATGGAGGAGTATGTTGTTGATATAGAGCATCTGCTAAGCAAATTAACCAGTTCCGAAGTAAAGGCTCACTTAAAGCCCCTGGAGAGCTTAAATCAAGATCTAAAGACATGGGTAGTCTCAGGTTCTAGAGATCTGGATTGCGGGAAATACTCAGCTTCTAATAGCTAACAGCAACATTAATAAGGAAATTGAAATGAAATTATCAATCGTCACATTATCTTTGATCCTGTGCAGCTCTATTGCTCTTGCAAAAGAGATTAAGCCTATACCTGATATATATAAAGAGCCGTACAAATACTTCAGCAAAAGCTCGAAGCAAGTTGCTTCAATCTTGTCAAAGCCAGCAAACCGAGTAGGTAATATTATTATTGATACTAAGGACTTCCATATACTGTTTGAAGCTAGAAATAATGTCATTGGATTTGCTGATGTTGAAATTAAAGGTACAGGCCCATGCAGTCAAAAGGTAGACTTTGACTCCCCACCACTTTTGAAAGCTTTAGGAATCAACCCTAATGACCTAGAGCTTAATAGAAAAGCTACACACTCCCATAGGTACTATGACCATACAAATAAGCTAAAGATCGTGGCTTCCTGTTCGTATGATGGTGCACCTCTATCAGTATCATTTAGCAAAAAATATTACCTTCACTAATATAACAATAAGATCCAAGGATCAATAATGAAATTAATTAAATGTATCACTTTAGCAACTGCACTAGCATTAGCCACAGATGCTTATTCTTCAGAAAAGCCACCAATTCCAGAAAAGGCAAAAGAACTTTTATCGTTATTTACTGGAAACCTAGTTTGTGGAATGTATGGTAAGTATTCAACTGATCTTGAGGCCCCACATTTCCCTCACAGATACTTCGACATGTCAAAAAATGTATTGGAAAAATTATTTAGTTATGATGAAGTTAGAAATCGGTCTAAGATTACAGAGCCTAAATTTTATGAAGGCATGAAAAGTGCGATTCTTGCTAGGTATAAAAAGGAAGGACCAGCTGGTCTAAAAGTGTATGTGAATGAAGTTATGACTGATGATAATTTCACACAGCCTAAGTGGATCAATAAGTGCGAAGACCTATTAAGCTATAGCAATACATTTTTTGAAACAAATATTGGCTCCAATTAAAGAAAAGTAATGGATCATACAATGAACGACAAGTTAAAAGCATATATTGAAGCCCATCAGAAAAGTAAAACTGTGGGATTTGTACTAACACTTATATTTGGCCCACTTGGCTTGTTTTATAGCAGCTGGGTGGCTGGCTTAATATTGTCCGTATTAGCTTTGTTTACCCTGGCTACAATTATAATCCCGTTAGCTTGCTGGGTTATTTCAATGGCTTTTTCCTTCTACTTTGTAATTAGGTTTAACGAAAAAGTTATAGCAACTGCAAACTTAAACTCTTAGTTATATTTGGTGCTTTATGTCAGTAATTCTGCTGAGTTCAAATGAACTCGAAGAGCTTTCTAGAAAAGCTGATGACTTTATATTGGCTAAAGATCATGGCAAACTCGAAAAATTCATAGAATCAAGTTTGAAAAATAACCATTCATTTGAGAACCTATATGATGAAGCTAGTTTCTACTACACGATGGGTAATTGCTCACAAGAGATTTATAACTATAATAGTTTAGACTGGTATTCAGATGAGTTAAGTAAAGCTGTTATTTTATTCAGGAAGGCTCTTTATACCATTGAAAGAATCGAAATACCGACTGATAAAGATACCCTTCTTCACAGCTGCATCAATACCAATTTAGGCAATAAGCTAAGCGATCAAGGCCGATTTTTTTGTTGTATTCCATTGTGGGATGAAGCAATTAAACATCAAAACCCTGTAGCTCTCATTTCTAAAGCCAGAAATGAAATTTCTATTGCAGGTAGTATTTATGACTCTAGCCATATGCATTACCACTATTTTACCGCATACAAACTTATAAATTTAAGCATTGAGCACCAGGATAAACTTCATCCTGAGCAAAAAGACTATCTTTCAAGAGGCAGTGATCTCATTAAATTTAAAGAATGGTTTGAAGGCCACTATAATTTGGAGGAATTTGAATTCTACAAGGAGTTTAAAGATGAAGTTGAAACTAAAAATCAGGGAAAGTATTTTAAATGGTGCGGAGATAACAAACTATTTATCAACGACTTAAACGATGTCTGTAATTATGATATTGCCCATCAAGATATTTTAACCATTCCCTCTTTTTCACAAAACATAAACTTCGACATTTCAAAGCATGAAGAGCTTGCATATCATGGGAATTTCGATGAGATAAAAAATGACTACTGCTATGGACGTTTTTTAACTTTCTCTGCTAGGGGTGAATCCAAAGATCATGATCACTTCTTTAATAAAACATACCCTCATGTTGATGATATGGCTTATTCCATTACTAACCTTAAAGCTAGCCATTATAAAAGTGCTTTTAGAACACTCTATTCATTGTTTGACAAAATCGCATACTTTATAAATCGATTTTTCGATCTTAACGATATAAGCCTCGATTATAGAATAAGTTTTGACAGCATCTTTAGAAACTTGAATAATCGTAAAAAATGGAAACCACACAGCAAGCTCAAAAACAGCAAGAATTACTTTATCCATGCTCTTTTCTATATTCTCAAAGATATACGAGATGTACAAGATTCTACCTTAAAAAGCAATTCACTCGATCCTGATGCACAAGAAATATTCAAAATAAGAAATGCTATAGAGCACCGCTCTCTAAAAATAATTGATGACCTTGGTTTTCAATCTATTATACCGGATATAAATTATAGCCATTCGAAGCTTGAGCAACTTTATTATGAGATAGAGGTTTTTAAAGTAAAAATCCAACAAATTAATTGCGAATTTGATTCTGAAAAAAATAAAAGTAGTAGGTCGAAACTGGTAAAGGAAAAGGAAAGGTTTGAGAAAGGTCTTAGTGAAATAGAAGAAAAAATGTACGAACAAAAAAAGCTTTCAAGTCATTCTATGCTTATTACGGAGAGTGAGTTTGAATCTAGACTTATGACTTTAATGAAGCTGGCTAGAAACTCGATTATGTATCTATCTTTGGCTATACATTTTGAGGAGAAAAATAAACCTGACGATGGTGTTATTCGAATGTCTAAAGAAGTACCACTGAAAAGTAGTTAGTAAGTACAATTACCAAGAAACTCTGGCTATAATTAAGCACCGCTGTAATTGCAGCCATAAATGTATAAAAGGAGTTAGTCTCATGGGATTTTTTGATGGGTTAGTTGAGGTTGTTGGTGATATTGGTGGTTTTGTAGCCGATAAAGCCAGCGATGCAGTGGATGCGGTAGTCGAGAATCCAATTAAGAGTGTTGCAATTGTAGCGGGCACAATTGCGACTGGCGGCACAGCTTTAGCATTTGCCCCCGCTATTGGAGCAGCAGCATCAGCAGCTGGTTTAGGTGCAGCGGCCACCACTCTTAGTGGGGCAGCAGCCTCTTCTGCTGGTTTGGCTGCTCTTGGTGGTGGAAGTTTAGCTGCGGGTGGTTTAGGTATGGCTGGTGGAACTGCTGTAGTGGCAGGTGTAGGTGCTGCTACGGGGGCGGCCGTCACTACTGCCGTTGCTTCAAAAATAGACTCAAAAAAGAAATAAGCCTATATGGCCACTTGATGCATATCTAATTCAAGTGGCTATTTTTGACTTTTATCAGGTAATTATTTATGGAATCTCGCTATGAACGAGAGAAAAAACTGTTTAACTCTTTTCTTGAGAGAAACAGGGATAAAACACTTGGAGAAATTGAAGATAAGTTAAGGTTATATGTTGAAGATCTTGCTACCGAATTTGCATCTCAAGAGGTTGAAGCAATGAGGAGCTATCTACTCCGAGAACTTGGTTAAATCCCAATAGCCTGTTGCATAATTTTAATGGCTTTTTCGTTCTATTTCGCAATCAGTTTTAACGAGAAAGTCATCGCTACTGCAAGCCTTAATTTTTAGTTATATTTTACTAAGACTTCACATGCCTATCTATTCTGAATAACTTTCATAGCTTGAAGCGATTCAGATAGGTCGCTTTCTAAGCGATCTAGATCTACTGGCCCTTTAGTTAAAATAGGCACCACCAAAGCTGTTGCGACATTATATGCTAGTGCGGAAACTATAAAGTGTTCATCTTCTGGACCAAGATCTGACAATAGAAAGTTCTTATTTTGAAAGGCATATTTTAGAGAGCCAGTAGCTAAAATGGCTGACAATTCAAACCTTAAACTTGCATATTCATTTTTTAGATTTAAAGAAACAACTTTTCCTCCCCCTGATACTAGCCCCTCAATTCTATCTAGATACACCTTTCCTAAAGAGTAACAGTTCAATACATCCTTTGATGCTTGGATTAATGCTTCCATTCTATGCTTCCTTAGCCTGATGTAATTTATTACGACATTCTATGACTGCATTTTTATCATCTGCTCTGAGCCACTAATAGCCATATCAAATATTTGACCGTTCGTACTTTTGGCACTGCTTTTATTTGAATTTTCCGATTTTAGACTTTCAAGCCACTCTCGCGATTCCTTATTGAGGGAATCAGGGTTAATACCAAGGACTTTTAGACCTATAGTACTTTGAGAAAGAGTAGAACGATCAGAAATACCAGTCACGGCAGTAGTGACGGCCGCCCCTGTAGCAGCACCTACACCTGCCACTACAGCAGTTCCACCAGCCATACCTAAACCGCCCGCAGCTAGACTTCCGCTACCAACAGCTAATCCCGCAGAGGAGGCTGCTGCTCCACTTAGGCTCCCTACGGCTACACCTAAACCAGCTGCTGATGCTACTGCTCCAATAACGGGGGCGGCGACGGCCAAGGCAGCACCGCCAGTAACAACTGTTCCCGCTACAATTGCAGTACTCTTAGTTGGGTTTTCGAACACTGTGTCTACTACCGCACTCACAGCACTATCAGCACTATCTAGAATAAAATCAGTAACATAGCTGTATAGAGAAGCAAATTTAGAATATACCGAGGATTGGATACCACCTACGGTAACTGGCTGGCTTTTTGAATCGAAAGCTTTTAGCTCCATTATTTTCAGGTTAAACATCAATCCATCAAGTAATAAATCAACTTCACTGTCATTTAGCTTTCTATCAATAACTTGCCAACCATGCCCAATGAGTTTGATTCTAACTTCATCAGCTCTAAGCAGAATAGATGATGCAGGGACACCAAGTTTCCCCCCCACTCTAGATAAGTGTTGGATATTAGCCACAGTGTCGCCCTTCTCAACTTTTGACCAGGAAGCCTGAGCCATATCAGCAGCCCTAGCTAAATCGGCTTGTGATACTGCCAAGGTTTCCCTGAGTTCTCTAATTGCAAACCCAACAATCGTCGAATATCTTGTCAATTTTTTGAGCACTCTAAATCCCATACTACATTAAATATAATGATCAAATAATACACCAACCAAGAAAGAGTATCCACATATATAAAACATCCTTAGCCTGTATCTTAACCATAAATTCTGTATTAGTATTTATCCATACCTTGCTAATAAGGTATTACACAACCTGTTGCATACTACTTCTGACTTAACTGCTCGTTTTTCAAGCAGGTACTTTGCCAAGTTTTAGTAGTTGATTTCAGGCTATACACATAAGAGCCGCTGCATTTGCAGCTATAAATTTAAAAACGGAGTTATTATCATGGGATTTATTGACGGGTTATTTGATGCTGTTTGTTTCGTTTCAGACACAGTAGAGGGTGCTGTGAGTGCGGTAGCAGGCACAGCAAGCAGTGTTGTGGACACTGTGGTCGAAAACCCAATTAAGAGTGCTGCCATTGTAGCGGGTACAGTTGTTACTGGCGGTATTGCCTGGACTGCCGCCCCCTTCTTAGGTGCAGTAGCTTCAGGAGCTGGTTTAGGTGTGGCCGGAGGGAGCCTAAGTGGAGCAGCTGCCTCTTCTGCTGGTTTGGCTGCCTTAGGTGGTGGAAGTTTAGCTACCGGAGGCTTGGGCATGGCTGGCGGGACTGCTGTGGTGACGGGTGTTGGTGCAGCTACGGGGGCAGCAGTCACTACTGCCGTTGCTTCAAAAGTCGATAGTTAAACGAAATGGTTTAAGCATGCAGTCCAATCAATTGTTTCAGACTGCATGCTTTATTAATTTGCTTGGGAGATAATTATGGGTATCTTTGATATTTTCAATTCAACTGGGCAGGAAAGTAACGGTCCAAGTCATGGGGCTGTTGACGGCCCCAACAAAAAGGATGGCGGCCATGACCATCGAGTCAACACTGGAAATGATAGAACTCCAGCCCAAAAAGAGGGAGATAAATCGAGAAAGAAAGGTACTGATGCTGGATAGTCATACAAGCTGAATATATCTTATATTGTGGAGTTTACTAAAACTTCTATTTTCTCTGGGCTTATATGTTATTGAGAAGCCCAGATATGTTTGAGTGAAGAAGCCCTTATTCTATCTAGGGTAAACACTAATGTATTTAGCTAGGATCTTAGGAATAGAACCTGCACTAGTTGGATTCTTGTAATAACCGATATATTGGCCAGCGATCAATAACTGAACCCCCACCTTGACAGGTAGTTCAGGGTAATTGTTAAGTTTGGATACTGTTTTAATGTCATCATAAAATATGTGATAGTTTAAAACCCCGTCCCGAGTATTTAACTTTATAATCATTTCATTGCCATTCATCTCTGAGATTTTACCACTTATAGTCAGTTCTTTTGCTCTAAAACTAATGGGGTCATTATAAAAGAAATCATCCATCCATGACCCATTATATGTTTTATATGCACCCCATACTTCTTCAAAATTAAGTGGTGCTAACAACTCAGATGCTATTGCATTGTTAATTACAGATTTATCATTTGATGATCTAAAATTTTCAGGATTTGAAATTGAGTTTTTACGAATATAATTGGAAGTTAACTTAGCCAATGTTTTCTTCGGCACTGTGGAATTTAACCTCGTGAATAGAGTTCCCTTCTTAACTGATTCTACAATTTTCTTATCAGATGAATCGGGGTGAACCGTTGCAAAAAAACCTCCTTCTTTTGGCATGACTAACATCTTACTCCAGTTAGAGGATTCTTTATCTTCATAATTCATTGTAAAAATGTGTAGGTCATGTTTTTTGGATAGTTCATGGTTATAAGTAGTTTTATACTTAAACTTGCTTACTTCTTGGCTATCCCAATTACTACAAATAGAATCTAAACAATATACTGCTTTATCAGTAAACTTCGATTCTTCACTGTAAAAAGTATATGTTTGAACAGCCGTTTTCATTTCTAGATTGTAAATAGTTGCCCAGCTACCATTCAAGTCAGGTGGTTTAGATCCTGAATAGGCACTCAAGGCTATAGAGAGTATTGGTAGTACTATAAGCATTGCTTTAAATTTCATCTGGAAACCCTAAAAACTGGAAAATAATAGTTTTATCAACCTTATTTTTTATGCTAGTTGAAATTGCCATTGCTACACGGTTAGTTATATAACAACTTTGAATAGATACTTCATAATCCATAACCTAATATACTTTATATTATTGTCAGATAGGGAAAATCCCCTGATTTGCTACACTTTATGCAAACCTATTGTTTTTGTTTATCCATGACTTAATGAAGTGATAAATCACATGCCTAAGATACTCCTCATGCTATTGCTATTGCTTTTGTTCCTTCCTATAACTATCACTGCAAGCGAGTTTATCCGCTCTATCGAATACACAGTAAGTCCCGACATGACTTTGAATGAAGCTAAGGCAAATGCCTTAAAGCAGCTTAAAATTGATATATTGAGCGAGGTGGGCAGTCTGATTGAATCTGAAATAAAATCTAATTATAGCAATGGTAAGAAAATTGAAAGTGTGAATTTCAGTCAAATATCAGTAGGAAATATCAAAGTTAAAATTCTGCATGAAGCTTTTGATGGTCAAACATTATTTTTAGAAATTAATGCTGATGTTAATAATAAAAATGTAATCAAGATGCTATCCCGTGTTTATAGTATTAAAGATAAGGATAAGGAAGTTAATAATTTACTTGATAAGCTATCAAAAACTGAAAGTGATAATAAGGAAATTAGAAATGAGAACAAATTATTAAAAATTAAATTAAGCTCAATCAAGGCTGGAATATTATTTATTGAAAAAATGAAAGTCAAGTCCGATTCTGTAAAGATCAAGTTCATTGAAATAGAAGAAAGATGGGCTATTGCTAAAGATAAAATTCAAGCTAGAATTTTATCAGAGCGTGAATCATATGTATCTATAAGGGATTTATCAAAGAAGGTATATATTCAGGGTATGACATTTGATGAGTTCAATTCAATTATTCCAGTGGTAAATATTAAAAAATACTTAAAAGACAATCCTATTGATAATTGCATATCGACTGTTAGCCATGTATATAATTATTACTACCTTGCAAAATACAAATATAGTGGGAATTATTATTTCTTATTATTAGAAACCAAAAGGCTAAATGGTCTAATTTCCAATTTAGGAAGATATAGCTACAATACAATTGATTGGAAAAAGACCAGATGTGAGTACAATTTTTCTCGACAATAAATACATCAATGTTTGAGCGGGCTATTATTTAGCCTTACATTGTAAGATCCTTTATGAACGACATTGTAAATAGTGAAATAATATATCTAATATTGTGATCAGGCATAAAAAAACCCAGTAGTTAGCTGGGTTTTTTCTTGACTGGAATTAATCATTTCGTTTATATCTCGTTTTAGAATTCAATTCTTCCCCACCTTTCTGGGTTTTTTAATTTTAATTTCTCCAGTGCTTTGTCGAGATCAAAATTAAAATCATCGGTATCCATTAGAATTTCATTTTTCTCTGCATTAACTTGCTGAATTGAAATATCAAATCCATCTTTAGCATCTTCAAAGCAAAGTGTTACATATAATCTTCTTTTTCTTGTTTCGTGCCAATCACCCCTGTTATACAGATACGGATTTATCATGTATCTATTTGGTAAAATCTTACCTTTTTTGCTTTTTTCTATTATCGGAATAATTGAAGGTTGGTTATTTAGTATTTTCAAGGGCTTGTGCAGTGCTTGCATGCTTTTATTGACGATGGATCGAGAATATCCTGTCTGATCAACAAGGTCGCTTCTTTTTTCTGGGTTATCTTGAAAAACACCCTTTATATTGCATATTTCTTCATGGATTGCACTTAACACAATTGCGGCTGATTTAGGTAGATTTGCAAGTCTTAAAACTGTTGGATAGTATGATTTATTAAACAAATTTTCTCCTTCTTTTATCGTATCCTCTGGAATATTTACTTTATTTTTTAAAAGAACCTCCACAACTTTATTTAGCTTTTTGTCTTTTTCTTTTTTAATTTTTTCATCTATTTCTTTTTTTATTTCATCATTCATTTCATCACCTTTTTTGTGTTTCTATTAATATCTAACCATTTTTTTGGTTTATGTCAACTTGTTTTTTCGGTTAAATGGTTAGTTGTAATTTTCAATTATTTTAAAGGGTAATGATTGTATGGTTTTTTTAAATAAAAATTATTTCTGTTTTAATGTCATTTAAATGGTTAGGTACTTAACAAAAATTGGTTAACTATTTAGCATCATTTTATTATAGGTAATTACTTAACTATAAATATGGTTAGGCACTTAACAGAAACGGGTTAGGTTTGGGGAAAAAATTGTTAAGTACTTAACAGGAACGGGTTAGGTTTGGGGAAAAAATTGTTAAGTTTGGGGAAAATTTTGATAAGTTTGGGGAAAATTTTTACTTTTTTATATTTTATAAACCATTAAATAATCAAGTAAATATAAGGGGAATAAAAGTTTTGTTTAATTTACTAAGAATCTTTTAATAATACTTAAGAAACCTTAATAAAAACAAGAACTTTTGAAGAGAGTCTGAGAGAAACTTTTAGTAAAAATCGATTATCTTTTTTAGAAATTTATTTCATAAATCACTTTATTTTCATAATTAAATGTACGATTGCAAGCAATCTATTTAATTCCAAAAGAAACAAAAGTGTTTGTTAATATTATTTACTTTGTAATATTTTTTATTATAAATAATAGTTGTTTAGTTTCTTGCCCCCCCCCTCGCCCCCAGGGGAGTTTCTGGGTGTGCTGAAGCACGATTAAAAGATTCTTAGGAAATTGATAAATAAAGTTGTTTAAAAGAATAATCCTGGGTTAAATCAAAAAATCGAAATGCTTGCATTTCCCCCAGATCTTTTTATTTTTTAGTTAAGCACTTGAAATATTATTTAGATATGTTTAATTAATAAGTATCAGCATTTTTGTTTTACCTTATCATTTTGGTTTGCTGATATCTCCAAACCTCCTTATTTACCATGAAATAGGGAGGTTTTTTCTTCTTATGGAATATAATCATTGTAGAAATTAACGATTTTTTGAGTTTTTGCTTCTCGCATTACAATAATTTCACTTATTAAAGCTATTGCTTCATCAATAGTCATATCGCCAGAAAACACCAAAAATAAATAGGATCTTAACAACTCCTTATCAGAATCGCTTTTGATGAAAATTCCTTCTGTATTTAATCGTTTGACTACTTCCTTCGCTATTTTCGTGCCTCGATCCTTTCTTTCTTTATTCGTGCAGGTATTGCCAATTTTTCCATTATTGTTTTTCACAATTAAACCTCAAATTTTATTTATATACTTATAACTTAACTCACATTTTGAATTTCTTATAATAATTCTAAGTACTAATGAATAATAAAATAGTGCCGGACTAATATTGTTATTCGCGTAATAATAAATGCAGTTCTTGAGAAAGGTTGTTTGAAAATGAATAATTTATTACAAAATCAGGTTGTTAAATTAATGTTAAATCGTCCAGAGATTAACGAAATACAGGCTTTTAACATATGCTTAAAGTGTAATTTAAAAACATTTAAAACTGACTTTATCAAAAGAACAGACAACTACAATCAATCTAAATTAGTAGCATAAACAGGTAATAATCATGTCTAAAGTAAATTCAGAAATTGAAACAATCCAATCTCAAATTGACGGGTTAAAATTGAAGCAAATAGATATGCTTAAAAAAGCGAAATCAGATGATATGGTTTGAGGTGGATTTCCTTTATATGATAATGATGGTGTTTTAATGCCCATTATGAGTGATTTTATTGAGTTAGATAAACCTGTAACTGTTAACTTTAACCAATATTTGGAACGAATTTAATTCTATAGATCTTTAATTTTTGGATTTTATCCATAAATGAATAACCATATTTTAAATATTTTTCCATGATTAACCGCTTTTTCTTTTTCAAGGAGATTTATCTCCGATTAATACAGGCTTTTTTCTTTTAAAATAACATGTATTTATCAATAAATTGTATTAGTATTAGAAACTTAATAGTACAAAATACAATCAGTGTTTAAAAGGGATTTAATATGTCTAAAAAATTATCTGTATCTGAAATTGATGAACAAATTAAGAATCTTCAAAAAGCTAGGGTTGAGGCTGCAAAGTCGGCAAAGTCAGATTTAAAAGAAAAAATTGATAGTTTAATAAATGACTCTGATTATTCTCTAGAAGATTTATATCCAAAATTATCTAAAGGTTCTAAATCAAATTCTTCTGATACCGTTACAATTAATAGTAAAACATTAAAATTCAATAAATCTAATCCTGATAAAATCACAGCTTCAATGATTAAACATCTAGCGATTGTTAAAGATAATGAAGCTCATACTGTTGAGACTTTAAAATCTAAATATCCATCTTAGAATTTAATCAAGGTGTGACTTATCACACCTTAAATCCCCCCTCCCCTGCTTTTTCCAATACCTCAAAAGCACTGTATGTATTTACAGTAAAATAACCATCTGTTAAGCTCATATTTCCGTTGTTTTTGCTGTTTTTTTTGTCAATTATTTATGCAACACTTATGCAACTAGGTAAAGCGTATATATACAGGGGTTAATAAGCTTTTTATGCGACTTTATATCGCCGAAAAACCCAGCCTGGGCCGCGCCATCGCTGCCGTATTACCCAAGCCCCACAACAAACAACCCGGTTACATTGAACTGGGCAATGGCGACGTGGTGAGCTGGTGCA
>MAAA01025579.1_pt1 | contig 24747 bp, 18 predicted proteins | sample 1115971 | NCBI WGS metagenome assembly MAAA01 (sample SAMN04961123, study PRJNA320927) | seawater metagenome | isolation source: sample BD02T6 sea water enriched with oil for 6 days | place: USA:Gulf of Mexico | collected 2013-07-27 | reverse complement strand
AGCCGCAATTTTATACACCCCAGAGTCAGCAATTTGCACACCTTACAACAGTTAAAGTCGGGCGAGCTTTCATCCATAGAGCCCGCCATCACTCGCCTACAGCTGGCCGAGAACCTTACCCAGTTCCCCTGCGAAATTTTTGATCTAGCAGACTCACTGGAAGTGCTGGACTTGTCGGGTAATAAATTAAGCAGTTTACCGGCTGACTTTGGCCGTTTAAAACACCTTAGAATTTTATTTTTATCCAATAATCAGTTTGATCATCTGCCCGAAGTACTGAGCGATTGCCCAAAATTGGAAATGATCGGCTTTAAGGCCAATCACATTACAACCGTAGCGGAAGACGCTTTACCGGTTCAAACCCGCTGGTTAATTCTTACTGATAATGAAATTGAAAAATTGCCTGATTCCATGGGCCAGTTATATCGCTTACAAAAGCTCGCACTGGCGGGTAATAAACTAATGGCCAATTGCCGTAATTTAGAGTTAGCACGGTTATCGGCGAACAGCTTAACCGCGTTGCCTGATTGGTTGTTCCAATTGCCTAAAATGTCATGGTTGGCATTTGCGGGTAATGCCTTTAACAAAAATGTATGCGATGCACCCATGATAAAGGTGAATATGGCCAGTATTCAGTTAAATCACCAAATAGGCGAAGGTGCTTCGGGTGTGATTCATCACGCTAATTGGGTGAAGCAGCCTGCTAGCCTTAAGGGTGTCGACGCTGAAATAGCCGTTAAATTGTTTAAAGGCGCCGTGACCAGTGATGGTTACCCACAGGACGAATTAAATTGTTGTTTGACGGCAGGTGAGCACCCCAATTTGATTAAGGTGGTGGCAAAAATTGAACAAAAAAATCAGCTTGGGCTGGTAATGAAGTTGATTCCGGGTACTTTTTATAATTTAGGGCTGCCGCCGTCGTTGGTGAGCTGTACTCGCGACACCTTTAATGAAGGCACAACATTTACACCAGAACAAATTACTAAAATAGCTTTTAGCATGGCGGATATCCTTGCGCATTTACATGGCAAGCAAGTGAGTCATGGGGATGTATATGCTCACAATACGATGATTGATGATCAGGCGTCAGTTTTGTTTGGTGATTTTGGTGCAGCTTCTGATTTGTCGGTTTTACCACAGATACAGCGTGAAGCTATGGAGAGTGTAGAGGTAAGAGCGTTTGCCTGTTTACTGGAAGATCTATTAGGCTTGAACAGTGAACAATATGACTCAAGCCTGATAAGCGCGTTAACGGACCTTAAAAATACCTGTATGCACGAAGATACTGTCTTTCGTCCAAGGTTAAATGAGGTCAAAAATAAACTGCAATCCTTGTTGGTTCAGCCTGAGTTAGAGTTCTTATTTTAAAAGTATTTTAGCCGTATATTATTCGCGTATTAGCGAGAGGATTTACTTATGTCATTCTTTGAAAGTATTGATGAAAATGTAATCTGCATTGCGCGCAATAGCGAACATACCCTCTCAAGCTTTTCACTTAATGATTTTGAGCTAGAGGGCAAGGTTTGGCCCAGTATTGAGCATTACTTTCAGGGTATGAAGTTCCCTGAAGGGGATTACCAAGAATCGATACGTCTTGCTAGTACCGCTAAAATAGCCCGAAAACTTGGCCGGACTCGCTTTAAAAAAATTAGAAAAGACTGGTCAGCAGTGCGTGAAACCGTCATGACTCGTGCTGTTTATACACTATGTCGAACACACCCTACTATTGCCGCGGAATTGTTGGCTACCCAAAATGAGACCCTAGTGGATAACTCTCAATACGATTATTTTTGGGGCTGTGGTCGAGATCGCCGTGGTCATAATGCTTACGGTAAAATATTGATGAATGTACGTGCAAAATTGTTAGCAGAACAAACGGCTTAAGTTAATACAGCCCCCTTAAATCCTCACTATATTAATTATTGATTGCGTGACAAACATGTAGCCACTAAGCTATTCGAACCTAATCAATAATAAAAAATCTCACCATGAAACTACTTAAAACCATCGTACTTATTTCCTTCCTGGCGGGTTGTGCCAGCTTTGAAAATTCTGTTTTTGATCTTGGCCTAAGCGTCGAACGCTCAATGGCGGGTTTTGAAAAACATCAAATACAATTATCAGATCATAACTGGGTGTATCTAGAAGCAGGTAACCCACAGGACCCCACCGTTGTATTGCTGCATGGTTTTGCTGCCGATAAAGATAATTGGACACGCATGGTGCAAAAGTTGGAAGGATTTCATGTGATAGCGCCTGATTTACCCGGTCATGGCGACAGCAGTTTTAACAACAACCTGCAATATGGTTTTGATAAGCAAAGTCTGCGGTTAGCTGAATTTGTAGATGCGCTAGGGCTTAAACGCTTTCATTTAGTGGGCAATAGTATGGGAGGCGCTATTGCAGCGCTATACGCCTATCGTCACCCTAGTAAAGTTCAATCATTAGCGCTCTTGGATGCGGCAGGTTTCTATGGTGAGCAGCCTAGTGAATTGCAGCTACTAATTGAGAATAAACAAAAAAATCCATTGATTGTGCGTAGCCCTGAAGATATGGATTTTTTAATGAGCTTTGCCATGGAACAAGTGCCATTTTTGCCTTGGCCTGCAACGAATGTTTTAGCACGACGTGCCATTGCAAAAGAAGCGGCTAACGATCATATTTTTAATCATATGATGACAGAAGCGGAAGCAGCAAAACTCTCCGGTGGTTTCACCCATGTCTTTAGCAAGCTCACGGTACCAAGCTTTGTATTGTGGGGTGAGGAAGATCGTATTTTGCATGTATCCAGTGTGGATAAATTTTTTGAATACATGCCGAATGTGCAAACAGAGATATTGCCGAATGTGGGCCATGCCCCTATGTTAGAAGTACCGGAACTAACGGCTAATTTATTGGTTGAGTTTTGGCAGCAAGGTACACAGCAAACGCTGGCGGGAACAGACAAATAAGATGATTGTGCAATGAACGATGTTAATAACACTCACGAATTTTTTATGCGCCATGCCATAGAGGAGGCTAAAAAAGCTTACGCGCTAGGCGAGGTGCCAGTGGGAGCGGTGGTGGTATTGAATGGTGACGTGGTTGGGCGTGGTTTTAATCAGCCCATAACGAGTCATGATCCATGCGCCCATGCTGAGGTGATGGCATTACGCGATGCCGCTAAAAATCTTAGCAATTATCGTTTAGTCGATGCCGATCTTTATGTGACGATTGAGCCTTGCACTATGTGCAGTGGTGCGGTGGTGCATGCTCGAATTAAGCGGGTAATATTTGCAGCGTTAGAGCCTAAATCCGGAGTTGTGTGTTCGCAAATGACAGTATTTAAGCAGCCTTACTTTAACCATGAAGTGGAAGTGGTTGCGGGTGTATTGGCACAGGAATGCACTGCGTTAATGCAGGACTTTTTTAAGATGCGCCGAGAGCAAAAAAAGCAAGCGAAGTTGTTGGCCCGTGAGAATAAGGAGGGGTGACTTTGTAGTGGAAATTTTTCTGGAGTGAGTTACTATTTTAGAGGAAAAGAAAAACGTGAGCATTTGTGTAATAAGTAAGGCTGCTAAAATTGGGAAATGTCATTCCTGAAATTTAGCTTCCTTAATCAAAATTCTACGTAACTATTTAGCGAGTAAATGTTAGATAGCGCAAGACCCATTACTGGGTAATTATGGAGCAAATATGAGAGGCATGGATGCCGAGCTTAAGGCTACATGGAGGTATTTACGCCGCTTTGTGGAATAAATAGTCAGTAATGGGGCGGTTTATAATGCCTACTTAATAGATAAAAATGTACTAATCCGCTTGGGTATATACGGCCCCTAAAATATCATTCCTGTAATTTAGTTTCCTTAATCAAAATTGTACTAATCCGCAGGGGCATATGCGCTCCTTGGCATTCGACAATTGCATCCTGCATTGTTCTGATAAGTTACATCCCTGTCACGACCATGGCACCGCGCTATTGCTTACATGGATGTAAGTACTTAGGATTTGCCGAGAGCAAAAATCCTGACCGCCCATCGGCAATTGCTCCATGCATTACTCTAATACATCACGTCCATGTGATTATCCCTAAGCATAAAAAAACCGGCATAAGCCGGTGAAGCGGTCTAACTCTGTGTCCCTGCTTAGTTCACTTTTGTGAGAGGGGGGATCGTTTTGTAGGTGTTGCTGGCGGTAAAAATAGAGCCTTCACCTAACATTGTGTAGCTGGGTTCTGGTTGTTCACGCCACACCAGTAGATCATAAAATTTACGAATATTTTGAACGTAATGCACGGGTTCATAACCTCGGGCATAACCGTATCGTGTTTTTTTGTAATATTTCTTTTTGCTTAATAAAGGTAAACGATCTTTCACGTCCATCCAGCGATCAGGGTCGCCCCCTTGTTGCTCTGTCAATTTTTGTGCGTCTCTTACATGTCCCGCGCCTACGTTATACGAAGCAAGCGATAACCAAGTGCGGTCTGGCTCGTTAATATGTTTAAAACGTTTCTTCAACTTGGCGAAATACGCGCTACCACCCACAATACTTTGTTGTGGGTCAAGTCGGTCAGTCACGCCCATTTCTTTGGCGGTGGTGCGGGTTAACATCATCAAGCCACGTACACCGGTGCGTGAGCGCGCTTTTGAGCGCCAGTGACTTTCTTGATAACCGATGGCGGCAAGTAAGCGCCAATCAACGTCATGCTGTTGTGCCGTTTTTTCAAATAGTGCCTGGTACTTATTTAAACGTTCATCGGCTTGACGTAAAAAGGTTAACGTACCCACGTTATTAAGTTGATTCTGATGACCATAATACCGTTCTTGCAGTTGTGCTAATAAACCGGTTTCACGCATTAAGTGAAAAAAGTCGCGAGCCTCACTTAATAATTTGTTATCGCTAAATTTAGCAAAAGCCCAAGCAAGGTTTTGAGATTGGCTAACATCAAAGGCAGTGCGTACTTTAGGGTAGAAACCCGACAGCGCTTGGAATTCGTTACTGTCAACGATAGTGAAATCAATATCACCGTTTTCGACCATCTGCACCAATTCACTTACTTCAGCATCGTCACGCTCTATCCACGTTAGCTCAGGCATGGAGGTCTTTTGTAATTGACGTAACTGGTGAGCATGACTTGAATGCGCGGTTACCACTAAGGTACCTTCTAGCATGCTTTGCATGCTCTTAGGGCGTTTGCGGTCGGTACGATAAATAAGTTGCTGGGTGACGTTCATGTAGCTGTCAGCAAAGGTAACATGTTCGCTGCGTGCATCGGTTACTGTTAAACCTGCAGCAGCAAAGGCAACGTTGCCGGACTCTACTTCGGTTATTAAATCATCAAGACTGTCGGCCACTTCAACTTGTAATTTTACCCCTAGATAATCTGCAAATTTTAGGGCAAGCTCGTATTCAAAGCCCGAGCTTTGATCTCGGTCTTGAAAGTAAGTCGTAGGGCTGTTGCGGGTAATAATTTTAAGAACACCGCTTTCAACAACATCTTTATACTGATGTTGGTTTCCTGAATTAACGGCAATAAACACGATTACGGCTATTAAACTTAGAGTAAACCAGAATTTAATGAGCCATTGTTGCTTCGTTATGTGAACTTGCTGCATCTATCCCCCCTAAGAATTGGCAGTTAAAGTGTGAACTGAGTCATATTTTATTAGCTGAAGACCAAAGTGCCAAATCAATTTGTAGGACAACTGTGGCCATAATTCACTGAATCGCCTTTCAGACCCCGTGGTTGTTGAGTGGCTCGATTTTAGAACATTTAGTTATATACGTAAAATCTATTAATAATGATTAAGAATTAGGCGGGTTACTTCTATGTGCTATAGGGATAACGCAATGGCGTCGTATTTTGGGGCTAGAGATGGTTCGCTATATTAAGGTATATCTTAATACATGCGCTTTGCGGCAGGTGTAATCTGAGCATAGGTTCTTGCTCTCTTTTCTGGATGCTCCTCGGTATCTGCTCCTGTGCTGTTATGATATGCCACATTCATGTTGGCTTGCATTGCCCTAATACATTCCATCGAAGCGACTAATAGCCTCAGGTTATGCCAAGCATTCTGTGCAGATACGGCCTTTGCCACCTAATTTTTACCACTTATCCAGTAGGCTCAGAGCAATGCTCAAATTGTCCGGTGCTCCTGCACTTTCCGCATTTCGTCGTGAAAAGCTGCTTGCAAAAATTCAAGTAACTCACCCTGCCGTGACCTCTGTATACGGCGAATTTGTACACTTCATAGAAGTGGACGAAGAGTTGACCAGTGAAGAGCTGGCGACTCTACAGCGTATTTTACGTTATGGCCCTAAGGCACAAGCGGAACAAGTTCAAAGCCAGTTGATGTTAGTGGTACCTCGCATGGGCACAATTAGCCCTTGGTCGTCTAAGGCAACTGATATAGCGAAAAACTGCGGATTAAGTAAAGTTAAGCGTATTGAACGTGGTGTGGCTTATTGGGCGCAGGGATCAGAGGATGTTAAAGGCATTCAGGTGCACCTATTTGATCGCATGGTCGAAACCGTTTTAGCTGACTTTGATGCTGCCAAGGCCCTGTTTAGCCATGCCGAGCCTTCCACTATGACGCAGGTCGATATTTTAGTCGGTGGCAGTGCGGAGCTTGAAAAAGCCAACAAAGAATTAGGTTTAGCATTGGCTGACGATGAAATTAGCTACCTAGTTGAAAACTACAAAATTTTGGGCCGCAACCCTAACGATATTGAATTAATGATGTTTGCCCAAGCAAACTCAGAGCATTGTCGTCATAAAATTTTTAATGCTAGCTGGGATATAGACGGCGAAGCGCAAGACAAATCATTGTTTCAAATGATTAAAAACACCTACGAGTGTTTCAGCGAAAATATCTTATCGGCTTATAAAGATAACGCGTCGGTTATTCGGGGCAGTGTTGCAGGGCGTTTTTTCCCTAACCCAGAAAGTAAAGAGTACAAATATCATCAAGAGCAAATGGCTATCTTGATGAAAGTGGAAACTCACAACCATCCAACCGCTATTGCACCGTTCTCGGGTGCGGCGACCGGTTCTGGTGGTGAAATTCGTGATGAAGGTGCTACCGGTATCGGCTCTAAACCTAAAGCGGGTTTATCGGGTTTTACCGTGTCAGATTTAAAGATTCCGGGTTACACCCAACCATGGGAAAGCACGTATGGTAAGCCTGCGCGTATCGCGTCTGCGTTAGATATTATGATAGAGGGTCCAATTGGCGGCGCTGCTTTTAACAATGAATTTGGTCGCCCAAATTTGTGTGGATTCTTTCGTACCTTTGAGACAACGGCCGATGGCGAAGTTCGCGGTTATCATAAACCGATTATGATTGCGGGTGGTTACGGTAATATTCGTGAAGAACACGTACAGAAAAAAGAAATTCCAGTGGGCGGTAAATTAATCGTTCTGGGTGGGCCAGCCATGCAAATTGGTTTGGGCGGCAGTGCAGCCTCATCGGTAGATACTGGTGACTCTAATGAAGATTTAGATTTTGCATCGGTACAACGCGGAAACCCTGAAATGGAGCGTCGCTGTCAGGAAGTAATTGATCGCTGTTGGCAACTGGGTGATGAAAACCCCATCGTTTTCATTCACGATGTTGGTGCAGGAGGTTTGTCTAACGCGTTTCCTGAATTAGTAAATGATGCCGATCGTGGTGGTAAGTTTGAATTACGTAACGTACCTAACGATGAACCCGGCATGAGTCCACTGGCTATTTGGTGCAACGAATCTCAAGAGCGTTATGTTTTATCGGTTGCGCCTGAAAACCTAGCTCAGTTTGAAGAAATCTGTAACCGTGAACGTTGTCCTTTTGCGGTAATTGGTGAAGCCACCGAAGAAAAACATTTAACGGTTTCAGACAGTCACTTTGGCGATAAGCCAGTGGACTTACCGTTACAGGTATTGCTAGGTAAAGCGCCTCGTATGCATCGTGACGTGAAACGTTTCGATCTAAATCTACCTGCAGTAAACCTTAAGGGCATTGAATTAAAAGATGCCGCTGAACGTGTATTGCAATTACCCAGTGTTGCCAGCAAAAGCTTTTTGATCACCATTGGTGATCGCTCTATTACGGGTACGGTTGCGCGTGATCAGTTTGTGGGGCCTTGGCAGGTACCTGTGGCGGATGTAGCGGTTACAACGGCATCTTATGACGGCTACAACGGTGAAGCAATGGCCATGGGTGAGCGTACCCCTGCTGCACTTATTAGTGCACCTGCATCAGGTCGTATGGCGGTAGGTGAAGTAGTAACAAATATTGCAGCGGCCAACATAGAAAAATTAGAAAATGTAAAACTGTCTGCTAACTGGATGTGTGCCGCCGGTCACCCGGGTGAAGACGATAAACTTTACCAAACTGTAAAAGCGGTAGGAATGGAGTTGTGTCCCGCGTTGGGCTTAACCATTCCAGTGGGCAAAGATTCAATGTCTATGAAGACTAAATGGAACGAACGCAGTAAATCTGGCAGCGATGAAGAAAAAACCGTGACGTCACCCTTGTCGTTAGTGGTAACCGGTTTTGCCCCTGTAGTTGATGCCACTAAAACACTCACACCGCAATTACGTGGAGATGATGAAGATACTGACTTGTTATTGATTGATTTAGGACGTGGTCAGCATCGTTTAGGTGCCTCTGCGTTTACTCAAGTTTTTGATCAACTAGGTAACGAAACCCCTGACGTAGATGACAGCGAAGATTTAAAAGCATTTTTTGCTGTGATTCAGGGCTTAAATCAAGATGATATTTTATTGGCTTATCACGATCGATCAGACGGTGGTTTATGGGCGACATTAACGGAGATGAGCTTTGCCGGTCACATTGGATTGGATATTGCTCTAGATACGCTTGCCAAAAATGAAGCCGATGTTATTCCTGCCTTGTTCGCCGAAGAGTTAGGCGCGGTGATACAGATTCGTAAAACGGATACCGAGTTTGTGATGATGCAACTAGAAGCCGCCGGACTAGATGATTGCACCCATGTCATTGCCAGCATTAATGACCGTGACAGCGTTACCGTATCGTTTGAAGGCGCAGAGTTGTTAAGTGAAAGCCGAGTGGATCTGCATCGTTTATGGTCAAGAACGTCTTATGAAATTCAGGCCATGCGTGACAACGCCGACTGTGCCAAGCAGGAATTTGATAGCTTGCTAGATGCAGATGACCCAGGTTTGCATGCAGAGCTAACATTTGACGTGAACGCTAATGTCGCTAGTGCGTTAATTAACTCTAATAATCGTCCAAAAGTGGCTATCTTGCGTGAGCAAGGGGTGAACGGACAAATTGAAATGGCCGCGGCCTTTGATAAGGCGGGTTTTGCCACGCAAGACGTTCACATGAGTGACGTTTTATCGGGCCGAGTAACATTAGAAGGCTTCCGTGGTTTGGTTGCTTGTGGTGGTTTCTCGTACGGTGATGTACTGGGAGCGGGTGAAGGTTGGGCAAAATCAATTTTGTTTAACGACATTGCGCGTGAGCAGTTTAAAAACTTCTTTGAGCGTGAAGATACGTTTGCACTGGGTGTATGTAACGGTTGTCAGATGTTATCTAACTTGCACGAGCTTATCCCTGGTGCGCAAAATTGGCCTCACTTTGTACGTAACCAGTCGGAGCAATTTGAAGCTCGCGTTGCTATGGTTGAAGTTCAGAGCAGTGATTCCATCTTGCTTAAAGGCATGGAAGGTTCGCGCATGCCAATTGCCATTGCACACGGTGAAGGTCACGCTGAATTTGCAAACGAAAGTGACTTAGAAGCTGTTAATAAAAATGCCAATATCGCGTTACGTTTTGTAGATAACTTTGGTTTAACCACTGAAGCGTATCCTGCTAACCCTAACGGCTCAACTCAAGGAATCACCGGCTTAACGGCTGCCAATGGTCGAGTGACCATTATGATGCCTCACCCTGAGCGTGTATTCCGTGCCGTACAAAACAGCCATTGCCCTGATGAGTGGAATGAAGACGGTGCTTGGATGCGCATGTTTAGAAATGCCCGAGTTTGGTGTAACTAAGCACTAAAATTGAAATAAAAAGGGCTGTTTATCAGCCCTTTTTTTATGCCTAGGGATGGGCGGTAAAGCGCGATGGCATGGTCGTGACAGGGATGTCACTTATCAGAACAATGCATGGAGCAATTGTCGAATGCCAAGGAGCGTATATGCCCAAGGATGGGAGGTAAAGCGCGATGGCAGGGATGCCAAGGAGCGTATATGCCAGCGGACTCGTACAGCGTTAGCTACGAAAGCTAAGTGTAATTGTCGAATGGCAGGGAGCGCATAGGTCCAAGGGAGGGCGATTATTCTTCATGAAACCTGAAGCTAATATTTTAAGAAGGGAAGCAAGTATGAGTACCCGCAGGTTTAAATCCATATGAGTCAATCAATCAGCCTAATACCACGCCCTCTGGCCATTGCAATTTTAGTTATATCGGCCACATTATTTGCTGGCAATCATATCGCTGCACGTTTTGCTTTTGATAGTGGCGCAGGATTATTGCTAGCGGTATTGGCTCGTGGAGTTACGGCATTATGTTTAATGTTATTGATTGCCTTTATTAGCAAGGCTTGCTTTAAAATTCCTAAAAAATTAATTAAATGGCAGCTTTTAGTGGGGCTATTGATCGCCGCCCAAAGTCTATGCTTGTATTCAGCGATTAATAAAATACCGGTGGCCGTGGCTTTATTGTTAGTAAATACCTGGCCCATGATGTTTATTCTAGCCAGTTGGTTAATGAGAAAACGCGCACCTAATTTGAAAACATTTCTAATGTTGCTCGTTATTTTAATGGGCTTAGTTTTAGTATTGGATATTGATGCCAGTGGTGCCTCAGGGGGCGTGAGCGAGGATGCGGTATTAGGAATTATTTTGGCCAGTTTATCGGCTTTATTTTTAACCATTACCATGTGGTTGACTCAATACCAGTTAGCCAGTGTGGCAGGCTCGGTTCGCAGTAGTTACACTATGGCAGTGGTCGTCGGTGTTATGTGTGTGATGGGGCTATTTGGAATATTACCCGGCGGCTTAGATGCTCCACAAACTCAAAGCGGTTGGTTTGGCTTGATCAGTTTGGCCGTATTATATGCCATTGCTATAACTATGATGTTTGTCTTAGCACCAAGACTGGATATGGCCAGTAATTCACCTATTTTGAATTGTGAACCGGTGGCTTCTTTATTATTAGCTTATGTTTTTTTGGGACAATATTTAAATGGCACGCAATTACTGGGAGGGACAATTGTGGTTGTGGGGATAGTGGCTATCGGTTTTCATAAAGAAAAGGGCGCTAGCAATGCATAAAAATTTTAGGTGTATCTCGATTGCAGTTAAAAATATGTAGTGTGCCTTTTAAATCGTAGGTTAAAACCAGTAAAGAGAGCCTTCTAAAATAGAAAGCTGTCTTTACTAAAGCGAATACGAATAGAACGGTTATCCTTAAAGGTGCCAAAAAACGAATCTTCATTGCCATTCATCCATTCAAGCATTACAGACACCTTAAAATCATCCATCACTTCAGATATAAATGTTGGGCGGATAAACTGTCCTTCATTGGCTAGGTCATACACTATATCCAATTGAGCTTCCCATGCTGGGGCTTGGTTGGTGCTGAGTCGAACAAAAAGGGTATTCTCAAATATATGATCTAAATCGGTTGGTCCGTATTGTATATTGGTTGAAGAATATTGACGGCTCCATTCAAGTAATATATTTAGGTCTTCACCAAGTAGAACATCATTAATTTGTTTATCAATACCGAACACAGCATGATAAAAACTGTCATCAATCAACGGGTTGCTACCGTTGTCATCAGTCGTGTTAATATACGCAAGTTCAGTTCTAATTGTATAGCTACCTAAACCAGTTGCACCATCAACTCCAATTACATTAATTCGGTATGTTATAGGCTCAAGTTCAATGGAGACATTGTTCGAATCTATGGGGATAATGCTTTGCTGATAAACCGGTAAATCATTCCACCCTGTAAAATAAGAAATACCATAATCCATACCTAATTTAGATCCCGTTAAGCGAATACCAAATTGACTGTTGTTAATGCTTCGTTTTGGTTTATTCACCTCTAGCAATTGATAATCAATGTTATGTCCAAGGGGGGTTGTTGGAACTAGATTAGGGAACCATGGGCTATTAATGTTTGGCAGCTCACTGGCGGTATAAAAAGGTATCCACAATACTTCCAAATCGGAATGCTCATAATAACTTCTTTGACTTATCGCAAGTTGCCCCATGTCTTCAAACTCGTCATCGAGAGGATCTTGAAAATTAGCATTGCTAAAGTCAATGGGGTTTACAATATCGGTACGGCCCCATGAAAACTTTTGAATGCCAATCCTAAGGTCCGATTGTGATAGGCGCCAATCGATAAATGCTTCATCAATACGTTTGTGATTTTTAATGCCATCAAAGTTAGATTCTCTTAAAGTAGGGCTAGCTACGAATCGACCATTATTACCCAAATTAAACGTATAATTTGCAGACAAAGACAATTGATGAAGAGTGTGCGAATTAGGGCTTACATCTGAATAATTAATGCTTTCCAGTTCTAATTTAGATGTGGCAGATCCCAGCTCATATGCAAATAATGAGCTAGGCAAGAGCAGTGCAATACATGCCCAAGCAGATTTCATTTACCAGCTCCTTTCTAGAGCACGCATAGTAAATTGACTTGATTTTAAACCGGTATTTATTTTGAAATTTTCGTAACTTAAAATAGTTCTATGTTTAGTTTTAATGTTCTCCATAGTGACCATCTTGGGTCGGCTAATATTACTACTGGCTACCTGATGAATGTCATCAGCTTTTAATTTTTTAGTTAGTTTGTTGGATTTATTAAAGAAATCAATTTTAGAAATTATAAAATCGGATTTTCTTATCCATAATACGCGATGACCATACCCAGATTCATCCAGTTTTTCTTGGCTTGCTGGTATTGCTTTGATAATGAAGTTATCGAATCCATCAACAGGCTCCTCTCCTAGCAGCTCATAGTTAAAATCGGCTAGATCTTCAGCCCCTAAATCTTCGTAACTAAAATCAGTTCCCATAAAGCTATCGCTTTGATTTGCTGAGCTAATGCGTCTAGAACGTTTCAGAGCTGGAAGGTACAGCCATTGGTCGTCATTGCTGTCTATTTTCTCTACTGTCAAAAGGCCCGTTCCAGAGATATTTTGTGGGGCGCTGAATTTAATGAGCGAGTTTTGTATATTATTAGCATTGGTTTGAGTGATGATTTTAATGGCTCTTTTACGCTGACTCCCCCCTTTATTTATCAGTAACATTTCAACGTTGACAGTTTCATCTTGTACTTTACGTTGCTGGTCATTAAAGCTCATTATATCTACAGCGCTTAACTGAGATAGTGCGCTGGTAGAGAATAGCAGGCCAAGTGTAACTATAAGTGTTTTCATATTTATGCCTCTTTACTTATTTGGTAATCAGATTCTTCAGGTACATTACTTGTCACTTGATTGTTCAATAATCTATTTCCCAGAATAGCGATAACAGCTGGAAAAATAACAATAGTGGCAAAGGCGCTCGTAATCATCATTAGTGAAATTAGCCAGCCAAAGAATTGAAGAGGCTGAAAACCAGAGAGTATGAATACGGAGAAACCGGCAACATTAGATAGCGTATCGTAAAATATTGCTTTACCCGCTGTGCGGCTTGTTATCGCCATGGCAATTTCTATTTGTGGTGTTTTTTTGTATTCTTGCAGGAGTCGTTTCAAATAATGAATTGTAAAATCCACACCTATACCTACCCCAATAGCCGTAACAATAGCGGTACCCACATCCAATCGAATACCTAAAAACCCCATCATTGATAGCGTAAGCAGAGTGGCTATAGATAGTGGAACGATACTAAGCACTCCTGCTGAAAAGGCTCTAAATATTAAGCTACAAAAAAGCAGTACAACCAATATGGAGGAAATAATATTAAGTATCTTTCCTTCTACGATGTACTGAATTTGAGCCAGCCAAAACATGACATCGCCACCAAATTCAATATTAAGCTCTTTTGAAAATATAGATTTTGACTGATCACGTAAATTTTCATAAAGGGCTTGGTGGTGTTCTTGCTCTGAGGTGGTAAGCATTATGCGAATTTTAGCGCGTTGCGTGGGGTAATCCAGTAATCCGCTTTGCTCACCAGGTGTACCTGACATGCTATAAAGTAATTGATACTGAGCGATAGTCTCTTCATTATTAGGGATAGTTTCATACTGAATACTGTTATCGTTCATTGCACTATTTATGCGAGTAATGATATCTGCAAACGAACTTGAATAGCCTACATGCTCTTGCGATTCAGCATATTTTTGAAACTCAAATATCTCTTGTAAGTATTTAGGGTTTTGAATTCCATTTTCATTCGGTGCCTCTACCATTACATCCATGTAACGTGCACCACCAAGGTGGGTGTTGAACTTTTCAAATGCGGTTCTTAACCTATGTCCAGGTTCAAAATACTCTATGAAATCCTGTCCTGATTTTAACTGCGACAGCCCGAACGTACAGCTCAATAGAATGCCTATTAGCGTGACGGACACGACCATTCTTTTATTGTTCAACGAAAAATCGCTGACTTTAGTCAGTGCGTTATCAAGGCCTGCATCTAAAGAATCGAATTTCTTACCTGTAGTTGGTTTCAGAATAGAAAGAAAGGCGGGTATAAACGTTAGGGATAATACTGTGGCGGATAACACACCAATTGCAGTAGCCAGTCCAAACTCCTGTATCGATGAAACCTTAAATACAATTAGAGTCAGTGCACCTAGAGCTGAAGTGGCACCTGTAAGTATGATGGCAGGTGCAATATTTTTAAGAGATAAGTTTGCTGATGAGCGATTATCCTTTCCGTTTTTAACTTGTTCATAGTATTGAAGCATTACATGAATACCGTAGGAACTCGCGACGGCAACCATTAAGGCTGGTAGAGCGGATGATACAACGGTTACGGCTAACCCTAACCAACCCATTGAGCCCATGGTCCATACAATACTTAAAACGACCACTGTAAACGGGAGGACAACACCTCGAATGGATCTTAATGTTAATAAAAAGCAAAGTAAAATGAGCAGTAGGGCACTTGGAAGTAATATGCCTGTATCTTTCTGTATGCCACTATCTATTTCTTGAGCTTGTATCGCATCACCTGCGATATAGAATTTTAAGTGATTTTGTTTATATTTTTCTATTATAGAAAATACAGCATTACTCACTTCAGTTTGATTGTAGCCTTCTTCTACATTGGCGGTAATGGCTGAAAAAGTACCATTCTTTGAAACTAATCGACCAAAAACCTCCTTACTATTAAGTACATCGTTATGAAGTAGATTTAATGCTTCTTGTGAACTGGGTATGGATTTTAGAAATGGATCTCGCTCTAGTCCCCATTCTCGCGACTTCAAGTTGTTAAATGTAGATAGGCTAGTGATTTCATCTTCGATAACAAAAGGAATTGATTTTAAATCTTCTGATAAGTCCTTAATGGTATTTAAAGTATCGGTATCGTAGATAGTATTATTGTTTTCTATGCCAATAAGAACAATGCCTTTTTTACCAAATATGGAATCTAACCGGTCATTAGTTTTTACAATTTCGTTTTCTTTCGGGAGTTCAGATTCTTGATTATTATCAATCTTAAGGTGACCAAGCCCACTACCTAGTACCATTGTTATAATAAATATAAGGAATAAAGACATTTTTGGATTGTCTGTTATCCAGTTGTAGTAGTTATGCATTAGATCTCTCACAGTTTAATCATATACCCTAAAAAGTAAGGTTTTTTTAACTTGGCTACAAACGTATTATTTTTTTCCATAGGTTAAAATATTTAATGTATTGAATGTGGAATTAGGACATGATACTTAAATCTTTTTAAGGCTTAGTGTTGTATTGAGCTAAAAATAATAAGGATGGTTCTAGATGGAGGAAAAGTTGCCAGCGATTCACTTGCTTAAGGCATTTGAAGCATCAGCTAGACATTTGAGTTTTAAGGGCGCTTCTGAAGAGCTTCACCTAACCGCTTCGGCCGTTAGCCAAAAAATAAAGCAGCTTGAAGAGTGTTTAAATGTTAGTTTATTTACACGAATGACTCGGTCGTTGGCGTTAACACAGGAAGGACAGGATTATAAGCTGCTGGCTAAGGATATACTGTCTTTCTACCAGCAAAGGCAAAGGGATTTTCTTCGTCGTTATAGTCGCCGGAAAATGCGACTGTCTATGATTCCGTTCGTTGCAAATGATATAGTATTGCCTTCTTTGCCGGAATATCAAGATGAAAACCCAGATACAGAGCTAAAAATTGAAGCCTTAACCACCTTGGTCGATTTCTCTGATGGAGCAATGGATGCTGCAATTCGATTTGGCTTAGGGGAGTGGTCGGGTCTAGTCGCAACCCCTTTTTGTCGTTGTAAAATAGTACTTGTTGCCTCTAAATCTGTGCTTGAAAAAAAGCCAATAAATACGCTAAATGACCTTAAAAACCACTCCTTAATTAGTATGCGAGGAGCTGAGAGTGCATGGCCTGATGTAGCAAACAAATTTTCCTTACCCTTTATAAATAACTGTAGGTCGTTAGAAGTTGATAGCTACCTTGCTTCAATGGTTGCTGCCCAACAGGGGCTTGGTGTCGCAATTGGAATTAAGCCTATAATTAACCCCTGGATTACTGATGGTCGATTGACACAGGTATTAGATATTGAGGTGGAAATTGAAAAAACATATTACTTTGTTCGCCGTATTCAGGATAGAGACGATATAAAGCTACAACAACTTTATATCTGGTTAAAAAGTTTATTTTCACAAAGGGAAGATCGGTCTATTGACGTTTATAATCAGGCATAATTTACCATTAATGGCTGCTTTAGATGAGGCTTAGAGTCGTAATTTTCTTCAAGCCATATTAATATTTTGGGGATTACGTGATCGTCTAATGCATCGATTGCAAGGTGCCCTGCATTATTTACAATGTAGTTTGTTAAGTGTCGGTTAGGTATGTGCTGATACAGTAAATTAGAGTCCTTAATAGAGGCTGTTTTGTCTAGATTACCATTGATATATAAAACAGGTTTATTAATGTCCTTTAAAATATCTTGTTTCAATAATGATAGTTTACTAATGAACGACCTTACTGATATTGTTTTTTGAAGTGCTACTTTTATCATGTTACTTAAGAATCTAATTTCACTAAAATTGAAGAGTATTTTTTTAATGTTTGGCTTGAAACCATAATGTATAGGCCCACCTTGATTTATTGCACCCAATACATTGTCATCTTTTGCGGCTAGTTTAAATGCCCAGTACCCACCAAATCCTAGGCCCCAACAAACAAACTTACTATCTTGATATTCAGTTGTATTCTGAATGTGAATGATAAGTTGTGAGAATATGTCATTTGAATCAATCGACATAGCAGCAGGGTTCTCTCCCATTCCAGGGAAATCAACACTAATAATGCTGTAGCCTTTTTTAAGTAACAAGGTTTCGTCCCAGTATCTCACTTCTTTTGTTGAATCAAGTCCACGTATCATTAGAATAACAGGCCTTTTCTCAGTGCTGTTTGATGCATGTCTAGTAGTAAATGGAATAGTGTGTGATTTGTATGTAAAAGTTTGATATTTAACTGGGAATTTTTCTTCAATACATAAAAGCTTGTACCAAAGTTTTAAATTTGCATAGTTTCTTTTCCTTTGCGAGTCTTTTATATAGGGGTAACAAGATATAGATAAGGTGGCACATATTTTTTTTAGAATAGGTAGGTCACTTCCGGAGTGATCAATTTTCGCTATTAGTTGGCTAGCGATATTATTCCACGACCGAGCCCAGCTTGGATTGTCATGGCTTTGTAATAAAGTGAACTGTTTATCAATAGTATCCTTATCTTTATACATAACACATGCTCGCAGATAAAAATCCTCAGGAATTGGAGTCATTAGATGGCCTGCTTATATTTATAGGATTGAATATTGCTTAGTTTTATTTCAAATATAGCAAACTCTTTATATTTTACCGCACCCATTTTTTGAGCTTGCTTAATAGATGCTATGTTGTCTTCTAAAATCCAAGATCGTTCAATGTATTGGCATTTATTATTAATAGCCTGCTTTAAAAGTGCATCATTTAGTAAGGATGACAAACGTTTACCTATAAATGGTTCCGTTACTCCGATAATGGCCGTTTTTAACCCGGTAACATTTTTTTTAATTTTATATTTCCATATAAATGATGCTATATTAATTGGATTAAGCTTCCCTCTCCAATCTTTAATGTCGTGATAGTAATCCGGAAATGTAAATAGGTAGCCTGCTAGCTTTCCTTCTTTTTCAACTAAAAAGCAGAATCGTGTATCAAGGAATATATTCATTGATGATTTTAGGTGGGCTAATTCTTTAAGGCTAAATGGAGTGTGCGCGAAGTTGTCACCCCACCGAGTATTGTAATCTAAAAGACAGCTCCACAAGTCCGATCGATTCATATTCCGAACTACATAGCCTTCATTTTTTAAGGCTTGTGCTTGATCGGATATTTCTTTTGGGGGCTGATAATTGTTTTTTAAGTCTATATTGTAGGCGCTCATACTTTTTACGCTGTAAAAACCCAAATTCGTAAGTAGTTCAGTGTAATATTCTGGTTGTCTAGGCATTAAAAATGAATGTCTTTGGTCAAATCCGTCAATTTGTATCCCTACTTGGTAATTCAATGAAAATCGAGTGTCAGTCCAAATAGTATCGCACTGATGTTGTTTGAACCAAGTGCTACATATTTCAATGATATTTAATAGAGAATCTTTATCGTTAATAAATTCTAAATATCCAATTTGACCAATTTTTTTATTCATCTTACTATCAAGATCTTTATTGATTATAGCGACAGCGCGGGCAACCACTCGCTCCCCCTTATAGACTATAAATGCTTGGAATTTACAGGTTTTGGCTATTGGGTTCTTATCTGCATTTAACTCTTCTGAAATTTGAGCCTTAAGCTCAAGTGCTTGTTTATTGTCGTGTTTGTATATGTTTTTAGGGAGATTATAAAAATCATTCCACTGTTTTTTTTCAGTTATGGGTTTTGCGACATAAGTGTGCATGTCTAAACTCCATAAGACTTAATGAAAGCCAATGGATTTCCACCGTATATTGAATTAGCTTCAATTATTTTATCTTTTGGAACAATCGCTCCTGCAGCAATGATTACATTATCACCGATTACAGCTCCCGGTAAAATTTGACAATATTGCCCAATAGTTACATTTTTACCTATAATTATTTTCTTACAAGTAAAACTCTTTCCCTCTGTGGTATGAGGTACTAATATGGCATTTTCACCCACTCGGCTGTTATCTCCAATTTCTAACAGGTGCGGTTCATAAATATATGAACTATTAAAAAAAACATTTTTACCAATTTTTGCTCCAAGAGCTCTATAGAAAAGGTTCATTAGAGGGGTGGTTCTAAAGACAGGTAGGAAAACTGTATTCATAAAATTCATTAGGAAATACTGTATTGCCCACACAGACATCTTGTAACCATATATACTGCTCTTTCCTTCATTTACCGGAAATATTAAACTTAAAACTCTAATAAAAATCGCGTTAGAAAACATTAATATAGTTAATGTTAAAACTATTCCAAGACTTGCAAAAAAAAGCGATGAAAGCGGATTTAGTTCGTTCCAAGTTGTACTGATCAGTAAGTAGGATGGATATGATGAAATACTAATCAGGCTTGAAATTAATGTAAAAAGTACAATAAAACCAATAAAGTAAAGCGACTTGAATAAAATAAACATAATTGTTTCCTGGTTAGTTTAATAAAGCGTTGATTGCTTGATCTGAAACGGGGTACATTGAGTCAATCTTGTCTTGATAGTGATTTAGTATTGCCATTCTTCTTTTTTTGAACGTAGAGGTCATAGTGGCGTCATCTATAGAGAGCTCTTCAATTAATCTAAAACTCTTAAGTGTTTCGTGTCTAGAAAGCTTTTTATTGATAGCTAATACTTCTTTTTGAATGATGCTGGTTAAATCACTGTGCTGTTTAAAATTTTCACTAGGCACGATAAGAGCAGTTAAAAATGGCTTTTCATCCCCGGCAATAACAATGTCTTCAATGTATTGGCTCTGCTTAAATTGTTCTTCGATCCAACCAGGAGCGATGTTTTTTCCATAAGCACTGACAAATATATCTTTTTTTCTGTCTTTAATAGAAATAAAACCTTGTTCATCTACACCGGCTATATCGCCTGTTGGTAACCACGTTTCAAACATTTCAATCTGCCCATTTTTAAGGTATCCCAGTGCATTTGAAGGGCTTTGTATTGTGAGCTCGTTATCGTTTTCAATTTTCCAATTTACAGCAGAGCTGGGTATGCCTATAGATCCAGTCTTAAAGCTCTTAGGGTGATTGAATATGCCCAATCCCCCTGTTTCTGTTGAGGCATAACCCTCGTAAATAGGCAGCCCAATTGACCAAAAAAAATCAGCGGTAGTTTTATTTAGTCTTCCGCCACCGGCACCCATAAATTTCAACTTTTTTCCAAATATTTCTCGTAATTGTTTAAGTACAAGCTTGTCTAGTATTGGATGTAGAGTGGATGTTAATAGCCCATTTTTTGATTCTAAATTCCGTTTTCTTCCAATGTATATCGCCACTTTGAATAAGGTTCGTTCAAATATATTTTTTTCTATCAAGCTTTCTGATATTTTACTCATTACTTTTTCAAGAAGTCTTGGTACAACTAATAAAATTGATGGGTTTACCCGTTTCATTTCTATCGGTAAATTTTCAATATTTTTTAGATAATGATGTTTTTGCCCCCATAGAATACTCGCATAGAACATTACCCTTGAAAAAACATGGCTGAAAGGAAGGTATAAAATAGTACTGTCATCACTACTTACCTGATATTTCTCGGAGTAGCATTGCGCAGAATGTATTAGGTTCTTACTGCTTAAAACAGTGGCTTTTGGTAGGCCACTGGTGCCAGAGGTAAATATATATGATGAAACTCTATCTTGATTTTGCTGGCTTATTTTTAGTGCTATATTGGTGTATTCACTATTAGAAATGCTTTTATTTAATAAGCTTTTAAAGCTATAGATTGGAGGCGAATCTATAGTGTGAGAGTCCATAATAACAACTGGCCTTACCCAGCCCCAATCTGAGTCTATAGCTTGAATCCTTTTTAAATCCTCATGTGATTCAAGTATTAAAAGCGAAGGGCACGTTTGATCTAGGCAGTTGGAAATAATGCTATCTCTATCATTTTTATATAAGCCAACAGTGATACCTTCGATTGATTGAATAGCAAAGTCGCTTACGTTCCACTCGTAACGTGTAGATGATAAAATTCCTATAACAGGATTTTCCGGTAAGTCCATTTTAAGGAGTTGATTGGCTAACGTAATATAATTGTTTTGTAATTCTATCCATGAAATGGCACGGCTCTTGTCTTTAGTCAGGTTGTAACTAAAATCATTGTGACCGTGTTTGGTTATAGCGTCGTGTAAATATTTGAAAGACAGCATACAGGTCCTTTAAAGTAGTAGGTGGCGGCCAGTAAATCTAGCCGCCTTCAGTTTAAAAGTTATGTTTAGCTTTCATCTTGCATAATATTTCTAAAGAACGGTCTAGCTGTTCTATGGTGTGTTCTGATGTGTAACTTGTGCGAAGTAATGCCTGATTGCGAGGGACAGCGGGGTATATAACAGAGTTAACATATATCCCCTCGTCTAGTAACTCTCTCCATAAGTTAAGAGCTTTCATGTCTTCTCCAACTATAATAGGCACGATTGGAGTAGTGGTGTGACCAATGTTAAAACCTTTTTCGACCAGTTTAGTACGCATGTACTTTGCGTTCTCATTTAAACGCGTTACTCTTTCGGGTTCTTGTTGCATTATTTTCAGTGCTTCTAAGGCTGCGGCAGCCGAGGCAGGAGGTAAGCTTGCAGAAAATAGTATTGATCGGCCAAAATGTTTAATACGTTCAATTACCTTCTTGTCACCGGCAACATAACCTCCAACAGATGCTAATGCCTTACTGAATGTACCTGCAATTAAGTCGGATTCATTTTCTAGGCCAAAGTGATTTGCGGTACCCCTGCCAGCCTCACCCATTACACCGATGCCATGGGCGTCATCAATAATGACACGAGCATTGTATTTTTTGGCAAGTTTAGTGATGCCTGGAAGATCGCAAATATCTCCCTCCATGCTGAATACGCCATCGAACATAATGACTTTCCCTTTACCCTCAGGTACTTCCTTAAGGACTTTTTCAAGGTCTTCCATATCATTATGTCTATAAGTAGCTTTTACGCACTTTGAAAGGTTGGCGCCATCAGTGATGCTTGCATGGTTGAACTGGTCAAGAATCAAGTGATCGTTTGACCCTAGTAAAGCAGTGGTTATTCCAATATTTGCTTGGTACCCGGTTGTGAAGACCAGCGCTGCTTCCTTATTTAAAAATGTAGCAAGCTCCTCCTCGAGTTCAATGTGGAGGGAATGCGTACCGTTTAATAAACGGGATCCAGTTAAGCTTGTGCCATATTTATTGGTCGCATCAATTGCAGCTTGTCTAACTCTTTGGTCGATGGTCAAACCAAGATAATTATTAGATCCCAGCATCGTGCAAAGCTTTCCATTTACTATGGCTTCAGGTCCTTCATTCTGATCAATGACTTGGTAATAGGGGTAGCAGTTTAGTTGTTTTAATAGCGCTGACGAATCAAAGTCATATGCTTTTTTGAATGCATCATCATGGCCGGCGCCAGTAGCATTTTTATAGCGATTGGAAAGTGATTCTTTAACTTCGTGTTCTTTTGTGGTGGTTGAAATCATGACGTCTCCAGATATATAAGTGTGTATGTTGTTAATTATCTAGGAATGCATGTTATTTTTTTTGTGAGCAAGCTAGTAATGGAGGGGATACTAGCTGAGGAAAATGATATTTATGAGCAATAACTATTAAGTTAGAAGTAAAAAAAACTAACGCATGAATGTTGTCAAATTCACAATTAATTTCATCATAATATGTTATGTGCTTAGTTATATAACCTTACATACTGTGCGTTTTATTACTTTAAAATATCAATATTCGATTGTGATTAATGCCTGTGTTTACTGTAAGTAGTTTTAAATTTTTTATTTACTTGAGGTTGGGTTTTATTATGATCATCGCTGATGATTGTTTCTAGATTGTGATTAGTAAGCCCCTAGTTTACAAAGGGTTTTATTTGTTTTATTTGTTTTATTGATTTACCTTTAATCGTGCAATTAATATAAGTTGTAAGTGAGTATTTATATAGGTTTGTGAGTTGATACATCTTGTTACTTTTTGTCGTGAATCTTTAGCCATAATGAATTTAATTACTTAAACTCATTTTTATTATGTAAAGGATTTACATGAAAATAACGCTGCTTATAGTGTCCTTCACGTTTTTGTTGGAAGGATGTGCGTCTAATCGTCTAGGCTCTTATGCTAAGTTCAATCCTGCCACGAGACCAATCTCTCCTTTGCAGATAAGTGCGCGCTTTGATGGTCGAGCGTGTAGTGATTATTTTTCCTATATCGATATATCTATTCATAACCCAAGCAGTCGCTGGCAGAAATTAAGGGATGTTAAAATTAAATTGCCAAACGCGGGTGGTGATAGTATTAGCGTTGTGCAAGGGGATAGGTTATTGGGGTGGGCAGAATCGGAAGATCGTCGCCGATCTAGCGGTGATTACAATTCCTCTTTAGCAAGTTTAGCGGTGTCGGTTGTAGGTATAGGGCTTATGGCATCCAATAATAAAAGTACTCGGAATGCAGGGGCTGCTTTGGTATTGGGGTCAGGAATAAATTCCGAGACTAAAAAAATATCTAAAAATATTAATACTTTAGAGACGGCTCGTGCAACAGCCAATAATTACTTTGTAAATAACGACATTGAAATCGCGCCAGGTATGAGCCGTAAATTTTGGTTGGTGCTAAATGCAAGTGACAACGCGCCTTTAATGGGCTCGTTACAGGCAAGTTTTAATGATAACGCTGAAGTGCAGCAGGTATTTAGTGCCTCTTTGGCTAATTGGCAGACGTGTAGCTGGCAAGGAAAGCGTAAAGAATACTTAAAGACAGTTTCGAAAGTGCGCGTAGGGAAGGGAGCTGTGTCGGGGTCCCCTGCAAGTTCTCGAAGGGTTAGGTCGGCCTTTGATCAAAGTCATTTGCTAAGTGTCGAGTTAAAATTGAGTGGGCAAACGCATTCCAAACAAGATGAAGGTATCTAACTTAGTTATAAAAAAGGCCCTTATGGGCCTTTTAGGGTTTTAGCGTAATAAATTCGACTTCTTAGGATCAGGCTCTTTAGCTGCTCTAAATAATAAGGCTACATTACCAATGGCTTGCACAAGGGTGGCGCGGCAGCTTTTAATTGTCAGCTGGATTAATTCTTGCTTAAGCTCTCTGTCACCGACTGAATATTTAACTTTAATCAGTTCGTGATCTTCCAGTGCGCGGTTAATCTCCATTAAAACGTTCTCGTTAAGGCCGTTACCAGCAACGATCACAACAGGATTTAGCTTGTGGCCTATGGTTCTTAGGGCTTTTTTACGGTCTTGTGATAGCGCCATTACTGGGAAATTCTCTATTTTGGGGTCTAAATCAAATGTGTACGACCTTTTGGTCGAATTTTAGTATTATAACAGGCAAACCCTCATTTGCAGTAACACTTACCATGGCCCAATCAAAAACCAGTAAAG
>MAAA01025600.1_pt1 | contig 24873 bp, 22 predicted proteins | sample 1115971 | NCBI WGS metagenome assembly MAAA01 (sample SAMN04961123, study PRJNA320927) | seawater metagenome | isolation source: sample BD02T6 sea water enriched with oil for 6 days | place: USA:Gulf of Mexico | collected 2013-07-27 | reverse complement strand
AAGAGCAATTGATCAAAGACGCACTGGGCCTTTAGGCCCTCGTTCAAGGATTAGGATTAAATTATGAGTACTGAAATAAAAGCCCCCGTTTTCCCTGAGTCAGTTGCTGATGGCACTATTGCAACTTGGCATAAACAGCCAGGCGAAGCAGTTAGTCGTGATGAATTGTTGGTTGATATAGAAACAGATAAAGTAGTTTTGGAAGTAGTGGCGCAGGAAGACGGCATTATTAAAGAAATACTAAAGCCTGAAGGTGAGACCATTTTAAGTGCTGAAGTCATCGCTATTTTTGAGGCGGGTGCAGCAGGCACTTCTGCTCCATCTAAGGCCGAAGAGATTTCAAGCGAAACTGCCGCAAATGCTGATGACTTAAAAGTAAATCCTGCAGCGCGTAAATTAGCCGAAGAAAAAAATATTAACCTTAGTGAAGTTAAAGCTACCGGTAAAGACGGGCGTATCACTAAAGAAGATGTTGTTAATCATGCTAAAACAGCGACACCTGCTCCTGTGGCAGCACCTGCTGCGGCCGTTGGAAGTGCGCCCGTATCTACAGTAGCAGCTCAAGCTCCAGCTATTCCCGCCTTTGCGACAGGTGAACGTATTGAAAAACGCGTACCGATGACGCGTCTGCGCGCGACTATTGCTAAGCGATTAGTTGCTGCCCAGCAAACGGCTGCGATGTTAACCACATATAACGAAGTGGACATGACCGCAATCATGGCGTTGCGTAAGCAATATAAAGCCATGTTCGAGAAAAAGCACGATGGTGCTCGCCTTGGCTTTATGTCCTTTTTTGTTAAGGCGGCTGCCGAGGCATTGAAGCGTTTTCCTGCGGTAAACGCCTCCATTGACGGCAGTGATATGGTATACCACGGTTATCAAGATATAGGTGTAGCGGTTTCAACCGAAAAAGGTTTGGTTGTACCTGTATTACGTGATGTGGATGCTATGGGCTTGGCAGATATTGAATCCGGTATCATTGATTTTGCGGGTAAGGCTCGTGATGGCAAGTTGGGAATTGAAGAAATGCAAGGCGGAACGTTTACCATTACTAATGGTGGAACTTTCGGCTCTCTTATGTCTACTCCGATACTTAACCCGCCACAAACCGCTATTTTAGGTATGCACAAAATACAAGATCGCCCAATGGCTATCGATGGACAAGTGGTTATTCGCCCCATGATGTACTTAGCAGTGTCTTATGATCATCGTATGATTGACGGTAAAGAAGCCGTTCAATTTTTAGTAACGATAAAAGAACTGTTAGAAGACCCAACTCGTATTTTGTTGGATATTTGATCTTCTAAATGTCTAAGGTTTGACTGTGACTAATGCTATGTGAGCATTAAGTGGTATATATTTTCACAGTCAAATTTCACAATATTGCTAAATATTAATAATCAATAATAAATTGCCGCTGGTATTACTGTTTGTTGCACTGTATGAATAGTGAACTATTTGTATGGAATTTAATTGCACAGGTGTGGGTCTAGTTTCTGGGCTTGCCAAAGTATGGCTTTTTGTTGTGCATATTATTTAAATATTACGTTTAAAATTTGAAACTAAGGAACAACTAATGGCTGATAAGTTTGATGTAATTGTAATTGGTGGTGGCCCAGGTGGGTATGTTGCGGCCATTCGCGCAGCTCAATTAGGATTAAAAACAGCTTGTATCGATAAATGGCTAAACAAAGAAGGTAAGGGTGTCTTTGGTGGTACCTGTTTGAATGTTGGTTGTATTCCTTCTAAAGCGTTACTCGACAGCACGCATAAATATGAAGAAGCTAAAGAACATTTTGATGTGCATGGTATTACAGCTAAGGGCCTTAAGATTGATGTCAGTACAATGTTGGCGCGTAAAGACCAAATAGTAAACAATTTAACCATGGGCGTGGCTGGATTGTTTAAGGCTAACGGTGTTACGGCTTTAGAAGGTTTTGGTAAAGTCCTTGCTGGTAAAAAAGTTGAATTTACTAATCATGCTGGTAAAACAGAAGTACTAGATACTGACAATATAATCATTGCGACGGGTTCAATACCGGTTGAAATTCCACCTGCGCCGTTAACGGAAGGCTTAATTGTTGATTCAAGTGGAGCGCTTGAATTTGATAAAGCGCCTAAGCGTTTAGGTGTAATTGGTGCGGGCGTTATTGGTTTGGAATTGGGGACCGTTTGGAATCGTTTGGGTTCTGAAGTAACTGTTCTAGAAGCACAAGATAAATTTTTAAGCTTAGTCGATCAGCAAGTTGCTAAGGAAGCGGCCAAGCAACTTAAAAAACAAGGCATGAGTGTGTTATTGGGTGCCCGTGTTACGGGTACGGAAATTAAAGGCAAAGAAGTTACGGTTAATTACTCTGATAGTGAGGGTGATAAGTCAGCTACTTTCGATAAATTAATCGTAGCCGTAGGGCGTCGTCCATTCACAGAGAACCTATTGTCAGGTGATTGTGGTGTTAATTTAGATGAGCGTGGTTTTATTTTTGTAAATGACCAGTGTGCCACCGATGCTCCAGGCATTTATGCCATAGGCGATGTAGTTCGCGGCCCTATGCTTGCGCATAAAGCATCTGAAGAAGGTGTGATGGTTGCAGAGCGTATTTGTGATCATAAAGCTCAAATAAACTACGATATCATTCCATCTGTTATTTATACTCATCCTGAAATTGCCTTTGTAGGTAAAAACGAAGATGAATTAAAAGCGGCTGGTGAAAAATACAATGTGGGAATGTTTCCATTTGCCGCAGTGGGTCGTGCTATGGCAGCAAATGATACAGCGGGTTTTGTGAAAATTATCGCGGATGCTGAAACGGATCGTATTTTAGGAGCCAGTGTTATTGGTCCAAGTGCGGGTGATCTTGTGCAGCAGGTTGTAATTGCTATGGAATTCGGATCAAGCGCTGAAGACTTGGGCATGATGGTTTTCTCTCACCCTACGCTCTCTGAAGCAGTTCATGAAGCGGCTTTGGCTGTAAATGGTCATGCTATTCATAAAGCAAACCGTAAACGTAAATAAGTAAAACGTTATCCACTGTTTTATTAAAATAAAACAGTGGATAACGACTCATAAGTTCACCTTACTTCTCTGCATAACCTCCGCCTAAACCTATTTCCTCATTCTAAAGAACGAACCTATATACATTTACTTTTCATAAAGGAAAGTCACAATACTTAGTTGGTTGCCGCCATTTATTTTGTTTGGCGTAATATACCGATTCCGGGGTACAGCTATGCCTAATGGTTTTTATTACTATGGTGTCTTTTGTCCTAGATTTTTGGTATAAAAATAAACACCACCTTGAATACATGATGAAAATGTATTCGTTTTTTTAAAAGCACTACGAGGTCCTAATGAATTTACACGAATATCAGGGCAAGCAGCTTTTCGCTGAATACGGTTTGCCTGTTTCTAGTGGTATCGCAGTTGACACGCCTGATGAGGCAGTGGCTGCGGCGAAAAAAATTGGTGGTACTAAGTGGGTTGTAAAAGCCCAAGTGCATGCCGGAGGTCGTGGTAAGGCAGGCGGTGTTAAGCTGGTTGAAAGCACTGAGGACGTTAAAGCCTTTGCCCAAAAATGGCTGGGTAAAAACTTAGTGACGTATCAAACGGATGAGTATGGCCAGCCAGTAAGTAAAATCTTAGTTGAAGATTTAACGGATATTGATCAAGAATTATACTTGGGTGCGGTAGTTGATCGCTCTACACGAAAAGTTGTGTTTATGGCGTCCACAGAGGGCGGTGTAGAGATTGAGAAAGTCGCGCATGAGACACCCGAAAAAATACTTAAAGCTATAGTTGATCCTATGACGGGCGCTCAACCTTATCAAGGGCGTGATTTAGCGTTTAAATTGGGCCTTGAAGGTGATCAAATTAAGCAATTCACCAAAATATTTTTAGGTTTAGCTAAGTTGTTTGTGGAAAAAGATTTAGCCTTATTAGAAATAAACCCATTAGTGATAACCAAGGCAGGTGATTTACATTGTTTGGATGCCAAAATTGGTATCGATAGTAATGCGCTTTATCGACACCCAGAACTTGTGGCGATGAAAGATCCTAGTCAAGAAGATGCGCGTGAAGCAGAAGCTGCCAAATGGGAATTAAATTATGTTGCGCTCGATGGCAATATTGGTTGCATGGTTAATGGTGCTGGATTAGCCATGGGCACAATGGATATTGTTAAAATTAATGGCGGTGACCCTGCAAACTTTTTGGATGTAGGGGGCGGTGCGACTAAAGAGCGTGTTGCTGAAGCGTTTAAAATAATTTTATCCGATGAAAAAGTAAGTGCTGTACTGGTGAATATTTTTGGAGGCATTGTTCGCTGCGACATGATTGCAGAGGGCATTATTGGTGCTATTCAAGAGGTAGGAGTAAAGGTGCCGGTAGTGGTTCGTTTAGAGGGTAATAATGCTGAATTAGGTTCTCAAAAATTAAAAGAATCTGGGTTGGACATTATTGCAGCCACCAGTTTAACTGATGCAGCTGAGCAAGTTGTAAAAGCGGCAGGGAAGTAATTATGAGTGTATTGATTGATAAAAACACTAAAGTATTGTGTCAGGGATTTACAGGTAGCCAAGGTACTTTTCATAGTCAGCAAGCCATTGAATATGGCACTAAGATGGTGGGAGGTGTAACGCCAGGCAAGGGCGGTACTACTCACTTAGGATTGCCTGTTTTTAATACTATGTCGGAAGCCGTAGAAGCAACTCAAGCGGACGCTTCGGTTATTTATGTGCCGGCTGCTTTTTGTAAAGACTCTATTCTTGAAGCGGCTTACTCAGGTGTAAAATTAGTTGTGTGCATTACAGAGGGTATCCCCACTTTGGATATGCTTGAATGTAAGGTTAAATGTGATGAGTTGGGGGTTACATTAATTGGGCCTAACTGCCCGGGCGTTATTACACCGGGTGAATGTAAAATAGGCATCATGCCAGGGCATATACACGTGCCGGGTAAAGTTGGAATTGTTTCCCGTTCAGGCACGTTAACGTATGAAGCCGTTAAGCAAACGACTGACTTTGGTTTTGGTCAGTCAACGTGTGTTGGTATTGGAGGAGACCCAATACCGGGCTCAAATTTTACTGATATTTTAGAGTTATTTCAAAATGACCCTGCCACTCAGGCTATCGTCATGATTGGTGAGATAGGTGGTACCGCTGAAGAAGAAGCTGCAGCTTACATAAAAGCCAATGTCACTAAGCCAGTGGTGTCTTACATTGCAGGGGTTACAGCCCCGGCAGGAAAGCGTATGGGGCATGCGGGCGCGATAATTTCAGGCGGTAAAGGCACAGCAGATGAAAAATTTGCAGCCCTACAGGATGCCGGTGTCACGACTGTGCGTTCATTGGCCGATATCGGTGTGGCTCTAAAAGAGTTAACCGGCTGGTAATGTAATAGCGCTGCCTAGAAGAATAAAAAGCCCTCGTAAGAGGGCTTTTTGCATTATAAGCACGTGGTTTGAGGTGATGGGGTGCTAAGCCTGCATGTTTAACAAAAGCTACCTAGTTTATGTGCAAATTCAGTCAAAAGACTGAGTGTGCTGTAGGGGTGGCGCAAAATGTTGTATAAAAGCGCAATTACCTGTCCGCGAAATTTGTCTATTCTTTTATATAGGGCAAATGCACCTCTTTGAGAAATTACATGCACGAAGAAAACCCCTATTTTGATCGAGCTGCTCGATTCATTAATATGTTGAAGCATACTCAAGTGCTCGGTATGAAAATATCCCAAGCCAGTGCTGAGTTTTTAACCATCGAGTTACCCTACAACATTAGCCATGTGGGGAACCCTAGTACAGGTGTCATTCATGGTGGGGTGCTTACCACTTTAATGGATACTGCCTGTGGCACTATGGTGATTAATGCTTTACCCGAAATTGAGTTGTGTCCAACCCTGGATTTAAGGGTGGATTATGTGCGTGCAGCTGAGCCTAATAAGTCTATTTTTGCTCAAGCACAGGCTTATCGAGTGAGCCGTAACGTTGTATTTACGCGTTGCACTGTCCATCAAGGTGATGTGAGTAAGCCGGTTGCCAATTGTGTGGCAACATTTATGCGTATAGGCAGTCACTTAACACCCTCAAGCATGAAAAATGTACTATTGGGTAAGGCAGGAATCTAAAATGTCCATTTTTGAAGACACCCTAAAGCAGGCCAATATCCATGGGGATTACCGGCCTGTGGTAGACCTAATACCTTATGCAAAGTTAATAGGTCTTGATTTTGATCGATTCGGCCAAGATGTGATATTTAAGTTGCCAGATAATACCGATAATATCGGAAACCCTATATTGCCAGCAGTTCATGGCGGAGTAGTGGGTGGGTTTATGGAGATGGCGGCTGCCATTCATTTGGTAATGATGATGGATACGCCAGCCATGCCCAAGATAGTTGATTTTTCTCTTGATTATTTACGAGCGGCGAAAGGCGGGCGAGACACCTTTGCGGAGTGTCAGGTGACTCGCCAAGGCAGCCGCGTAGCAAATGTTGTCATTAATGCTTGGCAAACCCGCAGAGAAGAGTCTGTGGCCATCGCACGTGCACATTTTCTACTGGCGCCATAGTCAAGTTGTACAAGGGTGAATGAATTTTACCGTTTACCCTTGAAATTCCCTCTTTAAGCCTTATTTACTTTGCATCGCACTCTATTACTTAAAGAAAGTGTCCAATTTATACGGATCTGTTAAGGAGTCTTCATGACTACTGCACAAAAAGAAACCCTAGGTTTTCAAACTGAAGTGAAGCAAATGCTTCATTTGATGATCCACTCGCTATACAGCAATAAAGAAATTTTCCTGCGTGAGCTTATTTCTAATGCCAGTGATGCTTGTGACAAGCTTCGTTTTGAAGCGTTAAATCAAGATGGCCTGCTAGAAGGTGATAACGAATTAAAAATCAGTATTGATTTCGATGAGGCTGCCAACACAGTAACTATCGCCGATAACGGCATTGGCATGAGTCGCGATGAAGTAATTGCGAACTTGGGTACTATTGCTAAGTCAGGTACTGCTCAGTTCCTTAAAGATATGTCAGGTGACGATAAAAAGGACGCTAACTTAATTGGTCAGTTTGGCGTGGGTTTTTACAGCTCATTTATTGTTGCAGACAAAGTAGAAGTAACGACGCGTCGTGCCGGATCAAACGATGACCAAGGTGTATGCTGGACGTCTGAAGGTGAAGGAGAATTTACCATTGAAGGCGTTGAAAAAGCGGCCCGTGGTACTAGCATCGTAATGCACATTAAAAGTGAAGAAAACGAGTTTGCCAATGGTTCACGCCTGCGTAATTTGGTTAAAAAGTACGCAGACCATATTTCTGTGCCTGTGGAAATGGTTAAAGAAGTGGCACCTAGTGAAGCAGGTGAAGAAAAAAACAACGCTGAAGCCGAAGCGCCAGAATGGGAAGCGGTAAACAGCGCGAAGGCTCTTTGGACTCGTGGTAAAACAGATATTAAAGAAGATGAGTATCAAGAGTTTTACAAACATGTTTCTAGCGATTATGAAGATCCGTTAACCTGGTCTCACAATAAAGTAGAAGGTAAGTTGGATTACACCAGTTTGCTATACGTGCCTAAGCGTCCTCCATTTGATTTATGGAATCGTGAAGGTAATCGTGGTGTTAAACTGTATGTGCAGCGTGTATTTATCATGGACGATGCAGAGCAATTCTTACCACCTTACCTGCGCTTCATTAAAGGTGTAGTTGATAGTAATGATTTACCGCTAAATGTAAGTCGTGAAATTCTACAGAGCAATGCCAGTATTACATCTATGCGCAGCGCATTGACTAAGCGAATCTTGGATATGTTGAAGAAACTATCCCGTAAGGATGAAGCTAAGTATCAAGAGTTCTGGCAGGGTTTTGGGCAAGTACTTAAAGAAGGTCCAGCCGATGACTTCGCTAATAAAGAAAAAATAGCCGAGCTTTTCCGTTTCACATCAACCAATGGTGGTGACGATAAGCAGTCTGTTGCATTAGATGCTTACATTGAGCGCTGTGATGAGAAGCAAGATAAGATTTATTACCTAACAGCCGAAAATTACCTAACAGCTTCTCGTAGTCCACACCTAGAAGTTTTCCGCAAGAAAGGTGTTGAAGTGTTATTGCTTACCGAGCGTGTGGATGAATGGATGATTAGCCACCTAAGTGAATTCAAAGGTAAAACGTTTGAAGATGTTACTAAAGGAGAGCTTGATCTAGGTGATGAAGTAGATGAAAAAGAAGTTGAAGAAGCCCAAAAGCAACATGCTGATGTCATTGCTCGTGTTAAAGTAGCGCTTAAAGACAAGGTAGAGGATGTGCGTGTGTCTTCACGTCTTACTGATTCAGCGGCTTGTTTAGTTGTTGGTAAAGAAGAGATGGGTATGCAGATGCGTCGCATGTTGGAGGCGGCTGGTCAGGCTTTGCCGGAATCAAAGCGTGTGCTTGAAATCAATATGAGTCATCCATTAATCGTTAAAATGGATGCTCAAAGTGATGAAGCGCGTTTTGAGGACATGGTTGAATTGATATACGAGCAAGCGCAATTGGCGGAAGGTAGTCAGTTGGAAGACCCTGCTGGATACGTTGACCGTATCAATAAACTTTTAGTCAATTTACTAGAAGCTTAAGCAATTGATAACCCCGTTCACATGTGCGGGGTTATTCCCTCTAGGCTTCAGTCCTTCCTTGGCGTATCATTGCCAACCTTCAAAAAATTAATTGTTAATCATAATAAAGGTGATTCATGAAATTGCTGCGCATCCTTGCTCCGCTGTCTATTTTCCTTTCAGCCTCTGTATTTGCCGGTGGCTCTTTAGATTTAAGTGTTAACGATGACACTGCGTCTCTTGAATATGATGCTACTCGTATGGGTACGCCGTTGCATATTTCTAGTGGCATTCTGCATCATGAAAAAGACGGTAATATGCTGTCTATAGGTGTGAATGCGGTGGATGTACGTAATCAAGGCAGTCCGTTTAAAATTGGCATTGGTGGTAAGTTATACGGCTACTTTAATGACCATAGTGATAGTGGTGCTTTGGCCGTGGGTGGTTTTGTGCGTTACGCACCTGCAGAGTTGGCGGGTCTTGGCTTTGCAGGTCATGCTTATTACGCCCCAAGTGTTTTGTCGTTTCATACAACAGATCATCTAGTGGACGTAGGATTACGCATTGAATACCGTTTGTTGCCAACGGCATTGGTGTACTTAGGTTACCGTTTGGTTGAAGCCAGTGATGAAGATGTTGATCTTGAAATTACTAAAGCAGGCCATCTTGGTCTGCGTATTAATTTTTAAGGTATGAGCCATGTAAGGCGTACAAACCAGGCTTTGTATTTTGCACGCCTCAGTCTAGATAAGGCTGAGCAAGAGCAGCAAGATGCCCAGAGTAAGCGTTATAGTGAGGAATGTGCTTTATTCCATATCTACACGGCCACCTTAAGTTTTGCAGGTGAGGTGGTTCTACAGTGTGGTCTTGAGCCCTTTAATGACCTAGCAGAGCTACTGTCGCGTGACGCATTACCAGGTGATATTAAGGAATTAAGCCTATTGCTTAATGACCCTTCCTCTTGGCTTGCCTCTCTCATGGGGCAGTACGCAAGGGTCATTTATCATGGTTTAGACGATTCTGGCGCCGCTAGCGGATTAATTTTTAGCCAATCAGATTATTCAAGTTTGTTCGCTAACTGGTTGATAGAGCTCGAAAATATTGTTCAACGCATGCGTGAACATTACCAAGAGTACTAAAGCTAAGCGGATATGCATTGGAGTAGGTAGGGGGCCAGTGCTATAATCGCTCCCTTTTTTGTACCCTAGAAACGCGTATTGATTCACTAAGATGTGGTTATGCATTTAAGGGTATGTGTCACCAGATCATCGAGAGCAGTATTTATATGGCAGCGGTATTTGAAATTGTAGAATTAGAAAACGGTGATGTAGCGCTTAAGCGTAATGACGGCGAAGGCGATCCTATTGTACGTATTGTCTTTTCTGATGATGCGAAATCTAGTTTCCCGCAGCAGCACTTAGATATAGCACGTGCCATGATTGAGGCGGGTGTGCGTAAAGTGGGTGAATTAAGCGGAGTTCATGTGGAAGATGTATCCACCATCGCGGATATAGAAAGCCCGATACTGCACTAAACTACTTATTTAACTGGTTAAGTCCGCTATTAAAGCAGTCTCTGAAACTCAAAAAAACGCTGCTTCGCAGCGTTTTTTGTTTTCGGCGCAGTATTTAGTGAATGTTTTGGCGAATTACACCCACATATAGTCCTTCAACTTCCAGTTGCTCGTGTTCTAAATTAATGACTATAGGTTCAAACTCTTTATTTTCAGGTAATAATTTAACGATATTGTGGTCCTGTTGTAAGCGTTTCACTGTCACCTCATCTCCCACACGGGCCACGACTACCTGTCCATTTCGAGCTTGGGTGGTTTTATGTACGGCGATTAAATCACCATCCATAATGCCGATGTCCTTCATGCTTTCTCCGTGTACTTCCAGTAAATAGTCGGCCGGTGGGTGGAAGAAATCCCTCGGTAAATTCAAATGCCTTTCAATATGCTCTTGGGCAAGTATGGGTTCGCCTGCTGCCACACGCCCTATTAAGGGTAGGCCTTTATCTTCTTCAACGATACGAATCCCACGGCTAGCACCAGGTACCATTTCTATGGCACCTTTGCGGGCCAGTGCCTTAAGGTGCTCCTCGGCCGCGTTAGGGCTTTTAAAGCCTAGTTCTTTTGCGATCTCAGCCCGGGTAGGGGGGAAACCGGTATCGCTAATAGCTTGTTTTATCAGGTCTAAAACTTGTTGCTGGCGAGCCGTTAATTTAATCATAATCGCTTATCTGTTTTTATATACATTTGTAATTATATACAGTGCTGTATGTATGTAAAGTATCAAAAGTTGACCTACATACACAATTGAACTACATTTGACGCATCGTCAAAAACTGACAAGACGTCAAAGGGGGTAGCCATGAAGAATAAATGCTTCATATCAGGCTTTCAAAAAACCAAAGATCGTAAGTCTCAAGAGTTAGAAAGTCGCGACCTACTAATTTTAGAGGTTGCCCGGCAGTTATTGGTAGAAGGTGGGTTGCAAAGATTAAGTATGCAGGCCATAGCAAATCACACCGAATACTCAAAGGGCACTATCTATCAGCACTATGGCTGTAAAGAGGATGTGATTACACAATTAGTGATCACCAGTAGTCAAAAATTAGTAAACCTCATTGAAAGTGCTTTGCTCAGTGGCGACAGCCTTAGACATAAAATTGCCTTAGTAAGTACCGTGTTTTTTTTAAATGCTCAGTCGCAGCCTGAAGTTGCCCGCTTGGTAGGTTTGGTGAAGTCGGCTGATTTTAGAGTAAAAGTCAGTACGCAATTTAACCTTAAACTTGAGGAAAACGAAGGGATTATGTTGCAGCATGTGCACTCAATGTTTGGCCATGGTTCGGGTTTTAGTGAGCAAAAAATATTAGACGCTGCCTTTGGTTGGTGGTCAATGCAGTGGGGGGTGATGGATGTATTGGCCAACGGATGGGATTTGGCACAAATGGGTTATAGCAAGCCAGAACAGTGTTTTTTTCGCAGCCTACATTTCTATTTAGATGGGCTGGGTATTGAAGCTGATGATAAATGTCATGATTGGCCTTTGTTACAAGCTCAGGCAAAAAAAATAATTAAAAATAATGAAAATGAGGAACTCTCATGAATGAAAAGATAACTGGGTTTTTAGTGACAAACCCTTGGAAGATAATAATCTTGACCCTATTGGTGGTCATGGCCAGCGGATACGGGGCAAAAAATATTCGACTTAATGCCGATTATCGAGCGTTTTTTAGCCATGATAACCCTCATTTACAGTCCTTTGAAAATCTTCAAGATCAATACAATAAAGTCGATAATATTTTAATTGCCTTGGTGCCTGCTGACGGGCAAATATTTACCCCAAGAGTGTTGGGGTTAATCGAAGAATTAACCGAAGAGTCTTGGTTGGTGCCCTACAGTCGTCGCGTAGATTCCATGACGAATTTTCAATATACCTTTTCAGAAGAGGATGACCTAATTGTGGCGCCTTTATTTGAAGAGGTGGCCAGTTTAAGCTCAGACGAAATAAAGAAGCGAAAACGTATAGCGTTAAAAGATCCTGTATTAGCCGGTAATCTAATCGCCTTTGATGGTGGCGCTGCAGGTGTAAATCTCACCATTAATTTACCTGGCATTGAGCAAGCCAAAGAAGTGCCTGAAGTAGTCGGTTACGTAAGAGAAATGGTCGCTAAATATGAAAAAGCCTATCCAGATATAGGGTTTTATTTAACGGGCGTTACTATGACCAACAACGCGTTTCCCGAAGCCAGTCAGCAAGATATTAAAAAGCTGTATCCCGTGATGATCTTGGTTATTTTGGTTTTATTGTTTTTCTCTTTGAAAGGTATGTGGGGTACATTGGCTACCTTTAGTATTGTTATCTTTTCTAGTGTGATGGCCATGGGAATCTTTGGCTGGCCTGGGGTGGCGGTAACACCCACCACCTTATCTGCGCCGGTTATGATTATGACGTTAGCCATTGCGGACTGTATTCATATTTTAATGAGTTATTATCAAGGTATTGGCCGTGGTTTACATAAGCAAAAAGCCATGATTGAAAGTATGCGCATTAATTTTCAGCCGGTACTGCTGACCAGTGTTACCACGGCCATTGGCTTTCTAACCTTGAATTTTTCTGATTCTCCACCGTTTCATGATTTAGGAAATATAGTCTGTATTGGTGTGTTGGCCGCTTTCGCTTTGGCCATGATATTTTTGCCGGCGGTAATGATGTTGTTGCCATCAAAAAAGGTGTCAGGTTCATTCAGTGAAAGTAAGAGTATGCAAAAAATATCTGATTTTGTGGTGAAGTTTCATAAGCGCTTATTAATAGGTATGTTGGTTGGCATTATTTTTTTATTGTCGTTAGTACCACTGAATACGCTAGACGATAATACGATTGAGTACTTTGATTGGAGCATTGATTTTAGATCCCATACCGAAAAAATAGCCGAAACTCTAACCGGTGTTCAAAGTGTGAATTACTCTTTAAGTGCGGGGGGAGAAATGAATGTGGCGGATCCGGAATATCTGGCCACCATTGATGCCTTTGCCGAATTTTTACGCAGTCAGCCTGAAGTACGTCATGTGAGCAGCTTTAGTGATGTCATGAAGCGTTTAAATAAAAACATGAATTCAGACAGTGAAGAATTTTATCGTGTGCCTGATAGTCGTGAACTGGCCGCTCAATATATGCTGTTGTATGAATTGTCCTTGCCATATGGATTGGATATTACCAATCAGGTAAATACTGCTAAATCGGCCACCCGCATGTTGGTGTCTATGGATAAAATCACCTCAATTGAAATAATTGAGCTGGATAAGCGAGCCACTAAATGGCTTGAAGAAAACGCACCGCAATACATGGTGACTGAAGGAGCCAGTACTAGTGTGATGTTTGCCCATATAACCGAGCGTAATATTAAAAGCATGATTGGCGGTGTGGTGGCGGCCTTATTTTTGATTTCGTTTATTATTATGATTGCCTTGAAATCGGTGCGTTTAGGATTAATTAGCTTAGTGCCTAATTTGGTGCCCACCGGAATGGGTTTTGGTATTTGGGCGATGTATGACGGCCAAGTAGGATTAAGCTTGTCGGTGGTAATGGGGGTGACGTTAGGCATAGTGGTGGATGATACGATTCACTTCTTAAGTAAATACATTCGTGCCAAACGAGAAATGAATTTAAGTTCTGAGGCCGCTGTAAACTATGCGTTCCATACAGTGGGGGTAGCATTAAGCTCCACCACACTGGTATTGTGTGCGGGCTTTATGGTATTGACGTTGTCACCATTTTCCCTGAATTCTGAGATGGGCTTAATGAGCGCCATGACAATTGCCCTGGCTCTACTGGTTGACTTCTTTTTCTTGCCGCCCTTGTTGTTGCTGCTTGATAAGAAAAAAGTAACTGCTTAAATTTTAACGATAAAGAAAGGTGTAAATATGAAAAAGATAATAACCAGTGCCTTCTTGGTATTAATGGCCGTATCTTCTTGGGGTCAAACCCCAGAAGAGAAAGGCTTGGCCATTGCCATTGAGGGAGATAAACGCAGCGAGGGTTATGGTGACTCTAAAGTTAACTTAAAGATGATACTGGCCGATAAAAAGGGCCGAGAGTCGTCTCGCGATATGCGCGTAAAGGGCCTTGAAGGTAAGAGCGGTGAAGGCGATAAATCGTTGATGATTTTTGATACACCAAAAGATCAAAAAGGCGTGGCCATGCTAACGTTTACCCATAAGGTAAAATCAGATGATCAATGGTTGTTTTTGCCCGCGTTAAAGCGTGTTAAAAAAATATCTAGCCGTAATAAATCAGGTCCATTTGTGGGCAGTGAATTTGCATTTGAAGATATTAGTTCACAAGAAGTTGAAAAATACACGTATAAGTATTTGCGTGATGAAACCTTTAACGGATTAGATTGTTTTGTGGTTGAAAATACGCCAACAGACAAGTATTCAGGTTATACAAAACAAATTGTATGGATTGATAAAGCCGAATACCGTTCCCTTAAAATTGACTTTTATGATCGTAAAAAGAGTTTGTTAAAAACCTTAGTCAACGAAGATTATAAACAGTATTTAGGTAAGTACTGGCGCCCAAGTATGATGAAGATGGTCAATCATCAGACAGGTAAGTCTACCCGTTTAGTTTACGAGGATTACTCATTTAATGTGGGCCTTAAAGGTAAAGAGTTTACTAAGAACAGTTTAAAGCGAGCACGTTAAAAATGATGAAAACGTTAACGGCCACTGTTATGGCCCCTATGCTGATGCTGGCGGCGGTTAACGCTAGTGCTGACATCACGGTGGATACGCAATTAGATTATGAAATGTCTGGGTACTTTAATGATAAGGCGCAGTCGAGCCCTTTTCAGGCAGATGTTGATCAGCGTATTAACAACTCAGTAAGCCTTGAATTAGAAGTGTTCTCTGCCTGGGATAATGGCGATCAATCTATCACCTTTAAGCCTTTTTATCGTCAAGATGAGATGGATGATGAGCGAAACCACGGTGATATTCGTGAGCTGGTATGGAATAAATTAAGCGATAATTATGAATTAAAAGTCGGCTTGGGCAAGGTATTTTGGGGAGTAACCGAATCGGCACATTTAGTGGATGTCATCAACCAAACGGATCGGTAGAAAGTATAGATGGCGAGCAGAAACTTGGCCAACCCATGGTGCAGGTATTGCTTGAGCGTGAGTGGGGTAATTTAGATTTATTTGTATTGCCTTACTTTAGGGAGCGTACCTTTGCCGGTTCTGATGCGCGTTTATCGGCCGGTTTAGATTATGCTGATGCCATTTTTGAATCTTCTGATGAAGAAACCAATCTAGATGTGGCTGTTCGCTGGTCTCATTATTGGGAAGAATTGGAATATGCGGTGTCTGCGTTCCATGGAACCAGTCGAGATCCATTGATTGGCGGATACTTCGATGGTGTTTCATCTGCTGTGCAGCCGTATTACCCGGTCATTTCACAAATAGGTGTGGAGTTTCAACTTTTGGATGAAGGCTGGGCTTGGAAGTTTGAAGGCATTGTTCGAGAAGGTATGCCTGAGGATGTTTATTATGGCATAGATCTATCTGGAGCTCGTGCTGGGTTGAATTTAGATGTTCTGGATTCTGATCAATACTTCGCCACCGCCGCCGGCTTCGAATACACCCAAGTAGGTATCTGGGAAACCCGAATCGATCTAGGTTGGGTGGCCGAGCACATTTATGACTCTCGCTCTCGCCAAGAAAAAGCCGGTTTTGGTGCTTTTGAGCATGATGTATTACTGGCCACTCGCTGGGCTGCTAATGACGATGCCGATTCAACTTTATTGGCGGGTGTGGTTTATGACTACGAATATCAAGATTACAGCTTAAGTTTAGAGGGTAATACGCGCTTGTTTGATGGTCTTTCATTGGCAATAGAGGCTCGTATATTTGCCCCTTCTAGTGATAATGTTGCTCAATATGCTTTTCGTGATGAAGACTTCGTAAAGCTCACACTTTCCTACTACTTGAACCCCTTGGGGTTCTGGGTGTTTTCCTTGTCTAATATCTTGACATGAATTTCACTTAAACGTATGTTTGAAACAGACGTTTGAATTAAGATGCACTCATGACTCACAGTGACACAGTTTCCCGAATTCTAGATTCAGCTGAATCCCTCTTTGCAGAGCGTGGTTTCGCTGAGACTTCCTTGCGCAGTATTACAGCTCAAGCAGAAGTAAATTTGGCTGCAGTTAATTACCATTTCGGCTCAAAAAAGGCATTAATTCAAGCTGTGTTTGCTCGCTTTTTCACACCATTTTATCAAATGATTGAGAATAGCCTTGATGCACATGAAAAAAGGTATCCAGATGATATTTTGTCGGTGGAAGAAATCCTTAAGTTTGTTTCCCGTGCCATATCTAAGGTAAGTGAGGGGGATCGTCGCCGTTTAGCGATTTTTATGCGTCTATTGGGTTTGGCATATAATCAGGGGCAGGGCCACTTACGTAAATTTTTGCAAAACGAATACCGAGCCGTATCACGCAGGGTTATGGAGTTAATTACGAAAGCCACGCCTGAGCTAAAAGCCGAAGAGCGGTTTTGGCGTATTCACTTTATGTTAGGGGCGGCCGCGTTTACCTTATCGAACATGGAGCATTTACGCGCCATATTTGAGCACGACTTTAATGCCCCTTGTACTGAAGAAGATGTAATCTCCATGTTAATGCCTTTCTTAGGTGCGGGTGTTCGCGCTAAATCGGGTTTGTAAAATTCCCTTTCTTTGATGCTGTTATCCTTATAAAGTAGCTTGTTATATTGGGCTATTTTAAGGAAGTGCTGTGCGTTCTGTGCACATTAATATCACTGATCAAACCCTGTCTATACATGATGGCAGTCTTTTCGTTAAGCAATTCTCAATTTCATCCGCGCTGAATGGTGTTGGGCAGCAACAAGGCTCAGGTAAAACGCCCTTGGGTCGTCATTACATACGGGCTAAAATTGGCCGTGATTGCGCACTAAATACCGTGTTTGTGGGGAGGCGTGATACAGGTGAAGTATATGATGATCACTTGGCTAAAGAATTTCCTGCAAGAGACTGGATATTATCGCGTATTTTATGGTTGTGTGGACAGCAAGTGGGTTTAAACCGTTTGGGTAATGTAGACTCCATGGCACGCTACATTTATATTCATGGCACCCCAGATAGTGAGCCTATGGGAGTCGCCAAAAGCCATGGCTGTATTCGTATGCGAAATTGCGATGTGCTTGAGTTGTTTGATTGGGTGCCCATAAACGCTCCCGTGACCATTACCGCTTAATAATCCCAGTATAAAATGTTACTCCCTACTAAATATTGAATGGCGACTTACCGTGTTAGCGACCTTTATCACAGATATCCAAGGCCCAGAGTTAACGGCACTTGAAGAGCAAATGCTAAGCAATAAATATTTGGGGGGGGTTATTTTATTTACCCGTCACTTTGAAAGTGTTGAGCAGTTAAAATTCCTTACGCAAAAGATTACACATATCAACCCTGACCTTATTATAACGGTTGATCATGAGGGTGGGCGGGTGCAACGTTTTCGTGATGGCTTCACACTCGTGCCGGCTATGGGCAAATTGGGAGAGTTGTATAAAACGGCACCAGAAGCTGCTAGGCAGGCTGCCAAGCAATGCGCTGTCGTGTTGGCCAGTGAGTTGATGTCGGTGGGTATACACCTTACCTATGCCCCAGTATTAGATATAGATTATGGTCGTAATCAGGTAATAGGGGATCGAGGCTTTTCTATCGAACCTAATGTTATTAATGAGTTGGCCGAGCACTTTTCGCAAGGCCTTAAAGAAATGGACTTTGCCGTCGTAGGTAAGCATTTTCCCGGTCACGGCTGGGTGAATTTGGACAGCCATGTGGCCTGTCCGGTTGATGAGCGCGCATTAAGTGATATTCAGTCCTCAGATATGCAGCCTTTTAAAAAGTTATTGCCCTACATTGATTGGATGATGCCTGCCCATGTGGTGTATAGCCAAGTAGACAATGAACCGGCCGGTTTTTCACGGATTTGGCTGCAAGATATTTTAAGACATTCACTGGAGTATAAAGGACGAATTGTCAGTGATGATTTGTCTATGGCGGGAGCTGCCGTGAAAGGCAGTTTCTGGCAGCGTGGCAAAGCGGCCATGGAGGCGGGTTGCGATATTTTGTTGGCCTGTAACTCAAGTGCGGCCTCCACAGAGATACTGGCTGGGATGGAAAAAGAAGGGGTCACTCCTATGGCATTAACTCAATACATGCCAAAGGCATCAGTATCAGACCCTTTGACGGATGAACGTTATTTACAGGCTAAAAAGTCTTTATGTGAATTGGAGTTAATAGCATGATCGATTGGAGTCAAACTTCACAATGGCTAGAGGTATGGTGGATAAAGGCGCTGTTAGTATTTGTATTGGGTTTAGTGACTTACGGTCTAGCGCAAGGGTTAATACAAAAGCTAAAAGTTAAGGCGGCCCATACCCGTAATTTATTTGATGATGCGGTCATAGGTGCGCTAGAAAAGCCCATTAATTACGGCATTTTGTTGTCGATGATTTTAATTGTATTGAGTATTTTACAAGGGCGCTTTGATTTAAATCTTTTACCGCAAAGTTCTAATACGGCAGCTTTACCTTTTGCAGGCCTGTTTTCTTGGTTTGTTCTACGGCTCATAAGAATACGTGAAAACCAAATATTGAAAGGGGTTGTAGAAACTAAATCGGATAAAACCACAATCGGTATTATCTTTAAGTTGCTGCGTATCTCAGTTGTGGTGCTGACGCTCTTGGTGGTATTTCAAACCTTGGGTATTTCCATTAGCGGCGTAATTGCATTTGGTGGCGTTGGCGGTGCCGCCATAGCATTTGCCGCGAAAGATTTACTGGCCAATTTTTTTGGCGGCTTAATGGTGTTTTTGGATAAACCTTTTAAAGTGGGAGACTGGATTCGTAGCCCAGACCAAAATATAGAGGGTACCGTTGAAAATATTGGTTGGCGAGTGACGAGAATTCGTACTTTTGATCAACGTCCTTTGTATGTGCCTAATGCCATTTTCACTCAAATTAGCATCGAAAATCCACAGCGCATGAGTCATCGACGTATTTATGAAAGCATTGGAGTACGTTATAGCGATTTTTCTCAGGTAAATGGCATTTGTAAAGATATTGAGCATATGCTGAAAGAACATAACGATATTGACAGTGATCAAACGTTAATGGTGAACTTTAACCGATTTGCAGACTCTTCCTTGGAGTTTTTTATCTATTGTTTTACCCATACGACACACTGGCAAACGTTCCACCGAATTAAACAAGATATATTGATGGAAGTGGGTCAAATTATTTTGAAACACAATGCTGAAATAGCGTTCCCAAGTCACAGTGTGTATGTCGAAACGCCTGGTCCATTGATGGTTGATGCTGTAAAAAATTAAAGAGAGTGTATGTGCCCTAAAACATTGACCGCCATAATCGGCGGCACCGGTTTAACCCAATACCCAGGTCTAGAGATTGAGCGTGAGGAGTTAATTGATACACCTTTAGGCGCTCCCAGTGCCCCGTTAATATTTGCATCGTTACATGGGCAGCCTGTGGTGTTTATTGCTCGTCATGGGCATCCGCATAAATTCCCACCCAATAAAATCAATTACAGGGCCAACCTGTTGGCGTTGCAGCAAGTGGGAGTAACACAAATTATTGCGGTAAACGCAGTGGGGGGGATTACTGCCGCTATGGGTGCTGAAGCTATTTGTATACCGGATCAAATTATCGATTATACGTTTGCTCGTGAAGACACTTTTTTTGATGGGCAGTTTAAGCCGCTAGATCACGTAGATTTTAGTTATCCGTATGATGCTTTGTTGAGTGGTGCGCTATTCGATGCGGCCAATAACATTGGTGAGTTAGTGCAGTTGGGAGGAGTATATGGCGCGACTCAAGGTCCTAGATTAGAGACCGCGGCCGAAATATTGCGGCTGGAAAGAGATGGTTGTGCAGTGGTGGGCATGACGGGTATGCCAGAGGCTGTGTTGGCGCGTGAACTGGGTATTCCCTACGCTTGCCTCTCATTGGTGGTGAATAGGGCGGCAGGGAAAAGTGACTCTGTGATTACCATGGATGATATTCATAAAGCGCTGGAGGGAGGCGTAAAAAAAGTACAGCGTATTATTTCAGACTTTTTGAGTAAGGCTGAAACAACTTGATAATCTGACTGTTTACTTCCTTTTGGTATTTTTTTAGTCCCTAGATTCTTTCATTTAAAACGGATTGAGGTTCGGTCTCAAGCGTATCGGCTTCAATCGTTTCATCTAAAGGGTGTTCAACCGGAATAATGCGTATAAGGGCCGCTACATACGGATGATCTAAATAATGTATTTCTTTGCTGCGCATGCGGCGCCTTTGTTGAAGGCTAATGGTTTCATTTAGGCTGTGTGCCTGTTTTGGGATGTATTGAAGTTGAATATTGCTGTGCAGGTATCTTGATACATGCAATTCAATTACGCCTTTTAATTTTGGCTGTCCAAGGGCTTGGCTTGAGCTTTCAAAATAGACGGGGATGCTGTGTTGCTCGCCGTAAACTGGCTGTACCCATTGTACGTTGTGTAAAATGGGTTGATTGACAGGATCTAGTTTATTAATTATAGAGCCCCAGTCTTCATTAATATCTTGTTCAATAAAGGCTTTGCCGTTGCTATTTTCATGGTGTAACGCCATAACGGCATTCATACCGGAATTGGCGATGGTGAATTGAGCGTCCGTGTGCAGTTTTAGGGCGTCAGACATATTTAATTCAAGCTCTTCAAATGCAAACGCTTCATTTAGGCTGGAGTCTGGCTTTTGCTGGAAAAAAGTCAGATTCACTTGGTACCAGCGGGCTTTTTTTACCCTTTCTTCACTGTAAGCGGGGCTGGCTATAAATAGGTAGCTTAATAATAGGCTTAAAAAGGTAACGGTTTTCATAAATTTCCTGGCACTGACAATATTGCCAATACATTATCAATGGTTTTAAAGCGCAATTCAGCGTCCGGCATATCAAAAATGAACTTTAAGGCGTTAGCGCCCTCAAGTTTGTAACTGGCAGGTTTGGTTTGCACTAATCGCACCATAGTGTATGGGTCTACTTTTGTGGTCGCGCCAAACTCAATACGGCCTTGTTTCTCACCGGCATCCAATTTAACGATACCCAGTTCGCCCAATCTAAACTTAAGCTCGGTGACTCTAAATAAGAACTTAACTTCTTTGGTTAACAGTCCAAAGCGATCAATCATTTCCACTTGTAAATCTCTTAGTTCACCTTTGTCTTTGGCGCTGCTGATGCGTTTATATAAAATTAGTCGGCTGTGAACATCGGGTAAATAGTCCTCGGGTATTAACGCCGGAATACGTAAATTAATTTCGGCAATATTACCTATGGGGGTATCTATATTAATTTCTTTGCCGGTTTTAATGGCGGCAACGGCTCTGTCGAGTAAGTCCATGTACAAGCTGAAGCCCATATTATGAATTTGTCCGCTTTGTTCTTCACCCAGTAGCTCGCCCGCGCCTCGAATCTCTAAGTCGTGGGTGGCTAACATGAAGCCTGCCCCTAAGTTTTGTGCGTTGCTAATGGCATCTAGGCGTTTTTCGGCATCTTTACTGACTTTTTTCTCAATAGGGGATAATAAATACGCATAAGCTTGATGATGGCTTCGGCCTACGCGGCCTCGTAATTGGTGTAGCTGAGCGAGTCCAAATTTATCGGCACGCTCAATGATAATAGTGTTGGCGTTGGGTACATCAATACCGGTTTCAATGATGGTGGTGCACAGCAATACATTGAAGCGCTTGTGATAGAAGTCACTCATGACCGACTCAAGTTGGCGCTCAGACATTTGCCCGTGGGCCACCCCGACACGGGCGTCAGGAACAAGTGCTCGTAAAATTTCGGCGGTCTTTTCTATGCTTTTAACTTCGTTGTGTAAATAATATACCTGTCCGCCGCGCAATATTTCTCGTAATACCGCTTCTTTAATAAGATGTTCATCCCATATCTTATTAAAGGTTTTAACGGCTAATCGTCTGGCCGGCGGTGTTGCAATAATAGATAGATCTCTTACACCAGACATAGCCATGTTTAGCGTTCTGGGTATGGGGGTGGCGGTCATGGTGAGTATGTCTATGTCCGCACGTAAAGCTTTAACCCGTTCTTTTTGTTGTACACCAAAGCGATGTTCTTCATCGATGATAAGTAGGCCTAAGTTTTTAAACTTAACGTCCGGTTGTAACAGTTTATGGGTGCCCACCACAATGTCGGCGGTGCCATCTTCAAGTGCTTGTATTGCTTTGGTTTTGGCTTGGCCTGTTTTAAAGCGTGATAGGCTTTCAATTTTTATGGGCCAGTCGGCAAATCGATCGCGGAAAGTTTCAAAGTGTTGCTGGGCAAGCAATGTGGTAGGTACTAAGACAGCTACTTGGCGACCATTTTGAACCGCCATAAATGCCGCTCGTAAAGCCACCTCCGTTTTACCAAAGCCCACGTCACCGCACACTAAGCGGTCCATAGCTCTGGGTTTCATCATGTCGGAAATAACAGCATTGATACTGGTTTTTTGATCCGGAGTTTCTTCAAAAGGAAAGTCAGCTGCAAAAATTTCGTAGTTTTCCCGTGGGAATTTAAAACTAAATCCAGGTTTTGCTTCCCGCTTAGCGTAAACATCCAATAATTCAGCTGCGGTATCGCGAATTTTTTCCAAGGCTTTACGGCGTTGCAGCGACCATTTTTCAGTGCCCAAACGATGCAGTGGGGCCATGTCTGTATCACTACCGCTGTAGCGGCTGATCAAATGTAATGAGGCCACGGGCACATACAGTTTTGCTTCTTCCGCATATTCAAGCATTACAAATTCTGAGGTTTCATTGTCAATCTCGATGGTCTGCATGCCGCGATAACGGCCCACACCATGATCAATGTGAACGACAGCTGCGCCTAAGGTAAGCTCTGTAAGGTTGCGAATAACGTTTTCGCTTTGGTCTTTTTCTTTCTTCTGGCGACGCTGCTGTTTAATGCGCTCGCCAAAAAGGGCGTTTTCACTGATGATCCACGTTTCATTTTGAGTGTCGTAAAAACTGTGCTCAAGTGGTGCGGTGGTAATGGCGTAGTCTAATTGAGTGTCGTGAATGTCTAACCAGTTATCAATAATTTGCGGGGTAACACCGATGCGTTGCAATAACTCCAATAGGGCTTCGCGTCTCCCTGCACTTTCAGCACAGAAAATAACAGGCGAGGCATTTTCCATTAAAAAATTTTCAAGTTTGGCAAGAGGTTGTTCTTGCTTATGCTCAATTTGTAAGTTGGGTAATTCAGGTTGTGTAAAATTGTAGCGACCTACTTGTTCGGTGAGCGCCTGCTTGTGCACTTTAATTCGGCCAAAGTTTTTAAATTGTGCAAAACTTTCATTGTCGTTTAAATATAATTCTTTGGGTGCAAGTACTGGGTGGCGTAAGTCATGACGACGGTCTTCGTAACGATTTTCAATGTCGCGCCAGTTTTGTTGAAGGCTGCTTTCTAGCTTTTCATCAAATATAATTTGACAATTTTGGGGTAGGTAATCAAATAGGGTCGCGGTTTCTTCAAAGAATAGAGGTAGGTAGTATTCTATGCCACCGGGTGGTATTTGTTTGGTGACATCCATGTAAAGTGGCGACTGTTTTGGGTCGGTATCAAAAAAATCAAACCAGCGTTGTTTAAAACAGCGGATGCCATTTTTATCAAGAGGCACTTCCTTGGCGGGTAATAACTCAATTTCAGTGACGTTTTCGGTTGAACGCTGATTCTCAGGGTTAAACCAGCGAATGGTTTCTACTTCGTCATCAAAGAGCTCAAGGCGAAATGGCTGGTCGCTGCCCATGGGGTAAATGTCCAAAATAGCCCCGCGCACACAAAATTCACCGTGTTCAAACACGCTGTCCACAGCTTGGTAGCCTGATGAAACAAGGTTACTTTTAAGTTGCTCTAGATTAAGGGTCTCACCCACTTTTACACTGAAACTGTGTCCTAAAATGTAGGTGCTTGGGGGCAGTCGTAATTGTAGGGCCATGGCTGGAATAACAAGGATGCTGTTTTTGGCCTGTGGTAGTTTTACTAAGGTGCTTAAGCGCTCAGAAATGATATCTTGATGGGGCGAGAAGTAATCGTAAGGTAAAGTCTCCCAGTCGGGCAGGTTGAATACTTTGCCGTCAAAGAAATACCGTAGTTCTTCGCTTAGGCTAAGGCTTTGTGACCCTGAGTTGGCAACAACCAGCGTTAAACCAGAAAATTGCTGAGCAGCTTGAGCGATGCTGTGTGCAAGAAGAGAACCTTCAATTTGCCCCCAGCTAATGATATCTCCCGCCTTCTTGGGGATAATTGTCCCTGCCGCCATGTGCTGCCTTATTCTTTGTAAATTAAAGGAGGGCTAGTGTACGGCAAGCTTCGTTGACTGTTAAGTAGGGTGATTGATCGTGAGAGTGGAATACCTAAATGTGGCTTGCTTTGGTGCTGTGCGGTAGGCGGTGATTGATGTGGCGGGTTGGTTTTATGGGGTGGAAGCTATTTTGTTTTAGCATATGAAGGTCGATTGAGAATGCTTCATTGAGCTTGGCGCACTTTAAAGGCATAATATCGCCCAAATTTTTAGCGTAAAGATTGAGGAAGTGGCCTGTGAGTCAAGATGTATGTGATGCCAGCTTGAATGAATGGAAAGCGCGCGAAGAAACCGCCGAATCCATGATCCCTTTGATCGGTAGTCTTTACCGTAAGAACAGTGTGGTATTG